>Ga0209824_10000630_pt1 | contig 21462 bp, 14 predicted proteins | sample VDWuncwatermetaG_FD_184124 | JGI IMG/M metagenome (GOLD analysis project Ga0209824, IMG submission 184124) | Wastewater microbial communities from Netherlands to study Microbial Dark Matter (Phase II) - VDW unchlorinated drinking water (SPAdes)... ... | reverse complement strand
CATCGTACAGACGCGCCTTCCTTCACATCATGCTGTACAGGCCTTGATCTCAGGAGATCCCAATCAATTTTACAATGAAGAATTCACGGCACGCCGGCTTCTTCATTATCCTCCCATCTGTCACTTGGCTGATCTTTCGGTAACCGGGCAAGACCTAAGAACCGTCGAAGAGGCCGCCACGCGATGGGGTGCAGACCTAGAACGGAACGCACATGATCAGAAGCCGCTGATTGTTTTAGGACCCGTCCCCGCAATACGCAGACCTCCCAAAGGCCGTCAACAGTATCGCCTCTTGGTAAAGGGAACGGATCGCACCGCCCTTAGCCGCCGGATCCATAATTCCGTCCAGAAGATGGAGGGAGAGTACCGCAAGGGACGAATCAAATTCGTCGTCGATATCGACCCGGTCGAGAATTGATAAGGCTACACGCCTTTCTTCTTTTTGTTCGCCCGGGAAGTTGGCACTGTCACAACCTGCTCCTCTAATAGGGCCGGATCCAGCTTGCGTGCTCGTTTGAACAGGCCGTAAGAAAACGAAATCCAAAACACGGAGGAGAAGAGACCCAGCACGACGGCTGAGAGGATCGTTCCCATCTCAGATTCAGGAAGTGAGTCAGCCTGGCCTCTGAGTTGAATCATCAACACCACGGGCCAGGCAAAGCTTTCCAGGCCGAGCAATAAGGTAGACCAAGCCCATAGTCCCGTGATCGACTCCGCCATGAACCATAAAAACAGCCCTACGCTCAGGGCCCATCCAACTACGAGGGCTGGCGCGACAGTCCCCCCCCAGATGAGCCAAAACCCGATGGCGGTCACGAGGGTCCCCAGAGACAGATTGAGCACTATCATGATGGGCATGATCCAGGCATGGCGGACAAAGTCTGACGGGACCTTGGCCTGATGTCAATGTGAAGCGCGTTGAGCGTACCCGGCGAGTTCTCTAGACGGTCAGTTCAGCAGCAACCGCATCGAGGAGGACGTTCAGCTCGAATGGCTTGTGAAGCGTCCGCCTGGCTCCAAACATCTTTGCAACATCCAATAAATCGAGGACGCCGATCGTATCACTTGCCCCTGTCATCGCAATCACACGCGTATCGGGAAACTCCCGGCGAAGCGTCATGATGGCCTCAAGCCCATCTTGGTCCGGCATAAGAAGATCCATGATGACAATATCTGGCGATTTAGCCCGATACCGCGCCACTCCCTCTTTCCCATTAGAGGCCTCTTCGACCTCGTACCCAGCCTGCTCCAAGGTTTCTCGGATGAGCTGACGAACTTGGTCTTGATCATCAACCACGAGGACTGACGGCATCCGACACCTCAATCGATATTCTTGATGGTTCTGGGCCAGAGTTGGCCGGCGCACCCGTAGTTTCCGGATAACTGGGAGACTGATCCAAGGCCCGACGGATGGCATACGCCAACTCATGCAACGTGAGCGGTTTGAGAAGGCATTCCGTCATGCCCTGCGAAGAGACGTCATCCAGACCAGGTACACCATGTGACCCGCTGCAGAGAATGACGGAGAGATCCGGACGAAGTTTCCGACATTCTTGTGCTAGACGATCCCCACTCATGCCAGGCATCATCCGATCGGTCATTAGCAAGTCGAACCGTGTGGGCTCAACTTGAAAGATCTCCAAGGCTTCTACGGCTGTTCTACAGACTACTGGATGGTAGCCAAGAGATGTCAGCACCTCTCTTCCAAAACGGGCCACGGCGTCTTCGTCATCGACGAATAAGATACATTCGTGTCCATGAGGAAGGGGATCATCCTGTTGAGCCGTTGATGGGGCACAAGCCCCGAGAACAGGGAGGTAGGCCGATACGGTCGCGCCGGCTCCAATTTGGCTTTCAACCGCCACGGTACCGCCATGCGCCGAGACGATGCCGTAAACGACCGCGAGTCCCACACCCTGTTCCTCGCTGACGGCCTTGGACGTCGCAAACGAGTCGACCAATCGGCTGATGCTCTGAGGGTCTAAGCCCTCGCCTGTATTCCGAACACTCAAGCAGACATACCTTCCAGCAGGGAGTCGACCGGAGGGCATGATTTGATCCGTAGCAAACTCCCTGTTCTGAAGCTGAACATCGAGGACTCCTCCCCTCTTCTGCATCGCACGGACAGCGTGATCGACCAGATGGAACATCATCTCATGCATCTGCATGGCATTGGCCGAAATAGGATTGGTCGCATGTGGAATCTTCGTTCTGAGTTCAATCCACAGGGGGATTGTGGGACGAAGGAACCTGAGGGATTCTTTTGCCAAGGAGTGGAGTAACAATGGACATCGACCGTGGTCGTTCTGCCCACCGAAGGCCAGCAACTGTTGGATCAGCTCACGAGATTTTTGGGCCGCCACCACCACTTGCCCGACATGGCGATGCGACTTCGTCTCAGCCGGAATCAACGGAAGCGCCAACTCACTGAAGCCGAGCACGGCCGTGAGACCATTATTCAACTCGTGAGCGATACCACCGGCAAAGGTGCCAATCGCTTCCATCCGTGCTGACTCACGCCAACGGGCCTTGACGTTTTTACGATCGGTCACATCGACGACCGTCCCGAGCGTACGGACCGGTTGCCTTGAGGAACCATCGCCATCAAACGACGTCAGAGAACGAAGGCTGATATGCCGCATGGCGCCGTCTGGTCTGATGAGACGGTACTCGTCCTCATATAGGCCATTGCCTGTCGCAGCACAGGCTCGTTGTACCGTTGAGACCACCCGGTCCCGATCATCGGGATGAACGAGTTCAAGGTAACGCTGCCAGGAAGCTGGCTCATCGGTACCGACGCCGGAGATATCCCGCAGGATCGGTGACCAAGAGAGAGAATCTGTCCGGTGATCATGTTCAAAGAACCCAACCTGCCCGACCTGCACAGCAAGATCAAGTCGCGCCTCGCTATCCCGGAGCGCCTGTTCGACCTGCCGACGCGCAGCGATAGCTTCGCCCTGGGTCTTCTCAAGCGCTTCTGTGATCTGCCCAAGTTGTGATACTCCGCTCATCGTCCAAACAACCGAGGTCACCCGACCCAGGCGGTCTTTCACCGGTGACAGCGAGACATCACTCCAAAATGAGGTGCCGCCTTTACGGTAATGACAGATCCGTACACGACACGCCCAACCATCTTGGAGAGCCATCGCGAGCTTTTCTATTGAGGCCCGATCTGTATCCGGCCCGGTCAAGATCGACGTCGTTTGACCGATCACTTCCTGCTCGGCATAGCCGGTCAGTACCAGGAAGGCTGGATTAACAGAGACGATGGGATGATGGGACACCCTCGCATCCGTCACGAGCACACTACAATTCGTCGCCGCGATGACGGTTGAATTCAGGACGTTCTCTTGGCGCTGTCGAACCAGCATCCAGAGAACACAGCTAAGAGACAGGAGCAACCCTAGGAAGAGACCAGCAACCATGCGGGACAACCTCCTCGTGTGTGCACGCGGAGTAATTATGTATACTAATAATTTGATGCCACACTACAGGAAGCGCGAGTAGAATGCCCAGGGATGAAGGATAGCTGCAAAGCTATTTATTTGCACCTAAAAGCAGTAGATCCGAATGTTGGTCGCTCATCCTTGCCGTTTCACAAAAAAGGCAGCCGCTTGCGCACGCCGAGTGATGCGAAGCTTTTGAAAGACGTTTGCCAAGTAGTTCTTCACGGTCTTGTCGCTGAGCTCGAGCGCGACGGCGATTTCCTTGTTGGTCTTTCCCTCGGCAACCAAAGCAACGACCCGTTCTTCCTGAGAGGACAGTTGGTCCGTCCCAGAGGTCGCTGGCAGATCGTGAAGCCCTCTCAGCCACCGCAGAGCCCGTTCGGTCACATGAGAGTCCAAGATCGATTGCCCTTTCGCCACCGTGCGGATGGCTTCGAGCAAGGCGGGTGAATCGATTTCTTTAAGAACATAGCCATGAGCGCCGGCGAGCACGGCGGCGAGCACGGAGTCGTCGTCAGCATAGGACGTCAGGAAAATGACCCGTGTCCCCGGCAGGGCTCCGAGAATCTCCCGACAGGCATCGATACCGGACCCGTCCGGTAGTCGGACATCCATCAAGATCACGTCGGGCTTCAACCTCTGCGCTTGCTGGACGGCCTCCGCCATGGTGCCCGCTTCCCCGATAACCGCGACACCCTGGGTTTGGCCGAGCACCGTCCGCAGTCCCACGCGAATCACCTCATGATCATCGACGAGCAGTACTCGAATAGCTTGAGTTTTAGTTGTGAGCATAATGCGTATCCTTTGGAAGATCGAGTGAGATCCTTGTCCCCTTGTCCGGTTTCGACTGGATGGCAAACAAGCCCCGGACTTTTTGAGCCCGTGCCGCCATGTTGACTAATCCATGGCCAACCCCCTGAGCTGAGCGGGTACTAAACCCGATGCCGTCATCCGTCACAGCCAGACGATCAGAGCGGATGAGGTCCCGAAGCGAGACGGTGATCTGTTTGGCGCGGCTGTGGCGCAACGCATTACTCACCCCCTCCCGTACGATGTTGATGATATGGAGTGCCTGTTCGGTGGAAAGCCGCCGTGCGGCCTCGTCGTCGATTCTGACCCGGCATCTGGTGGAAGAGGAGATGGACATCGTTTCGACCATAGTCCGCAAGGCAGTCGAAAAGTCTCCACCCTGCAACACTTGAGATTCGAGGCCGGCAATAAAATTCCGGACTTCTGACATGACCTGGTTGAGCTGACTAATGGCGTGATCCAGTGTCACCATAAACTTCTTCGCCACATGATCGCGTCGCTTCCTGATCAGTGGCTTACACGCTTCTAACCCAAGTCCGACAGCATACAGGGATTGGAGAATACCATCGTGGAGGTCCTGGCTAATCCGCTCTCGTTCTTGAAGTGCGGCGCTCAAATCTCGTTCACGTTGTACGAGGATCTCCTCCATCCGTTTGCGCTCCGTGATATCCGTCGCGGCACCCAGCACCATGTGAACCTGTCCTTGATCGTCGTAGATCGGCCGCTTGACCGTCTGTAACCAGCGCGTCTTTCCCTCAGCATCGGTCAGCCTTTCCTCCGGGATGAACCGATCCATCCCTGAATTGAACACCTCATGATCGTTGTGACGAAAGAACTCCACCTCTTCGGCATTTGTATTGAAGTCGGAATCCGATTTCCCGATCAACTCTTCCACCGTCGTACCATACCAATCGGCCACAGCCTTGTTGGCCACCGTAAAACGACCGTCACGACCCTTGGCAAAGATGAGGTCGGGATCGGTGTCGATGACTTGTCGCAAGAACAGATGGGAGCGATGAAGTTCTGCTTCCGCCCGCTTGCGCTCTGCAACGTCCCGCAAGATCATGCAGGCGTACTCTTTCCCTTCATGTTGCAGATAATTGACGGTCACGTCCGTCTGCAAGACGCTTCCGCTTCGTGACCAAAACCTCGCATCGAATATCAACGCTCCCTGCTGTTTGAGATAATTCCAATGAGTCACCCACCGCTCTACGGGGAAATTTGGGTCAATATCATGGACCGTCATGGCCAGCAGTTGCTCGCGTGAGTACTCCAACATTCGGCATGCGGTATCATTGACGCTGAATATTCGAGCGTTCGGGTCTAACCACATGATCGCCTCGACGGCCTGATCCACGGAGAACTGGGTTAACCGCAGCGCCTTTTCCAAGCGTTTGCTTTCTGTGATATCGTCGCCAACCGTCACACAGCATTGCCGGCCGTTCAACTTGATCAGTTCCGAGGACAGAAGGATCTGGCGGATTTCCCCGTCCCCCCTCCGCAGGGTCACTTCCATGTCGCGCACCGACCCGACACTCTTCAACTGTTCGACAAAGCAGGCCCGTTCCTCCGCCAAAGGCCAGAGTCCTATTTCTAACGTAGTGTGCCCCAAGCCATCTTCTTTGCGATATCCCGACAGCTGACAGGCGGCATCATTGGCGTCCACCACGCGCCCAGTGTCCAGTTCGCTGATGACGAGCGGATGGGGACTGGCTTGGAAGGCCTTCGCAAAACGCTCTTCGCTCACGCGTAGTGCTTCTTCGGCTTGCTTGCGATCCGTGATGTCATTAGCGACGGTCACTATACAGAGCGTTCCGTTGAGCTCCGCGAAATCAGCGGAGGCCAGAAGGTAGCGCGATGCACCTGATTTGATCTTTAAGGCAAACTCCATGTTGCGCACCGGCTGCCCAGCTTTCAAGCGCTCGATGACCCGCACTCTATCCTCGAGATTCGGCCAGATACCTAGCATCAACGTAGTGCTTCCGATCACTTCCTCTCGACGAAACCCGAACAGCTCAAGACAGGCATCGTTCACCTCAATACATCGGCCCGTTGCTGCCTCCGTGATTCCAATCGGATGAGGACTTGTTCGGAAGGCTTTGGAGAATCGTTCCTCGCTTTCCCGCAGGGCTTGCTCAGCCTGCCTCCGTTCAGTGATATCAACCGTGGCGCCAATCAGGTGCGTCAACTGCCCGTTCTGATCACGAATGCTATGGCATCGAACGTCAGTCCACACCATGGATCCGTCTTTCTTGACCATTCTCAGCTCGTAGTGACAGGCATCGGCTGCTCCACTTTGGACCAGTTCCCAGTTCGTCATGGCAATCGGCTGGTCGTTCGGATGGACCAGCTTCAGCCAAACAAACGGATCGGTGGAGAATTCATCGGGTCCATACCCAAAGAGCGCCTTCAGGTTGGTATCTGCATAGTATTGACCGTTGACGACATCCAATTCCCAAACCCCGACCTTGCCGATGGCCGTGGCGCGCGCATAGCGATCTTCGCTCTCCCGCAATGCAGCTTCCACCCGTTTGCGTTCTGTGATATCGCTCATGACCCCGAACGCGCCCGTCACCGTGCCAGCTTGATCCCGAAGTGCGCCGCCCCAGAACTCAATATCGATCCGTGACCCGTCTTTCCGGAATCGCCGTATCTCCAACCCCTGCGTGTTTCCTCCCTCGATCGCAAGGTCCCACAACGCCTGGCCTTCTTCCTGGTCTTCCGGAGAAAGGTACGGGGTTTGCCCTCCCAGGACTTCCTGCTCCGTCCATCCAAAAATACGTTCGGCAGCAGGATTCCAACTAGTCAGGCGACCCTCCGTATCAGCCATAATAATGCCGACAGGCGAGGATTGGATCAGTGCGGTGAGCATGGAGCTTGTCCTATATAGCGTCTCTTCGGCGGCCTTGCGCTCGGCAAGATGCCGCGCACGCTCGACCTCAACGGCAATGCGTTGACCAAAAACGCGCAACAGCTCCTGATCTCCCTGGGTGAACTCGCGGGGCTTGTCGTCCAACAGACACGTGACAGCCACGACCTGGCCATGGCTGTCTAGAGAAGGGAATCCGCAATAAGACACGGCATGGTGGTCCTGAAGGAACGAGGCTTGAGGGAACCGCTCCATGACGCGATCGTACAGGCGCAGATCCTTGTCCATCTCCACGGTGGCGCAAGGAGTGACATCCAGCGGGCATCGGCCCGCGTTGAGCACAACCTGACCGTTGATGTAGACTGCCTTAAAATGGAGTTCCTGACCGACAATTTCCGACAGGCAGACAACCCGCACCTTGAACAACTCACCAATGATGCGTACGATCCGCTTGAAGATCTCTGCAGGATCACCCGACAGCGTCAGCCCCAGTTCGGATAATCGCCTCAACTGCTCACTCCTGGTCGCTTCTCGTTCGGTTAGCCGAACAGGCTCGGTCACATCCTGGACGGTGCCGAAAGACCGCTGGGGCGCACCCTGTGCGTCATAAATAGTCTCGCAATGTTCTTGGACATATTTCACCCGCCCGTCCGGCAAGAGCAGGCGATGCACGATCTCACAAGGCGTTTTATCCCGTACCGAGTCGGCATGGGCACGCCGCACAGCGGATCGGTCGTCCGGGTGCACCGCTGACAGAAAGGTCTCGTACGACGCGTCGAACTGATCCTCGTTGATTTCGAAAATTCGATGGGCCTCAGGGGACCAGCTGAGCCGGCTCGCCGTCAGATCCAATTCCCAGCTGCCCAAGCGTGCGATGCGTTGGGCCTCGTGTAATCGCGCCTCGCTTTGCCTGAGCTCTTCTTCCATGGCTATACGTGTGGTGATATCACGAGCAACCCCGATTACACCCATGACTTCCCCTGTTTCGCTGCGCAGCGGTATCTTGATGGTGTCGCAAATCGAGACTTTGCCCTTCACGTTAACAAGATCGGCGGGATTGTGGACGACCTGTCCGCTCAAAGCTTTCTGATCGTCCACCTCGAATCCACGAATGCCCTTGTCAGGATCCCCACGCACCAATTCGGCATCCCAACCGTTTTCGATGTCAGTGTGACCGACCATCTCTTCCGGCGTCTTGCCCACGGCTTGCGCGCAGGCGTTGTTGCACAGCATCGTCCGCAGATCCCGATCCTTCACAAAGATCAGATCTGGCGTGGCATTGATGACGTTCGTGAGCAGTGTCACTGTCCTCTGCCGCTCCACTTCTATTTGTTTTCGCTCGGTGATATCGGAAAACAGGCCGAGGACGGCTGGTTTACCATTCCACGTAATCCGAGCTGCCTCGACCTGAACCTGAATCGGCGTTCCATCCATCTTCAGATAGATTCGTTCTGCGCTATGGACGGACACACCGCCGCTCAGCAGGCGTTTCACATTCTCACGAACATCTTGATGATAGTCCGGATGGATAAACTCAAACGTCGGTCGGTCAAGAATTTCCCGAGCATCTTTCGCTCCCATGAGGACGGCGCCTGTGGGGTTGACGTAAACCGTTCGTCCTTCACTGAAGACGAAGACACCCGACGGTGAAAGCTCGACCAACGTCCTGTACCGTTCTTCACTCTCCCGTACCGACTCCTCCATCCGCGTGCGATCAGTAATATCGGTATGTGATCCGAGGAGGCGAATCTGTCGGCCATCTGCCTCTGTGACAAACGAGGCTCGTGCTTCAATCCATCTATACTCCCCATCCTTGTGCTTCAGTCGAAATTCCTGGCGATAGTCTCCCTCGCGACGAGACAAGTAGTCTCGTACGTAGGCCATCGCCGCATCACGATCCTCTGGGTGCAGAAGCGTCGTCCATGCCTCAAAAGAATCTGCAATCTCCGCCGGCTCGTATCCCAGCTGGTATTTCCATTCCTCGGAAAAGACCACGTCGTTCGTTTCGGTGTTCCAATCCCAGAGTCCAGTCCCTGACGCATGGAGGGCCTGTCGGAGTCTTTCTTGCGAAGTCCGAAGCATTGCCTCCGTACGCTTACGATCGGTAATGTCCAAGGCCGTCCCGGACATACGGAGGGGTTGACCGCCGCTATCACGCGCGACCTCGCCGCAGCAATGAATCGTCCGTACGTCGCCATCGGGGCGGACAATTCGGCATTCCAGGTCGTAGGCTGTGGCCCCTGCCAACGCGTCATCGATCGAGGCCAACACTCGATCATGATCATCCGGCAACATCGCCGACACAAAGCTGTCGAAGGTAATCGCTCGTGCTCGAGGTTCATAGCCGAAGATCCGGTAGAGTTCATCCGACCATTCCATCTCGCCGCTTGCGATGTCCCAATTCCAACTCCCCAGGTGAGCAAGAGCTTGTGCGACCTCGAGGTGACGAGTCTGTTCGTGCAGCACTCGGTCACGTTCGGCAAGCTCGTGTGCGAGATCGGCAACCTGCCTGCGCAGCAGATCTAATTCAGGACGGTGACTCGTAGGACTCATGATGAGGCTCCTTGCCGCGCGACGCCGACAGCACCTCAACTCACAGGAGAGACCATGTCACGTGGCGAATGATAATTGATGGTGACGGCCCAGCCTACTGCTTCCTAAGATAAAGACCTCAAGAGAGGGCTAGTGTCCTATGGGAATAGGCGAAAGTCTAGATCCAAATGGCCCGGAGGCACTAGAGCATTTTTGGTTTATGTCTTTACATAGCCTGAGGACGCGAAGTAGCGCGTGCATTCGTCTGGGGTGAAGTCGTCAAGTAGCCTTCCGATGTCAGTCCAGAGCGCGTCGACGGTGCGCGGGGCGGCTTTGCGGAGCAGCGCTTTGAGTTTGGCAAAGAGTTTTTCGATGGGGTTGAGATCGGGCGAATACGGCGGGAGATAGCGGATGTGAGCCCCCACCGCTTCAACGGCCTCTCGAACGCCCGCTACTTTGTGACTGCGTAAGTTGTCGGCAATGACAATGTCGCCGGGGTGCAGCGTGGGGCATAAGAATTCCTGGACATATTTCAGGAACAGGGCTCCGGTCATCGCACCGTCTGCCACCATGGGTGCGGTGAGGTCATCATGCCGCAACCCAGCGACAAAGGTGGTGGTGTGCCAGTGTCCGTGCGGTACGGAGGCGAGGCAGCGTTCGCCGCGTGGCGCACGACCGTAGCGGCGCGCCATATTCGTCGAGGCCCCAGTCTCATCCAGAAACACGAGCTTCGTGATATCCAGCGCCGGTTGGGTTGCCTGCCACTCACGCCGTGCGGCTTGCACGTCGGCCCGCTCTTGCTCGCTGGCGTGCAGGGTTTTTTTTAAACGTGAGCTTCCATTTATCGAGTTGATGCCACAACGCGGGCACCTTGATCGCGATTCCGTGTGCCGCCAGCCGTGTGCACAGCTCCGCGAGCGTCAGATCGCCGGTTTCTTTCAGCCAGGCCCGAAGCGTCGGCTCCATCCCAGCCAACCGAGACCGACGGTGGCCCCCAATCGGCAGACTGCTACGCTGTCCCGTCTGCGTGAGCCGATTCCGCACCTGATACACCCAGACCCGGCTGACTTCAAATCGGTCGGCAATGGCGGTCGGACGCTCCCCACGTTCCAATGCTCGCAACACCCGGTCCCGTAGATCCTGTGAATAGGCATCCATCCCTTCTCCTCCTAAGAGTACAAGGGAGGACATTCTACAGAATGTATACACTTAAATCAAAATGGCTCTAGAAAGCCGATTGCTGAAATTTCCCTCCTTACAAGTGCTGGCGCAAAACTTTTGACTGACCTCGAAAAAGGTTCAGAGATTGAATTTCCTGTTGAAGAGAACAAGAAATGGCTCAGACTTAATTTTCTTGTTTCAAATCGAGGAAACGTAGAGATTATTAAACCAATTACGAGATTGTGGGCATCACCTGAGACCGTCCTCATTGACCGCCCCGGCCAAAGAGGAGGGGAAAGGGCGGAACACAATACAATCCAGTTCAGCGGTCCCACCACCAATGACATCGAACCAGTTGAGGTAGCAGGTGCAGTCAAATATACCGTGGACATAACGGTGCCTGATTCAGTTAATGCTTTTGAACTCGGCTATATCATTTCAGGCAAAAACATGGCTCGTAGGGAGCATACGCTTCATTTTAGAGTCGTAAGACCGCCTTCTTAATCAGGAAAGCTCCTGTCTAGACACGTTGTGGCTGAACTGTGGCAGAACTATCGAGTCCCATCGGTTTCAATGGGTTCCTCCCCTACCACTTGACCCTCTGTAAGTGATTGAGAATGAAACGATGAGATACTACCTGGACCTATAGTCTCTGGGGTCGTGGAGGCTTCAAATCTCGCGGACTCTGCGCTCCTGACAGATAGCCGGTTTTCCCTCTACTCCCCCTGAATCGGGATGTACATGATATTGCCCTGGCGGTTCACGAGGAGAAGGGCGAGGTCGGTGGGTTTGAGGGGATCGGCGAGGCGTTGCAGTATCCCGAAACTGTTTACATGTTGTCGGTTTAGTTCCAGCACGACGTCGCCTGGTTGCAAACCGGAGGCTTCGGCTAAGCTCCCTTCTTCAATATCCGTCACCACAACCCCATTATTCACCGGTAAATCCATCTGCCGGGCCAAGGGAGGCGTCACGTCATCAAAGACCACGCCCGATAATGGGTGGGCTGTCGATGCGGACGACGAGGCCGCCTGGCTTTTCTTGACCCGTTCACGCGGCGCTTCCTGAATGACCAGATCGGCCTGATACAGCTTCCCCTCCCGGATGAGGTCCAGGCGATGTTTGCTGCCGATCGAGGATTGCGCCACCAAATTCCGCAGCTGGCCGCTATCCATAATATCCCGTCCATCGAAGCGCACCACGACATCGCCTCGCTTCAAGCCGGCTCGTTCGGCCGAGCCCTTGGTTTGCACGTCCGTCACGATCGCGCCTTTGACATCCGGCAGGCGCAAAATTTTTCCCAGCGGAGGGCTGACATCTTGCGTCGAAGCCCCCAAAAATCCTCGAACCACGCGGCCCGTCTTAATGAGGCTCTGCATGGCCGCACGGGCCATGTTGCTGGGAATCGCAAACCCGACCCCCACGCTTCCGCCGGTGGGACTCGCAATGGCCGTGTTGATCCCGATCAGCTCGCCCTGGATATTCACGAGCGCTCCGCCTGAATTTCCAGGATTGATCGGCGCGTCTGTCTGGATGAAGTCTTCAAAGTCCGCCACGCCGACATCCGCGCGACCAACCGCGCTTACGATGCCGAATGTGACGGTACGGCTTAAGCCCAGCGGGTTCCCGATGGCAAGCACGAAGTCGCCGACGGCCAGATGGCTCGAATCCCCCCAAACGGCAGTCGGCAGATTCGACGCGTGAATCTTCACCACCGCGACGTCGGTTTTTGGATCCGTTGCGACAACCTTCCCTTTGTATTGGCGGCGATCCGCCAGGATCACCTCCACATCGACGGCATCGGCAACCACATGGTTATTCGTGATGATGTAGCCGTCTGCCGAGACAATCACCCCAGACCCCTGCCCATATTGGCGACGCGATGGAGGCTCTTTGAACAGCCCGAACGGCAAGGCTTCGTCGCTGAAGGCCTGATCACGCACCATGACAGTCGACGCAATGCTGACCACCGCTGGAATGACTTTAGTGGCCGTCCCCTTAACTTGGCTCTGCAAATCGTGACCGTTTACCGCTGGAGCCTGTTGGCTTCCGGCTAGACCCCAAACGGGGACTAACAGGCTGCTCAGAATTCCCCACACAGCCATCTGCGTCATGAGCCTACTATTGTTCACAAATACGCCTCTTGTGCATGAGCGGGTTCTCAACTTTTCAAATTGCCGTGGCCAGCCTATCATGCACAACTGCCTCACGCATTCATAATTCGATATGACATCAGCAACAGTGTACGGGCACGATAGTACCCACCACCAGGCAGGGTGTAAATACTGACCCGGCTTTCGCACCAACTCCAGCCGATTCGAGACCGCCAGTGGTGAGTTGGTCGTCCAGCGAACCAGTGTGTTACGATCATTATCGACTCTTATTCACTGTACGACTTGGCTGTTATCCAAGAGGTAGACCATGCCACACCGCGCGAGCTTCGCTGCCTTTCTTCTGTTGACGACGGCGTCAGGAATGCTTGTCTCCCCTGGGCATGCTGAGGAAAGCAAGTTTGGAACCCCCAAGGGGGATGAAGGCACCAGGATTTTCAAAGCCACTGAGCATCCATTTTATAGCGCTGAATTTCGCCTCAATGGTGATCGAGCAACGCTCGTTGGAAGCATGGGCGATACGACGCCCTGGGATCATCTCGACTATGCGGGCAAACACCTGAACGCGGTGAAGGGAACGATTGAGATCGAGGTGAACGAACACACCAATACGGGACGAGTGGTCGCGGAATTCGTCGAGGGAGCCGACCAGTATCGCGTAATGTTCGATCGATTTGCCGCAAAAACTCCCCTTCAGAGCGGCGGTGTCGCCACCAGAATCTACGAACATGGAGATTCCAATAACGGTGATCCGCTCTATCCGAAAACCTGGTTGTACCTGGGTGGCTGGGGCACTGCGACGGTGTATAAGAATGATCAGGTGCTCTACAAGGACTATGATGCACATTTCATGGTCATGGAGCGCTCGCGCGATCCGAAGACGCATGAGGTTCGCTACCCGGTCAAACGTACTATGCCCGGTGGCGAAACAGACCCCGCCGGTATGGAAATTGATCTCTGGGTGCGATCGAAGGAACAAAACACGAACAATTTTCCCCCATTTGAAACGTTTGTCCATCTCTGCTGGGAAGAAGTCACCTGGCGCTAAGGATGAGCACCTCTCTTCAACAGTTTCTTCTGAGTACCATCCTGTTGGTAGCTGCGCCGGCGGTTGGGTATGGACTTGAGAGCACGACCCACGTGTGGACCTTTGACAATAATCCACCGAAGACTCTTCCCCCTGAATTCCAGATGGGGACCTTGTTTGATGGGAGGCCTGCCGGGGAGTGGACGGTGATTCAAACCGATCGAGCCAAGAGTTCACCTCGCGTGCTTGGGCAGCTCATGGGAAAAGGCGCGGAGCACGCGTATAAAACGGTGCTCATTAACGGGATCAAGGCATCCGACCTCGATCTCCACATCTCATTCTTGCCAATCGACGGTAAAGCCGATATGGGAGGCGGCCTGATCTGGCGGGCCACAGACGACCGCAACTACTACCTGACAAGGGCCAATCCGCTGGAGCAGAATATTCGGATCTATCGGGTCGTGAATGGGGTTCGGCAGATGCTCAAGAACTTCGACCACATCATTGATGTCCGGCAGTGGCATACTCTCCGCGTCGTCACGAAAGGGTGCCAGATCCAAGTCTCCTTTGACGACAAGCAGGTGTTTGACTTGTGTGATCAGACCTTCTCAACCGGCCAGGTTGGACTCTGGACTAAATCCGATGCCGTTACCTACTTCGATGACCTGACACTCCGGATCGAGCGCTGAGCCGAGTTCGTACGTGATCTTATTGGATATCACCTCTATCTACGTCCAGCGACCGCTCCAAAGCCCTGGCATCTGTGACGACCCACGACTTTTCCCTCATGTCCTGGGCGCATACATGATGACAATCATGCCGGCCAAACAGAGGATAGCTCCCATCGCGTCATAGCGATCCGGCCGAACTCCATCGATACCCCAGCCCCATAGTAAGGACAGCACGATGAACATTCCGCCATACGCCGCATAGACACGGCCAAAATGAGCCGGCTGGAGGGTTGGAATAATGCCATAAAGAACCAGGATGACAGCGCCAGCCGCACCATAACCCCAATGCCTGCCCTCTCTGATCGCCAGCCACACCAAGTATCCACCGCCGATTTCGCACAGTCCGGCCAGCACAAACAGTCCTAATGAACTAACCACAGACATTCTTGCATCCTTTCCGAGGATACTCGGCTACCGCTGTGGAACCTCATTGGGAGTGGATTCAAACACCAGACGGCTGACTCTTTTTATAGACAACCAGCGTGATCGCACAAGCAGCACACGTTGCCCCCACATAGAAGGTGAACGACGCGCCGAATTGTTCCCAGACGATACCCGCAAGCACACTTGCGATAAGCAGAGCCACCCCACAGGCCAAGTTGAAAAGGCCGTATGCAGTCCCACGCAGGTCTGAGGGTGAGACATCGGCGATCATGGCCGCCAGCAAGCCTTGCGTCATCCCCATATGTAGGCCCCACAAGATCACTCCCACTATGACAATAGCCCAGTGATCGCTAATAGCCAGAACCACATCGGCGGCGATCAGGACAATCAGGCCTAATACCAGCAGTTTTGTATGGCTCATCGTATCGGAGAGCTTGCCAAACGGATACGCCGATACTGCATAGACCAGATTCATTGCAACCATGACCAAAGGGACAAGCGCGATGGGTATTCCCCCTTGCTGAGCGAGGAGGACAAGAAAAGCCTCGCTGAACCGTGCCAGCGTGAACACCGATCCGATTCCCACCACCCACCAATAGGCGGAGTCGAGTCGTCGGAGATTATCCCTTCGAATCGGGTTCGCCCTCGTCTCGCTCTGGCGGCGCACAGGCTCTCGAACGCCGAACACCAGCAGCGCCACGGCCATCACCCCAGGAATGACGGCTATCCAGAAGACTGCCCGAAAGTCATTGGCCCAAAGAAGCATTAACCCAACGGCAACCAATGGGCCAATGAACGCGCCGACAGTATCCAGCGACTGCCGCAAGCCGAACGCTGCGCCTCGGAGGTGCGGCGGCGCGATGTCCGCCACCAACGCATCACGCGGTGCCCCCCGCACTCCTTTACCGACCCGATCCAATAATCGTGCGGTTAATACCATGCCAACCCCCGAGGCCAGCGCAAAGAGGGGTTTGGTCAGTGCGCCCAAGGCATAGCCAAACACGGCTAGCCCCTTACGCCGTCCAAGATAGTCGCTCAGCGTGCCGGAAAATACTTTAACAACCAGAGCAAGGGATTCGGCCAATCCTTCGACAAGGCCAACGGCGATTGTGCTTGCACCGAGGGTTGTGACCATAAACAACGGCAGCAAGCTATGAATCATTTCCGATGAGATGTCCATCAGCATGCTGACAAAGCCCAGCACCCAGACGCCGGACGGAACGTGGCTTTGTGGAAGCTTCTTCTGTGACGGCATCATAGTCGCAAACCAGGGTGGAGGAGTTGATTCATCATCATGCCAGTAACGATTCCAGGATTCGGAAGGCCTAAATACGCTTATCGCTTAGGTGATCCAACTCCAGGCTTGTGCCCTGGAGCAAGGACCTCATATTCCTAAATCCCGGTAACGCCGACGCTTCATTGTGTTTGAGTCTTTCCCGCCTCGAATCTTGCGCATTTCTCTTACTTTCATGTTGTCACTTCTGTCGTAGACCTTTGAGCACGTGTTAAAACAATCTGCTTGGTGACGCTGAACGAGCCTTTGTTCCATTCACCGAAAGAGCACCGGCAATATCACAAGAAGCAACGCCGTGGACAACATTAATCCGCCAATGACAACAATAGCCAGTGGGTCGTTGGATTTCGAAACCAGGAGCGCTCCCCAAGGCAATGGCGTGCGCCTAAGCGCCGCCACCAGAGCCGCCATCACTATCGGACGATCTGGAAAACGATGCCGGTTAGAACCGCCTCGTCCAACAACATGCCTGATCTCGCAGCATCCATTTCTTCAAAACCAGGCCCTCAAGCCCACCACAAATCGGATCTGACTCGGGTCTCCCCCCTGTTGGCGCACGAGCCTGGCAGTCTCACCGAAACTGCGGTCGAATGACAGACCCATGTAAGGGGCAAACTTCCGATGAATCTCGTAGCGCAGGCGAGCCCCAAATTCCAGATTGTTCAACCCAGAGCCGGTTGTAAACTCTTCCACCCGTTGGATAGCCACATTTGTTTGAAAGCGGCCCTGGAGGATGAGACGTTGAGTGAGCAGAAAATCTTTCGTATACGACAGACGAGCCGACACAGCGCCACCCTGATCAATGAATAGCGACGATTCAAACTCGTAGTTGTACGGTACAATTCCCTGTAGCCCGATCACCCCCATACCGCGCACCACATTCCCGCCACGAAACGATTGCGTTTCCATTCGACCACCCACTTGAATGTCGTAATGTTTCCACAGAAACCGGCCATAAAGCAGTTGGAAATCCACATCGTAGTCCGCTTTGAACGCGGTATCCCGCTGTCCTTCACTCTTGAACCACAGTCGGTTGTAATCGCCTCCGTACCAACCTTCGACATCCCAACGATAGTCACTGTTACTTCCATCTCCACCTGTACGGGGTCGATACTCGAGAACGTCGACAAGGGTGAACAGTCGGCGTTCTCGATCCATGACGGGACTAGGCCAGCCCTGTTGTGAGGCTACAGGCACTTCCGTCTGGGCTCGCTCTGAAATGGGACCAACTATCGAGGAGCCGTCTGGTATGCCGGCTGCATGCCCTTGCATGGATTCCGCCTCAGCCCTCGCCGCACCGAGACCTACGATCAGCACGAAGACTGCGAACGTCACGCAGCAGTTCCTGAGAGTCGAACACACCAGCCCAATCTCCCGTTCGTTAGACAGAGACTTCAACGATGCGAAACATTCCCGCTTCCATGTGCAGGAGGAGATGACAGTGAAAGGCCCAAGGCCCAGAGGCGTCGGCAGTGATCGCAACGGACAGCCGCTCGGCTGGTTTGACCACGACGGTATGTTTGCGTGGAAGGTACGCCCCTGAACCGTTTTCGAGATACATCCACATCCCATGCAGGTGGAGAGGATGTTCCATCATCGTATCGTTGACGAACGTAAGCCGCAGGCGCTCGCCGTAGCGAACACGAATGGGCTCCGGTGCATCCGAATACTTCTTGCCATCGAATGACCACATATAGCGTTGCATGTGGCCGGTGAGATGAAATTCGATCTCCCGTTCCGGCGCTCGTTGGTCTTGATACGGAACAAGGCTCTTTAAGTCGGTATAAACAAGGACACGCCTGGAGCTCTGTTCAAATCCTCTTCCTGGTTCATGCATCCGGTTTTGTGAGTGCTCAGCCACCGTTTGGTTGCCGGTTCCGTGGTGATCAGGGCCATGCTTAACTGGTATCGCACCTAGGATCGGTGAACGATCTCGACCATGGCCCTCCGGAGCATAGTTCATATCTTCACCGTGCATCGGGCCATGATCGTTCGGATCACCAGGAAGATTCATGCTGGACTTTTCCATGGCATGGCCAGTATGGCCGTTGCCGTGATCCGCCATTCCCATATCTTCCATGGTTCGAAGCGGACGGGCACGGCGCTCAGGGATCTCCCCTTCCATCCCAGGCCGAGGGGCAAGCGTTCCTCGAGCATAGCCACTCCGATCCATGGTCTCGGCAAAGATCGTGTAGGCACGATCTTCACTCGGCTGGACGATGACATCGTAAGTTTCGGCGGGGCCGAAGCGAAACTCTTCAACGGTAACCGGCTGGATGTTCTGGCCGTCAGCCTGCACCACCATCATTGTCAAACCAGGAATGCGAACATCATAAAACGTCATCGCAGCGGCATTGATGAAACGCAGCCGCACCCGTTCGCCCGGACGAAAGAGACCGGTCCAGTTATGAGCAGATGGCAATCCATTCATCAGGTACGTGAAGGTCGAGGCGGTGACGTCGGCGAAGTCCGTGGGGTCCATCCGCATCTCGTCCCACATCACGTAATTCCGCAGCGCAGGCCAGAGTCCCCATCTTACTGCGTCTGCAAGAAACTCCTGAGCATCGCGCTTTTGGAAGTTGTAGTAGCCCGAGAATTTCTTAAGGTTGTCCAGCATGACCTCAGAGGACTCTCCGCTCCACTCAGAGAGCATCACGACATAGTCGCGGTCATACTGAAAGGGCTCCGGCTCGATGGGGTCGAGAATCATCGCCCCATACATGCCTTGCAATTCTTGACCACCAGAATGGCTGTGATACCAATAGGTCCCGCTCTGTTTGACGGGAAATCGATAGGTGAACGTAGTTCCCGGCTCAATGCCGCTGAAACTGACCCCTGGCACACCATCCATGTGCGAAGGTAAGAGGATTCCATGCCAGTGAATCGAGGAGACCTCTTTGAGATGGTTCGTGACGTTGAGGGTTACTTCTTGACCTTCCTTCAAACGAATGAGCGGTCCCGGGATCGTCTCGTTGATCGCGCTGGCCATTCCAGTTTTTCCGTTCAGAGCAAAGGACCGTTCACTGATCACCAGGTCGATCAACTCGCCACTGAGCGTCGAAATGTCCGGTCGGGGATGAGTGGGGGATAGCAACCGATGGCTCACACAGGAGGAAATGAATGGTTGGAGCCCAGCCAGCAGCCCTAACGCGCCCGCGCGCTTCAGCAAGAGGCGTCTGGTTATCACCTCGTCATTCATCTTCGATGAGTGGAAGCTCCACGAGCTATTAGAGAGCCAGTTTTCGTAGCCGCAACGCGTTGGCGATCACTGATACGGAACTAAACGTCATGGCGGCACTAGCGATCATTGGGCTCAAAAGCACCCCAACGAACGGGTAGAGGATTCCAGCGGCAATGGGGACTCCCAGCGTGTTGTAGACGAATGCAAAGAACAGATTCTGCCTGATGTTCTTCATCGTCCCTCGACTCAATCGGCGCGCTCTGGCGATGGCCCGGAGATCGCCCTTCACCAGCGTCACACCCGCGCTTTCCATCGCCACATCAGTCCCAGTTCCCATGGCAATCCCCACGTGCGCCTGCGCCAAAGCCGGCGCATCGTTGATCCCATCTCCCGCCATGGCCACGACATGTCCGTCTGCTTGAAACCGCTTGATGACCGCTGCCTTTTGCTCGGGCAAGACATCGGCCTGCACTTCGTCGATCTGGAGCCTGCGCGCCACCGCCTCAGCGGTCGTCCGGTTGTCACCGGTCAGCATCACGATCCGCAGTCCTTCACGATGCAATAAATCGATGGCCTCCGGCGTGGTGGACTTGACCGGATCAGCCACACCCAGCAACCCTGCAGGCTTACCGCCGATCGCCGCGAACATCACGGTCTGGCCCTCAAGTCTCAAAGGTTCAGCCTGCGCCAACAAGGCCGTCGTTTCGATGTTCGACTCGTTGAGAAACAGCGCAGTCCCCACGGTCACTACACGGCCCTCAACTGTCCCCGTCACTCCTTTCCCCGTGAGCGAACGAAAATCCTGTGCCTTTGCGGGAACGATTCCCCTGTCTCGTGCACCAGACACGATCGCCGCCGCCAAGGGATGCTCGCTGCCTTGCTCCAACCCGGCTACTAACTTCAGAAGCTCCGTCTCGCGAAAGTCCGGTAATGGAGCGACCGTCATGAGACGAGGCTTGCCCTCCGTCAGCGTGCCAGTTTTGTCTACGACGAGAATATCCACCTTTGCCAAGATCTCCAGCGCTTCCGCGTTTCGGATCAACACCCCTGCCGTCGCGCCACGCCCGGTGCCAACCATGATCGACATGGGCGTCGCAAGCCCCAAGGCGCAAGGACAGGCAATGATCAACACCGCCACGGCGTTGAGTAAGGCATAGGCCATCCGAGGTTCGGGACCAAGGAAGGCCCACATCGCGAAGGTGACGAGGGCAACAAGGATGACGATCGGTACAAAATACCCAGCCACAACATCGGCCAACCGTTGAATCGGCGCGCGCGTGCGCTGCGCTTCGCTGACCATACGGACAATTTGCGAGAGCAACGTCTCGCGACCGACTCGCTCGGCCCGCATGACGAAACTGCCCGTTCCATTGACGGTCGCCCCCACCACTTTCTGCCCTGCTCGCTTTTCTACGGGAATCGATTCACCAGTGACCATCGATTCGTCGACGGTACTCATCCCATCCACTACCACACCATCGACGGGTATCTTCTCACCTGGTCGGACGCGTAATTGGTCCCCCACCTGGACCTGGTCCAATGGAATATCGTCTTCGCGACCATCAGCCCGAACAATCCGCGCTGTTTTCGGTGCCAGCCCCAAGAGCGCCTTGAGAGCACTACTGGTTCGACTCCGCGCCCGTAATTCCAGCACCTGCCCCAGCAAAACCAGCGCGATGATGGCTACCGCTGGTTCAAAGTAGACGGCGAGCGCTCCGCTGTGACCACGGAACGAATCAGGGAACAGGCCTGGCGCGAGAGTTGCCACGACGCTGTAGAAATAGGCCGCACCGGTACCAAGACCGATGAGGGTAAACATATTCAGGTGGCGATTGACGAGCGAGGCCCACGCTCGTTCAAACAACGGCCACCCAACCCAGAACACCACCGGCGTCGCCAGCGCGAACTGAAACCAGACC
>Ga0209824_10000628_pt1 | contig 21524 bp, 19 predicted proteins | sample VDWuncwatermetaG_FD_184124 | JGI IMG/M metagenome (GOLD analysis project Ga0209824, IMG submission 184124) | Wastewater microbial communities from Netherlands to study Microbial Dark Matter (Phase II) - VDW unchlorinated drinking water (SPAdes)... ... | reverse complement strand
TTGGTTCCCGCGCGTAATGACGTGATACAGCGCTCCAGGGTATTCTATCCTCGGTAGGCGACCCATAACCAGCTTAGGCTTACCACAAAAATCGCACGAATATCAAATATCATGCCTGACACCATAACACTCCCCAGTTCCGGCAGTGTATTAGGCTAAAGCTTGTCAATCCGACAAAAGGAAAACCGAAAGCAATATTCCGCATTTACGAAGAACTTGTCAAGGGGGCATTCATTCCTGCAAACGCTGCCAATCCGGCAGCGTATGAGGATATCAGCCCGCGGTGTATTGGGATAATGGACCGTTGCTTAAAGCCGGTCCGCAGGGCTATTAACGCCGCGACCGCCCCGGTTCAACACGTGTGTGTAAATCATCGTGGTGCTCACGTCCCTATGCCCGAGCAGTTCCTGGACGGTCCGAATATCGTAGCCGTCCTCCAAATGTTATCCCGATCCTTGACTTAAAAATCTTGCAAGACTAGTTTTGGGCGAAGCTGTTCAAGGAGGAAAAGGAGATGGCTGAGAGAAAGTTCACCTGGCCTGACAACGCGCGCGTGGCGTTTGTTTTAGGAATTGCCTTTGAGGCCTGGGATAGAAAAAAACCGACGCGCGGTGCGGCGCTCCAGTCGCCTTTGCCCAAAGACGCTCTCTGCAAGTGGGATTACTCGACCGAGACTTTCCGAGAATTTGGCCCCAAGGTAGGGTTGAGACGGCTGCTTGATATTTGCAATAAATACGATATCAAGGTGAGCCTTCCGATCAACGGCTTGACCTGCGAATACTACCCGGAGTTAGTTAAAGAATGCCACAAACTTGGGCACGAGCTGGTCGCTCATGGCTGGGATCAAGGGGAAAATCTCTACATGCTGACCCGGGAGCAGGAGCGGGAAAATATCCGCAAGACGATTGAGGCGATCGTAAAGGTAACCGGCGAGATGCCCACCGGCTGGTCCTCACCCGGGGTGCGCTCCACGGATAACACGCCGGAGCTGATCGCCGAAGCGGGACTATTCTATCACTGCGATTACCATGACGACGAGATGCCCTATCCGTTGAAGGTAGGAGACAAAATGTTGATTGAGTTTCCCCACCAGTACACGGTCAACGACCATCGTATGCTCCACGGCGTGACGCGGCGGGCGTTCTTCGAAGGATTTAAGGACGAATTCGATTATCGTTACAAGATCGGCCGCAAAACGCCCACCATGATGAACGTCATCACTCACGCTTATGTGAGTTCGCGTATTCCCCTGATCGACACCTTTGAGCGAATCATCGCTTACGCCAAAAAGCACAAAGAGGTATGGTTCGCGCGGCGCGGCGATGTCGCGGCCTGGGCGCGCAAGCACTATCTAGGGCGATGAGAGGAGCGAGCTCTTAGGCCAGACGTTCCCTGTGATTTCTTAACCACTCTGCAATCTCGGTTATTCCACTTTCGAGGTCGTACCTGGGAGCGAATCCCAATTCCTTTTTGGCCAGGGTTATGTCGAGGAGATCCCTATCCCGATGCGCTCCTACGGTCGCGGCATGGGGATGTTTCCCGATCTCAAAAGAAATCTCCGGCAGCGCCTTTCGAATCACCTGCTCCAGCTCCTTTTCGGAATAGGACTGATCGAAAGCGATGTTGTAAGCCCGGCTTAGAGGCCTCTCGCAGAAGCAGGCTAGACGCACCGCCTCGGCGACATCATTGACAAAGACAGGATCGTCCGGCAGGCGAGTAAGAAAAGGGCGGCATTCCTGCCCAAGGATTCCTTTCTTGAGTTCCAGGGGAATTCCCCTTCCTAAGCCCGGGCCGTAGACCGATGAAAACCTTAAGGCCACGAAGCTCACCCCATGATGCTGGGAGTAGAAGTCTCCGAGCCATTCCCCCAAAATTTTGGCCGAGCGATAAAAATAGGTGGGATAGATGGCGACCGGATCATCCTCGCTAACGAGGCTGTGGTCTTTTTTTCTGAGCTGGCCGTAGAGCGCCCCCGAGCTTGAGAAGACGACTCGTTGGAGATGCATCTCTTTCGCCGTTTCCAGAATATTCCGCATCGCCTGGAGGCAAAAATCCAGCACCTTTGGGTCTTCATCCCGGCGCGGGTGCGCGGCGTGGAAGATGTGCGTTATCTTTTCTTTCCGGCAAAGGTCAGTAAAGGCCCTGGTATCCGTGACATCCAGTTCATGGCTCTGACTCTTGATCGGGAGGAGAGAAAGATCACGGGATCGTGGCATGATATCCAACGGAACAATCTTGTGGCCCAGCGACTCAAACAAAAGAGCGGTGTGGGAGCCGATAAAGCCGTTAGCGCCCGTGATTAAAACGGTTGCAGCCATTGTCTTAGACCTTTCCGGCTAAAGCCTCTCTGTGAATTCCCGGTTCTTGATCTGCACAGGAATCTTCCGGATCTCCTGGAGAGCCTGCACATAGTAATCGGCCACAGTTTCGGCAAGGATTCTGCCCTTTTCAGCCGTGGCCTGGCGGGGGTCGCCCAGGGTACCGATGCTGCTGACCTCATGAAAGTCCATAGGGAGTTCAAAGCCCGCCTCCCCAAAGCCTACGTATTCGTGCGACAAGGCCTTGAGGCTGGCGGGAAACTCTTGCGGGGTTTCCATCTTGTGCGCCTTTGCCAGGTCGAAATCGACCAACGCGGAATTCCAGTAAAGGATCCGGCTGGTTTCTGTCTCGCCGCCGTGGCGGACTTTTTGGGTTTTTTCATCCTCTGGGATCTGGAACAGTCCCTTTGCGGCTTGTTGGGCAATTCCTTCGCCTCGAAAGATAACCACCAACGCGCCGGTGTCGTAGCGTACCTTCCGTGCCACATGGTTCATCGGCGCCGCGTTCCCTCGGTGATTGAGGCAAACGATGATCTTGTTGAAGCCATGGTGGATCAGAGAGCGGCAGATATCATAGGCGAGGTTGGTGTAAGTCTCGTATCGCAGGGTGATCGTTCCGGGCATGGCCATGTGATAGGGCGCCAGGCCGGCCCAGAGCACCGGAGCGATAGGAAGGTCGGCTTTTTCGGCGATGCAGCAGGCGAGGAGGAGGGCTTGATAAGCGTCGGTGCCTAAAGGAAGGTGTGCGCCGTGCTGCTCGCAGCTTCCCGCCGGGAGGAGAATCATGTCGGTCTTCTCCAGCCACTTCTTCATCGCCGCGGAGGTCATATCCATAAGGAAATATTTTTTCCGCCACTCCAGTTGCATCACTTTACTTTCCATTCCCGCCATAGCACCTCCCTAATCAAAAAGCAGCGAGACAGATACCTCGGAGATATTTCCCGGCGTGTTCGTGTTACTTAGGAAGTCTTTCATTGGCTGCTTTCTCAAGCGAACGGAGATTATCCCAGGACATGGGACGCCGGCCCTCCTCGATCTCTTTAACCATCTGCGTGACCTGGGAATTGATGGTCATGGGAAGACCGTGCTTGCGGCCTATTCGCGCCACATCGCCGGTTAAGAACTCCGTCTCGGTCTTGCGGTGTCGGATCTTGATGTCGCGCCAGATGCCGCTGTTTCCCTTTGCCGATCCGGTTGGCAGGATGTCGAAGGCGCACGGCAGATCCTCTTTCTTGCGCACAAGCATGATTCTGGGATCGAGCCGGTCGTATTTTTCCAAATTAATTCCCTCGGCCAAAGCGGCCTCGGCAGCCTCTCCCATCAGGGCGACGAAGATCCTCTTTGCCCACTCGGGGTTCAACATCTCGCTCGAGGGTGCGTCCACAAGAGCCGTGGCCACCAGGAGGCAACTGTAGATCTGCTTGGCCCAGATATAGCCCCAGATGTTATCGGTCACATGGGTGGGGACGGCCCGGGAAAGGCGCGCCGCGATCTGCTGAATGCGGTCGGTTTTTCTTCCATCCAGCTCGCCAATGTAGAATTCTCCTTCGGTAAAGCGGCTAACATGGCCGGGACCGGCGTGATCTGCCACCATATGCACCATAGCGCCGATAGTCCTGGAAGGGCCAACCCGCTCCGCAATCCGGCTTGCGTTCAGTCCGTTTTGCAGCGACACGATCACGCCGTGGTCCGAGAGGAGAGGGGCGATCGTGGCCAGCACCTCTTCCGTGTTTTGAGATTTTACCGCAAGGATCACGATTTCAAGCGGAGATTTCAGTTCCTCTGGGAAGAGGGTCTGCTCAAAGGTCGGTCGTAGTTCGCCGAAAACCCCGTCTACCAGGAGTCCGCGGGCGCGGATCGCCTCGATGTGGGGGACCGATTTGTCAACAACGGTCACTTTCTCGCCCGCCCTGGCGAGAAAGCCTGCCACGGTTCCGCCGATTCCGCCTACGCCTACAACCGTGATATTCTCCAGCTCTCCGGTCATAAAGACCTCCTACTTCTTCCTGATGAAGAGCTGTCTCATTAATTCCTGCCACTCGCCGAACCTCTTTTCGAATTCTTCCGGCGAATATTGAGTTTCCATGTAGCTCTTCTTAAATCTCTGCTCCAAGGAGCCGATGTCTTCGCGCGGGGAGCTCAATCCCCCTTTGATGAGGACCGCCTGCCCTTCCTTTGAGTGGAGATAGTCGAGGAAGAGAAGCGCTGCGTGGGGGTGTGGGGACCTGGTGGTGATTCCCGAGGAGCCGAGGTTGGCCACCACCGGCTCCAGAGGCCGCCACTCTACAGGGGCTCCGGTTTGCTTGGCAGTAAAGACATTTGAGTCTTGGATTGTGGGAGAGAGCGGAACTTCGCCGGAGATAACCTGACTTATTAATGCCGCCGGTGCGATGTTCTGAACCTTCATGTCTTGACGGCTTAGCTTCTCAAGATATTCACGACCCATCACGTTTAGGGCATTTCCCACCCAGCGTGGTCCGATGGAACCGCCGGCAAGGGTCATCTTCCCTTTCCATCGAGAGTCCAGAAGATCTCTGTAGTTTTTCGGTGCATCGGGCGGTGCTATCAGCTTCGTGTTAAACCCTAGCCCGGTATAATTTTCTCGATCGGCCAAATAATAGACACCGTTTTTTCCTTTCTCTTTGACTTCGTCGGCGTAGGCGCCCGCGTCAGGCGAGTAGTATTCCTGAAAAATGGCTTTTCTTTGAAGAATAGCCATGGCCCCCCCGCTGGTCTCTATCACATCAACAAGGTAGCGTCCTGAAGCGTATTCCTCCGTCACCCTCTTAATCAGGTCCGGCGATTCGCTTCGCCAAGTAGAAACCTTGATGAAAGGGTATTTCTTTTCAAACTCCTGAGCTACAGCGTCGAGCGAGGTGAGCGAATTGTAGAAGACCAGTTGGCGTTCTTTCTTCGCCCCTTCGATCAGGATCTGCTCTCTGTCAGGCCCCTGGTAGAGGGCAATCTCGGCAACGGTCGTTGGTTTGCCAGCCGTCCATCCTGCCCCGGCAGATAGGAGCAGTAAGCCGAAGGCTATTAGCTTACAGATTGAACCCGGCAGGTGGCACTGCCGTTTGCGTCCATCCTTGGAGAACATCTTACTTCCCTGCCTTTCTTTTCATTTTTTCCTGATGAAGAGCTGTCGCATTAACTCCTGCCACTCGTTGAATTTCTTTTCGAACTCTTCGGAGGAGTATTGAGCTTCCTGATAGGTCTTCTTGAACTTATGCTCTAAAGATCCGATATCTTCCCGGGCAGAGCTCAGCCCTCCTCTCATTACGACCTGCTGTCCTTCCTTGGAATGGAGATAGTCCAGGAATAGGAGCGCAGCGTAAGGATGAGGAGCTTTGGTAGTCATCCCTGAAGTTCCAACGCCGGCAATCACCGGTTCCAGCGGTCGCCATTCGACAGGAGCGCCTGTCTTCTTAGCCGTGAAGATATTGGAGTCGAAGATAGTGGGAGAAAGAGGCACTTCCCCGGAGACAATCAGACCTGCCAGAGCAGCACCTGAAATGTTCTGGACCTTCACATCCTGACCTGCCATCTTTTCTAGATACTCCCGGCCCATCACATTCAGGACATGCCCTACCCATCTTGGCCCGGTGGCTCCCCCGGCCAGGGACATCTTTCCCTTCCATTTGGGATCGAGGAGATCTTTATAGCTCTTCGGCGCGTCTGCCAGAGAAACCAGCTTTGTGTTGAAGCCCAGGCTGATATAGATTTCTCGATCCGTCAGATGGTAGACCCCGTTTTTTCCTTTGGCCTTCGCCTCATCTCCATAGGCGGCGGTCTCAGGTGAAAAATATTCCTGAAGGATCCCTTTTCTCTGGAGAATGTCCATGCCGGTGCTGGTCTCCATCACATCGGCGAGGAAGCGGCCTGAGGCATATTCTTCCAAAATTTTCTTCATCACATTCGTGCTCTCACTCCGCCAGACAGAAACTTTTACGAAGGGGTATTTTTTCTCGAATTCCTGGGCCACAGTCGAGAGCCAGGTGTTGGAGTTGTAAAACAGTACCTGGCCTTCCTTCTTGGCCCCCTCGATCAGGACCTGCTCTCGATCAGGCCCCTGGTAGAGGGCGATCTCGGCAACGGTTGCCGGCTTGCCAGCAGCATCTCCGGTCGCGACAAATACCAGCAGTGCCGGCGCAGTGATCAACTCACAGAGAACAGCGGGCCAAAGCCCTGACCCTCCTCTTCGAGCCTTTTTAGAAAGCATCTGAATATCCTCCTTCGCGGTAAGATATATCCCGGAGTCGCCTATCTCTTTCTGATGAAAAGCCGTTGCATCAGTTCCTCCCACTCACTAAATTTCTTTTCCAACTCCTCAAGCGGATATTGAGCTTCGAGATAGCTCTTCTTGAACTTCCGCTCTAGAGAACCGATATCCTCCCGTGGAGAACCTAACCCTCCCTTCATGACGACCTTCTGCCCTTCCTTGGAATGGAGATAGTCGAGGAAAAGAAGCGCGGCGTGAGGATGGGGAGCCTTGGTTGTCATTCCCGAAGAGCCAACATTGGCTACCACCGGCTCCAATGGGCGCCAGTCAACAGGCCCTCCCTTTTCCCTGGAAGTCAGAATATTGGATTCATAGATGGTAGGAGAAAGGGGGACTTCTCCAGAGACAATCAGGCCTGCCAGAGCGGCACCCGAGATGTTCTGGACCTTCACATCCTGACCGCCCATTTTTTCTAGATACTCCCGGCCCATCACGTTTAAGACATTCCCTACCCACTGGATTCCCGTGGAGGTTCCAGCAAGAGAGATCCTCCCCTTCCATTTGGGATCCAGCAAATCCTTGTTAGTCTTCGGTGCGACAGCCGGTGGTACCAGCTTCGTGTTGAAGCCCAGGCCGATGTAGAGCTCCAGATCTGGCAAATAGTAGACTCCGGTTTTCCCTTTTTCCTTGACTTCATCTGCATAGGCAACCATCTCAGGTGAATAGTACTCCTGAAAAATGCCCATTTTGTGGAGGATGGCCACGCCTCCAAAGGTGACATCAATGACATCCACCAGGTAGCGACCTGATGCGTATTCCTCGGTCACCCGCTTGAGTAGAGTTTTCGAGTCGCTGCGCCAGACCGAAACTTTGATGAAGGGATATTTTTTCTCGAATTCCTGCGCCACCGTAGAGAGCCAGGTGTTGATGTTATAGAACATCACCTGGCCCTCTTTCTTCGCGCCTTCGACCAGTACCTGATCCCTATCACGTCCCTGGTAAAGGGCGATCTCGGCAACCGTCGTCGGCCTGGCAGCGGCCCCGATCGCTCCTTCGGCTGCCAGTAGGAGCACCATGGGGATGAACGCAGAGATAAGGGTTGCCCGCAGTCCGAACAAATCTCTTAAAGCGCTTTTGAATGACATCCGACTCGACATCCTTTTTGGCGCAATCATGTCTCACACCTCCTTACCTCTTCCGAATAAAAAGCTGCTTCATTAACTCCTCCCACTCGTTGAATTTCTTTTCAAACTCTTCGAGCGAGTATTGGGTTTCGAAATAGATTTTTTTAAACTTCTGTTCCAAAGAGCCGACATCCTCCCTTGGGGAACCCAGTCCCCCTTTCATCACGATCTTTTGTCCTTCCTTCGAGTGGAGATAGTCAAGGAATAAAAGTGCCGCGTGGGGATGGGGGGGTTTGCTAGTTATCCCAGAAGAGCCGACGTTAGCAATCACCGGCTCCAGCGGTCGCCACTCCACAGGGGCGCCCGTCTCCTTGGCGGTATAGATGTTGGAATTGAAGATTGTCGGGGATAGCGGCACCTCCCCGGAAATGATTAGGCCGGCGAGAGCGGCAGCAGCGATGTTCTGGACTTTGATTTCCTGGCGCCCCAGTTTTTCGAGATAATCGCGGCCCATAGCATTTTCGGCATTTCCTATCCACCGTATTCCGGTGTCAGTATTAGTAAGGGACATTTTGCCCTTCCATTTGGGATCGAGGAGATCTTTATAGGTTTTGGGCGCATCAGCCGGCGGTATCAGCCTGGTGTTGAAACCCAGGCCGATATAGATCTCTCGATCCGCCAGGTAGGTGAGCCCCTTCTTCCCTTTTTCCTTCACTTCATCGCTGTAGGCAGCGGCCTCAGGCGAATAGTATTCCTGAAAAATCCCTTTGCGCTGGAGAATGGCAAGGCTCGCGTCGGTTGTCTCTACTACGTCGGCGAGGAAGCGGCCTGAGGCGTACTCCTCCATGACTCGCTTGACAATGTTCTTCGAGTCGCTGCGCCAGACCGAAACCTTGATGAAGGGATATTTCTTCTCAAATTCTTGGGCCACAGTGGAGAGCCAAGTGTTGGAGTTATAAAACAGCACCTGGCCCTCTTTCTTGGCGCCTTCGACCAGCACCTGCTCCCTATCGCGTCCCTGGTAAAGGGCGATCTCACCAACGGTCGTCGGTTTGCTGGACGCGCTTCCGGTAACGACACACACCAGCAGCGCCGCCACGGATATCCACTCTCCGAGAATTTTTCCTGATAGCATGAGCGTCCTCCCTTATTGGAGAGAGAAAAATACTTAAGCTAACTTACCTCTTCCTGATGAACAGTCGCCGCAAAAGCTCCTCGCACTCATTGAATTTCTTTTCAAACTCCATATCCTTAAGGGAAAGAACAGGCTTCGTCATGAAAGTTGCTTACCTCTTCCGGATAAAGAGATGCCTCATCAACTCCTCCCATTCGGTGAAGTTTTTCTCGAATTCTTCAAGTGAGTATTGAGCTCCGAAATAGCTCTTCTTAAACTTCTGCTCGACAGAGCCGGTGTCTTCTCGTGGGGAGTTCAGCCCCCCTTTCATGACAACCTGCTGTCCTTCCTTGGAATGAAGATAGTCAAGGAAGAGGAGCGCGCCGTGAGGATGGGCGGCCTTGGTTGTTATTCCCGAGGAGCCTATGGTGGCAATGACCGGTTCCAGCGGGCGCCACTCGACAGGTGCTCCTGTTTTTTTGGCCGTAAAGATATTGGAATAGAAAATGGTGGGAGATAGGGGGACTTCGCCAGATATGATCTGACTTATCAGAGCGGCAGGGGCAATGTTCTGGACCTTCACATCCTGACGAGTTAGTTTTTCCAGGTATTCACGACCCATCACATTCAGGAGAAGCCCTACCCAGCGCACCCCAACGGAATCACCGGAAAGCGTCATCTTCCCTTTCCATTTGGGATCGAGTAGGTCCGTGTAGGTCTTGGGTGCCTCTACCAATGATACCAGCTTCGTGTTAAACCCCAAGCTGATATAGAGCTCTCGATCCGCTAAATAGTAGACCCCGATTTTTCCTTTGGCCTTGACGTCGTCCGAATATGCAGCCATCTCAGGTGAATAGTACTCCTGGAAAACACCTTTCCTATGAAGAGCAGCCATAAATTCAGGGGTCGTTTCCACCACATCGACCAGAAACCGCCCGGAGGCGTATTCCTCTACGGTCCTCTTGACCACATTTGTGGAGTCGCTGCGCCAGACCGAAACCTTGACGAAGGGGTATTTTTTCTCAAATTCTTGGGCCACAGTGGAGAGCCAAGTGTTGGAGTTATAAAACAGCACCTGGCCTTCTTTCTTCGCGCCTTCGACCAGTACCTGATCCCTATCACGTCCCTGGTAAAGGGCGATCTCGGCAGCAGTTGCGGGTTTGCTAGCGGTCTCTGCCCTGTCATGTGGAAACATCCATGCCACTGCAAATGTTAGAAGCCAGCCGATGAAAATATGGAGTCGCCACAATTTTTTTAATGGATTTTTAGGCAACACCTTGCCCTCCCTCGCTTCCTTGCTGAAAAGCTGTTGTTAAACATTGTCGATTGGTATTACAGAGCACCGCTCGGATTGGAAGCCGAGATGTACTTTTTCTCCGGGACGAAAAAATATCGAGGGATGCACTCTCGCTCGAAGCGTCAACTCGCCTACGGAAATCCGATAATCTACAAAGCCACCCAAAAAGGAGATCTGTTCTACCTTGCCTGACCAGCCGGGGCGAAGGCTCTCAGACGGATTGGAGAAAAGCTGGATATCCTCAGGTTTGACCGCGAAGAGGACTTTGCCGCCGGTCTTCCCTTTTCCCGAATTGGCGCATCGCAAACTTCCACAGGAGGTTTCCACCACGCAGAGGTTCCCTTGGCCCTCCGAGGAGGCGAGAATGCCCGGTATCAGGTTGGCGGCGCCGATAAAATCGGCTACAAACGGGTTGACCGGATGCTCATAGATCCGCTTAGGTTCCTCGATCTGGATGATTCTCCCTTCATTCATGACCGCTACAGTATCCGACATCGAGAGGGCCTCGGTCTGGTCATGGGTGACGTAGACAGTAGTCAGGCCCAGAGTCCGCTGCACTCTTTTTAGCTCAACGCGCATCTCATCACGCAGCTTGGCATCGAGGTTGCTCAGGGGTTCATCGAGGAGAAGCAATTTGGGCTCGCGGACTACGGCCCTGGCTAGGGCGAGTCTCTGCTGCTGCCCCCCGCTGAGATTGGTTGCCGGTCTTTCTTTAAGCTCTTCGAGATGGACCAAAGCCAAAGCCTTTTCTACCTTTTCAGCGACATCTCTTTTTTGGATCTTTTGCCCGATTCTCAATGGAAAGGCGACGTTATCGAAGACGTTCATGTGCGGCCAAATAGCGTAGGATTGGAAAACCATCCCGATATTACGCTGGTGGGGTGGAATAAAGATCCGTTGGTTCGAAGAAAACACCACCACTCCCTCCACCTCGATCTCACCTTTCTCGGGCCGCTCCAGACCGGCGATGCAGCGCAGTGTGGTGGTCTTTCCGCAGCCGCTTGGTCCGAGCAAACTGAAGAAGGTCCCCCTCGGTACTTCAAAGCCTATGCGGTCTACGGCCTTGACCTCGCCAAAGCCGGTCGCAAAGGATTTATATAGGTCTCGCACCAGGAGCATAAAGATATACCGTTGAGACTAAATCTGCAGACCGTAGCGCCTGCTTAGTCTGTGGAAGATCACCGCCAGAGTTACCAATATCAAACAAATGGAGACGCTAAAAGCAGCAAGCTCTCCTGTCTTGCCAAAGTCCCACATCTCGAAGATGATAACCGAGATCACCTGGGAGCCGGGGCTGTAGAGCATAAGGGCGACTGTAAGCTCTCTGACGCTCAAAAGGAAGACGTAGATCCACCCCGCGAAAAGGGAAGGCATCATTAAAGGGATGACGATTTTCCTGAAGACGACGCCCCAGGGAGCGCCGCTCATCTGGGCACTCTCCTCCAACTCTTTATTGATCTGCAGCAGTCCCGGGGAGCAATAGCGGATGCCATAGGGGATATACCGGGTAATATAAGCGACCACCAGAATCCAGATGGTGCCGTAAATCGGAACGGGCAGTTTCAGATAGGTGAGCAACAGGGCCACTCCCAGGACAACGCTCGGGAAAGATAGGGTGAAAGAGGCCAGATGATCGAGGATCCACTTTCCTCGAATATTTGTCCTGATGATTAGCCAGGCCGTTATGGAAGTGAGCAGCATGGTCGCTGTGGCGCTCACCAGGCTGATAAAAAGACTGTTCTTCAGGGCGCCTACGACGTTGGTGCTCTGAAAGGCGGAGAAGTAATTGGCCAAGGTGATGGCCGAGAGGGCTTCGCGCGATGGTTTTACGTAGTAGGGTAGAACCGAGCTCCAGAGGAGAACTAATATGGGCAAGACCAGCAATATGGGGAGGACGAAAATCAAGGCAACGGTAAAATAACGCCATTTCCCTACGTCTATCAATCGGGGCCGGAATCCCTTCCCTGTTATAGTGTAGAACTTTTGCGCCTGGCGCGTTGCGTTCGAGTAAAGATAGAGTCCTATCGAAACGAAGAAGATCAGAACAACCCCATAGGCGCTTGCCGGTCCATATTGAGGGAGAAGCCCGGTCTTTAGTTTAAGATAGATCTCCGTGGTCAATACCATGATTCCGCCCGGTATCCCTACGAGGGCGGGAATTTCAAAGGCCTCTACAGCTCTCACGAAGGTTAATAGAAGAACAGAAAGGACGCTGGGCAGGCCTAGTTTCAGAGTTATGTGGTAGAAGCTCTTGGCAATGCCTGCACCGGACATGTAGGCAGATTCCTCCAACGACGGATCCATGGATCGGAAAGGAGCCGCCATAAAGAGAAAAACCACCGGGGTCCAGAGCACACCTTCCACGAAGATCATGCCCGTCATAGTAAATATATTAAAGAGCGATTTCTGCAGCCCTAAAAGATCTCTTAGCCAAACGTTAATCAGCCCGTTCTCCGGACCCAACAGCAGAATCCACCCGATCACTTTAATGATCCCTGGAATGGCAAAGGAAGTGAACGCCGACAAGTAGGCGAGGTTTTTGAAGGGGGTGTTGGTCCTCTCCACGATCCAGGCCAGGAGAGTTCCTATGACCAGGGCCACCACCGAACTCCCAACAGCAAACCAGAGGGAGTTGAGCAACAGGGAACCGGTGCCGGGGGTGGAGAGGAGATCTTTATAGTTCTTCAACGAAAGGCTCGGTGGCTCAAAGCCTTTCGCGACATAGAAGCTTGACTGGATGGTAAAGAAAAGAGGAGGGATCACGAGATAGCCAAGGATGGCTAAAACCGCAACGAAGAGAAATCTCTGAAAGTCGACTCTCAAAGACTTTATTCCTTTCTCCTGGGTGACCGGGGCCCGGCTTCTTTAGGATTTCAGCAGCGCCTCTTGGCATAGCGATCTAAGTACCATCTGGCTATCTCCCCCTTAGTACAAAACCAAACATCCGTAAACCCCTTCGCATAACGGATACACTGCTCAAAGACCCCTATAATATTGGGTCTCCCGCCTATATGCGCGTGGACAAGGGCATCGATAAGCCTTGGGCTTCCCGCTGCCCCTTCCGCGTAGAGCCGGTCAAAGGCTGCCTTGAAGCATTCGAAATAAACGGCGGGCGGGTTTTTCGGGGAAAAGATGAGACCCAGGTCGTTGGCATAATCGAGTCTTGGCATAATAACCAAAGACTTTCCGTCGATCTCTTTGTGAAACGGGACATCGTCGCCCGGCATATCTCCGTTCCACAAGATCCCTTCTTCGACCAAAAACTTGAACGTGTTTTCGTTGATCCTGTGTCCCGGGCTAACCCATCCGATAGGGCGTTGCCCGGTGACGGAGCTCAGTGTGGCGAGGGTATCTTTGATGATCGCTCTCTCCTTCTCCGGGCCGAGGGAGTCCAGTGGAATATCATTAGCCCATCCGTGGCCGACGATCTCGTGGCCCGCTTGATGGAGCTCCTTAGCCACATCAGGAAATTTCTCGGCTGCAAGGCCATTGGTGTCTATCGTCCCTTTGACACCGTACTTGTTTAGAACATCCATGATTCTCCAGATCCCTACTTTTCCACCATATTCTCCGTAAGCGAGCGACGCGTAATCAGGCTTGTCTCCGCCACGGCGGTACTGGGAATACTTGATGAAAGACTCGAAGGCGACAAAGAAGCTAACCGCTATCTTTGCCTTGTTCGGTAACTCAAAAGGTGTTGGTCTCATCTCATCTCCTTTGATTGTGATGGAGGGTTATTGTCTTTTTATGAAAATTTTCTGAAAGAGTTCGTAATTTTTGTTAAAGTCGTCCGCCGCGCTAAATTCATCGACCACATAATTAAATTTTTCCAACCCTTGAATATTGGTTGGGACACCTAGGCGTGTGGGGACCCGGGCAAACGACGCAATCATCTTCTGTCCCTCCGCGGATAGTACGAAGTCCACGAACAGTTTCGCCGCGTTCGGGTGGGATGCTTTGGCGCCGATCCCAATCGGCTGAAACTTTGTGTAGACCGGATTCTGGGCTACCCAATCTACCGGCCCGCCTTTTCTCTTGATCTCTTCAGCAGTATGAAGGTAGTCGTTGAGCAATAAGGGAAATTCGCCCGAAGCCAGCAGGTTGGTCAGCAGGGAAAGACCCGGGTAAAATCTTAGATCCTGGGCTGCCAGTTTTCTCATATAGGCGAGTCCCTTTTCCTCTCCCATTTGTTTCAGCATCCAGGCAAACCATTCGGGTTTAGTAGGATCCATGCCGATTTTGCCTTTCCACTTGGGGTTGAGGAACTCTTCGTAGCTCCTCGGGACTTCCGATCGTTTCACCATTTGCGTGTTGAATGCGGTAATGTTGGGCATAATGTAAACGGCCGCCCAGGTTCCTTGCGGATCTACGAAGGCCCTGGGTAGGTTTTTAGCCTCCGGCGAGACATACTTCATAAGAAGATTCTTCTTCTTGAGGAAGTAGGCCTGCGTTTCGGCCGATTGCACAACATCGAACTCGTAGCGTCCTGCCTGCACCTCTGTCATGATTTTTGTTAGTAGCCTTTCGCCGACAGCGCGGTACATCTTCGGCTCCAGAAAGGGGTACTTGGCCTTAAAGGCATTGAGCATTTCCTGTGCCTGGCCCACTGTCATCGAGGTGTAGAACACCAGGGCGCCTTCTTTCTTGGCGGCTTCAACAACCGCGTCGGGGCTGGCCGCGTTTATTGAAGACGGAAAGATCCCGGCCAGAATCAATGCCAGCAAAAACCAAATCCGTATCACTGTCTGCATATAGCTACTCCGTTATCCTCTTTTTTGGCTTGCCTTTTTCTTGACCGAAAACAGCCCGGTCCGCCGACATTTTCCCCGAAGCCGGCTGGATACTATCAGGTCGTCCCTTTTAGCGTCAATCTGCGCGCTTTCGCGAGCAAATTGAAATCGCGCTAGGAAAGAGTCGGCGGCACCCCAGCCGTCAAACGGGCACAAAAATTTGTTATAAGAGGGGCTCTTTTTAGAGCCGTTTGGCGGAGGGAGTTTTTGAGTTAATTCTGAGGGCAGCGGCCATTCGCGAGGTGAAATTCAAAGTCGGAACGGAAGAGCCTAAGAGCGCTTTCGATCGGCGGCCCCGGCATGTTGATCAGATTACAAAAGCCCTTTCCTTTATTGAAGCTGATAATCTTGCTGAACTGCTCCAGGAGAGGTTGCCCCCCTTGTCCTTGCTGCACTTTTTTTAACATGGCAGCGAGAGTATTCGTTTCCATACGACAGGCTGGACACTGACCGCAGGACTCGGCCGCGAAAAAATCCGCGATCCGAAGGATTTCCTCGACGATGCAGGTACCCTCTGTCACAATGCGGACCACACCACAGCCGATCGAGGAGCCGGCGGCGCGCAGGGAATTGTGGTCAAGCGGGAGATCGATTTGATCGGCGGGTAAGAAGGCCGAAGAAGGACCTCCTGGAAGGATCGCCTTAATGGTTTTTCCACCCTTTACACCATCTCCGCATTCTTCAATCAATGAGCGCAGCGACGATCCAAAGGGGAGTTCATAGATTCCCGGGCAGTTAACTTCGTCATTCAAAGAAAAGATCATGGTTCCGGGACTCTCCGGTGTGCCAAAACTGCGATACCACTTTGCCCCGTTGGCGATGATGGGGGGGACATTGGCGAGAGTCTCTACATTGTTAACGGTAGTGGGTTTTCCGAAGAGTCCGACGGTTGCGGGGAAAGGAGGCTTCTGGCGTGGCAGGGGCTGCTTATCTTCGATCACTTCGAGGGCGGCCGAATCCTCCCCGGCAACATAATTAGGAGGGGCGGCGACAAAAACGATCTCGAGGCTGAAGTTGCTGCCAAGAATTTTTTCGCCCCAATAGCCGGCCTCTTGGGCTTCCATTAAGGCCTGGGCCATGCTGTCTCTTGCCGTTTTGTATTGGCTATTGATGTAGAGATAGGCCTTGGATGCGCCCACAGCGTAGGCGGCCAGAATCACCCCTTCAATTACGAGATGGGGAAGATTCTCCATGAGGAGACGATCCTTTTTGCTTCCCGGCTCGTCTTCTCCTCCGTTGAGCACCACATAGTGCGGTTGTTCGGAGCACTCCTGGGTGAAGGCCCATTTTTTCCCGGTGGGAAAACCTGCTCCACCTCTTCCCCGGAGTCCCGACTCGTCGATCTCTCGGATAAGGGTCTCAGGAGTCATCCCCTTCAAGACCTTCTCCAGGCCATTATAGCCCCCACCCGACCGATACTCCGTTAAATCTTTTCTCCCCTCCACGACGCCCCGTGGAAACAGGATACCCTGCATTCTTCCTCCTAGAATACTCCGGTATCCAGGAGCTGGTAGATCAGCTCCTTCAATGAGGCATCAATTTTATCGAGCCGCTTCACATCGGGCCCGCCGGCGAGATGGTTCATGATGTCCTTCAAATCCTCCATTTTCACTCCGGCATACCAACTCTTTTCCGGATAGAGGACGATATTAGGGCCGTCCTGACAGGCGCCAAAGCAGATGTAGGATCGCACCTCCACATCGCTCAGACCCCTCTCCGCAACCTGTCTCTCCAGCTCTTTCATGAGCTGTTCAGAGCCCCGGCTCTTGCAATCGACGTTTTGACAGACAAGAAAAATCTGCTTCACTTGCTCTCTCCTAACTTAGCCGAGCTTCAGGAAGCGACCGCAGTTAGTTCATTTGCAGAACCCAGTCTTTTTCCTTAAAGATCGCGTCTAAGAGGCGTTTATCTTCAGGAGTGGGAAGGACCTGGGCCAAGTGCTTCTGGTGCTCTTCGGCCGAGAGAAGCTCGCCCTTCACGCTGTAAGTTTTTCCCGCAACCTCGCCGATGGAGCGATTAAATTTTAGGTCCGGCACGAAGAGCCGTGGCCGATCCGCCGGGATATGCTGGTTGAGGGCCTCGACAAGCTTCTGGCATTCGTCCAAATAGAGGTTGCGTGCGAGATCGTTGAGCCGGTTCTTATCTGCCTGCTCCTTTGCTTCATGCTCGTCGTAGCGCCCCTTCAGTCCCCAAACATAGGCCCAATGGGCTGAGGAGGAATGGTCGGTCCCGAACAGATCGTAGGCTGTGGAAAGCCATTTGTTGAAGTATTTCTGGATGATAGGAATAGGAACTTTGCCGGCGCGGATAATACGCGTCAAACCAGTGTTTCCAGTAAACATGTGAAAAAACTCTTCCTTGAGCATAGCGGTCACGCTTTGCGCCAGGGGGGCAAAGGCAGAGTGGCTTAGCATGGTGAGCTGAAACTTGCCATCTCGGTCGACAAATTGAGTGTAGGTGAAAAAGTCCAGCCAGTTGTTTACCGGAGCGTTAAAGGAGCCCAAAAGCCGATTGCCCTTGAATGCCCTGCGCTCCAAGAGTTTCTGCGCCTCCAGCTTGCCGGAGTCCCCGAAGTAAGTCATCAGGAGGTAGCACATTTGCCAACCGTGACGCATCTCTTCCCTGTTGACTCGGATGAGCGCCTGACGGTCATAGTCGGTTGGGGCAGTGTCCAGGAGGTTTTTTTGCTGTTCAACAGAGGCGAATTCCGTATCGCCCTGATAGACGATCAGGTTCAGCAAGCCATCACGGATAGATTGGTTCGGGATCTGTTCCACCCTTTCCCATTTGTGCTGACCTCTAAAATCCCCGAACTCAATCTCTGAGTGGTGCAGTTCGCCGAGCTTGGTTTCAAATTTATAATCGCCCAAAAGAGAGGGATCGTACCCGATATCCTTTCGCCATTCCTGGAAATGGTCGATCCAGTCGTCAAAAGTTATAATTTTTCCCATGGTATTTCCTTTCTGGAGGTGAGCAGTTCGAACGATCGTTAGACCTTATCTCATATCAAGAATAAGAAATCAAGACCGTGCCCCGGTGACAGGCCGCACCCCCCCAACCAAGTGGTAGAGCTCCATGAGTTCCACCATGCCGAGGTCGCGCATCTGCTCAAACAGGTATCTCTTGATTTCGCCCACCGTGTCCATTTGAAGGACGATTTGCGTGGAAGCTTTAGCGGCTTGATAGGTCACAGAGCGAATAATTTTTTTAATTACAGGGATAAAAAGGGATCCCATGCTGAACTCCTCAAGCCCCATACCGAGGAGGAGCAGGGCGCAAAGGGGGTCGCCGGCCATCTCACCGCACATCCCCACCCGTTTACCTCCCCTCTTGGCGGCTTCGATGACATGCATCAACGCTGAGAGCACTGCCGGATGAAGAGGCTCGTAAAGCCCCGCTATTTTCATGTTGCTGCGGTCCACAGCTAAGAGATACTGAATGAGGTCATTGGTGCCGATACTCAAAAAATCAACTTCACGAACAATGCGCGAGGCCAATTGGACAGCAGAGGGAACCTCCACCATAATTCCCAACTCCATTTGGTGGTCGAAGGGAACCTCTTCGCGCTCCAATTCTTCTTTAACCTCCGCGAGGATTTCCTTGACTTTCCTTATTTCTTCCAGGCTTGAGACCATAGGAATGAGCAAGCGGACTCGTCCCAAGGCCCCTGCCCTCAAAATGGCGCGGAGTTGGGTCTTGAAGATGTCTACAACATCGAGCGAAATGCGGATAGAGCGCCAGCCTAAGAAGGGGTTCGGCTCGGCGGTTGCCCTACGGACGTAGGTGGGATACTTATCCGCTCCTATATCCAGTGTGCGGATGGTTACGGGTTTTCCTCCCATCCCTTCTACGACACGGTGGTAAAGCGTATACTGTTCTTCCTCCGCGGGAAAATCCCGATGGGCTAGGAAGGGGATCTCGGTCCGATACAGTCCAATCCCTTGGGCTCCGTGAAGTTGGGCAAAGGCAATATCGCTCAGAAGACCGATGTTGGCATAGAGGGTGACCCGGTGCCCATCTTGGGTCTCCGCGGGCAAGTCGCGGATCTCTTCCAGCTCACGGTTGAAAGCGAGATATTCCCGTTCCAACCGATCGTACTCGCGTATCACTTCCTGGCTCGGGTTGATATAGATGACCCCGGAGTTCCCATCAATGATTAACGAGTCTCCATGCTGGACATTGTCCAACAGTCCCTCCACCGCGACCACAGTGGGGATCTCAAACGATTTGGCCAAAATGGAGGCATGGGAAGTTACCCCTCCCGTCGAGAGAGCAATGCCACGAAAATGGTCCCCCTCTAAAAGGGTGAGGTCGGCGGGAGAAATATCCTCTGCTACGAGAATGGCTTCCTCGGGCAGGTTCATTGTTTTTTCTTTTATGCCTGAGAGGTTCTCCAACAGCCTCTGGGCCGCGTCTTTGACATCTGCGGCCTTCTCCCTAAAATATTCGTCCTCAATCTGCGTAAAAGAATTGAGGTGCTGCTCAAATACACTACTGACAGCGTACTCCGCCACATAGCCTTCTTTGCGGATTTTTCCCTCTATCTGTTCAATGATCGCAGGGTCCTCGAGAATCATGCGGTGGACGTCAAAGAGGGCCCCTTCCTCCTTAGAGATGAGGGTGCTCATGCGCAACTTGAGATTGTGAATTTGCTCAATACCCCTCTCGACCGCGGCGCGGAACCTCTCGACCTCCCTTTTGGGATTTTTGTTTTTTTCTTTTTTGACGGAGCTCAAATCCAAACGCGGGCTCAGTACATAGGCCGGGCCGCGGCCAAAGCCTGGGGCCACTGAAAGGCCGGTTAAACGGCCTCTCCATTTATGCCCGGTCCCACGCTCTACTCGATCCCGGCGTTTTCCTTCATAAGAGCGAAGCTTCCTTAGGGCATCCACCAGTCGCTTATGGTATTCCTTCCGCTCCCGTTCTTTGTCCTTGAGTGTATCGAGGAGGCGGGCTTGGATGATGATGCTCGAAGCTTGGGCTGAGATGGTCTTGAGCAGGCGGATCTCATCCCGAGAGAACTCCCGGCGGCGCGAGGTCTGGACAACAAGCACGCCAAGAGGATTCCGTTTCTCAATCAAGGGGACCCCCAGAAAAGAATGGAAACGCTCCTCACCGGTCTCAGGAAAATATTTGTAGCGTGGATGGGCCAAGGCATCGACGACCATCACCGGGCTCATTTTTTCCATCACCAGACCGGTTAGACCCTCGTTGATTCCCATCGAGACCTTTCCCACCGATTCTTGGTCCAACCCCATGGTGGCGCAGAGGGTGAGGCGGTTTTTCTGACGGTCATAGATGTAGAGGGAGCAAACCTCTGTCTCCATCCGTTCGGCCACAATGGCGGCGATACTCTTCAGGGCCTCTTGAAGATCCTGGGAGTGACTGATCAGGGCACTGATGTCCTCCAGAATAGTCAGGTGGGGAAGAGATCGCTTTCGCAGTTTTCGTGCTTTTGCCATCGAATATAGTTTATTCTAAGCGGATTCAGAGACAAAATACAAATGTCGCCACGGAGCGCTTGTCAAGGGGAACGCCTTATTGCGTCTGCAGGATGGATCGCGCCCTTGAACGTGGGGCGGTTTTTTCACGAGCCGGGAAGTATCCGGGGATTTTCTGGCCGCAAGGGCAGTGACTTTCTATTAGCTGATAGTCGAGGATATCATGCCACGAGCGGCGAATGAGGGCACGGCCACAACTGGGACAGAAGGTTGTCTGCCCCTCATCGTCAAGGACGTTTCCCACATAACAGTATTTAACCCCTGCTGAAAGGGCGATCTGGCGCGCGCGCTTGAGAGTGGCTGTGGGGGTTCCGGGCTTGTCCATCATCTTGAAATCGGGGTGGAAGGCCGTGAAGTGAATGGGCACGCTGTCGCCCAGATTTTCAAGCACCCAGCGACAAAGCTGCTTGGTCTCGTCGGGGTCGTCATTTTCTCCGGGAATCATAAGGTTAGTGATTTCCAACCAGACGCCGGTTTCGTTCTTAAGCCATTTAAGCGTATCCAGGACGGAATCAAGATGGGAGAAAGTGAGCTTGTGGTAGAATCGCTCGGTGAATGCTTTGAGATCTACGTTCGCGGCATCGATGTAGCGATAAACTTCGGGGCGGGCCTCGGGGGTGATATAGCCTGCCGTCACCATGACGCTCTTTAGGCCGCACTCGCGGGCGAGGCGAGAGATATCGATAACAAACTCCCCCCAGATAACCGGGTCATTATAGGTAAAGGCGATGCTCGGCACATTGTGGGTCAAAGCCAACTGAACAACTTCTTCCGGACCGGCGCTCAGGCTCTGCGCATCGTCCAGTTTGGCTTTGCTGATGTTCCAGTTCTGGCAGAAACGACAACCCAAGTTGCAGCCGGCAGTACCGAAGCTCAAGATGCCTGTGCCGGGGAGAAAATGGTTGAGCGGTTTTTTTTCTATGGGGTCAACGGCGAAACCGGTCGGTTTACCGTAACCCAGGGAATAAAGTTTGCCGTCTATATTCTTCCGGATATAACAGAAACCGGCCTGCCCTTTCCCGATCCGGCAGTAGCGTGGGCAAAGGGTGCAGAGAATGCGGCCGTCTTCTTGGGTCTCCCACCAAATCGCCTCTTTCATACAGTAAAATATCCCGCTTTTTCCTCCGTGGCGCAAGGAGTGCTTCCTTATACTGTACGGAT
>Ga0209824_10000627_pt1 | contig 21538 bp, 22 predicted proteins | sample VDWuncwatermetaG_FD_184124 | JGI IMG/M metagenome (GOLD analysis project Ga0209824, IMG submission 184124) | Wastewater microbial communities from Netherlands to study Microbial Dark Matter (Phase II) - VDW unchlorinated drinking water (SPAdes)... ... | reverse complement strand
TTCTCGGGGCGGGTTCTGGCGAGGATTCTCACGAGGCGGCTGTTGGCGGGGAACGCCGCGGTCGCCGCGTCCGGGATGGTCGCCGCGCTCGCGCTGCGCTTGCGCGGGAGTGATGAGTCCCAACAAGAACAATCCTAAGGTCAATATTCGGTTCATATCGTCCTGCCTCCAACGTGTCCGTCTCGCCGCGCTGAAAATGAAAGAGCCAGAAGGGCGAACGCGCGGCGTTCGCTCTCCTGGCTGCCCGAATTCGGTTCGGACGTGGATACTCCTCGACCATATCTCGAGGATTACAGGTACGCACAGGATACGCCGCTGGCGATATTGTACCAGGGTCGTAAGGCCTATGGATAGTGGGACCTTAGGACCTACGCGGACTTATGCAACAACGGGAGGCCTGACACCGGTTTACTGGCGCTTGCAGCGGTCGCGGATGCGTTTGTCGTCGGCGGTCACGTAGGCTTCGCCGTCCTCGCGGATGACGAGCTCGTAGCGGCCGTCGCCGAAGCGCTTGCCCGCGACGGCCTCCAGGTCGCGGAGGGCGAAGTCGTCGCCGCCCAAGGATAAAACCGCGCCGACGCCGCCGGGTGGGAAGTACACGTCGAAGGGCTCGCCGTCGCGGCATGCGTAGGTCGCGCGCCGGTCGGGCAGGGCGGCGGGTTTTTTGAAGCCGAGCTTTTCCTTGTCGATGCGCGAGGCCTGGTAGCGGATTTCGTTGCAGCCGCAGGCGAGCAGGGCCGCGGCGAGGATTACAGTACGCGGCACCAGAGCACCTTCAGATACTCGCCTTCGGGATGGTCCGCCGTGAAGGGATGGTCGGGGCCCGCGCCGCTCTTGCGGAACACCTGCACGCGCCGGCCGGCGGAGCCCGCGGCCGTGCGCACGAACTGCAGGAACTCGTCCCAGGACAGCATGCCGGAGCACGAGCAGGTCACGAGGATCCCGCCCGGCTCGAGCACCACCATGCCGAGGCGGTTCAAGTCGATGTACTTCTGGCGGCCGAGCGCGTAGCCTTCCTGGTTGGCGATGAGCTTATAAGGGTCTAGAACGATCGCCCCATATCGTTTGGAGTTCATCGCGGCCTGGCGCAGATAAGGGAAGGCGTCGGCGGTCACGGTGTCGATGCGCACCTGGTTCGCGTTGGCGTTCATCTTGAGGATCGCGGACGCGTCGGGGTCGAGCTCGACGCATGTGACCTCGTCCGCGCCGCCCAGCTTCTTCGCGTACAGCCCGAAGCCGCCGGTGTAGGAGCACACGTCGAGCATCTTCTTGCCCTTCACGAACGGCAGCAGGGCCTGGCGGTTCTCGCGCTGGTCGGTGAAGAAGCCGGTCTTGTAGCCCGTCGACGGATCGACGATGAAGGTCACGCCGTTTTCTTTGACGCGCGTGCCCGTGCCCATGTTCGGGTCGAGCTTGAAGCCTTCCATGGTCTGCGTGTGCGGCGAGGCGCGGTGGAAGAAGCGCGCATTGGGGAAATGAATCTTGAGCGCGCGCTCGAGGCGCGCGGCCTGCTTGTACATGCCGAGCGAATAGAACTCGAGGGCGATGCAGTCGCCGTAGCGATCCACCACCAAGCCGGGAAGCCCGTCGCCGTGGTCGTGCACGATCCGGTAGGCGTCCGTCCTGGCATCGAGGTCGAGTATGGTCCGCCGGAAGGTTACCGCGGTCGTTATCCGTTCATTGAAAAAGGCGTCGGGATCGAACGCCCCGACGCCGCGCGTGAGCAGCCTCAGCGCGATCAGGCTGCGCGGGTTGTACAGCGCCACGCCGTAAGGCGCGTCGGAGCGGTCGTAGACGGCGACCAGGTCGCCGGGACGCGCCTTCGGGTCCACCTCGCCCAGCATTCTTTTATAGAGCTGGTGGCCGGACGCGGTCGAGCGCAGGCGCACCCAGGGAATGGGCAGCTCGTGGCCCTTGGGGCGGCCGACAAGCCTGGGCTTCGGGGGAAACGCCTCTTTGGGCTCGTTGGGCTCGGGCGGGGCGCCTGATTCTTCTTCCACGGATACATTCTACCAAATGCAACTTTTTTGGGGGGTCAATCGTATAGTTGGGAAGGGGGAGTGAGGCGGCGATCTATCAAAGTAGATAATCACTCGTTCCGGGACTTACGATTATCTATGACGATAGATGAGGGGGAAGTCATGGGTGAAAGCGAGGCCGCGAGTTATATTGAAGCGACTAATCGCGCGGTTCGGTCGCCGCTGGACGCTCAAGGTTTTTGGTCGCCGCGGGGAAGCCAAGACTGGTCCTTGTCGGTCTTGTTGAAGAGGCTTCGCCTCATGCGTGGTCTGACCCAAAGTCAATTGGCGCGTCAGGCCGGCGTCGCGCAATCGGACGTCAGTAAGGCGGAATCCGACGTCGATGTCCGCGTCAGCACGATCGCGAGGCTGGTTTCGGCGCTCGGATGCCGCCTGGTCTTGCGCGTACGGCCGGTCGTACCGTTCGAGGCTCGTTAGGCGGCGGCGGGCCGGGAGGCGGCCCACGCCTCGGCCGCGGCGAGCTTCTCGACCGTGCCGATGTCGTGCCAGGCCCACTGATCGGTGCGGAAGGCGCGGATGTCGGCTCCGGCGGCGGCCAGGCGCAAATAGGTCTTGGTGATCGAGAACGCGCCGCTTTCGGTGATCTTGTCGAGCATCTCCGGGGAGACGACGTGCACGCCGTCGAACGGGAGGCGCGCGGGATTGGGAACCTGGCCCTTGGCCCAGGTGATCTTGCCCTCGCCGCGGTCGTGGCCGGCGAAGCGCCCCTTCGCGTCGAAGAGGAAGGCTCGACCGCTCTCGCGCTCGTGGACCGCCAAGGTCGCGAGGGCGCCGGACTCTTTATGCGCCTTGAGCAGCGCTTTCAGATCGAGGTCGCTCAGCACGTCGGCGTTGTGGATGAAAAACGGCTCGCGGCCCTTGAGCAGCGCGGCGGCTTTCTTGACCGCGCCGCCGGTGTCGAGAAGCAGGTCGTCTTCGCGGGAGACGGAGACCGGCGTCCCGTGACGGCGCGAGAGCTCGGCGCAGAAATCAGCCACTTTTTGCGCGTGATGATGAGCGTTGACGACGAAGGACTTCACGCCCGCCGCTTTGAGGCGGACCAGGACGCGTTCGAGCATCGGCACGCCGCCCACGGAAATCAACGCCTTCGGCGTCGTGTCGGTCAGCGGCTTGAGCCGCGCGCCGACGCCGGCCGCCAGGATCAGACCTTTCATTTCTTGGGCCAGTTCTTCGTTTCGCGATGCATGACGACGACGGACACGCCCTGATCGCGCAGGTGCTTGGCCAGGCGTTCGGCCAGGTACACCGAGCGGTGCTGGCCGCCGGTGCAGCCGAAGGCCACGGATAGGTCGCTGAAGTTGCGGCGGCCGTAGTCCTCGACGGCCTGGTCGATGAGGGAGAAGGCCGAGCGCGCCCAACGGTCCACGCCGTCCTCTTTGGAGAGAAAGGCGACGACCGGGGCGTCCAGGCCGCTTTGAGTTTTGAACTCGATTTGGCGGCCCGGGTTCGGAAGGCAGCGGCAATCGAGGACATAGCCGCCGCCGTGGCTGCCGGAGTCCTTGGGCATGCCGTTCTTGTAGGAAAAGCTCTGGATGCGGACCGTCAGCTTCAGCTTGGCGGAGCCGAAGGTCCTCAAGGCCGAAGAACCCACCAGCCGCTTGAACACCGCGGTGAGCTCGGGCACCTCGACGGGCAGGCCGGAGGTCGCGAGGACGTGCTCGATGTTGCGGATCGCGTAAGGAATGCTTTGGAGGAAAAGGGGCTTCTTCTCGTGGAAGCCGCGCAGGCCGTAGGCGCCCATGGCCTGCATGATGCGGATGAGCACGAAGCCCGGGAAGAATTTCTTGAACTCGGCCTTGTCGATCGGCGTGAGCTTCGCCGCTTCGGCGATGTAAAGGTCCAGCAGCTCGTCGCGAAGATCGAAGGGCACGTCGGCCTTGGCGTCGTATAACAGTGAGGCGATGTCGTACTGCAAAGCGCCGCGGCGGCCGCCCTGGTAGTCGATGAAGTAGGGCTTGCCGTCCTTGAGCATCACATTGCGCGACTGGAAATCGCGGCACAGGAAGAATTTGCGCTCGGCGGCGAGAAGGTAGTCCGCGTAGACCTGGAAGTCCTCCTCGAGCCGCTCTTCATGAAACGCAATGCCGCCCAAGGTGAGAAAATAGTATTTGAAGTAGTTCAGATCCCACATCATCGACTGCTTGTCGAAGCTTTTCCGCGGATAGCACCACTTGTCGTCGATGGTCGCGCCGGCCGTGATCTGGATCTTCGGCAGCCAGCGCACGACGTCATGGTAGGCGGAAACGACCTCGGCGGGGAAGCCCGTGGGCGTGCGCCGCTTGCCGAGAAATTGGAAGAGAGTGGTGTCTCCGAGATCTTCTTCGAGGTACGCCGTGGCGTCCTCGTTCTCGGCGTAGAACTCGGGGACCGGGATGCCTTCTTTGAAGAAATGCTTGGAGAACTCGATGAACGCGCGATTCTCCTTGGCGTCGTCGTTGAGCACGCCGATGGCGACAGTCTTGCCGCCGGTGAGGCGGTAGATCTTGCGGCTGGAGCCGTCGGCCCGCACCGGCGCGACGGTGTCCGCCTCGGCGCCGAAGCGCGCGCGGAACAGTTCCCTCAGGGGGTCGGGATCGGCCATGGGCCATCTTAGCGCTTCACTGGACTCGCGGCAAGCCGATGGTCTATCATCGTGTCATGAGAAACCTTTTAATCGCCGCTTTCGTCGTCGCCGCCGCCGTCGTCGCCTACGCCGTCGAGACCAAGACGCCCGCCGCCCCGGTCCGCGAGTTTAAGTCGGTCAACATCGAGGTCAAGGGCAACAAGATCTGGACCCCGGCCGTGTTCATCGTGAAGAAGGGCGATAAGGTGAAGATCACGCTCGTTAACACCGCGCCGTCGGGCGTCCATGCCTTCGCGATCGAGGGCTATGCCGGCACCGAGGCTACGGTCGACAATAAGGCCGGAGCCAACACCAAGACCGTCGAGTTTACGGCCGACAAGGCCGGACTGTTCCGCGTGTTCTGCCCGATGCACGCGCCGCACGTCGGCGGACAGCTGCTCGTCCTGGAATAAATGCCCCACACCGAGGCCGCCCAGCGGGAGCGCGTCCGCGCGATAGGCGTTTCCCTTATGGGCGGGATCCTCATCCTGGGCCTGAAGGCGGCCGCGTACTGGCTGACCGGCTCGATGGCGCTGAAGTCCGACGCGCTGGAGAGCATCGTCAACGTGGCGGCCGCGGGGTTCGGGCTGTGGGCGGTGGTGTTCGCGGGCCAGCCCGCGGACAAGGACCACCCGTACGGCCACGGCAAGGTGGAGTTCCTCGCCGCCGCGTTCGAGGGCGGCCTTATCTCGCTCGCGGCGCTGATCATCGTCTACGAGTCGGTCTGGGCTCTGGTCAACGGCGTCCAGCTCAAGAGCCTCGGCACCGGCATGCTGATCAACGCCGGCGCGGGCGCTCTCAACGGCCTGCTCGGCTGGTTTCTTCTGAGCGAAGGGCGACGGCTCAAGTCCAAGACCCTCGAGGCCGACGGCCATCACGTCCTCTCCGACTTCTACACGACCATCGGCATCATCTCGGGCCTGCTGCTCGTGAAGGCCACGGATCTCGCCTGGCTCGACCCGCTGCTGGCGCTCCTCGTGGCCGTGCTGCTCGGCAAGACCGGCTACCGCCTCGTGCGCGAGGCCGCCGCGGCCCTGCTCGACGAGGAGGACACGGGAACGATCGCTCCGATCGTCGCCGGCATCAGGGGAATCCTGAAGCAGGGCGTGGACGAGACCGGCGTGATCACGGTCCACGGCCTGCGCGCGATCCGCTCCGGGCGCTACACGCACGTGGACATCCACCTCGTCGTGCCGGAGTACCTGCCCGTGGCCGAGGCGCACGATGACACGGAGCGCTTCGAGGCGCGGCTCATCGCGGCCGCGGGCCTCGTGGGGGAGCTCCACACCCACATCGACCCCTGCCGGCGCAAGTACTGCGCGCGCTGCGACGACTCCAAGTGCCCGATCCGCGCCGAGCCGTTGAAGGCCGCCGTTCCCGTCACCACGGAGGAAGCCGTGGTCGCCGAGCCGACGGAGTAAGGTGGCCGATCCGGAGTGCCCGTTGTGCGGAGGGGCCTCGCGCCCGTTCCATCGCACGGACCGGGACTTCCTGCGCTGCGGGGCCTGCGCGCTGACCTTTGTTCCCGCGTCCCAGCATCTCGCGCCCGACGCCGAGCGCGCGCGCTACGCGACGCACCGCAACTCACCGGCGGACGCGGGCTACCGGGCGTTTTTGGACCGCCTGCTGGCGCCTCTGGCCGCGCGCCTGCCGCCCGGAGCCCGCGGCCTCGACTACGGATGCGGGCCGGGGCCCACGGCGTCGACGATGATGCGAGAGCGGGGCTTCGTCATGCGCGACTGGGACCCGCTCTTCGCCCCGGACGAGGCGGCGCTGCTGGAGGCTTACTCCTTTGTGACCTGCACGGAGGTCGTGGAGCATTTTCGGCGCCCCGCCGAAAATTTTAAGACCCTCGGCGGCCTCCTCGAGCCCGGGGGCGCGCTCGGCGTCTTGACCGGCGTCCTCGAGGACGACGCGGCCTTTCCGGCCTGGTGGTATCACCGCGACCCCACGCATATCGCTTTTTACCGGCCGGAAACCTTGGCCTGGGTCGCGCGGCGGTTCGGTTGGTCCCTCGAGAGCCTCGGCCGCGACGCCATGGTTTTTTTGAAGCGGTGATTAATCGGCCTATCCGTGCCGGCGCTCCTTGTGGGTCTTCGTTATATGTCTAGAATAATAGACATACACGTCCTTGCCGCGTTAAGTATAATGCCGCCATGAATCCTATCGCGTTTATCGTCACCGGCCTCCTTGTGGGCGTCTTCAGCGGAATGGTGGGCGTCGGCGGCGGCATCATTCTCGTCCCGATCCTCGTCATGTTCTTCGGCTTCTCCCAGCACACGGCCCAGGGCACCAGCACCGCGATGCTGCTGCCTCCCATCGGCGTCCTCGCCGCCTGGACTTACTACGAGAAGGGCATGGTCGACGTAAAGGCCGCGGCGCTGATGTGCGCGGGGTTCGTCCTCGGCGGCCTGTTCGGCGCCAAGCTCGCCGTCGCCCTCCCTCAGGAGGTGCTCCGCCGCTCGTTCGGCGTCGTGCTTCTGGGCATTTCTCTTAAAATGATAATCGGCAAGTGAGACCCTCATGAAAAGCTTATTGTTGACGATCCTTCTCGGCTCGGCCGCCTCCGCCGCCGACGCGCCGAAAAAGATTTCCGGTTTCGATCCGGCGGCGATGGACCTGAGCGTCAAGCCTTGCGACGATTTCTATCAGTACGCCTGCGGCGGCTGGATGAAAGCCAACCCCATTCCGCCCGATCAGTCGCGCTGGGGCCGCTTCAACGAGCTGGCCGAGCGCAATAAGGAAATTCTGCGAGGCATCCTCCAGGACGCCGCCGCCGCGCCTAAGACCGACTCCGCGCGCCGGATCGGCGCGCTGTACGGCGCCTGCATGGACGAGGCCGCCGTCGAGGCCGCGGGGCTCAAGCCCCTCGCGCCGTCGTTCGACGCGATCAAAGGCCTCGAGACGGTCAAGGACCTCGCGCCCCTGCTCGGACGCCTGCACCGCGCCGGCGTCAACGCGGGCTTCGGGTACGGCTCGGACCAGGACTACAAGGACTCAACGAAGGTCATCGCGCTCGTCGACCAGCAAGGCATCGGGCTGCCGGACCGGGACTATTTCCTCAAGGACGACGCGAAATCCGTCGAGCTTCGCCGCGCCTACGAGTGGCACGCCGCGCGCTCCCTCGGCCTCGCCGGATCAGACCCCAAAACGGCGGCCGAGGAGGCCGCCGCCGTCCTGCGCGTGGAGACCGCGCTCGCGAAAGCGTCGATGGACCGCGTGTCGCGGCGCGATCCGATGAACACCTACCACAAGATGACGCGCGCCGAGCTGGCCGCGCTCGCCCCCGATTTCGCCTGGAGCGCGTACTTCGACGCCGCGGGCGGGCCGTCGTGGGCCGCCGTCAACGCCTCGGCTCCGGATTTCATCAAGGGCTTCGGGGCGGTCCTCAAGGACGCGCCGCTCGCCGACCTCAAGGCCTACCTGCGCTGGCGCGTCCTGTCCGCCGCGTCGCCGTGGCTCGGCCGGCCTTTCGTCGAGGAGAACTTCGACTTCTACGGCCGCCGCCTCGCCGGCGCCAAGGAGCTCAAGCCGCGGTGGAAGCGCTGCGTCGACCTCGTCGACGGCCGGCTCGGCGAGGACCTCGGCCGCGGCTACGTGGAGAAGGCCTACCCGCCCGAGACGAAAAAGAAGATGGACGCGCTCGTCGTCGCCGTCGAGGCCGCGCTCAAGGACGACATCGCCGGGCTCGACTGGATGACGCCCGCGACGAAGGAGAAGGCGCTGGCCAAGCTCGCCGCGATCGGCAACAAGGTCGGCTATCCGGAGAAGTGGCGCGACTACTCCTCCGTGAAGATCGACCGCGCCGACCTGCTCGCCTCGATCCGCTCGGCGACGGAGTTCGAGCATCTTCGCCAGCTTAAGAAGATCGGGCAGCCCGTGGACCGCAAGGAGTGGCACATGACGCCGCCCACGGTCAACGCGTACTACAACCCGCAGATGAACGACATCAATTTCCCCGCGGGCATACTCCAGCCTCCGTTCTTCGACCCCGAGATGCCCGACGCGGTGAACCTCGGCGGCATCGGCATGGTGATCGGCCACGAGCTGACGCACGGCTTCGACGACTCCGGCCGCAAGTTCGACCTCAAAGGCAACATGGAAGACTGGTGGACCGAGGCGGACGCGAAGGCCTTCGAGTCCCGGGCCCAGTGCTTCGTCGACCAGTACGCCTCCTACGAGGTCCTGCCGGGCGTCAAGCTCAACGGCAAGCTGACCTTGGGGGAGAATACGGCCGACAACGGCGGCCTGCTCGTCGCGGGCCTGGCCGTGGACAAGCTCGGCGCCCAGGAGAGCTGGCAGGGCTTCACGCCGCGCCAACTTCTGTATCTCGGCTTCTCCCAGATCTGGTGCCAGAACCGGACCGAGCAGACCGCGCGCATGCTCGCCGCGGTCGACTCTCACTCGTCCGCGCGCGAGCGCGTGATCGGGCCGCTCGTGAACTCTCCGGAGTTCGCGAAGGCGTTCTCCTGCAAGCCCGGCGACAAGATGGTCGCAGCTAAGGCTTGCCGCGTCTGGTAGCCGGCGCACGGTTGAGCAGCGCGAGCATCTCGTCCTTGTTCGTTCCGGCGTGGGCGGCGTAATCCGCGGCCGTCCGGCCGCGGCGGTCCCGGCCGCCCCGGTCGGCCCCGGCCTTGAGCAGGGCCGCGGCCGCCTGGAGCGCGCCGCTTTCGGCGGCTGCGTGAAGGGCCGCGGCTCCGCGTCCGTCGCGCCCGTCGATCGGGGCTCCCGCCTCGAGAAGCAGGCGCACGAGCTCCGCCTGGTCGTGATTCGCGGCCTGTATCAGCGGCCGGGCCTGCTTGGGCAGGCCGGCGACGGAGGCTCCCGCCGCGATGAGGACGCGGGCCGCCTCGGCGCGGCCCTTGAACGCGGCGATTCCGAGGGGGGACATGCTGGGGCTTCCGGAATCATGGACGCGCGCGCCTGCCGCGAGCAGCATCGTCGTCATTTCCGCGTTTCCTGTCGTCGCGGCCTGGGCGAGCGGCGTGTAGCCTTTCCGATTGCGCTGGTTCGGGTCGCCTCCCGCGAGCAGTAGCGCTCTCAGCGCGGCCGGGTTCTCGGCGTAGATGGCCGCGGTCATGGCGTTCATCCCGGACATTCCGTCCGTATGATTCGGGTCGACGCCGGCGGCGACGAGCGCGCCTGCGACGGCGGCGTTTCCCTCCACGACGGCGGCCGCGAGTCGCTCGGCCGGCACGACGACGGTGAGCACTCTCCATAGGGCGAAGGCCAGGGGCAGCATGATCACCCCCGCCGCGATCCGGCGGGTACGCGGCGCGAGCCTGTCCCGAAGCACGACCGCGAGATAGAGCCCGAGAAACCCCGCGAAACCCGCGGCGAACGTCAGGTCGAGCCAGATATCGCGCGCGGCGAGGTAAAGGATGGATCCGGCGGTCAAGGAGAAGGCATACTCTAGCCAACGGATCTTCAGCGATTCCCGAGGCGGATGCAGCAGGTCCGCCGCGGGCATGAGGCCGGATGCAAGATGACGGGACAGGCGTGCGTTGATCGCGTCGCCGATCACGATGGCCAGGGGGTAAACGGCGACGGCGGCCGCGACGGCCGCCGCAAATAGATATAGCTCGCGCCATTCGCGCGACAGAGCCAAGCGTAAGGCCCCGGCCGCGAAGAATCCGACGAGCAGGAACTGGATGCCCATGAGCGCGAACTGGACGCCGATCCATTTCGCGACGACCTTAGTATAGGCGTCTAGTCCCAGGTCGAAGCCGTGAAGCCGCTTGGACGCGCGAAAGACGATCCGCCTGTGCGCCAGCATGACCACGAACCAGATCGTCAGGCCGCACGCCATGTCGACCAGAATGCCGAGGTCGCTCCAAAGCAGGGCCGCCATCATGGCGGCGGCGAGAGTCAGCCCTCCCGCGAGGTCCGCCCTACGCAGCGCCTCCTGCGTGTCGACGCGCTTCGTCCACCAGCACAGGAGCGCGAGCTCGGCTGCTCCGGCGGCCGCCTGAAGGAGGAACGGAAGATATCCGGACGCATCCATCGCGGGAGTGTAGCCCCGGTCCGGACGGCTGTCGAGGCCCGGTCAGGCTCCGAGAGAGCTGAGCAGGCGGCGGCGCACCGACAGGCCGATCCGCGACAGCTCCGCGCGGCGCTCGACGAGCGCGTCGACGGTCCAATGGGCGTGGCGGGCGGACAAGGTCAGGTCGCCGCCGTCGAGGGCCGCGACGGCGGCCTCGAGATTGCGCGCCGCGAGGCGCTTGGCCTCGACGCGTCCGCGCCCGGCCCATTCCGCGGCGGCGGACAGCAGCGCGCGCGCCTGAGCGCGGTCGGCGGCCGACGGGCGGGGTGAGGTGAGCAGGGCCTCCGCGCGGCGCAGGCCCGTCTCATGGTCGAGCGTGAGCAGATAGTCGGCGCGGCCAGACTCGAGGGCGTGAACCTGGGCGCGCAGCGCGGCGGAGAGCTTCTCGTAGGGGATCGGAGCCGGCGTCTTCACGTCGGGGTGCGCGACCAGGAACTTGGCGGCGAGGATCGCGTCGGATTTGGGCCGCTTGGCGAGGGCCTCGAACGCGGCGGCGGCCTTGAGATCGGCCGCGTCGCGCCCGGCGAGGCGCAGGGTCGCGGCGGCGGCGCGCAGGATCGCGCGCGCCTCGGCGGGACGGCCGTTGCGCGCGTGCCCCGCGGCGTAGCCGAGCTGCGCGTTGATGTTCGTCCAGCGGTGCCAGATAATGTACGGCCGGCCGTCTCCGAAGACTTCCTCGCCGCGGGCGAGCGCCTCGAGGCGCGTCGCCTCGGCGGCGGAGGCGGCGGCGCTGTTGTGCGCGCCGACCAGGGACCACAGCGCGGCGTTGCGCTTGAACGTCTTCGGGGCGACGGGCGAGCTCTCGGAGATCATCTCGCGCGCGACGCGCAGCTGCAGCGCGGCGAGCTCGCCGCTGACGGCGGCCAGGCGCAGGGGAACGCCCGCGCGTTCGGCCTTGGCCCGCTCGCGGCGCAGGACCTTCACGCGCGCGGCGTTGGTCTCGCCGGGCTGGAGGACGGGGGCGGGCAGGCCGGCGATGACGCCGTCGAAATCCGCGATCAGCGCGCGCTTGAGCGCCTTGAGGACGGCGTCGGTCTCGTTAGCCTTCTCGCGAGAGTGTATCGCGGCGAGCGCGGCGTACAGGCGGTCGGCGTCGTCGCGCAGGCCGAGGACGGTGCGGGCGGGTAGGGCTGCGGAGGCCGCGACGGACGGCGCTTGCGCGACGGCGGCGGCGGGAAGTGCCGAGGCGGACAGCGCGGGCAATGACGGCAGCGACGGAGCGGAAAGGGTGGGAGACTGGAGCAAAATCGCGGGAGCGGCGGCGCCTCGGAGCGCGGGGACGAGGCGGACCTGGGCGGCGGCGGGGAAAGCGAGCAGCAGGGCGAGCAGGGAGCGGAAAATCATCATGGCGATATTCTACCGCGTCCGACGAGCGGCGCTCTGGGCCCTATGTCGCTCTCGTCATAGGACCTTCGCCGGGCTGCTAAGCCCTGGCGCGGGCGCCTTCGCGGGGCTACACTGCGGTGATGGCCCCTCCGTCCTTAATAACGTTCATTTTGCTGCTGTCCGCCGCGCCCGCCCAGGCCGGCGAGGCGCGCGTCGTCGTTGAGCGGATCGGAACCGCGCCGAAGCTTGACGCCCCCGCTTTTTCCGTGCCCCTGCTGTCGCCAACCCTGTCTCCGGCAGGCCTGTCTCCGCTGGCCCCGTCTCTGACCGCGCCCGTCGCCGCGCCGTCGATCGCGGCTCCGATCCCGGTCTTGCCCGCGCCCGTCGCCGGCTTGGCGATCGCTCCCATCGCGCCGGCCGCGGCTCGCCCCGACGCCCCGCGCGGCCCGCCCGCCTCGGCCGCGCCCGCGGAGAGCGACGACGGCGCCGCGTTGTTCGACGGCGCGCAGGCGGCGCAGGTCCTCGCCGACGTCGCGCGCTCCGTCTCCGGACGGCCGCTCGCGGCCGGGGTATTCATCCAGCAGGAGCAGGAGGGCAGCCTCATCGCCTCCGACCCGCGCGACTCCTCGGGCTCTGTCTTTCGCTACTACCGACCCGTCGAACTGCGCCCCGAGCTCGTCGCCGAGGTTCAGTCGGGAATCAAAGGCTTCGCCAGGGCGGGCTACGGCCTGCGCCGCGCCCTGTCTCCGTTCTCCAAGGGCGCGGATGCGACCTGGAACGCGTGGAGCCGCGACGACAAGATCCTCTATCTCGACAAGCTCGAGAAGGCGGTCGTCGCCGAGCGCGGCGCCGGGGCCGCGTGGCGCGGCAAGACCTTTCTCCTGATGGAGCGCTCGCCGTCGGCGCCGGACTTCCTGGCCGAGCATCCGGACATGGAGGCGCCACCGCCCGGCTACGAGAAGGTCCCCGGCTCCCGTTTTCTTCAGCCCGAGATCGTGAGCGGGAAGAATACTCCGGCGTCCTCGGTCGGCGAGGCGCTCGCGCGCACGAAGCGCGTGATCTCCGACACCGGCCACGCCGGGACGCAGTACCACGTCTTCGTGAAGGCTTCGCCGGAGGACCTGCGCGCCCAGCTCGCGGGCCTGCAGGCCGCCCTGCAGGCCTTCAACGACATGCTGTACGCCCAGGCCGCGCAGGACAGCTTCCAGAACGTCATCCATGCCTCCCTGCAGCCCTGGCACGCGGGCCGCTCACGCCGCGTGGCCGAGCTCCTCGCCGCCGCGGACGCGCAGCCGCATATTCCTCCGGCCGACGACCCCGACAGCGAGAAGCACGCCTTCGTCGGCCTGCGCTACTGGGGCACGGAGAACGGCAAGCTCGTCGTCTCGCTCGAGCTGCGCGGCGCGAGCATCCCCTTCAAGGCGCGCAAATCCGCCGCGCGCGACATGGAAACCGCCGAGATGCCGCGCCGGGACTACGACGAGGCGCAGCGCTGGCTGTCTATGCTCTCCGCTTACGCCGAGTCGCTCGCCCGGGGCATCGCGCCGCGCGCCGCGGGCCGCCCTCTGACGCTCGACGCGGACGCGGCCGATGCCTTGCTCGCCGCGCGCGCGGCCAAGCGCGGCATGCCTCCGGACGCGTATTTCGGCGTCGCGGCCTTGGCTCAGCGCTTCACCGGCCGCGACCGCCCCGCCCCCGGCCTGCTCGCCCCGTTCGCGGCGTCGAGGCCCGGCTCGCCGGAGCTGAACCGGTTCCTCGACGAGTGGCTCGACGTCTCGGCGCGGGTGCGCTCGCTCGAGGCCTCGGGCGGGACCTTGGCCGACGCGCGCCGCCTGCTCGAGTACCAGCTCTGGAGCGGCTACGCCGCCTGGGGGCGCGCCCACGCGCCCGTCGCGCGCGCGCGCCTGGCGTCTATCCTCGCGGGCCGCTGAGGCGAGCCGCGGGAATCGACAGGACGCTCAACAGCAGGACCGTCAGCGCGCGCCCGGCCCACAGCTCGAGGCCGGGAAACCAGATCAGCGCGGTCAACGCCCCGGACACTGCGTAGCCCATCGGGTAGTCCACGGGAAGCCCGAAGATCTTGCGCCGGAACCACGCGACCTCGCGGGTTCTCAGCGCGTCGAAGCCCCAGGCCGGGTTCCAGACGAACCACTGCAGGTCCCACGCCGCCGTCACCATCATGTAGGACGAGACGCACTTGGCCCACAGCTCGAGCGAGGCGCCCGCGAACACGAGCGGCAGGTGGAACATGCCGATGAGAAACAAGGTGAGCCAGACGTGATAGCCGGTGAGCTCCTTGCCGTTGGTGAGGTTGAGCCACCACTCGGGGCCCCAGCGCCAGGTGGGGAGATTCACGGCCCAGCCGTGCGCGCCCTCGATGTGAATCTCGACGCGCGCCAGGATGTGGCACAGCGCGAACAGGTACGCGCCTTCGACGGCCCCGGCGAGAAGATCGGCGCTCATTTCTTCTTCTCGCGGATCTTCTTGCGCTGCGCGCGGCTCGCCGTCTTCCATTGCTGCTTTTCCGTCGGCGGGGCGGCGGGCTCGCGGCGGCGATTGTCCGAAGCGGACTCGCGCTTGAGCTTGGCCCACGACGCGAGGCGCTCCGCGGCCACGGTGCCCGCCTCGACGGCGGCCTTCACCGCGCAGCCGGGCTCGGAGCCGTGGGCGCAGTCCTTGAACCGGCAGGAGGGAGCGAGCGCCTCGATGTCATCAAAGGTCTTCGCCAGCCCCTGCTCGGCGTCCCAGAACTGCATCTCGCGCATGCCGGGCGTGTCGAGGAGTATCCCGCCGCCGGGCAGAATGAATAATTGACGGTGAGTCGTCGTGTGGCGTCCGCGCTCGTCCGACTTGCGCGTCTCCGCGGTCTTGAGCTTCTCATTGCCGGCGAGGCGATTGACCAAGGTGGACTTTCCCACGCCCGAGGACCCGATGAGGCCGACCGTGCGGCCGGGCTTGATCCAGGCCGCCAGCGCGTCGAGGCCCGTGCCGGCCCTGGCGCTGATCGCCAAGACGGCCGCGTCGCCGGCCGCTTGGCGAGCGTCCTTGAGAAACGGCTCGGGCTCGGCGCATTCGTCGAGCTTATTGAGAAGCAGGACGGGCTCGGCGCCGCTCTCGCGGCTCACGGTCAGGAAGCGCTCCAGGCGCCGCGCGTTGAAGTCGGCGTTGAGCGCGGTCATCACGAGGACGGTGTCGAGGTTCGCCGCGATCACTTGCTCCTCCATCGTCTCCCCGGCGGCTTTTCGGGACAGCTTCGTGCGCCGTGGAAGTATGCGGCGGATCAGGACGACCTTCTCGTTCGGAACGGCCTCGGCGCACACCCAGTCGCCGACGGCGGGCAGGCCGGCGCGGTCGGCCGCCTTGTGGCGCATGGTGCCGGGGGTGCGGGCGCCTTTGACGCCCTGCTCGGACATGATCTGGAACAGGCCGCGCTGCTCCTCAATAAGGCGGACAGGGAAAAGACCTTTCGTGGCGTCGCCGCCGAAGGCCTCGGCCCAGCGCGCGTCCCAGCCCCAGTCCTCGAGAATTCCCATCGGTGAGATTCTAACTGTTTCCGGAAACAGTTGACCGCGCCGAGCGGAGCGCTAGCGCATTTTCCTTGAGCGGCGTTCCGCCGCCGTGATCCGGCTCAGCGCGACCGGCGTGATGCCTAGGTAGGAGGCGATGATCTTCTGCGGGAGCTTTGCCGCGAGGTCCGGCTTTTCCTTGAGAAACGTACGGTAGCGCACGGTCGCCGAGTCGAGCAGCAGTTCCTGTTCGCGCCGTTCCCGCTGGCGGTAATGATCCTCGGCGATGACGCGGCCCAGTTCCTGCCAGCAGGCGTGATCCTTATATAACGCCGTGACCCGGTCGTAGCTCAGGACGAGCAGCTCGGTGTCCTCCTGCGCGGAGATCGTCGTGCGCGACGGCCGCTGATCGAGCAGCTCGGCATAAGCGGCGACGAGCTCTCCGGGGCCGCGAAAGGCCTTCGTCGCCTCGCGGCCTTCCGCATCCGTGTAGTAGAACCGCATGAGGCCCGACACGACGATCCCCGCCTCGCGCGACGGCTGGCCCGGCTCGATGAAGTACGAGCCCTTGGCCAAGCGGCGAGGCTTGAGAAATCCCTCGAGGCGGACCCACTGCTCTGGGGGAACCGGCGCGAGGCGTTTGACGGCCGCGAAAATAAGGGGGTGGCGGATTAACATAGGTTAACGACGAAAATCGGCGCCGGGGCTATCATAAAGCCATGGATATTAATGTCTACTCCGTCGCGACCCCCGCCGTCCTCGCCATCGTCGCCGTCGAGGCCGCGTACTGTTTATACCAGAAAAACGGCTATTACAGGTTCGACGACGCGATGGCCAACTTCGGCACGGCGATCGGCCATCAGGCGACCAACGTCCTCGTCGCCGCGTTCGCCTTCGAGCTGTTCACCGGCCTGCGCGCCCGCGCCCCGCTCGCCGATTGGGGCGCGACGCCGCTGAGCTTCGCCGCGCTGTATCTCTCGGTCGATTTTCTCTTTTACTGGTTTCACCGCATGGGCCATTCGATCAATATCCTGTGGGCCGCGCACGCCCCGCACCATTCGAGCGAGGAGCTGAACTACACCGTCGGCCTGCGCGCGAGCGTCACCCAGCGTCTGGCGTCGTTTCTGTTTTATTGGCCGCTGGCCCTCGTCGCGCGGCCCGAGGTCGTGCTTCCGCTCGTGGGCCTGCACCTGCTGATCCAGCTGATTCCGCACACGCGCGCCGTCAAGCGCCTCCCGTCTTGGATCGAGTCCTGGCTCAACACGCCCACGCACCACCGCGTCCACCACGGCATCAATCCCAAGTATATCGACAAGAACTTCGGCGGGACCTTCATCGTTTGGGACAAGCTGTTCGGCACCTATGCCGAAGAGACCGAGCCGGTGGTCTACGGCGTCTTGCGCCCGATCCAGACCTGGTCGCCCGTCGCGATCAACACCCAGTATTGGGGCTTGATGTGGCGCGACGCCGTGGCCGCGAGGAGCTGGACCGACAAGGTGAAGCTGTGGTTCATGCCCAACGGATGGCGCCCGGAGGGCCTGCCGCCGCGGCCGGCGCCGCCGTCGGTGTTCGGCCGGAGGAAGCTCAAATCCGAGGTGAGCGCCCCGACGCGCTATCTCATGCTGCTGCAATTGCCGATCCTGCTCGGCGGGATGTGGCTCGTCACCAGCCAAGGCTCGGTCCTCGGCCCGGGAGGCAAGGCTCTGCTCGGACTGGGCCTGTGGGCCGCGGTGATCGGGTGGGGCGCGGTGCTTGACGAGGCGCGCCGCGATCAGGGCAGCAGGACGATCTTGCCGCGCGCGCCGGGGACCAGGATCGCGGCGTGAGCCTTCGCCGCCTGTTCTAAAGGGAACTTCGCTCCGATCAGCGGCTTGAGGGCGCCGGAGGCGAATCCGGCCGCGAGGTCGGCGTGGACTTGCTCCCGCTCGGCGTCGGTCATGTTGTGCAGGCTCATGCCGCGCACGGTAAGGTCCTTGACCATGGTCAGGCGCGGGTCGACGGCGATCAGGCCCCGGCTGCCGATGATGACGATGCGTCCGCGCTGGGCGGCGACGCGCATGTCCTCGGAGAGGTTGGCGTTGGCGAGCATCTCGACGATGAGGGTCGGGCCCTTCGCGTTGGTGAGGGCCAGGATCTCGTCCATGTAGCCCGGCTTGCGGTGGTCGAGGGCGTAGGTGACCCCGAGCGATTTGAGGAAGGAGACGCCTTCGGCGCCGCCCGCCGTGCCCATGACGATGAGGCCCGCGGAGAGCGCGAGCTGGACCGCGGCGACGCCCACGCCGCCGCTGGCGCCGTGGATGAGGACGGTCTCGCCGCGGCGCGCGCCGCCGCTGAGGAATAGGGCGCGATGCGCGGTCGCGTACGGCACGCCGATCGCCGCGCCCTGCTCGAAGGAGAGGCTGTCGGGGAGGGGAAAGGCGCGGGTGAACTCCACGACGGCCTTTTCGGCGTACACGCCGTTGAGGGCCCCGTAGGTGTAGACGCGGTCGCCGGGCTTGAACGGCGAGCCGGCCGTCACCGCCTCCACCACGCCGGCGGCGTCCGTGCCCGGCGTCCACGGCAGATCCGGCCTGCGGGTGTAGGTGCCGGCGCGCAGGTAGGTGTCCACGGGATTGACCCCGATCGCCTTGAGGTCGACGAGGATATGGCCCGGCCCGGCCTGCGGCTCGGGGGCTTCCTCGAGCCGCAGGACTTCGGGACCGCCGAATTCGCGGACGACGATCGTTTTCATGTCAGATGTGCTCCACGACCTCGTTGAGGGGGAAGCGGACCTTCTTATTCTTCGCGTAGCCGTCGTCGGGGGCGCGCACGCCCGCCGCCGCGAGCACGACCGACTTCCACCCCTTCGCGTGAAGGTCCAGCAATTCATCATACTTATCCTTGTCGAAGCCTTCCATCGGCGTCGCGTCCACGCCGAGCGCGGCCGCCGCGGTGAGGAAGGTCCCGAGCGCGATGTAGACCTGGCGCGTCAGCCAGGCCTCGACCTTCTCGGGCGGAAGCGAGACCGACTGCGTCATCATGTCCTGATAGCCCTTGAGGACCTCCTTGGGCACGCGGCGCACCTCGGAGATCCGATCGATGAAGCGCTGCACGTCGGCGGGGCCCGCGTCCTTCTTTACGAGGAACACGACGAGCTTGTCGGCGTCCGTGATCTGGCTCTGGTCCCAGGAGGCGGGGCGCAGCTTCTCCCGCAGGGCCTTGTCGTCGATGACGAGGAACTTCATCGCCTGGAGGCCGTAGGAGGAAGGGGAGAGGAGGAGCGCCTGCTCGAGAGCCGCCCATTTATCGGCGGGTATCTTTCCGGCCGGGTCGTACTTCTTAACGGCGTAGCGCCAGTTCATCGCGTCGACTATGCTCTTCGTCATATGTGACTCCTATGGTTACAATTTATACCAAAAAAAATCAGGCCGCGGCCTCGATCTGCCCCACGATGTCGGCGAGCGTCGTGCGCTTGAGCTCCGGCAGGACCTTCGATTCGACGCGGGCGAACACTCCGCTGAGGATCGCCTGCATGCGGCAGGCGACGGGGCATTTCTCGTTCTTCTGCTCGCGCTGGGCGAAGAAGGCGCCTTCCTCGACGGCCTTGTAGACGTCGTGCAAGGTGACCTTGCCCGCGGGCTTGGCGAGGCGGAAGCCGCCCTTCGCCCCGTGGGCCGACTCGACGATGCCGGCGCGGGCGAGCGAGGCCAGGAGGCGCCGAATCACGACGGGGTTCGTCGCGATCGAGCCCGCGATGTAGCGCGAGGTGCGCCGCTCGTCGCCGTGGCAGGCGATGACCGTGAGGGCGTGAACCGCGACCGCGAACCGGGAGTTGGCCGCCATAATGAAACAATTATAGTTACAGTTGAGGCGTTTGTCAAGGCCCTTTGCTATCATCGCTCCATGTCCCGCTACCGCTATCTGCTCGGCGACTCCCGCGGCGAGGCCGCGCGCCTGCGCTTTCAGGCGAAGCTGTGGGATCCCGTGTCCCATGCGCTGTTCGACCGCCTCGGAGTGAAGCCCGGCTGGAAGGTGCTCGAGATCGGTCCCGGCCAAGGCTCCCTGCATCTCGAGCTGCGCCGCCGCGTGAAGGGTCCCATCGACGCGGTCGAACGGTCGGCGCCCTTCGCGCGGCGCCTGCGCTCCCTCTGCGCCGGCGACGGGCGCGGCGCGGGGACGATCTGGGAGACGGACCTGATCGACGCGCCGCTGCCCGAGGGGAAATACGACCTGATCTTCGCGCGCTGGGTGTTCCTGTTCCTGCCCGAGCCGGAGAAGCATCTCCGCCGCCTGGCGCGCGCGCTCAAGCCCGGCGGCCGCATCGCGATCCAGGACTATCACCGCGAGTCGATGGCGCTCTATCCGGCGCCGCGCGATTGGCCGGCGCTCATGGCCGCGGATCAGGCGTTCTTCAAGACGCAGGGCGGCGACGCGAGCATCGGCGGACGCCTTCCGGCGCTCTACAAGAAGGCCGGCCTCGCGCCGGAATCGGCGCACGCGACGCTGAAGACCGGCTTCCCCGGTTCGGCGACCTGGACCTGGGCGTCGTGGTATTTCCTGGGCATGATGCCGCGCTTGGGCAAGCTCAAGCCCTTCAGCCCCGTCGCCGCGCGCCGGACCGCGGCCGCCTGGCGCGCCGCCGGCCGCCGTCCCGACAGCCTGTTCGTCGCCCCCGCGGTGATCGACGCGGTCGCGCGCAAGCCGCGGCGATGATCGACCGCTGGATCGCCGTCTCGACGGCCTACCTGGCCTCGAAGAAGGCGACGGACAGCCTCTCCCGGGATCCCTATTATCCCAAGTGGGACTCGCCATGGTGGCACATGACGTTGCTGTGGGAAATGGGCCGAGCCGACGCGATCCCCAAGGAAGCCGCCGAGGCGATGCTCGCCGCGATCGAAGCGAAGTACCCGAGGTATTTCCCGAATCCGCGCGAGCCCCTGCCCGAAGGCAAGGATCCGTATCGCGACTGCCTGTGCCACTGCGGCCTCGGCAACATGTATCAGACCTTGGCCGCGTGCGGCCTCGACCTCGACCATCGCGCTCCCTGGATGCGCGCCTGGTTTCTCCATTACCAGCTTCCCGACGGCGGGGTCAATTGCGACGACAAGGCCTACGAAAAGGGCGGCTCGTCCTCGATCCAATCCACGCTTCCCTCGCTCGAGGCCGTCCTCTCCGCCGGGCGCCCGCTCACGCCCTCGGAGGAGAACTTCGTCGATCACGGCGCCGAGTATCTCCTGGAAAGGCGCCTGGCCTTCCGCCGGAAGGACGGGCAATTGATGAATCCGGGATTTCTCGACATCGGTTTTCCGAGATTTTACGACTACGACGTGTTGAGAGGCGTCGCCTTCATCGCGGAATGGGCGCGCCTGCGCCGGAAAAAAATACCGCGCCGCGCCGTCGGCTGGGTGATGGACTCCTTCGACGAAAGGTTCCCGGACGGCCGAATCAAGATCGAAAAGCCGGGCCTGTTCGCGACCGAAAACACCTTGGCGCTCGATAAAGAGGGGAAGTGGGGCCGCGGCGAGACGACTTCGTTTCCGCTGTTCGATTCCGTGCGAAAGGTCGGCGCGATATCCGACGTTTTGACGCGTACCTGGAAAGACACGCGCAAAATCCTGGAAACCCGCATTGAAGGCTAGGTCCATCGTTCCCGTGAAATGGACCGTCGGGCCCTGGGGCTAAGGGGGGGTGTTGAGTTACCCTATTAAGGTTGAGAAGGGTAATCACCCTGGCGCTCTGCGTCGTTATGGCCGTGCCAATGAATGTATTGGCACAGGTTCGGGCCGTGCTCCCAGCGAGCTCTCGATCCGTTGCCGTTCAAAATCCAGCCTTAACCGCTTTGTCGTCGTTGCCGACATCGTTGCCGTTGATGCCGACTTCAGGCCTCCTGTCTCCAACCCTCCATTCGTTGACGTTAAATCCATCGTTAATTCCGGTCCTCCTGCAGCCGGCGATCACGCGCGCTCTTCCCGTGAAAACGCCGGCCGCCCAGGCACAGGCCGTTCCTCTTCGCGCCGCCCTCTCCTCCGCCGCCGCCCTCCTC
>Ga0209824_10000625_pt1 | contig 21551 bp, 26 predicted proteins | sample VDWuncwatermetaG_FD_184124 | JGI IMG/M metagenome (GOLD analysis project Ga0209824, IMG submission 184124) | Wastewater microbial communities from Netherlands to study Microbial Dark Matter (Phase II) - VDW unchlorinated drinking water (SPAdes)... ... | reverse complement strand
AAAATTCCCATCGACCGTGATGGGCACTAATAATAAAACCTCATGTTCATACACGAAGCTCGTTAATGGCCCTACGCTCAGGCGTTTTGGGTATGGCCAATGAATATTACCTGGCCTTATGCCCGATAGTAATTGCCACTTAATCTTGGGGGGTAATCCGGCGTCTCCCGGGTTTTTCCAATACACATGCCAGCCGTCATCCAGGACCAAATCAAACCCCACCCACAATGTCCCTCCGGGGACAACCGCGTCTTGTTCGCTGACAAGCCGCACATGGGTGTGTGCCTGATAGACCTCTTGGCTACCTGTGGTGAGCGGAGTCGAACCAAAAACCGGATTAATGCTCCCAAAAAAGAATAATAGTAACCAATAAAATTTTTTCATAAATAATTTCTAACAACCCCGGGGGTTGATTACCTTAAATATACCACATAATTGAACATCATCCAGAAGTGACAAAAACTTCCTGCCAGCACAAAAAGATGCCATATTTCATGGGCCCCGAATCGAGGATGAAAATTAAGATGCCTCAAATTAAAAAAACCGGACCCGACGGTGTAAAAAATCCCTCCCCAAATAAGCCACCAAAGCCCTGCTTGGGGCATGGCACGGGATAAAGGGACCCACGCGATGACAACAAGCCATCCCATAATAATATAAAAAATAAAAAACAAAATGACAAGCCATCTTGCCGGATGGCGAAAAACAAGTTTTAAAACAATGCCTGTAATGGCCAGGGCCCAATTAACCCAGAATAAACTCCATCCCCAGCTCCCTTGCAAAACAATTAAACAAATCGGCGTATATGTCCCCGCGATCAAAAAATAAATCATCGCGTGATCAAGCTGTTCCAAGGTCCGATTAGCCCTGCTGGAAACATTTAAGGAATGATAAAGAGTGCTTACCGTCCAAACGGTAATTAAACTGATGCCATAAATACTAAACGACACCACATGCCCCACGCTGCCCTGCTTTGCCGCACGATATACTAATAGAATAGAAGCTGTGATGGATAAAAAAACAGCAATGACGCCTATAAAGCTACGAATGGGATATTGGAGGCTGTTTAACACTTTCAAATATCCATAAAGGTTTTAACAAGAATTGAATACTCACCGGCCCCCAGTACCGTGAATCCCAGCTATCTTTCGCAAAATCACTTAATAAAATGTATTTTTCTTTATCTAATACACCTTCCTTCTGTTTATAAAAAACCTTCAATGTTCTTCCGGATGAGTCTTTATCCATTATAGGGTATAAATATCCATTTAATTCTAAAAATCCATTTTTCACGACAAAATAATCCCCGGGAAGTCCTTTGATCATTTTAAGGACCGGAACAGTGCCGGTATCGCAATTGCCTTGGGATAAATAGCGTCTATCAATGCCATATTGAACGATCTCTTGAGTCAAACAAGATGCCGCGTCATCACCTCTTTGGGGAGTGCTTTTAATTTTCATATAAATCCCATAGGGCAACGAATGGGTAAAAATATTAAAATAAACGATATGAGTAAAATCTAGAATGATTAACCCGAATAAAATCAATAGCAACCATTGTTTCATTTTATCATTATGCACTTTCTTTATCAAATTTTCATAATAAACGCCAAAGCATAATAAACGGCTATATTCATTGAACCTGTGCCAAAAGTTATTGTGTAAGCAATTCCACTATCCCCTAACATACTAGCAGTAGCATTACCTCCCGGGTAACCAGTATGGACTTTATCTAAAGGAAGGCTTACAGTTGTTGAAGGCAGTTGACCATTCCCGCTTTGCGTTGGAGAACCTGTGACAGTAGTCATTGCAACCCCGCTATTGTCTTGACTTGCCCCAATAACAAATCTATCTCTTAAATCCGGAGGCGTGATCGTCCCATGTCCATCCGACCTGGAAACAGTTACACCATTACACAATGTCCAGCCAGACGGAATAGTACCAATGGTCCCGGACCACGCTGCAATTATCCCTACCGGGACCAAGATTGATCCCCCCGGGACAGAAACACTGCTGTACATGGTATTCCCGGACACTGATGTTACAGGGAGTAAATTTTGGATAATTGGTTCGGCAGCAGTAGGTACGTAAGTATCAACAGTAAAAATCGAACCGGACGATGAAGCAACGTAAAGATAATTAGATGGAACAGCCGCATTGACTCCAAACGGATTTATAACATTCCATGAAGAAGGTAGATAGTTGCCAGCTTGTAAAGCAGCAATGGGTGTCGCGTAAACACTGGTATCCGGCCATTGGTTATGATCAATGTAATAGGCCCTGGCAGCTTCCTGGATTTCGCTTATATCAAGGGCCGTCTTATTGCCGGCTTTTTCAAGATAAGATCTGCTTAATACAGGTATTGCGGCTGAAGCCAAAATCGTAAGTATTATGATGACCACTGTGACTTCAAGGAGACTGAAAGCTTTATTGTTGGTAAGTATATTTTTCTTCATCTAATCTGCTTTCTCAAATGATTCTAGAGATGTGCCGTTTCCTTAATTTTTATTAGAATAACGGCGTTCATATTCCAGTCTCCCTGAGAACTCATTCGCCAACCGTTGGGTAATTAAAATCGTGTCATTGGCGGGACCTGGTGATATTTCTAAAAGAGTACCTTGATAATAATTTTGAGCCAGCCCTGATGGCACAATAGTTGAAATGGTAGCCGTATTATTAAGGCCATTGATTTGATATGTCCCTCCAAAAGGGGAAGAGGTAACGGCCGCGTACATATAAGCCGGGGCTAGATCGCCTGGAGTTGCAGGCCAAGACCCTTGTGAATTATAAAAATCCAAACTTGCTTGAGCCAAAGACATCATTTCATTAACTGTTTGTTCAAGCTTGGCCTTATCTATCCTTGTTTGATAGCCCCCCATAATAATTGAGAAAACCATGGCCATCATAGCTGCAGCGGCCGTTACTTCTATCAGGGTATATCCCCTTTTAGAACGTCCCTGTCCAGGTTGAGCTTGTTGCAACATAACTTACCGCCTGTGCTGAATTTGCCAGTGCATTGTTTAGCGTCGTAGCGTCAGTTTGCGAAATATTCGTCATTAAAAGATCGAATTTGGTAGAGTCACTTGCGTTGACATTAACAGTGTAATTTCCACCCCAGGGATTGGCGCCGGTCCCGGTAAAAATCCCGGGTAAATACTTTCCTGAGACTAAAGTCGCCACGGATATCCCTGTGCAGCTGCCGCCATTGTTATTGAAATAGTTCATCGCGGCGGTTTGGATGGCTTTGATGCTGTTTAAGGCGGCAGCTACACGGCCATTGTCAGCAGCTCCTTTAAAGGAAGCTATGACTTGCGATGCAATGATCGTAATAATCACCATGACCACAATCAATTCCAATAACGTAAAACCTTTTTTGTTGCTTAACTTGTTCTGAATGCTTTTCATTTTTTCTCCTTTTTTATAGGTTTATTTTTTACTGTTTATCTATTTAGACCGATTCCTGTCCCGCTCATGGATGAATAAAGAGGAAGAATAAAACAACTGATGATTAGACCTAAATATGCGACAGCAATGGTTAATAAGGCTGGATTGATGACGGTGATGAGTGATTCGATGGAGTCACGGGACCTTTGATCGTAGTATTGGTAAATGTCATAAAAATATTGATATAGATTCCCCGTTGTTTCGCCTTTTTTAATATTCATGTAGATAAATGACGGAAAAAATTCATCTGATTTTAAAGCGTCCCCCAATGAGCAGCCTTGATTCACTTTGTTTTTTATATCAATAAGCCGATGGGTGACATCATTGGGATGAATGGAATAAATGTTAGTCATTGAGGCGATGATATTGACGCCGCTCTTTTGATAGACATATAAATTGAGAAATAAAAAAGTGAATTCCATCTCTTTTATTAAAGACCCAAGCAACGGCAATTTAAATACATATTTCATGAGCCGGGCTTTTTTATGCTCCCACATTTTTATCAGGGCCGAAACCGCGGCCATCAAACCCATTAGGGCCATCCACCAGTAAGACTGCATAAAAGCGGCATATCCTATGATGAATCTGGTGGATAGTTTTTCTTCCGCTTGTGCCGGAAGAATCGAATTTAATTGAGGGACTAATTTTATTGAAATCACGATAGAGGCCGCCGTTAAAGCGATCAATACACACGCCGGGTAAATTAATGACTTGATGATTCTGATCTTATTTTCATTCATCAATTTAAAATATTCACTCAATATAAAGGCCACTTCAGTAAGATGACCGCTTCTTTCGGCGGCATCCAATACGCTCAGTACGATGAGGGGGAAAACCTTTGTATGCGCGAAAGCATCCTTCAATGAATGTCCGTCGATAATAGATATGCTTAATTTTCCAAGAGTTTCTTTTAACAGCGGATTTGTCGTTTGTTCATTTAAAGAGGCAATGGCTTCCTGGGCTGATAATCCGCTTTTTAACCCTCGTGAAAAATCTTTAAAAAAAGATGACAGGACAGCGCCGGACAGCTTGCCATTTTTGAATACATTTTCAAAATATTTCTTATAATCAGGGTGGATGCTGATAAGATCAAGATCATTAAACCTGGCCTGGTCCAACACTTCTTGCCTTGCCCCCTTGAGGGTTTGATTGACAATTGAACCCATTTTCGTTAATGATGTAACGTTCCAGTACATATTTTTATCCCAAAACCCGCACAGCTTCTTCCAATGAGGTGACTCCATTTTCAAGAAGACTTTGCATATCATCAAACATGGTCTGATGATCAGGGTCACACAACAGTGATCTTTGAATCTCCCCTATTAAATCCCTGCCAATCAAATCTTTGATTTTATTGTCTATGAGACACACTTGCGCAACAACGGTCCTGCCCCAATAACCGTTGTTACATTTGTTACAACCAACGGCCGTATAAACTGTCTGTATGTCCTTTGTAAAATATTTGGCTTCGATAAGATCAAATTTTGATTTAAACGCGGTGGATCCCTCTTTACAATGCGGACAAAGTTTTCTGACCAATCTCTGGGATACGACCGCGTTAAGGCAGCTGGCGATGTTTATCGCTTCAACGCCTAAATCTTTTAAGCGTAAAATCGCGCTGACAGGATCATTGGTGTGTAAGGTTGAAAAAATTTGATGCCCCGTGATTGAAGCCCGCATTGCTTCCGTTGCCGTTTCACGGTCCCTGATTTCACCTACAAGGATGATGTCCGGATCTTGCCGCAAGAAAGCCCTGATGGCTTTGCCAAAGGTCAATTCCTGATGCGCGTTGACCTGCAGCTGGGTCATCAAGGAATGATCCATTTCAACCGGATCTTCAACAGTTAAAATTTTTTTCTCCACAGTCTTGATGTGATTAAGCATGGCATACAGGGTTGTTGATTTTCCGCAGCCGGTGGGTCCGGTGACAAGGATTATCCCGTGAGGAGCTTTAATGGCCTGGTTGATGAGTTTCCAATGGCGTTGGGAATATCCTAAGTTTTTAAGAGGGATGGAAGTCCGCGCTTTATCCAAAAGCCTTAGCACGATGGAGGGCCCGTGAATACTGGGGATTTGTGAAAACCGGATATCAATCTTTCTTCCTAAATCCATATATTCAAATTCAAAACTGCCGTCCTGGATTTGATAGTCCCCCGGATTTGCCTTACATTTGGTTAAAATAATATTCGCGATGGATTTAACATATTCCCGTTTAACACAACAAACTGAAGTCAAGAGCCCATCTATACGAAATCTGATCTCCGTTGTCTTACAAGAAGGGTGAATGTGGATGTCACTGCAGCGGGTTATGACCGCTAAACGGATTAAACTATCAAGCCAATGGGCCATTGCGTCAGGGTTTTCAATGGCAAGGACTTTGGATGCTAAATTCTTACGGCTTTCTTCAAGGACAATTAAATCCAGGGCATCGCGGACATCTTTTTCAAGGCCTATATAAAACAGGATTTCCCGGGACCCAAAAATATTCTGAAGAGCGTCCGTCATGTCCACATTGTCCACATAAGAAACGACAAAAACCGGCTGGTACCCATTTTTTAACGGAAAGATCTGGTGCTTGATCAAAAAATCAATACCGACTTTATGAAACACTTCTACGTTAGGCACATATTCACCCGTGTAAAGCTTCCATCTTATTTGCAGGGACAGCATTTGGGCGATCTGCAGATCATCAATAAAATTATAATGTTTCAAAATAGACCCAAGGCGCTCCTTTGGGTTTATCCTTTTGGTTTCAACCCCAAGGTTTAATTCTTCCTGTGTAATGAGCCTGTTATTAATTAATAATTCACCGATTTTAGACATTTTTAATCTTGAACGTAATTAATAACTGTTGTTAATTCTTGGGGAGCAGTGAAATGCACCTTCACCCCTTGATTTGTAACGCCAAGGACCTCCATATTCGCCACCGGCCTGTCCTTTTCCTTAACTGAGTAGCTTGTGCCATCAATTGAAAGAATGGCTTCTTTTTCGATATCTGTTCCCCCTATATAAATAATCCTTATGCTCGGGAAACCGGTACCGGCTTGTGAATTTGAATCTTTAACGTACCCCGCATTTTCTTTTTTTAATTTGTTAATTTCTGTAAAGGCTTTTTCATTGTCTAATTGAAGATTTATCTGTTCTAACTGCATTTTGAGCATCTTTATTCGCCTTTGCTGATTACGGTCCTTATCCATTTGATCTTTCATTTCCCTCTGTACTGCCTCATCTTCATCTTCTATTTTTAAGCGATGAACAGGCCTTACCAATTCATCAGGCACCGGCACAGGCAAAGCCGGCGCATGGATTTGATTATCGGGAACATCGGCGCTTTTGGATTTGAAATTTAAAACAATGGCTATTACTATCAAAAATCCAGCGATGGAAATGAATACCATTCCCCGCTTATTTATCCTTTTATATTCCATACAATTCTCCTTTGACGATGAGGGCATTATTTTCAGTTGAAATTTCCGACACTTTAAAATCAGTGCGATTTTCTAAAAGATAAATATCATTTAAAACTTCGGCCATATCTGTTTCATTGGAGAATTTATCCACGCTGATGGTCAGGAACAAGCCTTTGACGTTCCGGAATTCCGTGCCCACATAATGGTCTTCAATGTTTTCATTTTCCTTTGGAACGCCGGTAAAAACTATGCCCATCCGCGTTCCACTGGTGGTTTCAAATATCTTTGTTTCATTAACAAACAAAGTGAACGCATCTGGGATAGTCTTTGGTTCATTTTTCTTAAACCTTTGTTTTTGGCCAACTTCATCGGAAAGGGCCGAATTTTCGGACACCATGTCATTTTTTTGTTTCTTTGTATCCATCGTTTGCGATCTTAACGTAAGGCCTAAATTGATAAAAAATGTCGTGATGACAACGGCAATAACGATCATTGTTTTATTCATAGGGCCACTTTCAAATATTTGCCCGGACGGTTTTTAATAAAAAAATCCTTAATTTCGGCATTTTTCAGGATCTTGGTCCTTGGAATCTCGTCATAAAATTGATCATCCTGGGCAAATAGATAGGTATCAAAAATCCAATGGCCATCATGACCGAAGAACTTGAAAGACGAAATTTCGTAAGTACCGGGTAATAACCCTGATACTTCAAAAAATACGCTCGAATAGTTTAGATTTTTTGATTTTTTTAATGAATCCCTATATATGTGTTGATCTATTTTATTAAGCGCGTCTTTTAATCGAAAGTTTTTAAGCTTTTCTCCTTCGAAATCGCGGGACAGGAAAGAGTAAGTGATTTGGTTAAATCCAAAAAATAACGCTCCAGCCAGGCAAATACTGATAGAAATGATCAAATACATAAATCTTGAGCGCAGCTCTTTCTTTTTACGTTCAAGGATGATCTCTTCATGAATCCTGTATTTAATTTGAGAATCAATGAATTTCAGGCCTTCAAGCGCCGGATACCGGCAATCAAGAAACTCGATGGCAAGCCCTGGCTCTGAAAGTTTGATATCTTCAGCCATTTGCCTGTTATTGGTGATAATCTCAAAATCTCCCGTAGCTTTGTTACTCGCGAATTCCCCTAACTTTTTGTTAAAGTCGATAGAGGAACGCTTGATATCAGGTAAAATGTCCTGTGTATTGCCGTTATAAATAGTCCTCGTTCTGCTAAACTTCAATCCATCAAAAACAGTCATTAACTTCTCATTACCCAAATCATCGACAAAAACGATCAATCTTGTCATATCTGTCTGTTGGGCCGCTAAAAGACTTCGAATGGCGATCGCGTAAGGAACAAAGGCATCTACTTTTGAGCCTGGAATTAAAGAATATATTTCCTTCACTTTTTCGGCTTTTATGCCAATCACTTGAAAAATATTGCTGTCTATTTTTTCATTGAGAGTGATGTATTCATTCGAATAAACGGTTGCAAATTTTTGGGCTAACATACTGTCTTTTTTATCCAAATAATCCTGGGGCGCGGACGCGATCATCACATCAACATCCACATAACAAATACGGGCCTTTTCAATCTCTTTGTCATTCCCGAGCTCCTGCGAGTGTCCGGTATGAGGACCGCGAAAGCGGGAATCCAGTTCATCCTTTAAAGCAGGCCCTTTCTCAATTTTCTTGATGACTTGCCCATCACTGATAAAGATTTCATTGTTAAATAATAAATAGTTCATATATTTTTGATTACACTTTTGGGCGTAATAATGATGACCAATTCCGTCTTTTGGATTGATTTAGCTTTATACTGAAAAGCACCCCCCAGAAAAGGAATTTTGTCTAAGTAGGGGACCCCCTGTATTGACTTCTTTTTAGTATTACTGATAAGCCCGCCTAAAATCAGGGTCTTCCCAGGCATGAGCCCAACATTGGTCGTAATGCTTTTGGTGGAAACCTGCGGCTCCTGGATTGTCAATCCATTGCCAACCGGCACGTTAGTCATAGAATCAAGCGTGTTCACCGCCACGGAAATATTCAATACGGTCTTATCCTCTTCTATTTTCGCCTCCAATCTCATTGTTAAGCCATCCGAAACTTCAGAAGTGGTGACATTGGATTGAGTGACATTATTTCCTATGGTTTGGCCTGTTCCTGAAATATAAGGAATACTGGTCACTTCCTGGATAACGCAGGGAAACATATTGGATACCGTGATCGAAGGCCTGCTCACAACATTCACATCCCCCATCGAATCCAGGGCCTTGAGTACCATCGAAACACCACCGTTAATTGTCCCACTGCTTGAATCCGGGCCTGTGGCCGATAAAGTCAGTAACTGTCCGCTTAAAAATCCCGCTGAAGAAAAGTTTGTCTTGGCCGTGATGTTGTTGAGTCCTTTTAAACTTTTGGCTATCGCATTCCAATCAATACCGGTTTCATGATCATCGGACAATGTTACTTCTATAATTTGGATCTCAAAGCTCTGCTGACGGCTTAGATTTTCATTGATGGTTGAAACCAGATCACCTATCTTGTCTAATACCGCGGGCTTATCCGTCACAATAATTGATCCGCTTACCCTGTTAATAGAGTAGCTGCCGCCTTGATGCGTTATCATTGATTTAACGTTGTTTTCTAAATCAGTCCATAATGAAAGTTTAGGGGAACTGTTTTCATAATAAATTTTTGTCCCTACTCTAATATACTGGTCTTGCTGGTTGGTTGTTAAGCTGTTATTGTGGTTATTATTACTATTCGCGAAAGATTCATTGGAAGTCTCATCTTTGAATGATTGGTCCACCGCGGGCATGGTTATATTAAAAATCCTGGTTTCTGTTTCCGTGATTATCAAATCCTCACTGGAAACCTTAAATCCGTAGCCGAATTTATACAGAAGGCTTTTTAAGGCCCTCCATACCTCTATATTCTCAAGATTGATGGATGTCTTTTGAGAATCAATGTCAGGCGTTGTGATAACGTTGTAACCTGTAACCTGAGAAATAGTAGAGAGGTAAATTTTAAGAGGCAGATCATTGCCCTTTAAAGTGATCTTAAGGTTTAATTCGGGCGGAAGATTCGAGGGTGTGGGTTTAGGTTGTTTTACGGGCCCTTGCTTTTCAATGAAGGCTTCCGGCGCGATATTTTTGCCCACTAGGGCCGCCATCTTATGGATGGTCAGTTTTGTATAAAAATTGTCGTTGGCGACACATCTCAGTACGTAATCCTCACCGGAAATGCCGCTCACAGTCATTTCAGCAACCTCTGAATCCGTTGGCATTAACTCCAAAGTGTCAGGTTCTTTATCATTCCGTTGAACAACATAAGTGTCTGCCGCGAATCCTCTGATGACACCATTAATAGGTTCAGGAAAAATGACGGTAGTCACATGATCTTTTTTAACACGCACGTATATTTCCTTGCCGTCGTATAGAAAATCTTTTATTTCCGCGTGCGCGATTGGTAAAAACATTAAAGAGAAAAAAATAATTAACAGTAGCTTTTTCATAATTTACCCCGTAAAATTAATTTGATTTGAATGCTTGAGACAAAATTAGTATTGCATAATATTGTTATTTTGTCAATATTTATTGTTTTTAGTGTAATTAATAGAATATTTTTCAGAAAAATAAACTAAATAATTTGATTAAAAAACAAATTAAGCAAGTTCTTAGAAACTGATTCTTCTACAGGAAAAGTGATGTTTTTTGTTTTTATGAAATTCTCCATATCCTATTTTCTCTCCTGCCTGATTTTATTAACACCTTTGTATGCCGGCACCCAAACCTTAACCACCTATTACCCGGCACCTTCCGGTAACTATAATAAAATTGCAACAAACTTTATGCAGTTAGGGACATCCGCACTCAGTGCCATTCAAGCGCAGTATAAATGCTCTTATGATCATGCCTCCGGTTTACCTGCTTGCCCGGCAGGTATAATTTACTTCGATACAGAAGCCAATACGTTAGCTGTTTCTGATGGTACTCATTGGAGAATCGTAAATTCCAGATGTGTGCCGCTGAATGCTTGTTCAGTAAGTCTTAATTGCAGTTCTGACGATTGTGGGAATTCTTGCGGGACCTGTTCCGGGCAAAGCACATGCTCCAGCTCTACTCCCGGCACGCCTGGCAAATGCAGTTGATTGATGATTATAATTTAACCACTTTTTTATCTGTTTTGTCTTTATACACAAAAGGCCCAATTGCTTTGGATTCGTGAAGGTACTTATATACATTGCGGGTATCGAAGATTAATCGCGCATTCTTATATATTAAATCGTAATCCACTGCTGAATGGTCCACCGCCGCCACCACCACATCATAACTTTTAAGTTTCGCCGGTGTTAAATCAATGGCTTTTAGGTCCAGTCCATCCAGTTTGAGATATGGAATCAACGGGTCATAATAATCCACCCGGGTTTGTTTCTTTAAGAGTTCAATGAGCCTTATTGACGGCGATTTTCTAAGGTCCTTGACATCTTTCTTATAGGTCACACCCAAGACCAGGACCCGGGCGTTTTTAAAAGACTTCCCTAACATTTCCTTTAAGCGTGTGACCGCATAATGAGGCATGTGGTGATTGGTATCCGCCGCCAATTTGATAAATTTGCAGCTAAAATCGTAATGTTTGGCCTTCCAATATAAATACAATGGATCTTCGGGAATACAATGCCCGCCGACCCCCAGCCCCGGATAAAATGGCATGAAACCAAATGGTTTGGTCTTCGCTGCGTCAATGACTTCCCAAACATCAATATTTAACGCATGGCACATTTGCGCGACCTCATTGATCCAACCGATATTGACGATACGAAAAGAATTTTCTAAAAGTTTGGTCATTTCCGCGGATTCGCAAGAAGAGACCTGGTGCACTTTTTTAATGATCTGGCTATAAAGCAATCCTGACAATTGTGTACAAGTCTTGGTCAGCCCTCCCACCACTTTAGGAATTTCTGTCACATCAAAATCTTTATTGCCCGGATCAATGCGCTCAGGAGAAAAAGCGACATAAAAATCTTTTCCTGCTTTTAAACCGCTTTTTTCCAGCTCCGGCTTGATAAGTCCCTGTGTTGTGCCGGGATAGGTGGTGCTTTCTAAAATAACGAGCATGTCCTTATGCAAATGTTTGGTGATGCTTCTGACCGCGCTGACAATATAAGAAATGTCGGGCGTGTATTTGCGCTTAAGCGGTGTCGGTACACAAATAATAACGACATCAACATGGGCCAATAAATTAAAATCCGTGGAGACATTAAAAACTTTTTTGCGGACCACTCGAGCTATGTGGGCACTGGAAACATCCGTAATATAACTTTTCAAGCTTTTAATACGCCCTATCCTTTGGGCATCGGTATCAATGCCCAACACGTTAAATCCTTTTTGGGCGAATGCCACTGCCAGCGGTAAGCCGACATACCCTAATCCGATCACCGCGACGCGGGCCTGTTTATTATTGATTTTATTTTTCAATTCTCTGGACATGGTTACAATTATACTCATCTCTCCTGCCTTAGCCAACAAATTAAAAAAACCCCTGCAACCCAGATAGTCACAGGGGTTTGTAGTAACTTAGAATACTGGTTGTCTTTTAACCACTCAATAAGCGGCTCTCCAATGTCCCGGGACCCAAACATAGCCGCCATGAACCCATACCCAGTGTCCTCCTACCCATACCGCGCCAACATAAGGAACTGGACCAACAACCTCTGCCTGTACTGAAGGAGGCTCGGGACGCGCGGGGACGACATAAATTCTTCTATAACAACTACTTAATAATGGGATTAAAATAATCACCGCTATAATACAAATGACTTTTTTCATATCTCCCTTTCTTCAATTCTTACAGGACTTTGTTAAATTTCATTGGGTCACAAGTCACAGGTCACATGTCACAAGCATAAAAAATATCAATTAGATGATTTGATGCGTTGTCATATTTTATTCATACGACCATACAACGCTTTTTCCTGTGTCTTGTGACTTGTGTCATGTGTCAATGCATTACAAAATTAACAAACTACTGTTCTTACAAAGACTTCCACCTACCATTACCATTAGTTGGTTGTCTTAGTCACAGAACACGCACCGCCAGAACAAGTACGGGTTTTATTATACGATTCGCCATTAGGTCCTGCCCATGTTTTTGAAACATTGCCACCACCTGAGCGGGTGACTGTGTGAGTAACGCCATTGCCATAAGTAACTACTCTCGCCTGCGCACCATTTACCATAAAAAATGGTACGATCATAACTGACATAACTCCCAACTTAATTAATGTTTTCATAGCTTCTCCTTTGTTGTAATAATATTTTTGTAAGTTTTAAGAAACTTCTTTCTTAGTTAAAATTTGCTGCTTTTTAAATCGATTTATATATTTTCCTCACATAAGCAACCCTCCTTTTTCTTAAATCCATTAAAGAATATTTATATTTTTACTGGCTATTCTGCCATTATAACTTTCTGTAATTTTTCAATCTTTTTAACTATGATCTGACGCTGCTCGAATGTGAGGGCTTTTAAAAATGGCTGCACTTGTTCTGAAACAAATCCCAAAAATTTGCTTCTTGCCTCAACCACCCTTCCCATAAGCTCGTTTATTCTCTCATAGTCAGGATTATTCTTAGACAATTCGGCGCATAATTCATTTATTTCCTTGATACGGTTTTCCCTGCGATATTCCCGAATCGTACGACTTAATTCCCATAAATCCATTTTCTGGGTATTTGTTAGTTTTAGATGTCTTGCAACATATGCAATGCGCCCTTTGGGCGTACTAAGCTTTCGGACCGTTAAGAATATAGCCGCATAACCGCTCAAAAAAAGCATATTGAAACAAAGCGATATGATCAGTATTACCCTCAAAGATTTTAGTTTTTCATTGCCCATAATGGACCTCTTTTAGGTTATCCCGATATCTTGCACACCCAATAAATCTACGGCTGACTCGACTAAATTATTTGATTGTCCTGAAAATGTTCCCATGGCAGAAGATAATGCAATTTCTCCACCAAACTTCATCCCTGTAAGACAAGTAAAAACTAATAATGAAACTACTCCCCATGCCAGGCTTTTTTTCGGTTGAAAGATAAATTTCCAAAAAACAAGATCGCCTTCATCTGCTTCCCAGAGATCTCCGGTGACACAATCTTTCGCTTTTTGCTTGATTTTAAAAGGAGCTTCCTCTATTTCAATTGTAAGAAGCGAACGCATCTCCATAAGCTTTTCCAGACAGTGGGGACAAGCAGAAAGATGTTCTTCGATAAAACTCCTCCGTCCCCACAGACGCCTACCATCTAAATAGGCCGCTAGACTATTATCATCCAGGCAAGGAGCATCACCGTACCGGGTTGTTTTCTTAAAATACGACCAAAGCTTCTGCTCTTCCTTATTTTTGCCGTTTTCTTCCACAGCATTTACCTCCAGATAAACTTTCGTTCTTGCTTTCATTAGATTATACGCAAGAAAAAGGCAAAACATCCCCAAAAAAGATTACTTAAAACGAAAATATCACCTTTCTTTGCTGAAATACCTGCGTAATACGTCCAACGCTTTGTGCTTTGTACTGCGGATAGTCTGCGTATTCACCCCCAAAACATCAGCAGCTTGAGCAACATCCATGTCCTTTTCAAAAAGAAGCTCAAGCACAAACTTCTGGCGGCTGGTAAGGAGATGTTTAGGAATGTTTATTGGAAAAAATATTTTGTTTTCGTCATTGAGAGAGGGTATTTCCAAATTATCAAGCGGCTGATGTTGAGGAGGAGATTTTCGCAGAAAATCAATGGCTGTGCTTCGCGTAACAATAGTCAGCCAGGTACTCAACGAGGCTTTAGCGGGATTATAGGTTTTCATCAAATGATAATCATCTTTAATAAGCCGAACAAATACCTCCTGAAAAATCTCATTAAGATCCCAATCTTGAACTTCTTTTTGGTAGAGTAGAAGAATCTTACGAATAACGGAATAAATCAATGCGGAATACTGCTCAACAAAGTCGTCCCATTGCGGCTTGTCGCCTTCTAACAATTGTCTGAGATCAATATTATCTTTTTTTGCCATCAGATATAAAGCCTATCAATGAAGTTCACAAATACTGTAATTATGGTACAAATAGAACCCAAAAATCAAGTCTTGAAAGACTTGATAGACGTAATTTAAGCAGAAATGAAAAATATGAATTATAACTCATTTTATTGTAGATAGTTATGATAAATGGTGGACGGGTCAATAGGGCTTAAGATTTACTGTGCCGCATAAAAAATTCAACGATCTGTTTGGTGGCATCAAGATTATCGGTCGCATGACCGGACACTCTTAGCTGCCCCCGGTACGGCGGCCACGTATGCCCTCCACCGTGGACAATGTACGAAATGACCTCATAGCCGTCATTGCAACCGTTAAATGTCTGTTTCTCGATCCATGTCCCGTCTTCGACGACCGGTGCAAGGCGTTCGGTGGCGGCATTAAGCGAACAGCCATCCGCCTTCGCAAATAGCTCGATCGATTCTTCATGAGACGCCCTTTGGCCATGGTCACATAAAGGGCTCCTGATAGTCGTGCATGACTCGCCACCATTAAAAGGCATAAGAGGGTCATCTGTCCCGCTGATCGTCAGAATGGAGATCCCTGAAGAAAGAGTGTAATTGTTATAAAATGGCACAGGGATGTTCGCGATAACGGGAGCCACGGCGGCGAAGAGATCATGCGCTTCCAGGGCCAGCCGATATGCCATCATTCCGCCGTTGGATGCTCCGGTCACATATATCCTTGCCTTGTCCAAGGTTATGCGTTGGGCGATATCATCGATCATCGCGCGGATAAAATGAACATCGTCAACCCCCAGCCTGTACGATTCGATCGTCTCCCGCCCATCGTTCCAATTGCCAGGACGGCGAGCCCCCGGAGAAGTATACGCATCGGGGTAGGCCACCGCAAAACCGTAGCGCCTGGCATAGGCATCAAAACCCACCTTGCGCATTTTCTGGCCGGTCCCGAGGCCGCCATGTAGCACAATAATAAACGGTATAGTTTTATTTGTATAGCCGTCGGGAACATAAAGAATGTATTGACGTTCCCTGCCGTCCACGGAAAGAGATGTATAGTTGCTATTTTCTTGAGTATATTGTGAAAAACCGAGAGGGGCCCATAACAGCAGGACAAAAACGGCAAAAAAACAAATGGCTGGATATTTTCTTGATCTCATCGGATGCCTGCTTCCTTAGTTTTTCCATTTTCTTCCACTCAACAAAGTCGTCCCATTATTGTAGATATTTACGATAAATGGCGAAGGTGCCAAGCAAGCCAAAGCAGAAAAAAAGAACCTGTACGGCTTTTAGCCGTACAGGCAGATAGGAACCGTTTTATTTCTTACATTTAGGACAGGTGGTAAAAAAACTCACAATGAGCGCAATTCCTGAGAGCCCAACAAGAATATAGACTATCCTTGTTAATCCAGAGCCTTCACCTAAAATGCCTGCCACAAAATTATTACCTGTAAGCCCGATTGACCCCCAATTAAGCGCACCAATAATAGCAAAAACACCTACAATTTTGCAGATGATGCATGCTTTTTTTAACATAAGATCCCTCCGGATTAAGGTTTAATGCTTCGATTTCACTCAGCATTAACACTGAGCGGAGTCGAAGTGTTAACTTATGCTTGATATTCTATATTATTGCAGTTCGTCTTACAAGGTTATAAAAAATATTCACTTAGCCAACGCCAGGAATGTCTTGGTTAAAACAGCCTGCTGGAATTGCGCGAATAAAACAGGGATGTCCCTCTGATTTTTTAATTTTACCAGCCGCAGGCGCCGGTCGGAAAAATAAAAATCTTTTCCAGTCTCATTGCGGATAATGGCCTCCAAAGAAGCCAATGTATAATGTTTGGGATCGAATTTTACGATTCTAAAATCTTGCGTATTAAAACTGGTTATCCCTATTACCTTTTCCGCCGGAAAATAGATGGCCCCCGTACTAAAGTCAACGGCGAAAGCAATGACCCCTGGGATGATACCGAAAAGCAAACCCACGGCATCCAACACAACAACGCCTGCATCAAGACGGCCATCCCTTTGATTTCTACGTTCAGGGTACAATATCGCGCCGCAGGATATTAGCTGAACTGATAAGGCCAAAATAAGGACGTATCTAATTGTCTCGTTCATATTCACCCCCTATGGAAATTACTTTACAGACCAGCCTGAATCGCCTTCCACCGGAGTCCCGGAAGGGGCATCAGATTGCAATCGTTTGGCGTATAAACTTTGCACAGCATCAATGGAAGTGCCGTTTTTATCCGCAACGGCCCTGTAAATGATCATGCGGTCATTATTTTCGCTCTCTACCAGAGCTTGTACAATCCCATTATTCGAGCCCCTGATTTCCACCAGGCCGGACCTATTTTCACCCACCACGCCTTTCTGCTCCCAAGATAAGAGATCATTATGCCTTGTTTGCCGCCGGGCCACTGCAGATTCGGCTTCAGGGCTTAAGTTTTGGGCGTACGCATTACCGACAAGATAATCCAGCAGGCTATGTTTGTCCGAAACTTTTGATGGGTTGTTTAAAGGGGCATTGATTGTGTTTTCAATTTGATTGATATCATTTTGAACATGCTGATAAACATCTAACCGCATAGAAACATCCAACTTAATGGGGTCTTTGGGCGCTTCCATTTTGACATGCGCGCATCCGACAATTAGAAAAAATCCCCCTATTAATAATACGATATTTCTCATAATCGTTCCTTTTTTAATGTTTCGATTACACTCATCATTAACCCTGAGCGAAGTCGAAGGGTTAAAAAAAGTTGTGGAACCTGATTTGAAAATTGCGTTTGCCGGCCTCACCATTTAAATTAATTTCCAGCACCGCAGTACCTTGATCCATCGATAAATTAATATCGCCTGCATTATAATGATAGTTCTTCAAACTTTCCATTAATAAATCAGCCGGCTGATTTGACTGCGTTGCAAATCGTTTTAAGGACTGAGTGTCTTTAATGATGACGTCCCCTCCTTGCCCTTGGCAAGAAAAATGACCACTTAAAATTTTGAGATTTTTCCCTCTGCCATTTAGGACCAAATTGCCATTCAGCAGCCCATGGATTTGGGCCCTTTCATTAAGGTTAAAGGCATTGACAATATCTGCCAAATCAAGGTTGTAAAAATTGAACCGGGCCGTATATTCCGGTTCTTTTTCTATTGTTACACTAATGTCTCCGTCCATCAGGCCGTTTAACATTTGGCCTGTTAAGGGCTTGAAGAATACTTTTTGCTTATCCAGGCGGACACCAACTGTCATCAACCATGGATTGAACCCAACCGAGAACTCTTTGGCTGTGATATCAAAATCCTTCTGTCTATGGATTTGGACATCATAAAAAAAGATGGAATGGAAAAATTGTAAACGACAATCCCTGATAGAAACCCTGTCCGCACCCACTGCTTTTTTGATTTGTTCTTTAACGCACAGGATAATGATTGGTTTGATCAACAAGGCTGATATAAGAATCAGGACTGAAAGTGATACCACAACAATCGAGTAAATGATCCTGTTTTGATCTTCCAAATTCGGGGACACTATCAATATTTCTCCCAAATATTTTAAAAACTAAATTACTTAGCTGCTTGAATCTCCAGGATCTTTTGCCGGGCCACATCAGCAGGCTTCCAAAACCATCCTTGAGGGTCCCAACATTGCGCGTAAAAATAATCACTGATAACCTTCTTATAGGCATTGATCGCATCCTCATTCTTGTTGCTCACGCGATAAGCTTCCCCCAAGATGAACATACCCGTACCAACATCATTGAGCGCCCAATATTTAAAAATCTGGTCATTAGTGCCGGAGACATAATCTTTCAAACTGTTTTGCATATTCTTGGCTTCCTGGCTATATAAATGTTCAAGCTTCATGTCATAAGCAATGACTTCCTCAAGATTATTCTTGGCCAATGACTCCCACATTCTTAAAACAAGAAAATTAGAAGTCATATTGCCATAATGTAAATCCAGGTTCTTCTCAATCATATATAAAGAATCCTGGGCCCCATCTACGGGCTTCCAGAAACTCTGATTACCCACATCATAGGTCTGACCATAAAAAAATTCATTAACGATGCGATTAAATGCGGCTTTAGCTTCATCCGTACGCTTGGCCCTGCGTAAAGCCTCCCCTTGGATATATAAGGAAGTCGCCACATCGTTAAGCGCCCAGTAAGAGAAGATCTTCTGATTATCACCCGCGGGGTACTCATTAAAGCTTTTTTGCATCTTACTCGCTTGTGCGGAATAAAGATTAATACACTTATTCGTGTAGGCAAGGACTGCATCTGTGTTTTTCTCTGCCAACGCTTGCCAAGCTTTAATAGTCAATGTTGAAGACCTGTAATCCCCAAAACTGTACGCACCATGCACAGGAGCAACCTCCGCTATAGGGGCAACCGCTGGAGCGCTCTGAACTACTGGCGCAACAGGTTCTTGGGCAGGGACAGCTTTGATTTGTGCTGCTTTACCAGCACAGCCCGTTACGCTCAAAACCAAAACACCAATGCCAATCCAATAAATACAAATTTTCTTCATTTTTCTAAACCTCCTGGTTAATGATGATCAAAAATAGTGGACTGAATCAGAAATATGATAAAAATAATTCGGATGAAAGTAGTTTTTGGGAAAGAAATAAATGGTGGAGGTGGGCGGGATCGAACCGCCGTCCTTGAGTCTCGTAATATAAGCGTCTACATGTGTATTTTGCCTACTTTTCTCTCATCCCTTACCCTCCGGCAAACAGGATTGTTTCGGGACCAGCCTTCTATGATCTCACTTCAATGCTGAAAGCAGACATTGAAGCCAGCCTGCTCTTGACCGTTTATCTCAACTCGCAGGCAAAGCCAAGTAAACGGGCTTAGTTACAGTGTAACTAAGGCTGGAGCCATGGGCATGGCCAACCCAGGAAGAGCAGGGCTCAACCTGAACTGGTTCATGACATGGTTATACGTTAACGTGTTTTTGTTAGCGTTTAATTTGTGCTTAGAGTATTTTACGAGGCCTACCAAGCTTCCTCGACACGCGACCTATACCCGACTAACACAAGTCGAAACCAATCACCCCCATAAGAAAGAACAGCGACATCTAAATTATAACCCAAGTTAAATCTTTTGGCAAATTTTGCTTCACCCCCTGTCATTCTGAGCCCCGATGCTTTCTTGCGAAAGCAAGAATCGGGGCGAAGAATCTTTAGACACATTAAGATCCTTCGCTTCGCTCAGGATGACAAAAATTTTTTTATAATGACAGAATTAGCCCAAGATGACGGGGGAATTATTTACGCTGCTTAACTGACCTGTCTATTTCCCTTTTGATTTCGCGCTTTTTGATATCTGCGCGCTTATCGTACAATTTTTTGCCTTGACCCACCGCGATTTCCACCTTGGCCCAGCCGCGCTTGTTAAAATAGATCTTGGTTGGAATAAGTGTCAATCCTTTGCGTGTCAAGTGCCCATTGATACGCTCAATCTCTTTGGCGTGCGCCAGAAGTTTGCGCGGGCGGGCAGGCTCTTCATTCAGGTAACTCGCCTGCTCATAGGGATTGATGTGCAGATTATAAAGAAAAAGCTCTCCTTTATCGATATGGGCAAAAGCATCGGTAAAGCTGGCCCCGCCGGCGCGCAGGGACTTGACCTCACCGCCGTTTAAAGCAATGCCGCACTCCCATTTCTCAAGGAGCCTATAATTATGATACGCTTTTTTATTCGTTGCGATAGTAGTCATAAACTGGGGACACTTCTGTCATAACTCTATATTTTTCTAAAGACAACTTAGAAACGGTCTAACCTTCCATAAAGCCCCAAGAAAATGGGGATGGTTATGATACTCAAAAGATGCGTGATAAAAATGCTCTGGTTAATGAAATCCTGATTTTTTGTTTCGTAATTACGTCCGATAATCGAAAGCGTAATGGAGCTGGGCATACTGGCCTGAATAATAGCCACAAAACTGATTAAAGGGTTTAATTTTAGAATGGATAAAACCACCAGGGTTATAAGGGGCAAAACAATTAATTTGATCAATACCGCTCCCGAAACCTGAGTCCAAGCCACCCGATTTAAATTAGTCAAGCTCAAGTTGCCGCCGATGACGATCATCCCTATCGCCAACGCCGCGTCCCCTAAAATCTTGATTGGTTTTAAAACTACCTCCGGCACAATATTTGGCCCCAAGGTTAAAACAATGATCAGCGCGGCAAACATGCTCAACAAGGGCGGGTTGATCATTTTTCTTAAATCCATTCGTGGAGATTGCCCCTTAGTTAAAAGCCAAACTCCCAGCGACCACAAACAGATATCAAAACCGATAATGGAAAGGATCACACAGGTGTACACTTGCCCTGCCCATCCACCTAAAGGCAGGGACATAGCTATCAATAACGGGATATACCCGGCATTATGCAAAGACGATACCGCCAAAAACCCGTCCTTAAGAGAACTGCGATGGCGCGCTACTACCAGAAAAGAGACCAACAAACCCGTCAAAACCAGGCTGATATTAATAAGGGGGAATCCCCACCAAAAAGGCATGCGCGCGGCATCAAAATGCTTGATGATCTGGTAAAAAATAAACAAGGGAAAGAAAATATTAACACTTAAAAAGGATAAAAGCTTAAGGCCGGACTCATGAATGATCCCG
>Ga0209824_10000623_pt1 | contig 21580 bp, 20 predicted proteins | sample VDWuncwatermetaG_FD_184124 | JGI IMG/M metagenome (GOLD analysis project Ga0209824, IMG submission 184124) | Wastewater microbial communities from Netherlands to study Microbial Dark Matter (Phase II) - VDW unchlorinated drinking water (SPAdes)... ... | reverse complement strand
CCCTATCACTTGGCGTGCTGCCAAAATCCAATTCGCTATTCTGTTTGGCGAACGCTTCACGGATTCAGTTTGAGGATGCCGTGAAATTTAACCGTGACTTCGGACACACAAAATTCCTGACACTACCGAATGCGGGAGTTTGAATTTATGCCACGTGGGCACAATAGCGTGTCCGCCCTGCTGGGCCTTGCACCTTGCGCTGCTTCAAAAATATTCGTGGGACACCCCCTATTCTTGCGTCTTATCTTCATTATCATCTTCGTCTTTGTGAATTGCTCGTAATGTCGTTAGCACGCGATCACCATAAGATGTCAGCACCCAGTATGTAGCATTGTCTTTAACACTTCTATTGCGCTCATTCTTTGCAATGAGGCCCAACGCACGAAGCTGAATTTTAATGGTTTGAAAATCGTGCTCGGTGATTTCGAAATTACTAAAACTCTTATGCCCAACGAGTTCTTTGTCCTTTTTTCGGCTTGAGTAGGATCGTTCCTTAACCAACTTATCTAGCGCCGCACGGAGTCTTGTATCGGTTGTTTCATTAAGCATTATTGGACCAACATCATAGAAGATATCATCCCATGACACGCTGAAACCCAGTTTCCAATTCCATGATTGTTTTTGCTGATCTGTCGACTCACAAGTGTACTCAACCCAATACTCATCACTCCCTTGAGACAGCGCCTCTGTTCCGCTTGGAGCAGAAAGCCGCGCCTCTTCAAGCCTAGCTTCAAGTTCCTCAATTTTCTTTCTCAATTTAAGAACTTCAGCAGCAGCTAAGGCATCCGTAAACTGATCAGCCTTTATCCAACCAACTGCAGGAGTGGTTTTTACTAACCGGACAAGACTTCTGCTAACAACAGAGCCAAGATCAGAAGGGGTGTCCCAATGCTTACACATCTTCTGTTGAACCAACGTGCGAAAAGCAAGGAGTTTCTTCTTGCCGTCGTCCGTCTGCTCACAGCGACCTGCCACAAGCAATTGGGGATCCTTATGCAAGAAAGCAATTACTGGTTTCCCAGAGTCATTTGCATATCGATACTCCATCTCAGTATAGCTGTGGCCATGAGGGCCGATGGAACCATAACGACCACCTGAAATAAGAAGGTAGTAATCACAATCGTCTATTACTTTCTTAATTAACGACCACTGATCCTCATTCGCGGCAGGGAACAATTCCATACCTGCAGGTATGCAATCTAATTCCAGCAAGGCATGCATAACCTCTTGCCTCTCTTCCTTAAGGTCATCAAAAGTTGAGCTAACGAATACCTGAAACCTTTTATCCATACCCCTGGCTCCTACTTAGCGCGTAGATACTGTTATCCCTGTCAACACCCATGCAGCCGTCATTTATCCGTACGCTTGTACTATCGCTGCGCTTTAGTCTTTTTCATAAACGCTAGAACGGTGTCCCACCTTCACCACTTGAACGATAAGTCGGCCGTCTTGAATTTCATAGATTATCCGATAAAGCCCCAGTCGAACCCTGTATCTCTCTTGGCCTGAAAGCTTAATGCAGCCTTCCGCTCTGGGGTCGACAGCCAAATTTTCTATGCGCAACAATATGCGTTTAACATCAGAATTTGGAATTGCTCGAAGGTCTTTTGTGACAGATTTTTTGAAGGCGAGTTTATAGTTTGCCATGCTTCTTCAGGTCATTAATCAGGGCTTCATAGCTCATTTCTGGCTCATTGGCGCGTGTCGCGAAGGCACTCAAATCCTCCTGATCTTCGCGCATTAACAAGCGAACTGCCTCGTCAACCAGCTCGGAGAGCGATACATGAACTGAAGCAGCCTTTAACCTTAATGCCTGATGAATCGACGGGTCAAAATATACCGTCGATCTTTTTGATAACTCACTCATCGCATCACCTTGTTTCTCAACATTTGCGCACAATAGCGTTATAGCATCATAACGCCAACCAGTCTTTTGCTACAAGCATTTATTTACTCCCATTTTAGTCCGCCTGCTTACGCAAAAACGAAGGGATATCCAGCATCTCCACGCCCGATTGTTTCATCGCTTCGATGGCTTCGCGGTGGCGACCATTTCGCATGACAGCCGGCATTTCCAGCTCTTTGTAATTCACGTCCGGCACGTCTATATCATGCGTGCCCGTGCGCATTCCGTACACCAGCTCCGGCTTGCTATGTTTAGTTTTGATCGGTGATCCCAGGCCCGTCGCAACAATGGTCACGCGCAATTCATCACCCATCGCCTCATCAAAAACCGAGCCCACAATCACGGTTGCATCTTCCACCGCAAACTGCACGCTGTTGGTGATTTCTTTATATTCGCGCATGGTGAGGCCGCTGCTGGAAGTAATGTTGACCAGCACACCGCGTGCACCTGCCAGATTCACATCTTCCAATAGCGGGCTGGACATGGCACTTTCCGAGGCACGCTTGGCTCGATCCGCGCCCGAAGCGGTAGCCGAACCCATCATGGCCATGCCGTTTTCAGACATTAAGGTACACACATCGGCAAAATCCACGTTGACTAAACCCGTCGCGTTAATCACTTCGGCGATGCCCGCGACTGCGCCTTGCAGCACGCCATTTGAAGAACGGAAGGCTTCCAGCAAGGTGGTGTCTTCACCCAACACCGACATGAGTTTTTCGTTCGGCACAATAATCAGCGAATCTACATATTCGGATAACGCTTCGATGCCAGCTTGCGCTAGACGCATCCGTTTACCTTCGTGCGCGAATGGTTTGGTGACTACGGCCACAGTCAGAATATTCATCTCGCGCGCGATTTTTGCCACAATGGGTGCGGCACCCGTGCCCGTGCCACCGCCCATGCCCGCCGTGATAAACAGCATGTCCGCGCCGCTAATCATCTCGGCGATACGCTCGCGATCTTCTTCTGCTGCCGCACGCCCCACATCTGGAATCGCGCCTGCACCTAAGCCTTTGGTGATGGTCGAACCAATTTGCAATCGCGTGCGCGCCTTGTTGCGTTTGAGTGCTTGCGCATCGGTATTGACTACGATGAACTCCACGCCCTGCACGCCTTGTTCGATCATGTGATCGACCGCATTGCCGCCGCAGCCGCCCACGCCCACCACTTTAATCACTGCATTTTGGTTAGGTATTTCTTCGATTTCAAACATTATTGCTCCTTCACATAGATAAAAAAATTGACCACCAAAAAACGAACTGCAAAACCAATAAATATAAATTGAAACGGGGAAACGTTTATTAAGTTGGTGAGCGGGATGAAGTGCAAGGCGCAAGACGCGCAGGAACCGGAGTGTATGTTTTATACATGAGGATTCCGAGCACCGAGCCACGCAGCAATTCGTCCGCGCAACCACTTAATCAACGCTTTCCTAGAAGGTTTCCTGAAACCACGCCTTCATCCGCACAAAAATATCGCCCACTGAACCCGACTGCATCCGCGTCGTTTTATTTTCCTGGTATCGCTCCAAGCCATACATCAGCAAACCCATACCTGTGGAATACCGCGGCGAGCGCACCACATCGGCTAATCCGCCTGTGTAATGCGGCAGACCGAGCCTGACTGGCAGGTGAAAAATCTCTTCGCCCAGCTCCACCATGCCTTGCATGGCACTGCTGCCCCCCGTAATGACGATGCCGGATGACAACAAATCTTCAAACCCACTGCGGCGTAACTCTGCTTGCACTAGGGAGTACAGCTCTTCTACACGCGGCTCAATCACTTCTGCCAAGGTCTGCCGCGACAACATGCGCGTCGCGCGTTCGCCCACACCCGGCACCTCTACGGGCGCATCTCCCGCCAGTTGCCGTAGCGCACAGCCATATTTTATTTTTATGTCCTCAGCATCTTTGGTCGGTGTCCGCAGCGCCATCGCAATATCATTGGTAATTTGGTCGCCCGCAATCGGGATCACCGCCGTATGTCGAATTGCGCCGCCAGTAAAAATCGCCACATCCGTTGTGCCACCACCGATGTCCACCAAGCACACGCCCAGATCACGCTCATCATCCGACAACACTGCCTTGCTGGATGCGAGTGGCTGCAAAATAATTTCTTGCACTTCCAAGCCGCAACGATGCACGCACTTGATAATATTTTGTACCGCCGCAATCGCGCCACTAACGATATGTACTTCCACTTCTAGGCGCATCCCGCTCATGCCCAGCGGTTTTTTAATGCCGCCCTGACCGTCGATGCTGAACTCTTGCTCAAGGACATGTAACAACTGTTGATCGCCCGGCAAACTAATTGAACTGGCGGTGTCCACCACGCGTGCGATGTCGGTGTGCGACACCTCTTTATCTTTTATTTTCACCATGCCGTTGGCGTTCGAGCTTTTAATATGCCCACCCGCGATACCGGTATACACCTCGCGAATTTTGCAATCGGCCATCAACTCCGCATCGCCCAGCGAGCGTTGAATGGCTGCGACCGTCGCATCAATATCCACTACCATGCCTTTTTTCATGCCAGACGACTCATGCGTGCCCACACCAATCACCGCCAAGACCCCATCCGACGTAACTTCCGCCACGATGGTGATAATTTTTGATGTGCCGATGTCCAGGCCCACAATTAAATTTTTAGCGTCTTTACTTTTGCTGATCATAAATTTTTCATCCGCTCCATCTTGGCTGCTACGCTTTTACCCGATGAATTTTCACCAAAAAAATGACCCCCCGAAATATTGCCCCCAGAAATATTCCCACCCGACAAATTAACTGCAAAGCCATTCCGATAACGCATATCCACATAATTCACCGCCGCTTTCACCGAGGCAATGCTGTGCGGATAGGCTTCCACAAACCGCGTCAGCCTAAGTAATACATCTTCGCGCCCTAAATCCAGCAACATGCCGTTATCCAAACGCAATTGCCAAGCACGGCGTGGCGACAAAATAACTTGCGTGATTTTTTGACCATATTGCGTTGCTTGCAACACCGCAATATGCCGCTCGAATTCAAAATACATTTGCGTGACCTCAGCTGCAGAATCAGTTGGCCCTCTAAAATCAAGCAGGCGTTCGCCAGCTTGCTGGTCATTTATTTCAGCCTGAAAAACCTCGCCCTGCTGATTAACCAACGCGGTGTTATTCCAGCGCGCCAATACCACCTGCTCTTCCAACGATACCTCTAACGCCCACGGAAAATAACGGCGCACACTGGCACTGCGTACCCAAGGCAGGGTCTCTAATTGTTGTCGGAAATGTTCCAAATCCGCAGTGAAATAATTGCCACGCAATTCGGTTTGGATCACTGCTTCAATTTTGTCAGCCTCAACTTTAATAGGTGTAGACTCAAGCTGCACGGCACGCAACGCAAAGGCCGGCAGATGCACCAAATAATGCAACACGCCATATAGCACCAGCAAAAAGCACAGGCCAAATAATGCACGGCTGATTAAATTTAATTGTTGCGGGTTATGCCACATTTGCTGGCTCCACATTCATTAACTCAACATGGCCTCGCCCCACCTGTGCAAGCTGCAAAATTTTCAGCACCAGCTGCTCAAAACTCATCCCCACATGCCGCGCTGCCATCGGCACCAAGCTATGGTCGGTCATACCGGGTGAGGTGTTAATTTCCAGCAGATAGGGTTTGCCCTCTGTGCTCAGCAAAAAATCGACCCGCCCCCAACCACGCCCCCCCACCAACGCAAAACTTTTCAAAGCGAGCTGCTGCATCTCCTCTTCCACAGCGGGCGACAAGCCAGCCGGACATAAATAGCGCGTGTCATTGCGCAAATATTTCGCCTCGTAATCATAAAACTCATTGGCCGGTTCAATCTTGATAACAGGTAAGGCGCGCCCGCCCAAAATCGCCACCGTGTATTCGCCGCCGCCCATAAAACTTTCCGCCATCACCAAGCTGTCGTGCTGGGCCGCTTCGTCATAAGCCGCACGAAAATCTTCTACTTTTTTTACCTTACTGATGCCGACACTAGAACCTTCATTGGCCGGCTTTACAAATAAAGGTAAGCCTAATTTTTTGGCCACCGCCGCAAAATCTGTACTCGCTGTAATCATTTCAAATGCGGGTACCGGCAAGGCTGCCGCCTGCCACACCAGCTTGGTGCGCCATTTATCCATCGCCAGCGCGGAGGCTAAAACGCCGCTGCCGGTGTACGGCAAATTCATTAATTCCAGCGCACCTTGCACCGTGCCGTCTTCACCGTAGCGACCATGCAGCGCAATAAATACACGGTGAAAATTTTCATCCAGTAATTGCTGCAAAGGTCGCTGCGCTGGATCAAATGCATGCGCATCCACGCCATTTTTTTGTAGTGCGGCCAACACTGCTGCGCCACTTTTGAGCGAGATTTCGCGCTCGGCAGAGCGACCGCCGAATAGCACCGCAACTTTTCCAAAATTATTCAAGGATGCCTCTCAAAATTCAAATTTCTTCGCAATACTTCGTTACTCACAAAAAATATTTAGCTATGACATAACCTAAAGGTTAGTCTCCACTGAAACTGCGTTTTCCTTATATATAACCCATATGCCGCACCAACATTTTGTTGCTCGCGCCTTGTCTTGCCTTGAACTTTGCATTTTTATAGACATCCTAAATTCCATTTCTTTTATCCCCGACAATTCGCACCTCTGGATGCAAATGCACCCCTGTTTTTTGTTGCACGAGGGCTTGCACTTCGTTGATTAAATTTTCAATATCTGCCGCGCTCGCACCGCCCACGTTCACAATAAAATTTGCGTGCTTAGTCGATACTTGCGCGCCGCCAAGCTGCCGACCTTTCAAATCACATTGCTCGATTAGCCTCGCCGCATAATCACCCGGTGGATTGCGAAACACCGAGCCCGCGTTTGGTAATTGCAAAGGTTGGCTGGCAATGCGTTTAGACAGCAGCGCTTTAATTTCCTGGCGCGAAATTTCGCTGTTGCCAAGTGCTAATTGCAAGTGCGCACTGACAAAAATTTCATCTGCCGCACCGACGCCATCACTTGTCGCATTCAAAATATTCTGTTCCCGTTTGATAACCGTGCGGTAGCTAATATCAAATGCGGCTGGCTGACGCTCAATGATTTCTCCTCGGCCATTTACGGTTTGTACGCTGCTCACCACATCCCATGTCTCGCTGCCGTAACACCCTGCATTCATGGCTAACATGCCGCCCATCGTGCCAGGGATGCCTGCAAAAAATTCCGCCCCACGCAGATGATGCAACGCGGCGAAACGTGCAATTTTTGCACCGGGCACGCCCGCTTCTACATACAACGTGTCATTCGGCTGTAGATGCATTTCGTTCAATGCCGCGTGTAATAACAACACTGTGCCGGGCCAGCCACCATCACGCACCAACAAGTTACTACCTAATCCCACAACCAACAGCGGCTCGTGCGCGGGCAAGTTATTCAAAAAAATTGCTAGGTCAGCCACGTCAGCGGGTTGATAAGCGCGCCTGGCGCAGCCCCCCGCACGCCAACTGGTATGGCGACTCATTTCCACGTTATGCCGCAATTTGCCGCGCAATGTGCCTGGAAATTTTTTGGCAAATGACGCATCGCTCAAATTGGCAAAATTAAATTGTGTCGGCTCGGTCATGTTCATATTCTTACTGGCATGTTCACATTCTTGCTGGCATATTCATGGGCGTATTTCAGCCATGTTTTTTATTTGGTTCCCCACGCCGCCTATCGATCCCGCACCCATCGTCAACACCACATCGCCCGCCCGCACCCAATGCAAAATCGCCTGCGGCATGTCCACCATTTGCTCGACGAACACCGCCTCTGTTTGCCCGCTCACGCGCAGCGCATGCATCAAGGCGCGTCCATCTGCAGCGACAATGGGGGCTTCCCCTGCGGCATACACCTCAGCCAACAACAGGGCATCGACCGTACTTAGAATTTTCACAAAGTCTTCAAATAAATCGCGTGTGCGCGTGTACCGATGCGGCTGAAAAGCCAGTAACAACCGTCGCCCTGGAAACGCACCACGCACCGCCGCAATCGTGGCCGCCATTTCTGCCGGGTGATGACCATAATCATCAATCAAGGTAAAACTCGCTGCGGGCGAAACTTCTATTGCTCTGTCGCGCTGATGCGGAATCTCGGCAACAACGAGCGGCAATTTAATTTCGCCATAGCGTTGAAAGCGTCGTCCCACGCCTTGAAACTCGGCCAACGCGCTGATGATTGCGTCATCTGCCACGCCCACTTCCAGCCCCACGGCAATCGCGGCCAAGGCGTTTAACACGTTGTGTAACCCCGGCAAATTCAGCGTAATTTCCAAATCACGCGGCTGTCCGTTTTGACGACACTGCGCGGTAAAGCGCATCAAGCCATGTTGATGTTGCACATTCACGGCGCGAATTTGCGCCTCGGCAGAAAATCCATACGTGGTGATCGGCTTGCTGATGCGCGGCAAAATATCGCGCACATTGGCATCGTCTATGCACACAATCGCCATGCCATAAAAAGGCAGATGCTCGGCAAAGTCGACGAAAGCCTGTTTTAACTTTGAAAAATCGTGTCCGTAGGTTTCCATGTGATCGGCATCAATATTGGTTATTACCGCCAATATCGGTTGCAGATACAGGAACGAAGCATCTGATTCGTCTGCCTCCACCACGATAAATTCGCCCGTTCCAAGCTTGGCATTTACCCCGCTGCTATTAAGCCTGCCCCCAATCACGAAAGTCGGATCAAAGCCGCCCTTAGCCAATACATTGGCGGTGAGGCTGGTCGTCGTCGTCTTGCCGTGCGTACCTGCCACTGCGATGCCTTGGCGCAAACGCAGCAATTCCGCCAACATCATGGCGCGTGGCACAATCGGAATTTTGCGCGCACGTGCAGCAATCACTTCAGGGTTGTCCGCCGCGATTGCCGTTGACACCACCACAGCATCGACATCAATCACATGTTGCGCGGCATGTCCGGTATAAATTTTCACGCCCAATTTTTGCAAACGCTGGGTGATGGCGTTATCCGCCATATCTGAGCCGCTGATTTGAAATCCCAAGTTGAACAATACCTCGGCGATGCCGTTCATACCGGAGCCACCGATGCCTACAAAATGGATGTGTTTAACTTTGTGTTTCATGATTCTGCCAACTCCGTGCAAACTTCGGCTACGCGCTGCGCCGCATCCGGCTTAGCTAATTTGTGTGCGGCCAGTGCCATAACCAATGCTTTTTCGCGCGTGAGTGCTTGCAATAAATCTGCCAAGTGCTGTGCTTTTAATGATGCTTGCGGCAACAAAATGGCTGCCTCATGCGCGCTTAAAAATTTTGCATTCGCTGTTTGATGATCGTCCACCGCAAACGGAAAAGGGATGAGTATGCTGGCCACGCCCGCCGCCGATATTTCGGCAATGGTGAGTGCGCCTGCGCGACAAATAACCAAATCAGCCCACGCATATTGTTTCGCCATGTCATCCAAAAATGGCTGCACGTTAGCGCTCACTTGGACATTACCGTACAGCGTTTGCGTAGCAGCAAAATGTTGTTTGCCCGTTTGATGTAAAACCTGCGGACGCGCAGCGATCGGTATCAACGCTAAAGCATGCGGCAGACATTGGTTGATTGCTTGTGCGCCAAGACTGCCGCCTAGCACCAAAATATTCAAGCCTCCGCGACGTGCCGCATATCGAATCGACGGATCGGGCAATGCAGCAATGCTGGCACGCACCGGATTACCACACCACTCAGCATTCGGCAGCACCCCCGGAAACCCAGTTAGTGTGCGGGTCGCCAGATGGGAAAGCGATTTGTTACTTAAGCCTGCGATGGAGTTTTGTTCGTGAATCAACAGTGGACGACGCAGCAGCGCAGCCATCATTCCGCCGGGAAAGGTTATGTATCCGCCCATCCCCAACAACACATCAGGACGATGCCGCAAAATCATGACCGCGCTTTGCCACAACGCGATCAACAAATTAATCGGCAACATTAATTTTCGCAGCAGACCCTTGCCGCGCAAACCCGCGAAGCGCACAGTCACCAATGGATAGCCCGCCTTAGGCACCAAATCTGCCTCCATACTGTACGCCGCACCCAACCAAGTGATGCGCCAGCCTTGTGCGCGCAAACAATCTGCCACTGCCAGTGCCGGAAATATATGGCCGCCCGTACCGCCTGCCATGATTAAAATAGAGCGTGTCATATCGACTGCCCCCGCATCAGAAAAAGTTTTAGCTCCGACATAACCTGAAGGTTAACAGTTTGTTGAAAAACGACTGCGCTCGGCATAACGGCGTTGCTCAAGTGCTCAAAATGCTCATTTACCAATAGTAAACTCCGCTTTTTCGCCCTGTCGCGCCTTGTTCTACCTTCGCTCGTTACGTTTTTCAACAAACTGTTAGTCTGCACTGAAACAGAAGAATTTTGCGGTGTCATATCGACTGCCCCCGCATAAAAAAAGGTTTGAGTTCCGACATAACCTGAAGGTTAGTCTGCACTGAAACAGATGAATTTTGCGGTGTCATATCGACTGCCCCCGCATAATTCTTCTGTTTTCCCAATCTATTCTGAGGAGCAGCGCGGCGGCAACGCAGCTCACGACAATGCTGCTACCACCGAAGCTGAGAAAAGGTAACGTGAGTCCTTTGGTGGGCAAGATGCCCATGTTTACGCCAATGTTAACGAAGGCTTGCGCGCCCAGCCACACGCCTAAGCCCAGTGCCACCAGTGCCGCATATTGACGATCTAAAAATGCCGCTTGGCGACCAATGGCAAAGGCGCGTGAAATCAATCCCGTGAACAATAAAATTAAAACCAGCACGCCTGCAAAGCCCAATTCTTCTGCGATGACCGCCAGCAAAAAATCGGTATGCGCTTCGGGCAGATAAAATAATTTTTGCACGCTGCCGCCTAGCCCCACACCGAACCATTCGCCGCGACCAAAGGCAATCAGCGAGTGACTGAGCTGGTAACCTTTGCCGAATGGGTCAGCCCACGGATCCATGAAGCCGACCACGCGCTGCATTCGATAGGGAGAGGAAAATATCAGCGCAGCAAACAACACCGGCAAACCGATGACGAGGCCGCCAAATATCTTTAGGCTAAAGCCTCCTAGAAACAAGGTGCACATGGCGATGGTGCAAATAACGATCAACGCACCCATATCTGGCTCCATCAATAGCAGCCCACCGACCAAAGCCATCACCGCCAACATCGGCAAAAATACCGCGCTTAATTTTTCTTTGCCTAATTTTTCTTTAATGCTGCCTTTGCGTATGGCGTATTGCGCGGCATATAGCACCGCAAACAATTTCATCAACTCGGAGGGCTGCAAATTAATTCCCAAAAAAGACAGCCAGCGGCGGCTGCCATTTACTTCGCGCCCCACACCTGGAATCAGCACCAGCGCCAGTAAAACCACACCGAAACAAAATAAATAGGGTGCTAATTTTTGCCATTCTTCCAACGAAATCTGGAAGGCGATGATGCCCGCCATCATGCCAACCAAAATAAATAGTCCGTGCCGCATCAAATAATATTCGGCTCTATAGCCGGTAAATTTACTGGCCTCGGCGGTGGCAATCGAGGCGGAATAAACCATGACCAAACCGAAGGTCAACAAGGCCAGCACGATCCACAACAGCATCTCATCATATTGCGCCATCGCGAGTCGGCGGTTGTGAGCATGGGCGGCGATCATGCTCGCACCTCTTCTTGCAAGGTATGTACCGCGTTGATAAATACTTCAGCGCGATGCACATAATTTTTGAACATGTCGAAACTGGCGCAGGCGGGCGACAACAAAACAGCATCGCCGGAATGTGCCAAGGCCGCCGCTTGCTGCACTGCCTCAGCCATGCTCGTGGCGTATTGGAGCGGCACACCGCAATCCTTTAGCGCATCGGCAATTAAGGGTGCGTCACGACCTATCAACACTACGGCGCGCGCGTGTTGGGCAACGGCAGGCAAGAGTGGCGAAAAATCTTGCCCCTTGCCTTCACCGCCCGCAATTAAAACGGTGGGCCGCTGCAACCCTTGCAAGGCTGCTACGGTCGCGCCGACATTCGTGCCTTTAGAGTCATCGTAATACAGCACGTTGTTAATTTCTGCGACGCGCTCGACACGATGCGGCAGCCCGCGATAATCACGTAAGGCGCGCAGCAAAGGCGGTAGCGGAATTTTTACCGCACAACACAAAGCCAAGGCTGCCAACGCATTGGCGACATTGTGCAAGCCTGCCACTTGCAAAATATTTGTACTTAATATGCGCCGCTGCCCTTGCTTGAGCCAAGTCTCGCCACTAATTTGCGTGATGCCCCAATCAAATTTAGTCGCTGGCTCGCTCAGGCCAAAACTAATTTGCGTGCGTCCATCTATCGCCATGCCCATGCTGAGCGGATCATCGCGATTCAATACTTGCACGCCCTCACCTTGAAAAATGCGCGCCTTGGCGATGCTATAGGCCTGCATATTTTCGTAACGATCCAGATGGTCTTCGCTGATATTCAACACTGTCGCAGCACTGGCATTGAGTGAAAAAGTGCTCTCCAGTTGAAAACTGGACAACTCTAACACCCACACGTCTGGCTGCTGTATACCCCGCAGCCCTTTATTTAGTTGAAGAACAGCATCCAACACCGCAGGCGAAATATTGCCCGCCACTACTGTATTTAAACCCGCCGCACGACACATGCTGCCCACCATATCGGTGACCGTGCTTTTCCCATTAGAGCCGGTGATGGCAATTATTTTGGGCGTGGCTTCATGGTTTTGAGTTGCCGCTGATGATCTCTGACTATGCCCAGTTTGACTATGCCCAGTTTGACTATGCACGGGATGGCTGGCATGAAACGCCTGCGCGAATAATTCCACATCGCCGACGATGGGGATACCGCGCATCATTGCACGTTGCACAAACGGTAGTTGAAGCGATACGCCAGGACTGATGGCAATGAGATCAATACCTGCAAGTAAGTTATCGTGAAATGCACCACAGTGAATTTCTAGCAGCGGGAACGCTTCGTGGGCCTCGGCTAAAGTCGGCGGATGCGGGCGGCTATCCGCCACGCGCAGTTGCGCACCATGCACTGCCAACCAGCGCACCAACGACAAGCCCGTCTCGCCCAGACCCAATACCAGCACAGATTTATTCGCTAAGACCATCATCTGAGTTTAAGTGAAGCCAAGCCGACTAAAACTAAAATCATGGTGATAATCCAAAAACGCACCACCACTTGATTTTCTTTCCAGCCTTTTAATTCGTAGTGATGATGCAACGGAGCCATGCGAAAAACGCGCTTACCGGTGAGCTTAAACGAGGTCACTTGAATGATGACCGATAGCGTCTCCAGCACAAAAATTCCGGCCATGATGAACAGCACGATCTCTTGCCGCACGATTACCGCCACCACACCCAATGCCGCGCCTAACGCCAGCGCGCCGACATCACCCATAAAGACTTCCGCCGGATAAGCGTTGAACCACAAAAATGCCAAGCCCGCACCCGCGATTGCACCACAAAATACAGCCAGCTCCGACGCACCAGGAATGTAGGGAATGCCCAAATATTTTGCGAACACGGCGTGTCCGGCAACATAAGAAAAAATTGCCAGCGCGCTGCTAATCATCACCGTTGGCATGATCGCCAAACCATCTAAACCATCGGTTAAATTCACCGCGTTGCTGGTGCCGACAATCACGAAATACACCAGCGCGATAAACACTGCACCGACCAGCGGGAAAGTCAGCAACTTGAAGAAGGGCACAATGAGCGTGGTGTGCTCGGGCAGCGTGGCGGTTTGCCACAGGTATACGCCGACGATAAGCGCGATGATGGATTGCCAAAACATTTTGGCGCGTGCCGATAATCCTTTGGGATTGCGATGCACCACTTTGCGATAATCATCCACCCAACCGATTGCGCCAAAACCGATCATGGTCAGCAGCACCACCCACACATAAGGGTTGTTCAAATCAGCCCACAACAAGGTGGTGATGCTGATGGAAGTAAGAATAAGCGCGCCGCCCATCGTTGGCGTGCCCGCTTTAATCAAATGCGTTTGTGGACCATCATCGCGCACCGATTGGCCGATTTTATAAGCGGTCAATTTACGTATCATGGCCGGCCCCACCATGAATGAAATAAAGAGCGAGGTCATTGCGGCCAGTACCACCCGCAACGTGATGTAATTAAACACGTTGAAGGTGCGGATATCTTGTGCCAACCATTGTGCGAGTGCTAGTAACATGAATACCCCATCATTTGTGCTTCCCTTCAAGAACTTCATTCGCTGCGGTGCAATGTTTCACCACCCGCTCCATCTGCATAAAGCGCGATCCCTTGATCAGCAGCGTGGTATCGGCATGCAGTTTTTTATCCAGCGCGGCAAGCAAATCTTCGATGCTTGTAAAATGTTGCGCGCCCGCACCAAATTCACGCACGGTGTGGCGCGTTAATTCGCCCAACGCCAGCAATTCATCTATGCCTAATTCGCGCGCTTCCGCCCCCAAATGTCCATGCAGTTCTGCGGCCTCTGCGCCCAGCTCGCCCATGTCACCCAACACTAAAATCTTTTTGCCCGTGGCCTGGGTCAGCACACGCAATGCGGCGCGCAACGAAGCAGGGTTAGCGTTATAGCTATCATCAATTAATTGCGCGCCATGCGCAGTGACATGGCGTTGCATACGACCTGCCACGCCCAAGAAATTTTCCAGCCCAGCAGCAATGTCCGCATTGGCAATGTTTAACGCCACAGCAGCCGCAATCGCGGCCAACGCGTTGCGCACGTTATGCGCGCCCGGCACTTGCAACTGCACACTGAAATTACCTTGCGGCGTGCGTACATCCATGTTTGCGCCATATTCCAGCATCTGCCATTGCGCGGTGACAGCGGCGGGGTGATCGAGCGCGAAATCAATTATTTTTTTATCGCCAACCAACTCGCGCCACAGCGATGCGTACTTATCATCGGCATTGATGACCGCCGTGCCTTGCACAGATAGCCCAGAAAAAATCTCCCCTTTGGCACGCGCCACCGCCGCGATAGAACCTAAACCCGCCAGATGCGCGCTGCCGGCATTATTAACAATCGCCACATCAGGGCGTGCAATGCGGCTCAAATAATCAATTTCGCCCGTGTGATTCATCCCCATTTCGATCACCGCGTAACGATGCTTGGCGCGCAGTTTTAATAGAGTCAGCGGCATTCCAATATCATTGTTGAGATTGCCGTGCGTCGCCAATACCGCATCCGTGCTGCCTGCGGTGGCACTGTTGGTCGAAGCGCGCAAAATGCTCGCCAACATTTCTTTAACCGTGGTTTTGCCATTACTGCCCGTTACCGCCACCAACGGCAGCGGAAATTGGGCGCGCCAATGTGCGGCCAATCCGCCCAAGGCCAGCTTGGTATCGTTCACCAATAACAACGGGATGGTGCTTTGAACAAGGCTTGCGCTGTCATCTGCCCGAGCATTTTTTTCGGCCACCTGAACATTTTTTTCGGCCATTTGATAACTGCTAAGATTCACCAATGCGGCTACTGCACCGGCTTGTGCCGCTGTACTTACAAACCCTGCACCGTCAAAGTGATCGCCTTGCAAGGCGATAAATAAATCGCCTGCTGCCAGCGTTCGACTATCCGTTGAAACACCATTGAACAACACATCACGCCCCAGCAACTGAGCGTTCAAAATAGTGGCGGCTCGACTTAAATACATCATATGCGCCCCCCACTCTGAAATGCCTGACCTGGCCATGTTTGCAATGCTTGCTGTGCGACTTGCACATCGCTGAAAGGATGTTTGATGCCGTTTATTTCTTGATAATCTTCATGCCCTTTGCCCGCCACCAACACGGTATCAATGGCACGCGCCGAATGAATCGCGCCCGTAATGGCAGCTTTTCGATCCTCTATAATTTCAAACGGATTGGTTTGATCGGCGGCAGCCATCCCCGTTACGATGTCGGCAATAATGGACTGCGGCGATTCGCGACGCGGATTGTCGCTGGTGACAATGCACACATCGGCCAAACGCGCGGCAATTTCTCCCATGAGTGGACGCTTGCCCGGATCGCGATCTCCACCGCAACCAAACACGCAAATTAATTTTCCCACTTGCGCGAGCTCGGCATCTTGTGTGGACACTTCGCGCAGCGTTTGCAATACTTTCTCCAGCGCGTCGGGTGTGTGTGCATAGTCGATTACAACGGTCGGCACCCCCCCACCACCCAAAGTCTGCATGCGCCCCGCCACCGCTTTCACCTTGGATAATTCGGTCAAGGCATCCTGCAAATTGACTTCGCTCACCAACAAAGTTGCCAACACGCCCAATAAATTACTCGCATTAAAACGCCCGACCAACGAACTGTGCAGCGTGCCGCCCCCCCAACTGGAATGCACTTGCAGGCTCAGCCCATGCGCGTTCATTTGCAATGCGCCGCCATAAACCATGCGGACACCGAGCCGCTCGGCCATCGCCAACGCGTCATCGGTCAGGCCATAGCCGACCACCTCTACCCCCTTGTCACGCAACTGTCTGGCGAGATCCACACCAAAATCATCATCCAAATTCAGCACGGCATATTTCAAATTCGGCCACTCAAATAGCCGCGCTTTAGTCGCGGCGTAATGACGCATGGTGCAGTGATAATCAAGATGGTCGCGGCTGAGATTGGTGAGCATCGCCACATCAAACTGCACACCGTTAACGCGTCCTTGTTGCAGGGCGTGTGAGGACACTTCCATCGCCACCGCTTGTGCGCCATCGGCCACGTATTCAGCCAATAATTGATGCAGCAAAATCGCATCTGGCGTCGTGTTGATAGTAGGTTGTAACTGGCTGGGAAAGCCATTACCCAACGTACCCAACAACGCGGTTTTTTTGCCTTTAGCGTACTGCAATGCTAATGCTTGCAACACTTGGGCGATCCAGTGCGTACACGAAGTTTTGCCGTTGGTGCCGGTAATACCGATCATCCACAGCTTGCTTGAGGGCTCGCCACAAACGTGGCTGGCGATTGCGCCGAGGTGATGACGCAGATCCACAATCGGTAGATTAGGAATGCTCCAATCACTCGGCCAGCTAAAATTATTTTCCTCCCAGATCACCGCGTTCGCGCCATTTTGTATGGCTTGCGCGATGAATTGCCGACCATCCATCTGCGTGCCGGGGTAGGCCACAAAAGTGTCTCCGGGGCGCACGGCGCGACTATCCGCCGTCAAGCGCGTGATGGGGATGCCCAGCATGGCAAGCTTATCTACCACAACAATAGGCTCTGGCATCGCGCTGAATTCTGACATCGCATTGAATTCTGGTACCGCGTTGGATTCTGGCACCGCGTTGGATTCAGCCGATAAAATCATATTCTGCCCTGCCGAATATCAGACAGCGGGATGGCTACAGGCACGTTCACGCGCATTGGGATATCGCTGGGCAGCGATCTGGGCTGTGGGTTACCCAGCGGCTGCGGGTTACTCAACAGCGGAACATCGCCCCTTATGGGTGCATCATTTTCCACGTTAAGCAAACGCAAAGCCTCGCCCATTACACTGCTAAATACTGGCGCTGCAACTTGTCCTCCAAAGTACTCGCCATTATTAGGCTCGTTAATCATGACCGCGATGACCAGCCGTGGATTAGACACGGGGGCCAAGCCGACAAACGACGCGATGTATTGATTAACGTAACGTCCGCCTTCCAGCTTGTGAGCTGTGCCTGTTTTCCCAGCCACGCGATAGCCGCTCACTTGCGCTTGCGGCGCAGTACCGCCTGGCGAAACAACGCTTTCCAGCATACTCAGCAGTGCTTGTGCGGTTTTAGGCGAATAAATTAATTGCGTGGGCTTGGCGTTTTCCAAACTGATATTTTCCAAACCCACCTTTTTGAGTGCGCTATTTCCCAGCATTCCACTTTCCTGCTTGAGCAAGGAAATGGATTTCAATTCTCCGTTATTCGCAAAGATGGTGTACGCCCGCGCCAGTTGCAGCAGGTTCACCGAGATGCCGTGGCCATAAGATAATGTGGCCTGCTCGATAGGTCGCCAAGCGGCGTATCCACGCAACTTGCCGCTGGCTTCGCCAGGAAAACCACTGCCTGTTTCTGTGCCAAAGCCGCTGGCATCCAAGCTGCGCCACAACACTTCTGGCTTAAGCGACAGTGCCATTTTGACCGTGCCGATATTGCTGGATTTTTGAATCACTTGCGCCACGGTTAACATCGATTCTGGATGCGTATCACTAATTTTCCAACTACCCATTTGCATCGCGCCATGCTCGGTATTGATGAGCGTTTTGGGCGTAACCTTGCCCGCCTCCAATGCCGCTGCAACGGTAAACGGCTTGAGCGTGGAGCCGGGTTCAAACAAGTCGGTCACGGCATAATTTCGCAACAAATGTGCCGCAGGTTTAGCGCGATTATTCGGGTTGTAACTCGGCCAATTGGCCAAGGCCAACACTTCGCCGCTTTGCGCATCTAACACCACAATCGAGCCAGCTTTAGCACGATGCTGCGCCACTGCCGCCTTAATTTCGCGATAGGCCAAATATTGAATTTTACTATCTATGCTCAGCATCAAATCGCTGCCCGGCTTGGGCGCACGCAGGCTGGCCAAGTCCTCCACGATGCGCCCACGGCGATCTTGCACTACGCGCTGGCTCCCTTCTTTGCCGCCCAACTGGCTTTGCCATGCCAACTCTAAACCCTCTTGCCCATTGTCATCCACATCGGTAAAGCCGAGCAGGTGCGCGGTCATTTCACCGCTCGGATAATAACGGCGATATTCGCGACGTAATGAGATGCCGGGAATACCGAGCTGCACAATTTTCTCAGCTTGGTCGGGCGGCAACTGACGTTTGAGATACACAAAATCGCGCGTCGTGTCGGACAAACGCTGCTTCACTTCACGCGCATCCATGCCCATAATTTGCGCTAACTGTTTAACTTGCTGTGCGGTAATTTCCACCTCTTGCGGGATCGCCCACACCGCTTCCACGGGCGTGCTAATTGCCAACGGCTCGCCATGACGGTCCATTACCATACCGCGATGCGCGCTGATGCCAATGACGCGATTAGAACGCGCCTCGCCTTTTTGTTGCAGAAAATCATCTTGTATGGTTTGCAAATAAACCGCGCGTGCGATCAAAATCAAAAACCCCAACATCAGCAACACAAACAACAGGCGCGAGCGCCAAGGCGGCAGCGCGACAATTCCTGTGGTTTTAATGTTGCCGACATAATTCATGGTTGTGCCTCGACAACTGTTGGATGAACTGCAACCTGCGCGAGCGCGATATTATTTTCTAATCGCACGAAACGAATTTGCGCGCTCTGTGGAAGCTGCATTTGTAACTTGGCTGCAGATATTTTTTCCACGCGCGCAGACATTGCCCAAGTGCTTTGCTCAAGTTGTAGTTGCCCCCACTCCACTTCCATTTGATGTGCGCGATCTTTTTCTTTTTGCAATTCGATAAATAATTTGCGCGTCTTATGTTGCATGGCCACCACACTCAACGCACTGACCAGCACCGCCAATAACAATGCAAATAGCACGGCAGATCGCGTTATTAAAAGCCGCTCTAATACCGCCATCCCCAGCTTGGCAATCCCTGGTATGGCAATCCCTGGTAAGGCAATTCTGGGCATCTTTTCCCCAGGCATGACTTTGCGCCCTAGCATGACGAACCTCGGCGTTCTGCCACACGCATCACCGCACTGCGTGCCCGTGGATTATTGGCAATTTCTTGCGCAGATGGACGTATCGCTCGGCCTATCAAACGCAATTTCCCCTCCGGAATTTCGGCCGCCCGCACAGGCAAGTTGTGTGGCAATTTATCGCCCTGCGCCATGTCGCGCATAAAGTGTTTAACAATGCGATCTTCCAGTGAATGAAAGCTAATCACGACCATCCTCCCGCCGGATTTCAGGTCGTCCAAACATTGCGGCAAAACCCGCGTAATTTCGTCGAGCTCTTGGTTGATGTAAATCCGTATAGCTTGAAAGGTGCGTGTCGCCGGATTTTTGCCGGGCTCATGTGTGCGTACAGTCTGGGCGATGATTTCGCGGAGTTGCCGCGTGGTGGTGATGGCTTGTTTCTGGCGTGCAGTAATAAGCGCTCTTGCAATCTGTGTAGCAAACCGTTCCTCGCCATATTCACGTATCACCTCCTTTAATAGTTTTTCTTCTACCGTTTCCAACCATTCCGCTGCAGTCGGCCCACGGCTGGTATCCATACGCATATCCAGCGGAGCGTCAAAACGAAAACTAAAGCCGCGCTGTTCGTCGTCCAACTGCGGCGAAGACATGCCTAAATCCAACAACACGCCATCTACTTTTTTAATTGCTCGCTGCTGCAACACTTCTGCCAACTGGGCAAAACTGCTATGCACGATGGTGAAGCGCGGATCGGCAATCGCGCGTGCTGCCTCGACTGCCGCAAGATCCTTATCCAACGCTAACAAACGGCCACCCTCGCCTAAATTTTGTAAAATGAGCCGGCTATGCCCGCCACGACCAAATGTACCGTCGACATAAATACCGTGCGGCTGCACTTGCAAAGCGGCAACGGCTTCTGGCAACAACACCGTTTCGTGCGACAAAGTCTGAGCGCGGGGCGGCCCCTCACTCATAAAAACATACGCCCAGTGGAATTGTTCTCGGTGTGATTATTATTTAGGGCATCTCGAAAAATTCGGAGTTCGCTCAAATGCCCCACAAGGGGACGCCGATCCGCTACGAGCAAAAGCGGCTCGTGCGGAATCGTCAGCAAGGCGTGGAAAAAATTTCGATGCGCCGCATACGCTTTGTATGTAAGCAGAAATTTTTTACACAACACAGCAGTTGAGATGAAGCGGGGTAAGCAGGCAATCCGCGTAGCGGATGCTCGCAAATCTGAATTTTTAGAGGTGTCCTTTAGTGCGTGATTATTTTTTATGGCAAGACAAGACAAGCCAAGCGAATACTGCAAGCTATAAAAGCAGGATGAAAATTCTGTTGGCGGCGCGATGGCTACCATGATTTCAGTGGATGCAATGGCTGTAGCGCACCCTTTCATAGTGTGAACCCCACCAATTCAGGTGGCAGGTCGCGATAGTCAAAGGTCAGCGCGTTTTGTTGCTGCACTTTCCACCGAGCTTCGTCCCACAACTCAAACTTATTAGCCTGCCCAATTAACATGACATGCTTGTCTAATGCGGCATAACTGCGTAGTGCGGACGAAATCAATACACGCCCGACGGCATCCATTAGCGTCTCTTCGGCGTAGCCGATCAAACGGCGTTGTAGTGCACGTATGCGTGGGTCTAACGTGGATAGCGTTTGCAATTTATCTAGAATGGGCTGCCACTCGGGCTGCGGGTACAGCAGCAGGCAGCCATCTGCATCGGCGGTTAACACCAATCGACCCGCACATTGCTCCAGCAGCATGTCGCGATGACGTGCTGGTATCGCAAGCCTGCCTTTGCTATCCAGATTAAGTTGCGCCGCCCCTTGAAACATCGCCTAGCCCCGCGTTAATTTCCCCACAAAATACCACTTATCACCACTCTCCCCCACTATATTAAAGAAAATAGACCAGGTCAAGAGGAAATATGGATTTATCTTTACGCGACAAACAGTTAGCTTAGGAAGTTGAATGTTGATTAATATTCATAATAAATAATGAATTACAAACCCAACTTAAAGTGGTTTGTAATTAAATGG
>Ga0209824_10000622_pt1 | contig 21599 bp, 22 predicted proteins | sample VDWuncwatermetaG_FD_184124 | JGI IMG/M metagenome (GOLD analysis project Ga0209824, IMG submission 184124) | Wastewater microbial communities from Netherlands to study Microbial Dark Matter (Phase II) - VDW unchlorinated drinking water (SPAdes)... ... | reverse complement strand
CATCCACAGGCGCAGGGTAGTTGACGGGATGAGCACCGCTTGCACCTCGTTCTCTACCACCGCCAGCGCGGGGAAGCGCGTCTCACTCAAAATACACGAGGCGGTCAGCACGCATGAGTCGCCCTCTTCTATGCGGTACAGCGTAATCTCGCGGCCACTTTCGCCGATTTTATAAACGCGCACCGTGCCGGTTAAAACGATCGCCAAGTGCGAGCAAATATCACCATCGCGGCAGATGGTTTTGCCTGCGGGGAATGTGTGTACGACCGCATGTTTAAAAAATTCCGCACGGATATTTTCGCTGTTGGATGCGAGCAAAAAAGGAAAATTATTTTCGAGGGCAGTGGGCGTTAAATGGCTCATTAATTTTCCCTGTATGTAGTGTGGAAACTCAAAACGCAATATCAATTTTTCAATGTGAGTTTAGTATTGTAGCCAACATCATTATGAGGCCGCTTCCCTTGTGTAGATAGTCGGTTGAAACGACCGTGCAAACCAAGGATAATCGCGGCCTTGTTTCACCCAGCTATAATTCACTCGGCCAACTCATTCTGCAGTCTATGTCCGACTATCTGCTTATCATCATCGGCACGGTGTTTGTGAATAACATCGTCATGGTGAACATTCTCGGTTTGTGTCCTTTCATGGGCGTTTCCAAAAAATTGGAGACGGCGATGAGCATGGGCATCGCCACCACGTTTGTGTTGACGCTGGCATCCGGCACCAGCTATTTGGTCAACCATTATTTGTTGGGACCAGAGTTGGCGTACCTCACCACGCTGTCGTTTATCGTGGTGATTGCGGGCATTGTGCAATTAACCGAGATGGTGATTCAGAAAACCAGCCCCGTTTTACATCAAGTGTTGGGCATTTATTTGCCGCTGATTACGACGAATTGTGCGGTGCTCGGCATTCCATTATTGAATGTGCAGGCGCAGCATAATTTCATGGAATCGCTATTTTTTGGCATGGGGGGCGCGCTCGGATTTTCATTGGTGCTCGTGCTGTTCGCCGCCATGCGTGAGCGACTAGACGGCGCGGATGTGCCCGGCATTTTCAAAGGCTCAGCCATTTCTATGGTGACCGCTGGCTTGATGAGTTTGGCGTTTATGGGGTTTTCAGGTTTAGTGAAATGACCCCACAGTTTATTTACTCACGAAAAAAAAGACCATGCTGACCGCACTATTTGTGATGTCCGGCATCGCCTTAGTTTTAGGCGCGGTACTCGGTTTTGCCGCGCTTAAATTTAAGGTGGAAGGCAATCCGCTCATCGAAAAAATCGATGCAATTTTGCCGCAAACACAATGTGGTCAATGTACATTTCCAGGCTGCAAGCCTTATGCCACGGCCATTGCAGAGGGGCGTGCAGACATCAACCAATGTCCCCCCGGCGGTGAAGAAGGCATACGTAAGCTGGCGGATTTGCTCGGCGTAGATTTCAAACCGTTCGGTGAAAATGCCGCACCCGCTGTGAAATCAGTGGCATTTATTGATGAGAGTACGTGCATCGGTTGCACCTTGTGTATACAAGCCTGCCCCGTGGATGCCATTACTGGCGCGGCTAAGCAGATGCACACCATTATTTCTGCGGAGTGTACGGGCTGCGTGTTGTGCGTAGCACCCTGTCCGGTCGATTGCATCAGCATGATTACCATTGAAGAAAAGGTGAACACTTGGAAATGGAAATATCCGGTGTTTCCCATCGCGCCTATTAACCCTGCGGCACGACCATGAACGCGCCACTACCATTGCACAAATTTCACGGCGGCATTCATCCGCCCACGCACAAAGCACAGTCCACGCAGCAACCTATTGTGCAGGCAAAAATTCCCGCGCAACTCATCATTCCGTTTTATCAACATGCGGGTAATCAAGCCAAGCCCATCGTAGTGGTGGGCGAGCGCGTGTTGAAAGGTCAGATGATCGGTATGCCGCAAGGCCATATTTCTAGCGCGATACACGCCAGCACCTCCGGCACTATCAGCGCGCTGGGTATGCAGATCATCGCCCACCCCTCTGGCTTGCAAGATTTATGCGCCACTTTATTACCCGATGGATTGGATGAATGGATCGCGCATGCGCCGTTAGATTATTCAACCATGACTGCGGATGAAATTCGTCATGCCCTGCGTATGGCTGGGGTGGTGGGTTTGGGTGGCGCGACTTTTCCCAGCGATGTAAAGTTATCTCGCTCCGATGCCAAGCATGTCATTCACACGCTAGTTTTAAACGGCGCGGAATGCGAGCCGTACATTACGTGCGACGATATGTTGATGCGTGAACGCGCCGCAGAAATTTTGCACGGCGCGGAAATTGTAAATTGTGCGCGGCTTGCTGCACGCCGAAAAAATATTGATAGGCATTGAAGATAATAAACCACAAGCGATAGCGGCCATGCAGCAGGCAACAGCTCAGGGCGCGCATCAAAATATACATGTCGTAGCCGTGCCGACTATTTATCCCGGCGGCGGCGAAAAACAATTGTTGCGCGTGCTCACTGGTATAGAAGTCCCCGCCCACCAACGCCCCACCGATTTTGGTTTGCAATGTTTTAACGTAGCCACGGTGTATCAAATTTGGCGCGCCTTGGCACGGGGTGAGCCGCTTATTTCGCGCATCGTCACCGTCACTGGCAATGTGCAAAATCCGCAAAATTTCGAAGTGCTGCTCGGCACGCCCGTGCAAGCAATCGTGGCGCAGGCCAGCGCTTTGCCCGACACGCATTCCTACATTATGGGCGGGCCAATGATGGGCTTTACCTTGCCGAGTGATGCGGTGGGCATTATTAAATCGAGCAATTGCATCATCGCTGCTTCGACAAAATTATTTCCCCCACCGCCGCCCGCCATGCCCTGCATACGCTGCACGCGCTGTGCCGATGTGTGTCCGGCGGAGTTGCAGCCGCAAGATTTATTTTGGTTCGCGCAGTCTAAAAATTTTGAGCAAGCCAAAAAATATAATTTATTTGATTGCATAGAATGCGGCGCGTGCAACTATGTGTGCCCCAGCCAAATTCCGTTGGTGCAATATTATCGTTTCGCTAAAGGCGAGATACGCACGCAAAATAAAGAGCAAGCCAATGCAGATACGGCACGCCAAAGATTTGAATTTCGCCTCTCGCGCATCGAACGAGAGAAGCAAGAAAAGGCCGCGAAATTAGCCGCGCGTGAAAAACCTGCGCCTACAGAATTGCCCATCAGCGACAAAGTTAACGAGCCATAAGTAATCAATGAACTCCTCCCCTTTCCTCACCAAACCCAGCAGCGTTTCCATCATTATGCTGAAAGTGCTGCTGGCATTGATTCCTGGCATCGCGCTATACGCTTGGTATTTCGGCCCGGCGATTTTAGTATCGTTGACCCTCGCCAGCGTCACCGCCTTAGTCACCGAAGCGGTCATGCTCAAACTTCGCAACCGCCCACTACAACCTTTTCTCACCGACAACAGCGCGCTACTCACCGCATGGTTGCTGGCACTTTCCATCCCGCCACTTGCACCCTGGTGGCTGGTGGTAGTCGGCACGATGTTCGCCATTGCCATCGCTAAACAACTGTACGGCGGCCTCGGCAGCAATTTATTTAACCCTGCCATGGTCGGCTACGCAGTGCTGATTATTTCATTCCCCGCGCACATGACGACGTGGTTATCGCCGCTCGCATTAGGCTCCACTCCGCTTAGCTTTGTAGATCAACTGCGCTATATTTTTACCAGCAGTCTACCCTCTAACTCAACGCTGGATGCCATTACCGCCGCCACGCCGCTGGATACGCTGAAGACGCAGTTGCATCTCGACCGTACCGTGCAGCACATTTTTGAGATGCCGATTTACGGCCACATCGCAGGGCACGGCAGCGAAATAGTCGCACTGGGATTTTTAATCGGCGGCATTTATTTATTAGCCAGTCGCATTATTAGCTGGCATTTACCCGTGGCTTTTTTAGGCACATTATTTTTAATGGCGGGCATTTTTTATTTGGTCGATCCCGCACATTACGCACCGCCGCTGTTTCATTGGTTTTCCGGCGCGTCCATGTTGGCAGCATTTTTTATTTTGACCGACCCCGTCACCAGTCCGACCACGCCTAAAGGCAAAATTATTTTTGCGGCAGGCGCGGCTGTGCTCACTTATATTATTCGCGTGTTCGGCGGCTTTCCCGACGGCATCGCTTTCGCTACACTGCTCATGAATATTTGCGTGCCGCTGATTGATGCGGCGACGCAGCCTGCTGTTTTTGGAAAAAAAGGCAAAGCCCCAATTAATAAGGAATCGAAATAATGTTGGAATCGCTGGCGCAATACGCAAGCAAAACCGCCGCAAAATTATTTTTATTCGCGGTGGTTGGCACTGGAATTTTGGCCTATGTTTTTGAAGAAACGCGCACGCGCATCGCGCAAAGTATTCAAGCAGAAAAAATGAAACTGGTCACGCAAATTGTGCCGCGCGCTAAGTTTGATAACGACCCGCTGCAAGACACACTGACCCTGCCGCCTAACCCGCAGCTCGGCACAGATCAACCTTCTACAGCGTATCGCGCCCGATTAAAAGGCGCGCCTTCGATGGTGATATTAGAAGTGGTTGCGCCGGATGGTTACAGCGGAAAAATTCGCCTGATTGTGGCGATAGATACTGATGCCACCATTAGCGGCGTGCGCGTCATTCAACACAAAGAAACTCCCGGCTTGGGCGACTACATCGACATCGCTAAAGGTAATTGGATCAAAATTTTTGAAGGCGCGTCACACACGCAATATGCCGAAACCGATTGGCAAGTGAAAAAAGATGATGGGCAATTTGATTACATGACAGGCGCGACTATTACCCCGCGCGCCATTGTTAAAGCGGTGCATAAGGCATTGCATTACTACGAAGAAAATCAAGAGCGGTTATTTGTGAAAACGATAGCGTCCAAAAATTAATAGCCAGCAGAGATAATTAAAATTTTAATGAGTTAAAAATTCAATCTTGTTCCCTCACCCTCGCTACGCTCTCCCTCTCCCGGCGGGAGAGGGAAGTAAAGTCCTTCTCCCGCCGGGAGAAGGGTTGGGATGAGGGAACAACTTTTCCAAAATGCCAAATTGAATTTTTAGAGATGCCATTAATCATCTCTTTATAAAATCGCTGCACGCATTGCTGTGTAATGAATAAGGAAAAACAATGAGTCTCTACAAAGAAATTTTCACCAACGGCCTGTGGAAACAAAACGCGGGCGTGGTGCAACTGCTGGGTTTGTGTCCGCTGCTGGCGGTGAGCAACTCGGTCGTCAACGCGGTGAGCCTAGGCCTTGCCACCGCGTTGGTCATGGCACTTAGCGGCGCAACAATTTCGCCGATACGAAAATTAGTGCCAAATGAAATTCGCATTCCGGTGTTTGTACTCATCATCGCGGTGCTGGTCACCGTGGTGCAATTTCTGATGAACGCCTATATGTACTCGCTGTTTTTGGTGCTGGGGATTTTCATCCCTTTGATTGTCACCAACTGTATTGTGCTGGCAAGGGTGGAGGCGTTTGCGTCTAAAAATTCAGTTATTCCGTCTGCGCTAGATGGACTCGCAATGGGATTAGGGCTGACTCTTGTGCTGGCTATTTTAGGCGGGCTGCGCGAGTTGATCGGGCACGGCACTTTATTTTCCGGCATCCATCTAGTGTTTGGTGAGGCGGCGAAAAATTGGGTGATTACCGTGATTCCCGATTACCACGGATTTCTGTTGGCGATTTTGCCACCGGGCGCATTCATTGTTTTAGGGTTGTTGATTGCCGGAACAAATTATTTGAACTTGCGTGCCGAGCAAAAAGCTAAGGAGCAAGCTAACAATAAGTCGAGCTACGCGTTGGAGCCAAGCTGAAAAATAATCCTAAGGGCATCGCTAAAAATTCAAACTCCTAAGCCAGACCAAGTTATTAACAAATGGGGCGCGAGCAACACAGTATGGCGACAGAGGTTGAATTAATTCACCACCGGATGCACCACCACCGCCCCATCCGCTCTCGCCACGCCGCCGACTACCTGTCCGAACGGTGTTTTAATTTGCACCGTTTGTCCGGACGTTGCGTTATTCAACGCTAGTCCCGTAGAAATAATTTTATAGCCCTGTCCCTCGATTTGCAGTTGCACCGTCTGCCCTTGCGTCACGGCAAAAGGGGCGCGCAGCATGTCCTCTTTTAACACCTGCCCCGCGCTCAAGCTATATTTCAGCACCTTACCAACAGCTGCTGTAGGGTCAGTCAAAATGCCGGTTTGCGCCAGTTCGCCGCGACGGCTGCCGAGGTCTGCGCGGTTGAGCACTTGTCCTTGTCGTAGTGCGCCAGTTCGCCGCGACGGCTGCCGAGGTCTGCGCGGTTGAGCACTTGTCCTTGTCGTAGCGATTTTTGCGTGACCAACAAATCGGTCATGACGGTAATTTTTACGGGCACAAACAACGACCAATTTTTATTAGCCGGACGTTTTTCACTCCGCGTATTTACTGCAATGACATTTTGCACGGGCTGCACGCAGCGCACGCCGACGGTGCTATTGCCTAACATATTTGCGCCCGGTGGCCAGAAAATTTCGGGCTGAGCACAGGCCGCAAGATTCAGTCGCGCATCAATCTCGCCCACTTTAATCGTTGCTTCACCGCCCAATGTTTGCACTTGAGCGCGCACAAAAGATGTAATCGCCGCATAAATTCCAGCGTGACTTTCTGTGGTGCGGGCGTGCGTAAATGGGCTATGCAGACCGCACAAAACCCCGCCTAAAATAATCCATCTGTTTAATTTTTTCATGCCGCTATTGTGCACCTGCGGCGTGTTTATGCGCATGGTGATAACTGCGAAAAGAGGGGGAAATCCGTACTGGATATACGACTGCTTTGCCTGTTTATTCCAGCTATAGATTTTACAAAGTGAGGAATAGCATTCGATCTGTGAAAGTTGTCCGCGTCATTTGATCTCGAAAGTTGAGGAGTAAATATGAGCAGCGAAATAGATCGAGCCCTGCAATTTAACCGCACCGCGCTAAACATTTTGGCGGAGCGGCAAGGTTTGCTGGCAGCCAATATTGCCAATGCTGACACGCCTAGCTTCAAGGCGCGCGATATTGATTTTGCCAGTGCCCTAAAGAATGCATTGTCGAATGACGCAACAAATTTAGCGGCAAATTCAGCAGTGCCGCTAACGCACACTGCACCCAAGCATTTGAGCGGGCAAACCGGTGAAAACATCATGGGCGCGCCCGTTATGTACCGAAATGTTTTGCAGCCCAGCGCGGATGGCAACACCGTCGACATGGATAGGGAGCGCGCGCAATTTGCCGATAACGCGGTGCGCTACGAAGCGAGTTTAAAATTTATTGATAGCAAAATTAAAGGCGTGTTGTCCGCCATACAAGGTTAATCAAACTCAATTTACGTCGCCATACTGTGTTGTTCATAAAAAATTGTTTCTCACATATAAAGCATATGCGTCGGCACAATTTTTTTATTCACGCCTTGTCTGGCTTGTAACTTGAGCTTGATGCGGCATAAGTTAGGAGTTAGTCATCATGTCCCTCTTTAATATTTTCGATATCTCTGGTTCGGCCATGACCGCGCAATCGCAGCGGCTAAATACCGTCGCTAGCAATTTGGCTAATGCCGACAGCACCACCAGTGCGGATGGAAAAACATATCGCGCCAAGCAAGTCGTCTTTAGCACCGTGCCTATGGGCGGTGCAGGCGGTGCGGGGGTGCGCGTAGCGGCGGTGGTGGAAGATGCCTCACCGCTTAAAAAACAATATGAGCCCGCGCATCCGATGGCAGATGAGCAAGGCTACGTCACGATGCCGAATGTGAATGTGGTGGAAGAAATGGTGAATATGATTTCTGCGTCGCGCTCGTATCAGAATAATGTGGACGTAATGAACACGTCTAAAAGTATGTTGCTCAAGACGCTGTCTATTGGGCAGTAATCAATAATTTATTAGATGAAATATACCCGAAACCCCTCCCAACCTCCCCTTGTCAGGGGAGGAGCGGGTTTTGTTCTCCCCCTGACAAGGGGGAGCTAGAGGGGGTTTAGAACGAATAGATTATCTGGATTAAAAACAGCGCAACCATTTACGAAATTAATTTTAACAAGGAAACATCATGCTAAATACCACTACAAATTCCACACAAAATACAGGTTCTTCATCTGCTATTTTGGCCGCATTGAGCGGCACGCCCGCCGCCAAAAAAACCGACAGCACCGCCGAATCGCAAGATCGGTTTTTAAAATTGCTGGTCACGCAAATGAAAAATCAAGACCCGCTCAACCCGATGGATAACGCGCAAATTACCTCACAGATGGCGCAGCTCAGCACCGTCAGTGGCATCGACAAAATGAATACCACTTTGCAAGCATTGAGCAACAGCATGATTGGTAACCAAACCGCAGCGATGGCCAGCATGATCGGCTATGGCGCGTGGATACCCGCTTCCGTCATGACGTTGGCGAATGGCCAGAGCATCGCGGGCGTGGAGCTGTCGCAGCCTGCGGATAGTGTGCGGATTAATATTTTTGATGAATCGGGCAACGCCGTGAGCACGCTGCAACTGGGCGCGCAGAACGCGGGCATGGTGTCGTTCGCGTGGGATGGGCAAACCAATAATGGCGATACGGCCACGCCAGGAAATTATCGCTTCACCTCAGAAGCGGTACTGGCAGGCAACCCAGTGGCGGTCACGCAATTATCATTTGGACAGGTATATGGCGTAACGCCGAGTGCTTCGGGAACGAAATTGGACATGGGCACGCTGGGCGAATTTTCGATGGCCGAGGTCAGGCAAGTTGTTAAATAGGGGCATCCCTAAAAAAGTAATTCAGCAACTCACACAAGGAGAAAGTCATGGGATTTCAGCAAGGGTTAAGCGGCTTAAATGCGGCCTCAAAAAATTTAGATGTGATCGGCAATAACGTAGCCAATGCCAATACGGTCGGGTTTAAAAATTCGCAAGCGCAATTTGCCGATGTGTATGCCGCCTCGCTTAGTGGCTCAGGTGGCGGACAAGTGGGTATCGGCGTGAAAGTGGCGGCGGTGGCACAACAATTTGTGCAGGGCAATATTACTGCGACGAATAACTCGCTGGATATAGCGATCAACGGTCAAGGCTTTTATCGCATGGATAGCAACGGTTCAATTTCGTACAGCCGTAACGGGCAATTTCAGTTAGATAAAAATGGTTTTATTGTCAGTACCAATGGTCATCGTCTAACTGGCTATGGGGTGGATGTAAACGGCAATGTGGTGGCCGCCGCACCCGCCGCGCTGCAAATTCCTACCGCTGATCTTACGCCTCGCGCCTCGGCTGCGGTTGGTGTTGGGCTAAATTTAGATGCGCGATTGCCCGTGCCCAGCGTGGCAGTATTTAATCCGGCTGATCCGTTGTCATTTAATAATTCTACCTCGCTAACCGTGTACGACAGCCTCGGCAACAGCCATATCGCCGCGCTGTATTTTCAAAAAGATGTCGCGGCTAATACTTGGAATACTTTTTTAACGCTAGACAATGCACCCGTTTCTTTAGGCGCGGCTCCCGCTAACCAACTCACCTTTAATACCAACGGCACACTGGCAACCCCAGTGGGCGGGGCATTGAGCGCGGCCACCTTTACTCCGGCAGGGGCTGCGCCAATTAATTTGAATTTTGATTTTGGCACGACCTCGCAATTTGGCGCGCTCTTTGGCGTGAATAAACTTAGCCAAGATGGATTTACTTCTGGGCGGCTCAGTGGCTTTAGCACCGACGCGAATGGAATCATTCTAGGTCGCTATTCCAACGGGCAATCGAAAGCATTGGGGCAAGTGGTACTGGCGAACTTTACTAATCCGCAGGGGCTGCAGCCGTTTGGTAATAATGAGTTAGGCGAAACCTCCACCTCTGGCGCACCCTTGGTGGGCGCGCCTGGCACGGGTAGCTTGGGTGTGTTGCAGTCGGCAGCGGTGGAAGATTCCAACGTCGATTTAACCGCCGAGCTGGTCAATATGATCGTCGCGCAGCGCGTGTATCAGGCCAATGCTCAGACGATAAAAGCGCAGGATGCGATTTTGCAAACGCTGGTGAGTATGCGTTAATCCCAACCCTGAATTAACGACGTGAATAATGAGTTACGGCACCCAATAAAAAATAATGGATAGACTAATTTATACCGCCATGACGGGTGCTTCACACACGCTGCTGCAACAAGCAACCGTGTCGCAAAATTTAGCCAACGTAAACACGCCCGGCTATCGCGCTGCCATCAACACTTTCCGCGCGATTCCGTTAAATGGCGAAGGCTTGAATACGCGAACGATGGTGGTGGATTCCACTGCGGGTGCAGATTTTTCCTCTGGCGTGTTGCAACAAACAGGGCGCAGTTTGGACGTGGCGGTGCAAGGCGAAGGTTGGCTGGCGGTGCAGCTAGAAGACGGCAGCGAGGCTTACACGCGCAACGGCAGTTTGCAAATTACCCCGGCGGGCGTGCTGCAAACGCACGGCGGTTTGAACGTGGCGGGCGATGCGGGCGTGCTCACTCTACCGCCAAACAGCGAAATTAACATCGCAAGCGATGGCACGATTTCTACCGTGCCCAGCGGGACTAAGCCCAGCTCGGTAGTGGTGGCGGGGCGCATCAAATTAGTGAATCCGCCCGCAGCAGATTTAGTGCGCGGCGATGATGGATTGTTTCGACTACAAAATGGTGCGACAGCTGATGCCGATGCCAGCGTGAAATTATTATCCGGCAGCTTGGAAAGCAGCAATGTGAATACCGTGGAAGCAATGGTCAATATGATCGCGCTGGCGCGCCAGTTTGATATGCAGATGAAAATGTTGCAAAGCGCGGATAACAATGCCAAGCAGGCGAGCCAGTTACTGAATATTAATGCTTAAATTTTGCACTAGGCTGCAGATTAGAAAATTGTGATTTTGTAGGTTGGTGCTGAGCCTGCGAAGCCCAACAAAAAATGAGTTGGCTTGGTTGAGTTCGAAAAATATTTTTAAAAAGGAAAACAAATGATTCGTTCTCTGTGGATTTCTAAAACGGGTCTTGAGGCACAGCAAGTGCAAATGGACGTGATCGCCAACAACTTAGCCAACGTCAGCACTACGGGTTTTAAACGCTCGCGCGCGGTGTTTGAAGATTTGCTGTATCAAACGCTGCGTCAGCCGGGCGCGCAATCTTCGCAGCAAACGCAGATTCCATCCGGCTTGCAAATCGGTACGGGCGTGCGTCCTGTCGCCACTGAGCGCATTCAAACGCAAGGCAATTTGCAGCAGACTGGCAACCGCTTAGACATGGCAATTCAGGGCGCGGGGTTTTTCCAAGTGCTGCTGCCCGATGGCACCACGGGCTACACCCGCGATGGTTCTTTTCAGAGCGATAGTCAGGGGCAACTGGTCACCGCTAACGGCTACGCGGTGCAACCCGCGCTCACTATTCCGGCCAACGCGCTCAATGTTTCCATCGGCAGCGACGGCACGGTAACTGTTACCCAGCCTGGGGCGGCGGCTCCCGTGCAAATTGGCAGCGTGCAACTGGCGATGTTTATTAACCCGGCTGGGCTGCAAAGTCAGGGCGAAAATTTGTATGTAGAAACGGCCTCTTCCGGTGCGCCCAGCACCAGTGCGCCGGGCTTGAATGGCGCGGGGCTTTTGAATCAGGGCTATGTGGAAACGTCTAACGTCAACGTGGTGGAAGAGTTGGTGAATATGATTCAAACCCAACGTGCGTATGAAATAAATTCCAAGGCGATTTCAACGTCGGATCAGATGTTGCAGAAGTTGGCGCAGATTTAATTTTGTTTTTAATTTAGTCATGTCAGGGTGCTCCCTCATCCCAACCCTTCTGGTGTAACAACTAGCCATTCGACTAGGCTGCCAGAAACCGCAGCCAAGTCGCTGGTTATCCCGGAGGGAGAAGGGCTTTTTTTCCCTCTCCCTCCGGGAGAGGGGCAGAGGGTGAGGGAGCAAGCTTCCCTGAATGATAAGGCTAGTTAGTTAAACAAGCTAAGCAAGGGGCAGGCGATGCAAAAAATAATTATCCTAATAATCATACTCAGTTCGCTGCTGGCGTGTACGCCCTCGACCAACATTCGGCAGCCGATGTCAGCGCGTCCGCAAGAGCCAAAAACCGCTACGTTTAATAACGGCGCAATCTATCAAGCGGGCTATGGCGAGCGGCCATTGTTTGAAGATAAGCGTGCGCGCAATGTCGGCGATACGATCATTATCGTTATTGCAGAAACAACTTCGGCCAGCGGCAAATCTAGCAGTGGCGCGGATCACAGCGGCAGCTTTAATGCCACCACACCCGCTTTTGCGGGCAGTGCTGCCGCGCAAAAAATATTCAGCCCGATTAGCGTAACGGGAAATTCCAGTGGAAAATTGAGCAACAAAAGTGACAGTGCCAGCAACAATACTTTTTCGGGAACGATCACCGCCACCGTGATTGAAGTGCTGGCGAATGGCAATTTATTAGTGAGCGGCGAGAAGCAAGTGGCGATTAATCATGCGCATGAATATGTGCGATTTTCGGGGGTGGTGAATCCCTCTACGATTTCTGGAAATAACACCGTGGTGTCTACGCAAGTGGCCGACGCACAGATTGAATACAAGGGCGCAAACAAAATTGATTTGTCCACGATTACCAGCATGTTGGGTAAGGTATTTATGTCGGTGATGCCGTTTTAAGGGTGCATCTAAAAATCCAACTGCCGTCACCATGCTGTGTTGCTCGCAAAAAATGATTCCTCACATATCAAACATATGCGTCGTCATCATTTTTTGTTCGCGCCTTGCCTGGCTTAGGCATTTGAATTTTTATAAACACCCTTAAGTTGGATTTGTATTAGGTGAAAATTAAAAGGAATCCATCATGAAAAAAATAATTCTGCTTTTACTCCTCATCCTGCCGTGTACCGCCTTCGCGCATCGCATTAAAGATTTAGCCACGATACAAGGCGTGCGCGATAACCCTTTGCTCGGCTATGGTCTCGTCGTCGGCTTAGATGGCAGCGGCGATCAAACCACGCAAACGCCATTCACGGTGCAAAGTGTGGTGACCATGTTGACGCAAATGGGGGTGAGCTTGCCGCCGGGTATCAGCCTGCAATTAAAAAATGTGGCGGCGGTGATGGTCACTGCGACCCTACCGCCGTTTGCGCGTCCTGGGCAGACGATAGATGTCACGGTGTCATCGGTCGGTAATGCAAAAAGTTTGCGTGGCGGCACGTTATTAATGACCCCGCTTAAGGGTACGGATGGACAAGTTTATGCCATCGGCCAAGGCAATTTATTGGTGAGTGGCGCTGGGGCATCTGCACCTGGCGCGAAAGTTCAAATCAATCATTTGAGCGTGGGGCGCGTGCCGTCTGGGGCAACGGTCGAGCGTGCGGTGCCCACGGTTTTGGGGCAGGGCAATTTTATTCATTTGGAATTATTGACCGCCGATTTCACCACCGCCACGCGCATGGCCACAGCCATTAATCGCGCGCTGTCGCCTAACTTAGAAATTGCGACCGCGCTGGATGGCCGCACCATACAAGTTGCCACGCCTGCGGGCGGCAACCGCGTGGCGTTTTTATCGCACATCGAAAATTTGCAAGTAATGCCTGCCGATGCCGTGGCGCGCGTCACTATTAATGCGCGCACGGGCTCGGTGGTGATGAATCAAGCGGTCACACTCGACACGCTGGCGATTTCGCATGGCAATCTCACGGTGGTGATTAACACCGAAACCACAGTCAGTCAGCCCAATCCGCTGTCGTTGGGGACGACCGCCGCCACGCAAAAATCGACAATCGACATTCAATCCGGTAAAGGGGGCGTGCTGATGTTGAAGCGCGGCGTGTCGCTCAGCGATGTAGTTAAAGCACTTAATTCTATCGGTGCGACTCCGCAAGATTTGCTGGCGATATTGCAGGCGATGAAGTCGTCGGGGGCGTTGCGCGCCGAGCTAGAGATTATCTAGTCTTGCTGCGTCATTAAACCGCTAAAGGGCGCATCGCTATGTTAAATCTCGGCTCGGAATGCTCATTGACACTGAGTCAACTCCGCTTCCTCGCCAAGATTCGCCTTGCGCTGCATCCATTGAGCGATTTCTAACGCGGCAAGACGCGGGGTAGCTTAAACAGCATCTGGATTTATTTTAAAGGGTAGCAAACTTGATGAACGACATCAGTAATATCACAAGCAATCTCGCGGCTAGCACACAGAGCCTGGACAGTTTGCGCGCACAGGCCAAGCATACTCCAGAGCAAGCACTCAAGGCGGTGGCGCAGCAATTTGAGGCAGTGTTTATGAATATGATGATGAAGTCTATGCGCGAGGCCACGCCGCAAGAAGGCATGTTGGAGAGTGAGCAAACACAGATGTTTACCAGCATGTTAGATCAGCAATTGGTGCAGAGCATGTCCAAGCGCGGCGTGGGTTTGGCCGAGATTATGGTGCGGCAGTTAAGCCCAGGCAAGAGCGAGCTCAACACGGCTAAACCTGCCTCGACCATGCCAGTAAATAATCACTTAGCAATTAATCAATCGGCAAATAATCATGTAGCGAGTGTGGGCAGCACAACCGTGCAGCAAAAATTTACTCAACGTTTCGCGCAATATGCTGAGCAAGCCAGCCGTCAAACTGGAGTCCCTGCATCTGTAATATTAGCGCAAGCCGCCTTAGAAAGCGGCTGGGGCAAGCGCGAAATTAAAATGCCAGATGGCAGCAGCAGTCACAATTTATTTGGCATTAAAGCAGGTAAAAATTGGCACGGCGAAGTGGCTGAGGTGATGACCACTGAATACAAAAATGGCCAGCCAGAAAAAGTGCGCGAACCCTTTCGCGCTTACGCTTCCTATGCTGATGCGTTCACCGATTACGCACAATTTTTACGCGACAATCCGCGCTATGAGCAAGTGCTTCAACCGGGGCAGGATGCGGTTAATGCCGCTTATTCTTTGCAGCGTGCGGGCTATGCCACTGACCCAAAATACGCAGATAAATTAGTGCAGATTATGGGGCGTATCAATCAAGTGGGTTGATGTATCTGGGTTACTTTATTCGGGGTTGAGTTAACACGGACATTTTTCTTTTTTTACGGCTCTTCTCCTCCGCTTCGCACCTCCCCGCGCTAGCCTTTTAGATCAATTTCTCCCACGCAATTCAAGAATTCAGCCTCCAAGCCGATAGATAAGCTAAGCGGTTTCTCTGTGTAGGAGTATGGGATACGCCACACCCCTACATTTATAACCGTACTCGCAAAGGAGCGTTAATTGAAAACACCTGCTATCCCACCCAACGAAGAGCATAGATTAAGAGCCCTGCATTCACTTAATGTATTGGACACGCTGGCCGAAGATCGCTTTGATCGGCTGACCCGCATGGCCAAGGCTATGTTCGATGTGCCCATCGCGCTGGTGACTTTGATAGATGAAAATCGGCAATGGTTTAAGTCATGCATCGGCATTGATGCGACTGAAACCTCGCGCGATTTTTCTTTTTGTGGGCACACGATTTTGGGTGACGGGGTGTTGATTATTAACGATACCACGCAGGATGAAAGATTCGCCGATAACCCGCTGGTGGTGGGGGATCCAAAAATTCGTTTTTACGTGGGCTACCCGCTCACTGTGATGCATAAATGGAAGATTGGCACGTTGTGCATCATTGACTATGAGCCACGCAATTTTAGTCCGGAGCAATGCGCGTTATTAAAAGATTTGGCGGGTATGGTGGAAAAAGAATTGATGGCCGTGCAAATGGCGACCTTGGATGAAATGACCAATCTACCGAACAGACGCGGTTTTATGTCTATCGCCAACAGAATACTTGCTTGGTGTATTCGCAATAATAGCTCGGCCACATTGGCATTTTTTGATTTGAATAATTTCAAGACCATCAATGACACATTTGGACACGCCGAGGGCGATAACGCGCTAATAGAGTTCGCCGAACAACTAGACGGAGCATTTCGTGAATCAGACGCAGTGGCGAGGTTGGGCGGAGACGAGTTTGTGATGCTGCTATCGGGCGTATCTAAGCTAGAGATCACCGACCGGATGGAAGCGTTTAAGACGCATATGGCGGCGAGAAATGCAGAATCTAAACGCGGCTACGATATTTCATTTAGCTACGGCCTAGTTGATTTTGATCCAGCGGTGCATCACTCGACTGAAGATTTGCTGAGGTGTGCAGATACTTTGATGTATGAGCACAAAAAGAATGAACTTAGAAGGAGCGCACCATTTCTTCAAGCAGAAGCAACGCTCAAAGTTGCCGCGCTGATTGAATAAATAGACAACAGCTGCGCAGCATTTATTTCAGGAAAATGATATGGGAATCGGCATTTTTGGAAGTAGCCTCAGCGCGCTGAATGCAGCCCAGACCGGGCTGCTGACGACCGAACACAATATCGCCAACGCCAATACGCCCGGGTTTAACCGCCAGCAAATTGTGCAGGACACGCGGTTGCCGCTGGCCACGGGTGCAGGCTTTATCGGGCAAGGGGTAGAGGTCGGCACGGTCAAGCGGCTGTATAACGAATTTCTCTCGACCCAGGTGTTGCATGAGCAATCCTTGGCCAGCCAGCTCGACACTTATTACACGCAAATAAAGCAGATCGACAATATGCTGGCCGACCCTAATGCGGGCTTGTCACCAGCGTTACGCGATTTTTTTGGCGCGGTGCATAACGTTGCCAGCACACCCGAATCGCCCGCCGCTCGGCAGGCAATGTTGAGTGCTGGGCAGTTTATGGTGGCGCGTTTTCAATCTATGAGTCAGCGCATCACCGACATGGCTGATGGCATCAATAGTCAAATTAGCAACAGCGTCACCACCATCAACAGCTATGCGCGACAGATCGCCACCCTAAATCAAAACATCACATTGGCGCAGGCGGCCTTTAGCCAGCAGCCACCGAATGATTTATTAGACCAGCGTGATTTGTTAGTCGCGAATTTAAATAAAGAAATAAAAGCCAGCGTCATCAAGCAAAGCGACGGCAGCTTTAATGTATTTATCGGCAATGGGCAGGCCTTGGTGGTGGGCGCGCAATCGTTTACTTTACAGGCTGTGCAAGCGTTGGATGATCCGGCCAAAATGGAAGTGGCCTATACCTCGACGGCAGGAATCACACGCTTGCAGCAAGGCAGTTTTCAGGGTGGCAATCTAGGTGGCTTGCTGGAGTTTCGCAGCCAGTCGTTGAGTGCGACGCAGAACGCATTGGGCTTGGTGGCAATGGGTTTGGCGGGTGCATTTAACGCGCAACATTTATTGGGACAAGATTTAAACGGCACGCTCGGCGGCAATTTTTTTGCTGTGGCCTCCCCGCAAGTTAACAGCAACACGGCCAATACGGGCACGGCTACCGTGAGCGCGGCGGTCGCTGACTATACCGCGCTCACGCGCAGCGATTATTTGTTGAAATATGACGGCGCGGCCTACACCTTAACTCGTTTGTCAGATAACACGGCGACGGTACTGGGCGCGTTGCCGCAAACGATTGATGGCCTGACCATAAGCACCAGCGCGGGAGTATTGGCGGGGGACAGTTACACCATACGCCCCACCGCAAACGGCGCACGCGATATTGCACTAGCGATTAACGACCCCGCAAAAATTGCAGTGGCCATGGCGATACGCAGCAATGCCTCGCTCAATAATATCGGTACGGGGCGGATTGAGGCAGGGTCGGTCAACGCGCCCGCACCGGTTAACGTCAATCTGCAACAAACCGTCAACATTGTTTTCAACACGCCGCCCACCACTTTTAATGTGACGGGCACGGGCACGGGCAACCCGACCAATGTGCCATACACGCCGGGCAGCACCATTACTTACAACGGGTGGAGTACGAAAATTACCGGCACACCGGGCGCGGGTGATAGCTTTGTGATGAGCAGCAATACCGGTGCGACCGCAGATAACCGCAACGCGCTGTTGCTGGCGGGGCTGCAAACACAAAACAATATGTTGAGCGGCACCAGTTCTTTTCAAGGTGTGTACAGCCAACTGGTGAGTCAGGTCGGTAATAAAACGCACGAGCTGGAAGTAACCAGCAGCGCGCAAGCGGCGATGGTGAGTCAAACGGTGCAGGTGCAGCAATCTTTATCAGGCGTGAATCTGGATGAAGAAGCGGCTAATTTAATTCGCTATCAACGCGCCTATCAGGCCGCAGGCAAGGCTATGCAAATCGCCAACAGCATGTTCGACACCATACTCGATATAGGGAGGTAAGCAGCTATGCGTCTCAGCTCTAGCACCATTTACGATGCCAACGTGGCGGCCTTGAATCAGCAGCAAAGCAAGATGTTGCATACGCAACAGCAAATCACCAGCGGTCGGCGCATATTGACTCCGGCGGATGATCCCATCGCTGCTGCGCGCGCGTTAGAGGTGGCGCAAGCCGATGCCACTAATTCCCAATATGCCAGCAATCGCAACACTGCCTTACACAGCACGGCGATGGCCGAGGGCGTTTTACAAAGCGTGACCAGCTTGTTGCAAGATGTAAAAACACTTGCGGTATATGCGGGCAATAGCGTACTCACCGCCAGTGATAAGCGCAGCTTGGCCACGGAATTGAGTGGTCGTTTAGACGAGCTGCTGGCGCTGTCTAACAGCACCGACGGTGTCGGCAATTATTTATTCTCTGGCTTTCAGGGGCGGGTGCAGCCTTTTGTAAATGGGGCTTCTGGCGTGCAATACATGGCCGATGACGGCCAACGCATGATTCAAGTAAGCAGCTCGCGCCAGCTTGCGGCGAGTGATTCCGGTGCGGATATTTTTATGCGGATTAAAAATGGTAACGGTATTTTTTCGCTGCAAGCGGCGGCGGCGAATACCGGTAGCGGCAGGCTTAGTCAGGGTGTGGTTACCAATCCGGCTTTGTTGAGCGGCAGCAATTACCAAGTAAGTTTTAGTGTGGTGGCGGGGGTCACCACTTACAGCGTGACCAACACCACCACTGCTACGCTCATGTCCAGCGGCAATGCTTACGTCAGTGGGCAACCGATTAATTTTGATGGAATGCAGTTTGATATTCAGGGCGCGCCCGCCAATGGCGATATGTTCACCGCTGCACCCAGCAGCAATGAAAGTTTGTTTAAGACTTTATCTAATTTAATTAGCGCGCTGAACCAACCGAATGCTTTGGGCGGGGCGACCGCAGCGGCGCAATTTAATAACAGCGTGGGACAGGCGTTAAATAATCTGGATCGCGGGCTGGACAATGTGCTGACGGTTCGTGCCTCGCTTGGCACACGGCTGCGCGAGTTGGAGTCTTTGCAGTCCACCGGCGAAGACTTGGGATTGCAATACAAACAAACATTGTCGCAATTGCAGGACGTAGATTTTAATAAAGCGATCAGCGATCTCACGCAGCAGCAACTGGGTTTGCAAGCCGCGCAAAAATCATTTTTGAAAGTGTCGGAGTTGTCGTTGTTTAACTATATTTGATGCAAGGTTTAATTATATTTAATGAGCATTTTGCGAATGTGCGTTATGCCAATTTTAATTGATTAAGTTTAAATCTGGCTCCCTCACCCTCCGAGAGAGGGAGAGCGTAGCGAGGGTGAGGGAACACCTTTGGATTATCAAAGTAAAAAATGAAATGAATCCATTTAACTAGAAAGATTATATGAATACCTTAACGATTAACGCCCCGCCAACCCGCAGTCGCTCCAAGCGTAAAACAGATGCAGCACTTGGCCAGGAAAATATTCCCCGCGCAGACATTGCAAGGGGAGGCGTTGAAAGACCAAAAGCTGGAATTGCAGTCGCGCAAAATATTCCCACAATCACCGCACAGCAAACTTTGATGCTGGTAGACGACGAGGAAAATATCATCGCTTCGCTTAGCCGATTGTTGCGCCGCGATGGTTACACGATTGTGCTGGCCAACAGTGGCGAGCAAGCGCTCGCGCTGCTGGCGCGACATCCGGTCGGGGTGATTGTGACCGATCAGTCCATGCCCAAGATGAGTGGCGCGGCTCTGCTCAATCAAGTGAAGGAGCTGTACCCAGACACGGTACGCATCATGCTCACCGGACATGCTGATATTCAATTGGCGATCGATGCGATCAATCGCGGCGCAATCTATAAATTTTTGAGCAAACCTTGGGAGGACGATGCCTTGCGCGCCAGCATCGCCGAGGCTTTTGTGCACTACGCGCTGGTGCAACAACGGGCAAATTTAGCCCGCGATATACAAATAGCCAACGATACGTTAGCGCAGATTAACGCGGAGTTGGAGTTGTTGGTCGAGCGAAAAAACACACAGCTTGATCACCTGGCGAACTACGATCCGCTGACTAATCTGCCTAACCGTTTGCTGCTGCTAGATCGTCTAGATAGAGAAATAGTCCGCGCCCAACGCGACAATAAATTAGTGGTGGTGATGTATGTTGATCTGGATAGATTTCAGCAAATAAACGATTCATTTGGACATCCGGTGGGTGATCAATTGCTACAACAAGTCGCGCTCAAATTATCCCACTACGTCAAAGACGAAGACAGCTTAGCGCGTTTAGGCGGCGATGAATTTTGTTTTGTGTTGACCGGAATAAAAGACGCGCACGATGCCAGCAACGTGGCGCAAAGCATTTTAGATTCGTTCAAAAAGTATTCGGTGACGATTGAGGACAACGATATTTTTATCACGGCTAGCATCGGCATTAGCATTTATCCATTTGATGGGATATGCACTACGACCTTAATGAAGAATGCGGATGCCGCGCTGTATCACGCTAAAAGCGAGGGTTTCAACAGCTTTCAATATTACACCACGCAAATGAGCGACATGGCTTGGCGGCGGCTGACATTAGAAACAGAGCTGCGGCACGCGGTCGAGCGCGAAGAATTTGTGCTGTATTACCAGCCGAAAATAAATTTAGTCAGCGGTCGCATTATTGGTGTGGAAGCTTTGTTGCGTTGGCAAAATACAGAAAGAGGGCTGGTTTCCCCAATGGAATTTATTCCACTGCTAGAAGAAACCGGGCTGATTATGAATGTGGGTGAGTGGGCATTGCGCGCCGCCAGCCGCCAAGCGCAAATATGGAAAGCGATGGGGCACGATGATATACGCGTGGCGGTGAATTTATCCGCGCTGCAATTTAAGCAGCCAGATTTAGCGGGCATGGTGCAAAACATTTGCTCGGAAGCTGGGCTGGATATAGGCATGGGCGCGCTGGAGTTGGAGCTGACCGAAAGCTTGTTGATGAAAAATGTAGAGGGAACGATGGTCACGCTGAATAAGTTACATGACATGGGCGTTCGGCTTTCAATTGATGATTTTGGTACGGGTTACTCTAGTTTGAGTTATTTGAAAAAATTTCCGATTCATAGTTTGAAAATAGATCAATCGTTTGTGCGCGATATTTCTACCAGCAAAGATGATGCGGCGATTGTATCGGCCATCGTTGCGATGGGTCATAGCCTAGGCTTAAAGGTGATTGCAGAGGGTGTGGAAACCAAGGCGCAGCTTACTTATTTGCGAAAAATAAAGTGTGATGAAATGCAGGGTTATTTGTTTAGTCGCCCCGTGCCCGGCCATGAAATGACGCGCTTGTTGCATGACAAAGAAAGTTTAGAGTTGTCGCTAGAGATTTGACGGAGGGGTGATGGAACG
>Ga0209824_10000620_pt1 | contig 21684 bp, 18 predicted proteins | sample VDWuncwatermetaG_FD_184124 | JGI IMG/M metagenome (GOLD analysis project Ga0209824, IMG submission 184124) | Wastewater microbial communities from Netherlands to study Microbial Dark Matter (Phase II) - VDW unchlorinated drinking water (SPAdes)... ... | reverse complement strand
GCCTTTTAGGCCAGGCGGGGCTTTTTTTAAATATACCATCAAAAGCGTAATGGCCGACGGGGTAACGCCGGAAATGCGGTTGGCTGCCCCTAAGGTAATCGGATTAAAACGGTTGAGCTTTTCTACGATTTCTTTTGAAAGCCCCGGGATTCCCTTAAAATCAAACCCTTCCGGTATACGAATATATTCGATATGACGGAATTTTTCCACTTCTTTTTGCTGGCGATGGATAAAGCCTTCGTATTTGATCTCATATTCAATCTGGGATATCACCTGAGGGCCTAAATTTTTCAAAGTGCCATTGAAGCCCGAGAGCATATCATAATTGATCTCCGGCCTTTTAAGCAAATCATATAAGGAAATCGACTGCTTTAAAGGAGCGCTCGCGGCATTCTCCAATATCTCATCCAATGGTGTGCCCGGCGGGATTTTGGTTGTACGTAAATGTTCAATCTCATCTGAAATAGCCGCGTATTTTTCTTTTGACTTGCTGTAATCTTGTTCTGACAAAAGCCCCAACTTAAACCCATATTGAGCCAAGCGCTTATCCGCGTTGTCCTCACGCACAATCAGGCGATACTCCACCCTTGAGGTAAACATGCGGTAAGGCTCCTCGGTACCTTTGGTGGTCAAATCATCGATCAATACTCCGATATAGGATTCATGGCGGCCTAAAATAAACGGCTCTTTATTTTGGACCCGCAAAGCAGCATTTATTCCAGCCACCAGGCCCTGGGCACCGGCTTCTTCATAACCGGTTGTACCGTTGATCTGGCCTGCTAAGAATAAACCTTTGACCTTCTTGGTCTCCAGCGTCGGCTTTAACTCTGTCGCCGGCACCACCCCATGCTCGATGGAATAGCCGGGGCGCACCATCACAGCCTTCTCAAGGCCGGGGATGGAATGGACCATCTCTTCCTGCACATGGGCCGGGAGCCCCGTCGAGATACCGTTAGGATAATAGTCAAAAGTGTCCAGCCCCTCGGGCTCCAGGAAAATATGATGGGATTGTCTCTCTGCGAATTTTTTTAATTTATCTTCGATGGAAGGGCAATAGCGCACGCCCGTGGCTTTGATCTGGCCGGAATACATCGGTGATAAATGGAAATTCGCCCGGATGATCTCATGGGTACGCTCCGTCGTGTGTGTGATATGGCAGGGCAAGAGTTTGCGCTCTTTGGGAATAAAGGGTGTTCTGAAAGAAAATGGCAAAATGGGATCATCCGAATCCTGGCGATCCATATCCGTAAAATCAATGGTGCGGCCGTCGAGCCTTGGCGGGGTCCCGGTCTTAAACATAAGGACCTCGAAGCCCAAATCGCGGATGGAATGGGCCAATCGTTGGGAGGCCTGCTCGCCGATCCGCCCGCCGGAGGTGATCTGTGTGCCGATATGAATGCGTCCGTCTAAAAAAGTACCCGTGGTGATAACCACCGTCGGGGCTTGTAAATTCAGACCACCTGCTGTTTGAATTCCCTGGACCGCTCCTCCAACAACCACCAATTCGCTGACCTTATCTTCAATAACGGACAGATTCGGCTGGCTTAAAACCACTTGCTTCATATACAAACGGTATTGCTTACGGTCCGACTGGCAGCGTGAAGAGCGCACCGCCTGGCCTTTGGAAGCGTTGAGCTGACGAAATTGAATCCCCGTGCGGTCAGCGGCCAACCCCATCTCGCCGCCCAAAGCATCGATCTCTTTGACCAATTGCCCCTTGCCCACCCCGCCGATGGCCGGATTACAGCTCATCTGCCCGATGGTCTCTTTGGAAAGGGTGACCATGGCTGTCTTGAGGCCCATGCGGGCCGGTGCCAGGGCCGCCTCAATGCCGGCATGCCCGGCGCCTATTACTATGCAATCAAATGAATTCATAAGGAATGAAAAATATTTCCCAGGTTCTGCCCGTTTTCTTTGTACTTCAAAACCGTCATTCTCTTTATTATCGCAACGACGGCGGTTTTGGGGTGATAGTAAATGCGGATATAGTCCCCCTGATGAAACTGTTCACTGTCTTCCAAATAAATGAACCTTTCTATTCTTTTTCGCTCCTCATCATAGATATCGATAGAATTAAGCCCCGTGCCTTCAACAGTGCCGGTGGCTGTCGCAAGGTCTTGAGGATAATATTGATAATTATTCATCATATTGGCAAAGCTGGGGCCCACACAGATAAAAAAGAATAAAATTGTCAGCAGCAATATTACTTTTCTCATAATTTATCCCTTTCTTTCACATCAAATGCCGCAAACCCTGTATCGCAACCAACACACCGATGAATATTAACACCATCGAGCTCAAATAAGGGACTTTACGGGCAAATTCGCCAAATCTCTTAAACCGTTTGCCTACGTGTTGGACCGAAAGGGCAGCAAGAATTCCAACGGTCACCAAGGTAATGGCTAATCCAATACTAAAGCCCAGCACTAAAGCAAAACCCAATACAACTCTTTTTAATTGCAGACAGACCAATAATAACGCGAATGCCGAGGGGCATGGCATTAAGCCGCCGGTCAAGCCGAATAAAATAATCTGCCCTGTTGTTACTTGTTTGTCCATTAGCTGTTTTTGTACTTCCGCGGCGTGAGCGCGCTCATGAGCATCACCAAATTCTATATCTCCCTCAGGTTCAAGTTCATCATGACGATGGTGCTCTTCATGGGACCCAAGTTCATGGCTATGGGCTTCTTCCTGTGCCTGGCGGGTTTTGTAAAGCATCCAAAAAGCCAACCCAATGACAATAATTCCAATGGCTAATTGAAAGTACGGTTCTACTTTCTCCACATTCAAACTGGAAGAATAATATAAGCCCACAAATGCGAGTATCCATATAATGGCGGTATGAGAAAAAGTAGCCGCAATTCCTAAAAGAAAAGCCTGCCAAACACTGCCGCGAATTCCTATGATAAAGGCGGTCATCATGGTTTTGCTATGCCCGGGTTCTAATCCGTGCAACGCGCCCAAGAAGACAGCCATGGGAAAAAACAACCACGCATTGCCTTGAGCCAAGTATTCATTGAAGAGATGCATAATTAAAACCCGTAGTGAAGCCGTAGTGCAAAAACAGATACAGGACCGCGGTCAGCATTATACCCCGGATCAACTATAAGCTGGTAATCAAATGTAATAGAAAAACCTTTGAGAAGATGATAATCATAGTAAAACTCTGTACCTTTTTCGTAATTATAGTTTAACTTACCATCCCCCACTATAAAACCCGTCCCGCCGTCTTGAAGGTACTTACGATGAACACTGCTTAAGCCATTAATAAACTCAGCTAATCCAACGGTATCATCCGGACGCGACCACAAAGTCCCTTTTAAACTTAACCCCAACGACGCTGTTTTGTCAATTTCGGTATAGGCCCATGTTTCTGTTTTTCCGTCATCCCATCCTAACCTCATAAACGCGCCTAAATCCCTGGTAATCTCCTGTTCAACATTCAACCCGGCACCGTATTTAAAACGATATTTCCTCGATGCTGTAATATCAACGTTGCTGGAGTTGATAGCGTCTTTATACAAACCCATATGCGCGTGATTCATGTATCCCAAAAGACGGACTTTTCCCGGATGATTATAAACTGTGTATGGCTTTTCCCCCTCAAGCACCTCTCCTATAGGGCCTTGCGACCAATGGGAATCAAGATGGGCATTGTTAGCGGCTTTCGGTTCCATAAAATTCCCCCACCTGATTGCATAAGATGGTTGGACATACTCGACGGTTAACCCAATGGTATAGCCCTTGGCATCAGCAGGATAATCCCAGGCACCATTAGACATCAATGCCCAGTTCAAAAATTGAGTTCGTGGATCATTACTGTATTGATTATTATCAAAGATATCTACGGCACTCATTTTACCGGCACTGACCACTATTCTTGAAGTTGCTTGGGTTCCGGCCAATTGATTCTGGCCGGAATCAACATGTTCATAGGTATCGGATAAATTAAAAGTCTGACGTAAATAAGCACGCGCGATGTTGTTCCAAATAAAATATCGTGCCAATAAAGAACTTTTCATGAGCCCTGCATGGGTGGCTTCACCGTTGGGAAAGCCGGCAACTCCTTGTGTATTACTTAAACCCTTTCCTTGTGATATTTCCGGGTCAACATAAAGCTCTGCCCCTTTCCAAAGCCTTCTTCCTAAAAATAAAGTGGTGGAAATTGTCTCACGAATTTCCCCGTCAGGACTTAGGCTTAGCGGTCCCCTGTAAGACGAATGAAAACCAGGATCTCCCTGGCCTATGGCCGTGAATTGATAATGAATACTCCAATCTTCTTGGGCTTCTGAATCAGCAAATGCAGAGGCGGTGAATAATAAAAGAATATTTAGAGAGAATAAAATAGCACCCATAATAAATACACATTTAATACAATGATTACAGCTGTAACCGCCCATGAAAGTACTTGAAGCCATAAGGAATTAACAAAATTTCCCATTTTCTTCTTGTCCGATGTGAACATCACCAGCGGGACCACCGCGAAACCCAATTGAAGTGATAAAACAACCTGACTAAAGATCAGTAATTGTCCTGTCCCTTTTTCTCCATACATCGAAGCAACAATGGCCGCAGGGACAATCGCAATCAATCGAGTTATCAGGCGCCTGACCCATGGACGCAGGCGGATATTCAAAAATCCCTCCATGACGATTTGGCCTGCCAATGTTCCTGTTAATGTGGAATTCTGGCCCGACGCTAAAAGCGCAATCGCGAATACTGTACTTGCTAAAGAAACGCCTAAAACCGGCGATAATAAATTATACGCATCATGAATGTCTGCCACATCCTGGTGCCCGGTACCGTGAAACGCCGCGGCGCTGAGGATCAAAATCGCGGCATTAATAAAAAACGCAGCAAATAAGGCAGCCGCCGAATCAATGGACCCAAAATGTACGGCCATTTTTTTGCCCTCTTCGTTACGTTCATACGCCCTGGTTTGCACAATGCTCGAATGCAAATACAAATTATGCGGCATGACCGTGGCCCCTAAAATCCCAATGGCGATATATAACATGCCGGGATTGGTCACAATTTCCGATCTGGGCAATAAATTCGCCAAGAACAACGGTAATGAAGGATTTGAAATCATCATCTCATAGGCAAAACTCCCCCCGATTAATAATATCAACCCCGCCACCAAAGATTCGATAATGCGAAAGCCTTTATACTGTAAAAATAAAATGACAATAACATCAAGAGAGGTCAGGGCAATACCTATAATAAGAGGAAGATGAAAAAGCAAATTCAAGGCAATGGCAGACCCAATGACTTCAGCCAGATCACACGCCGCGATGGCTATCTCACATCCAACCCATAACATTAAAGATGCGGGCTTGCTAAAATGGTCTCTGCACGCCTGGGCTAAATCACGCTCGGTTACAATGCCGAGTTTTAAAGACAAATGTTGCAGAAGAATGGCTATAAAATTAGAAATCAATATCACGGATAATAAGATGTAGCCATACTTAGCCCCGCCAGCCAAGTCTGTTGCCCAATTACCCGGGTCCATGTAACCGACCGCCACCATAAGCCCAGGGCCGATAAATGCCAGCATTTTACGGCCCCAGGAGGCCGACGAGGGTACATGGATGGTTGAATGCACTTCCGATAAACTTACTGTTTTACTTTCCTGCCGCCAGCCTAATTTCATAGTCCCCTCTTTGTCTGACGACCTAAGGGAGTACTCGGCATGAGAGTACACTTCTTACAGATCCCGTAAAAATGCATCTCATGGCCCAAAATCTTGAAACCCTGTTTTTCCAAATAGGGATGATAGATCTTATCTTCTTTTCTGTCCGGGAATTCAATGAAGCGGTGGCAACGCACGCATTGGGCATGGTGATGAGGCTTCTCATCATAGACATGCTCAAAATGGTGATGCTTGTCCCCAAAGGCAGTTTCGCGGATGATACCGGCTTCCAGCAAATCGCGCAACACCCGATAAACAGTCGCTCTTGAAACATTTAATTTCTTTTCAGAACATACTTTTGCCAATTCTTCGGCGGTAAAATGCCCATGCGTGCCCATCACCTGAAAAAAAACAAATTCCCGCCCAGGGCTTTTCCGAAGACCGGCTTGGGCTAAAAACCGTAAAAACTTGGCGCGCTCATGATGGACCATTTGTGTATTAGTTTTTACCATATGAGATAGTGTATCATTATGTAATCGAAAGTCAAGGGCGACTGCTTTATTTGGATTCAATTTGTTCTTTTTGCGACTGTGTCATTTTTAGCCAAAAAACTTATGCTGGTGAGGGCATTTAAGACTTGGGTCTTAAATGGTCAAACTTGCTTGAGCTCTTTATTTCCAGAGAAATAAAGAGCGAGTTGTTTGACCACCGAACCAGCATAAGAATTTTTGGCGTTAATAAAATGACTTTCAGGAGCAAAAAGAATAAATTGAAGCCAAGTAGGATGCGCGTTACGAGGAGGGCTGGGCGCAGGATTCGCGCACGATCAATTCGGGGACGAGCACTTTGTGGACTAAACCGGTTTGTTTACCCGTCATTATTTCATAAATAACCTTTGTCGCCTCTTCTCCCATGGTAAACAAAGGCTGCTTGACGGTGGTCAAGGCAACGGGGCCGAACAGTCCGGCGGGGTTATCATCAAAACCGATAATAGAAATATCTTCCGGCACTTTGATGCCGTTTTCCATGGCCACTGAAATAATCTCAAGGGCCATATCGTCGCTGGCCGCGAAGATGGCGGTCGGAGGATTCTCCAAAGAAAAAAAGCGCTCAGCAGCCTGACGGGCCGATCGACGGGAATAATCCCCTTTATAAACATAGTCCGGCTGCCCATCAATACCATGCTGCTTTAAAACCTTCTGAAAACCTTCAAACCGGTCTATGCCCCCCTGGGTCTGCATATTACCGGTGACGGTGGCGATGCGTTTATGGCCTAAATGGATTAAATATTCCGCAGCCGTAAACCCGCCTTTGACATTATCCACCGCGATATAACTGACATCCAAATCTTTAACGATATGATTAATGACCAAACAAGGCGTGCCTTCGCGTACCGCGGTCTGTACTTGAGGCAGATTTTCAATGATATCCGCGAAAATAAGGCCGCCGGCAAAATTCGATCTTAAAGGATTGCTTCCGTCGGTAATATGAAAAATTAAATCCAGCCTTAGGGTTTCACAGCCATGGCCGATGCCGCGCATCAATTCCACCGCGTAGAAAGAATGAAAGATACCTGGATAGCCCGGGATGACAAAACCGATGGCGGTGTTCTGTATGCCGCGGGCCAAACGCTGGGCCGTGGGGTTAGGTCTAAATTTTAAGTCCCCGATGGCCTGCTCTACACGCTGGGTGATTTCTTTATTGACCGTGGGGACTTTGTTAAGGACGCGCGAAACAGTGGTGATGGATACATTTGCCCTTCGGGCGACATCAGTTATGCTTATTTTTTTTTCCACTTAATTAAATTTTACAATGTCCCCCACTTTTAATTCAGTGGATTTGTCTTTGATATCCGCGGCGCATATAGCCCGACGGACCTGAATGACTTCCAAAGTGGCTATTTGATTTGAATGGCGATAAACCTTCAGAGGATTGCCGACACTAACGGAACTATTCTCCTGGCCTAAATCCACGATGACAAAATTATTAGATTCATTAATGCTTATAATGGAGCCCTTAGTTTTACCAACCGTAACCGGCGCGGGATTAGCCTCCAGAGCTGCCTGCTGCTGATTATTAGGGGCATTAACAATAATGGGGGGTAATTCCATGTTGCCTGGGGTAGATGATGATGGGGCGTTTTCAGAAAGTCTTTTATCCAAACCTTCTTTGATTTTCCAAATATCGTCGATACGGCTTTGAATGACACTCTGTGTCTCAATCAATTTTTTCTGCATCGCGTCTTTATCATCGGTCAGGCGCGACACAGTGCGTTCAAGCTCAAGCTTGGTAGAATTCAGCTCCCTGATTTGAGACATTAACGCCAAATTTTCTTCTTTGACTTTACCCGCGCGATCGTTGACCGCTTGCTGGTCATTACGTGAACGGGCCAGATCAATGGAAAGATTATCCGCTAAATCCTGGCCATATTTGATTTTTTGAATAATTTCATCTTTCTCATTGCTTACCTGTTTGACCTCCACCCCCAGATCGGCATTCTGTTTCTTTAGGTCAACCACTTGCAAAGCGGCCTGGTCCAAATCAGATTTCTCTTTCTGAAGTTCTATTTGCAAAGCAGCTTTCTGCTTTAAAACTGAGGCCCAATACTTGTCGCCTTGGGCTGAAGTCACATCCACCCCAGAGGCTGGGGCAGAACTAGCAGGAACTTTCACAATCCGGTCCTTATAAACAATCTGGGTCGGACGGTCTTTAATTTTTTGCATCAGACCGTCACGTTCGCGGCTAATGGTTGCAACCCGATTTTTCCAATCATCCCGATCAGCATTAGCCTGATCGAGCTGGGACTGCAAATCATCAGACTTCTTTTTCAAATCATCGTAAAGGCTTTGGGCCTGTACCTTCTCTTGTTGTGTCTGGGAAATTTTGTTATTGAGTTGGTCCGCGTCGTCTTCCAACTTTTTAGCTTTAGTTGTCAGGTCCGCTAACTTAGATTCATCGTTGGCAATTTGATTATGCAAACCCTGGTTCTGTCCTTGCAATGTTTGCTTTTGCATTAAAGCCAATACCGCGACAGCGGCGCTGACTACAACAAGCATCCCTAAAATCCACACACTCACACGCACGGCTATGGACATGACGTCTCCTGTTAATTTTTTGTATTATAAAGAATATAACAAACCGCGCGCTTTAATACAAGAAAATTTGAAAGTATTTTTTCTCTCAGTCATTCGTATCGAATATGGTCCAGATAAAACGTACACGAGGAGGGATTGTCATCAACATTGGCGGCCCACGCAAAGCCTCCGCTGATATAGGTCAAATCTTTGCCGCGTAAATCAATTTCATATTCTTTCCATTTTTTGGATAAAATCACAGGCCCAATCGATGCTGTATCCGAATCAGGATATTCCCGGCCCTGGCCTACCCCGCCTAATCTGAATTCTGCGATTTTCTCGCCGCCATTTTCACCATGGGCCCAAAAGACCAACTTTTTAGCGCCGGTTAGATTGTAGCCGCCTTTTCTATCGCCCCAATTATCAGCCGGATGAAGCCAGTAGACTCCCGCCCAGTGCCGGCCTTTTAAAGAACAGGCAATATTATACTCGACTTTAATACAACTTTTACCTTCATGACAATTGTCCCTCCAGGCGTCATCCATTTTAAGGCACTCGCCGGTGGGCATATATCCGGAAGGTATAAAACGGTTGATCGAACCCTTGTCTTGATAAACAATAAAGGGCTTAAAGGGTTTGGGTTGGTTCCCGCTGGGAAGGTCACTGTCCTGGGCATAGGCTGATGCGAAGGCCATGCAGGCCACAAGACACAAAGTCACAAGCAATAACTTGTGACTTGTGACTTGTGGCTTATGGCTTATACCTTGTGACATGTGACTTGTGATTGACAAGACTACGCGTTTTCCAATTCGCCTAATTTCTGCTGAGCTCCTTCGGAAGGTTTCCAGAACCAACCACCCGGATCCCAACATTGCGCATAAAAGAACTCATTGATAACTCTCTTGTATGCGCTGGTAGCTTCATCTTTTTTACCGGCATTTTGGTAGGCTTCACCTAAGATAAATAAGGCCGTGCCAACATCATTGAGCGCCCAATAACTAAAAGTTTTTTCTTTGGACTCCCATGGATATTCTTTCAATGATGCCTGCATTTCCTTGGCTTTGCCGGCATATAATTGCAACGCCTTGTTAGCATAAGCTTCCACGGCTTTAAGATCATTGGCCGCCAGTGCTGCCCATGCCTTGGTTACTAATGTTTGTGACGTATAATCACCAAAGTCCCAATTGACCCCGGCCGCCATCATGTCCAGCTTTTCTTTGGCAGCATCCGCAGGTTTCCAAAACCAACCTTTGGTATCCCAACACTGCCCAAAAGAATAATCATTAATTACTTTGTTGTATGCTTCTTTGGCTTCATCTTTCATGTTTGCGGCACGATACGCCTCTCCTTGAATGAAATAGCTGGTCGCCACATCATTCAGGGCCCAATTTTTAAATATTGCATCATTGGATCCGGAAGCATAATCTTTCATGCCAGCCTGCATCTTACTGGCCTGCGCGGCATAAAGCGAGATGCACTTATTAGTGTAGGCTAACACAGACTCAATATCTTTTTGAGCCAATGCTGCCCACGCCTTGGTGACCAATGTTACGGAACGGTAATCGCCGAAATTGATCGGAGCTTTAACGCCCGCCGCAGGCGCGGCCGCCGCAGGTACCTGGGCAGAATCTCCCTGGGGCACTGGCACCGGTTGAGACTCCGAAGCCATTTTAGCGGCGCTGGCAGCGCCCTGGTCTTCCGCGAAAACATTCATCGCGCAAAAACCAAATGTTGCAACAACTAATAACCCTAACCATTTTCTCATTCCACTCCTCCTTGTTACGCCCCACCTAAGGTGGGTGACTTACTTGTTTTAAAATTTTCACGATACCTATAAGTATACAACATTTTCCTATGTCCGCGCAAGTACGGGGCTAAAGGCCCTCAAGAATTCCAAAGGTCCTTATAAGTATAATATATTTTCCTGGGTTCGCGCAAGTACGGGCTTTGACTGCCGTCTCCCTGGCCAAATATGCCAAACCACTCCTCAAAATAATAACCTCCCGGGAAAGGCCCCACCGCATCCGCCTTGGTATCATGAATGGAAGGCGAATAGTCCTTCCACCACTCATCCAGCCATTCAAAAGCCATCCCACCGACGGAATTTCCGGCGCCTTCTTGATAACCGGCGCTGTTGTCAAGAATGTCCAGCCAATTGCCTCTATGATAATCCGCCTGGGCCTGCTGGGCCTCTTGATAACTCATGCCCACACCGCCCCAAGCCGGGGCCCCGTATTCCGTGATAAAAGCCGGCTTACCCGCCAGCTCAGCAACATCTTCCCAAAGAGAACCGAACCCATAATCTCCCCGATAGACATTGGCCCCGAAAGCGTCCACATCCGGGGCATATTTTCCGAATTTATCCAAAAATAAAGTGTCCCCATTACAAATCGCCACCGGATGGTTGGGGTCAATCGATTTGATCATTTTGGCCACTTCATTAACAAATTTATAGTAAGCAACCGGCTTTTTATCAGCATTGGAAGCAACGCCATAATTGTTTTCATTTCCTAATATCCACATAAGAATATACGGCTCATCCTTAAATTCGTTGACCATTTGACGGACATAATCCATCATATTTTTCTGGTGCACGGGATTTTCATAATCCGTACCCTCTGACCAGCTGGCCCCGGAGCCGATCGCGTATTTACCCAAAAAATTACTCATAGCCACCTTGAACCCGTAGCCCTTATACATTTTTTCCAAAAACGCCTTGTCGGCTTTCATCTGGGACTGGTAATAAATACGAATGGTATTGACCCCCATGTCTTTCATCAATGTAAAATCGCCCGCCTTGGGCTCATCGGCATGCCGTTTATTATCACCGTATTTATCCACCCATGCTTCATAAGGCGCGTCTATGATGCCGTCATGATTATCATCTTCCTGCATCCAGTCAACCAGGGTCCCCTCATCCGGGCTTTGGCCCACCTTGGTGGGCATATAAGCCATCCCCTTGATAAAAAAAGGTTTATTGTCCACCAATAATTGCCAATGGCCGCTTTCATATTTGACAAAACGCACTTGGCCCTGCCCCGAATAAAAAACCGGCTTGCCTAAAGGTATCATTTTAGGCTGAAATTTTAATTGCTGTTTGACAATTTCCAGCATGCTTAACTTTCGAATAATGCCGGGCTTAGGCAAGACCACAAAATGATGCGGGTCATCAGGATTAAGAATGTGCACCCTGGCCCCTTTAAATTCTATGTGCAGTTCAGGATGGATACGGATTAAATACCGTATCTTAAACACCGCCGCCTGGGCCGGATACCATGGGGTCTGCCAATATGTCCAGGCAAGGGTCGAGGGGAAATTCACAATAAGAGCATGGTATGCCTTAATCGCCTGAGCGTACATCCCGGCTTTTTCAAAAATCACGCCTATATAAAACAACCGCACGCCCCAGGATTCCGGCGCTGAGGCCCATTTATAAAAAGCAGCCTGCAAGTCCGGCGTATTAACAAAATCCCAATGGCTGCCTTGCAATCGCCCTTCTTTAAAAGCTTTTCTGTACCCGGGGTCTTTATAAACATCCGCTATATTAGGGTAAATGCCTTCTCCCAGCGCTGCCGCTAAACCCGCCTGGTCGATGATCTGATAATGATAATTCTCAGTGCCCACGTTGAGAAATTTGCCGTATTTAGTCCAATCAATGACTTCTTCACCTGGAAACTTCAGTACCGGGATGGTTTTGGGCGCATGTTTTACAGGCGCCGCGGCTTGGGGCGCTTTACCTTCCATCACATCAATGCTGGACTGGGATTTTTCCGCCACTGACCAATAAGAGCCGCGGCTGGGATCGAAAGACTGGGCCCAGGGATATTGGGCAATAATGTTTTTAAATTCCTTAATCGCTTCGTCATTTTTTCCCTGATGCATAAGGGCCTCGGCCTTGATAAACAAACACGTGGCCACATCCGACATAATTTTGTAATCACTGATTTTGTCGCGGGAAGGAAAATTACTTAACTGGGAAGCTAAAACCTTGGCCTTGTCCCCGTAGGTTTTAAGTATTTCGTCGGCTAAGGCGGAAAGGGCCTTTATGTCCCCATCTTTGGAAGCTTTCCATGATAAACGCACGATTTCGGAAGAATCCTGCGCTTGTACGTACGTTGTTCCAAAAAATATTAAGGCAATAAAAATGATGTAAGCACGCATCATCCCACCACCGCTCCTGAAGAAAGGCCTTTGACGATATGTTTCTGCATAAACAAGTATACCACAATAATGGGTATCGCCGCCATCGTCAGGCCTGCCATCAGGACCGGATAATCCGTGCTATTGGCCCCCTGAAAGACCATGAGTCCTCTTTGTAAAGGCATCAATTGAGAGTCTCCCAAAAGCAAGGTAGCCAAAATATATTCGTTCCATACGTTGAGCGAATTAAAAATCACAATCACCGCGATGGCCGGACGCGCCAAAGGTAAAGCCACATTCCACCAGATGCCGATCTTACCGCAGCCGTCAATGCGCGCGGCATCTTCCAGATCACGGGACATTTTATCGAAGAAAGTTTTCAATAATAAAATGCTCATGGAAAGCCCGACATTGATCATGCATAAAATATAACCGAAACGGGTATTGATCAAATGCAGTTTATTCATCATCACAAACAAGGCCACGAAAGAACCCGGCAGAGGGATCATCATGGCCGCCACAAACATATAAAAAATGATATTTTTGCCCGGGAATTTTAAACGCGAAAAAGAAAAAGCAGCCAGGGATGAGACCAGCACAATGCCCCCGACGACACAGACGGTATAGACAACGCTGTTTAAAAAGTAGACCGCGAAATTACCCTGTGTCCAGGCTATGGCAAAATTGCCGAAATTCAAATGATGGGGAATGATCCCCTGATCAACGAATACAGTTTCATTGGTCATAAAGGCACAGCGCACCATCCAGAATATGGGAAACAGGCAAGTTAAAGCGACACTTATCAAAAAAACATGGATGAGCGTTGATTTGGTCATCCCCCAAAGAACATACCTGTTTGTATTCATACTTGTTTTGCCTTGTCAGATAATTTTTTTGTCATAAAAGAAATACAAACCAGGATTACCCCAAAATTAACCGCCTCAGCACAGGCATAACCAAAACGGTTGGTACCGGTCATTGCCGACAAAATACGAAGGACCGGCACGTCCGTATGATTGACCAATCCTTCATTGACCATGGTGAGGATCAAAACGAACACTTGCATGCACCCTAAAATCGTCAATATCACCACCACTAATATCACCGGCATCATCATGGGCATGGTAACATTTGTAAAAATTTTCCAGGAACTGGCCCCGTCAACCTTGGCAGCCTCATATAATTGCTTGTCAATCGTTTGAAGTCCGGCCAACAGCATAATAAAGCCCCAGCCAAAACCTTTCCAGCTATTGACAATGGCAATGGTCGTCAACGCTGTTTTGGGGTCTCCCAGCCAATTGTGGACTAATTGAGGAAATCCTGAGGTGTACAAAAGGTGATTTAAAAGCCCGATATGCTGGCCGTTTTGCATTTCAGGATTTAAAATCCAGTTCCAGATAAGGCCGACCACCACTTCCGAAAGCACCGGCGGGATGAAAAAAACGACACGGTAAAAACGCTTCATGCGGATTTCCCGGTCACAGGCCAGGGCCAGGGCAAATGCCAGGGCATTTTGAAAAGTCAAGGCGATGAGCGTGATATACCCCGCGTGTCCCATGGAGTCCCACCAGAGATTATCACTCATTAATTCCTGATAATTCTGTAATCCAATAAAATGCATCGGCCCTATCCCCCGCCATTCATGGAAGGAGAGAAAAATCATGTTCAAAAAAGGGTAGATATAAAAAGTACAAAAAATAGCAAAGGCAGGAAGGACAAAAAAGAAATTTTGTAAATTGTCCTTGAAGATTGCCGCGGCTTTTGCTTTTGAGTTCATTTATTTTCCTCGGGCCATCTGGCGATCTTTAACAACTTGCACATCCTGGGCCACCTGCTGCGGGGTCTTCTCGCCGATGATGATGGCCTGGATTCCCTTGTCAAAAGCTTCGATGACAAGAGGGTCTTCATTCAACGGCCATATGGTCGGATGTGTTGTGGTGTCCATATTACCGGCGAATTCTTTCAAAATCGGAGAAATAGCTAAAAGCGCTCCTTTATTAGAAGGCAAATTATTTGTTTCCTGGGCCAATACCACTTGCTGTCCTTTGGCTGTCAGCCATTTCAGAAAAGCAATGGCTTTATCTTTATTTGGTGAACCGGCGTTAACCACAAAAGAAGAGCCGGCGCCTCCCCAAATTTTCAGCGGATACGCCGTGCTAATGGGCGGTGGTGGGATGACTCCATAATCCAAACCCGGATTCATATCATGATAGACATTAACGCACCAAGAGCCGTTAAAAGCAAAGGCCGCGCGCTCTAAAGCAAAATCCTGCTCGGCGTATTTATTGCCCTTGGTCACAATGCCGTCCATAAGAACGCCTTTATCGCGCAGGTCGGCAAAAACACTTAAAACCCTGATCCAGTCAGGGTCCGTATATTTGACTTGCCCGCGAAAGGTCGCGAAAATCTTTTCTTCTCCCATGATATTGAAGGCATAATTGGAGGCGAAGCAATCCGCCAGCCACAACTCGCCCCAGCCGGAAACAAAGGGTGTGATCCCCACACGCTTGAGAGCTTGGGCGTCCTTGATAAATTCTTCCCAAGTCCCAGGAGCTGTGGTAATGCCTGCTTTGGCCAAGAGCTTTTTATTATAAAGCATTTGCACATTAGTCACATCAATGGGGACACCATAAATGCCGGGCTTCACCCCATAAATATTCCCAACCTCAAAACGCTTGTCCGCCAGGGCTCTATCAAATAAACTATTTTTCCAGCTTCCAGCGTCGGCATCCATGGCATCGGTCAAGTCAGTGACTAATCCCGCTTTAATAAAATCCGCCACAATGGATTTTTTATCGAGAATGCCGTAAATATCCGGCAGGACATTGGCCTGTGCCGCGGCAATGATTTTCTGGGAATAAGAGTCCGACGGGGCAAATAACTGAACAATGACTTCAATTCCGGTTTCTTGTTTGTACTGTTGGGCAAGCCTTTGAAAGGTATCGTTACGGTCGGTCATCCAATGCCACAGGAGGATTTTATTACTTGGTTTGGGGGGCTGGGAACATCCGGCAAGGACAATAAAGATCAAACAGGAACACAAGACAATTAATTTGCGCATCCACCCTCCTTGATGTGTCATTGATAATATAAAGAAAAAATTTAACACAGATGGCAAGCTTGGTCAAATGAAAAATATCTGCTTATCCAAGGGTGACTTTGATGAGGGCGGCTTTGGTGATGGATGTTCTTGGAATGCAGATTTTATCCTGTGCTAAACGTTTGAAGGCAGGCGGTTTTCCGTCTATCAAAATTTCCTTGATTGCGTACTGCCCGGCATCTAATTTTTGAGGGTTATGATATTCTACTGTCAGACGCTTGCCCGCGAATTGGCAGGATACAGAGGCAATGTCCTTTTTACCTGTGCTGAGCGAAGTCGAAGCATTAAATTCTTCTTTGACTAATTGAGGGGCCAGCATTAAATTGCCGCTCATCCCTCGCACGCCAAAGACATGGATCAATTGAGTTAAAACCAGCCAGCTGGCGGAACCGGTTAAATAATGATACATGCCACGGCCTTCTGAATCAAAATATTCCGGGATACCCGGATAAATCTTACTGCGACATCCGTCGCTGGCCATGCGGTAAATGGATTGCAACACTTGATAACCCGCCCGGGCAAACCCCCGCTGATAAAGCGCCGCGGCGTACATGACATTCATATGGCTGAAAAAAGAACCATTTTCTTTAGTGCCGTAAGCAAATCCAAAAGCCCGGCCCAAATCCAGATAATGACGCACCCCGAAATCCGTATTCAGACGATAACCGCCTAATTCCTTGTCTTTTAAGAATTGATCAACGCTGATAATGACTCCTTGGACTTCCTCGTTGGTGGCCATGCCGCTCATGATGGAAAATACCTGGCCCGTCAAGGTCATGCGCACCCGTTGGTCTTTAACGCCTTCCACGCGTTGGCCTTTATTATCATAATAACCATTAAACCACTCGTATGTCCTGGCGCCTTTTTTAAATTGAATTTTTTCCTGACGGCGGATATGCGCGAATATCCAATGGCCCTTGGCGCGCAGGTCCCGTACGACATCTTTGATAGCAAGTTCAAGGGTCTCCCCGCTTAAGGCCGGCTGCACGCTATGAAAATATTTACCGAAAAGATGATTGTGTTTGGCTTGATAGTCATCGTAATTGACTTTTTCACTCAAAGTATCCAATAAAATCAAAAGTTCACGATTCACGCGTATTATACTTGTGCTTTTGATAGCGGCCATATCTTCAAGAAGATCGGCGAGGCCCAATAAGTTCCCGCCATACAACGAAGTAAAGGCCACTGACTCGCCGCGGGCCGCCGCCATATCCAGGCCATCGTTCCAGTCAGCGCTTTCCAAACGGATGATATTATGTTCCCCGACGTTAAAAAATTGGGTCAAGTGCTGCACCAGCAGATGTTCAAGGATGGTGCCCTCATAGATATGTCCTTTTTTGTCTAACAATTTATTCCCGTACTTACTGACCCATCCTATGTCTTTGTCATGCGTGCGTGATAATTGCGGGTCCCTGAAATAACTTATGTGTTGCAGCAAGATATCAAAATCGCCGCTCTGGTCGATATAAAGCCGCAAGGTCAACAAAGGCCATGCCCCATGGTCCATCCACACGCGGGTGATGGCGTTGCGGTCCGCCAAAAATTCGCCGGGCCCATCGCCAATGATGGTGGCATTGCTGCCATCAATGCGAATACCCGCGCAGTTATTGATCAAGTCCCCACGCACCAGATGGGGCTCAATGAGGATCAGCGACAACAGGTCCTGCCAAATATCTCTCCAGCCACGGCCACCCTGGCCATAATCATGATCGGGTAAAAACGAACAGCCGAAAATGCGCCGTAAAACAGGCTGCAGGGTGACCCATCGCATCCAGGAATTAAAATTTTCATCCCCCACGCTCAAAACAATGGAAGAAATTTTATCAGACCAATATTTTTTATTGGCCTCCAACGCTTTGGCGAATTTATCAGCAGAATTAAAATGATTAAAGACTTCCCGAGTTTGCGCTTCATCAACCCCGTTGCCAAGGGACAAATTACCTACAGCCACAATAAAAGATTGACTCGCTCCGGGCTTGAGAGTTGTTTCCTTAAAACGCAACGCCCCCACCACTTCTTTGCCATTTAACGCCTGGGAGCCAAGCAATAGGGGATTTTGATTTTCAAAAACCGCCGCAGGCCGCAACATTGAGCCGCCATCGCCATAAAAACTATCCACCGTCGGGAAAGAGCCTGTGACACCGCCTGATTTCCCCTGGCATCCGTACACATAATATACAGAATGGCTTGTCTTATGGCCTTCCTCATGAAAGGCCATGGTCCTGTGCATCAGCACACCCTCCGGCGCCTGCCGGGCCCGATTTAAAAGGGCGGTCACATGTTCATGGTCATGTTTGTTGTCCCGTGAACGTCCAAAAAAAGCAATGGCGCTCGTCGGTGTGAATGTGATTAATTTTTTTGAAATATTCTTGACCGTCACCTGCATCAGTTCAACGTTCTCCCCGGTAACGGGAACGAAGTTTATTGTGCCTATTTCTAATCCCGCCGCCTTATGAGTACGCTTGAGTTTATGCCACAGGGGGCCAATTTCGACGGAAGCTGAATTGGGCGACGTCTCCTGGAATAAACTAAAAACCCCTTTATCTTTGATAAAAATAAAAAATTCGCGCAAAGGGAAACGCAGATCTTCGCGGGAGGCGGGTTTGGTCAGGTAATGGAATTTATCAATTTTAATATCCCCGCTTAAAAAGGGAGTGATGGCGGACTTGACACTCAAGGCATCTCTGCCGCATAAAGGCGCGTAGATGGTTTTTATCGCGGCCGCTTGCTTTGAAGTAAAACTTACTCCATCAGGTAGATATGTATAAAACGATTCTGCAGGCATAAAACTTTTGGCTGGTATTTACAAGGCGCTTGTTTCGGCGAGTTTAAAAAGACGTTGCATTTTGAGAAAATTCACTTCGGTGAATTGAACTCCGAGATCCCACAAAGACAAATTCAGAAGTTTTACCCAAGCCACACGTCCACTTAAAATCATCGGATCTCCGCCATCCGGTAATTCAACTTCCAAAGAAAGCTGATCGTCTAAAAAAAAACGTTCCTTAGTCAAAATACGAATGCCTTGAGCACAAGCGTCGCGTAAAAAAACTTCGGTCCCGTAATCCTCGCGTCCATCTTTAAATTTTATCGGAAAACGGGCTGAAAAACGCTCAAATATTCTTCGCTCTCCTGTGGTCTGTAAGGCCGTCGGCAAAATTGGCCTCCTTCAAAGATTATTTTCCCAGCGTTTTGAAGTCAAATATTTATCCAAACGGGTCGACGAACCCGAAATAATCTCTGAAAACACCATGCCAACACGGTATTGGTCAGAGGCTCCAAGCTTGCGCACCCATTTCACAACTCCAATAACCATAACAGGTTCTGTATTTGGTTTAAGGACGATTTCGAGTGCTATTTGCTGATTGATCTCAACAGATTGTGAAGAAATTAAACCGATCCCATGCCGGCTGATGTCCGATGTTTTAGTCCGATCAAATTCGCAACCTCTTTTACCTTCTACAGGTACAAGGCAATTATACCTTGCTTCTGATCGTTGATTAGCAACACGCATATACAGATCTTATTTTTTATAAAAATTTATGGGTTGATTACTGAAAGCGCTTTCTTTACTTATAGTTTAAAACATATTTGCTAAAAAGCAACCAAAATGGAAAAATTTCTTAAAACTCTTAACATATTGGTGTTATTACACTTAAGTTAAAATTAAAGTTCCTAATAAAAAATTTATAAATAATTAAAATCTAAAGGTAATTTTTTGCTATACTGCCATCCATATGGCGCAAAAATCTTCCAGATTATCTATTACCTCGCTCAACTACATTTTATAGCAGAACATTAAATGGCTGTCACAGACATTGTCACGCTCATCTTAAGCATTTTCTTCCTGATTCGCGGGGCCTCACGCGGATTTATGCACTCTTTGACGGGTCCTTTCTCTATTATAGTGACCACTATCATCAGCATCATTTATTATCAAACCACTGAAGATATGATCGCAAGCTTAATCATCGGATTAATAGGCCCTTTGCTTTTGAATCTTCTTTTAAAATTTCTTCTTAAAGCATGGGTAAAGGCCACCAATACAGACATAAAACCAAATTTCTTAAGCCGCCTGGGGGGTTCAATCCTGACTTTAATCTGGGGCTGGGTATTCATTATCTTTACCTTAATACTATTGACCGTATTGCCGCCCTGGGGGGAAACATTAACAGCCGTACACAATGACGTGACGAAATCAAACTCCTACTTGATCGCCGCCAAGCCTTTAGAAGAGACTTTTTTTGCTGCCTCAAAAAATAATGACGCAAAATCACTGGCTGAAGACCCACGCTTCCAGAAAATCCTGCAGGATCCTGATATCCAAAAAGAAATTGACGCGCATGACATTGTCAAACTGATGCGTAATCCTAAAATGATGGATCTGGTCCAACAGATCATGCGTGACCCCGCAACAATGAAAAAAATCATGGCCATCTACAAAAGTCAGGCACAGCCGCAAGCAGCTAAAAACCCGTAAAAGATAGTTGTTTATCCTGAATATTACGAAATGATGCGGCAGATAAATGAATTCGCCCGTCGGGAAAATGAGCGCGTTTATAGCCCATATCAAACATGTCCCTGATGTGCTCTGCAAACAAACCTTTGCCACTCATGCGGGTCCCCCAGCCCGAATCATAAAGCGCTCCGTTACGCAATGCACGAATACGATTAAGTATTTTGTCTTTGCGCTCAGGGAAATATTCGATGAGCCAACGCTCGAAGATGTCCTTGACCGCGTAAGGCAGGCGCAGGATCGTGTACCCGGCCCCTTGAGCGCCAGCTTGGGCCGCGGCTTTGAGAATGGAGGGGATCTCATGGTCGGTCAAGCCTGGAACAATGGGTGCCACATTGACCGTCACCGGGATACCTGCCCTGGCTAATTCTTCGATCGCCTTGAGGCGATTAGCCGGTGTTGAAGCGCGCGGTTCCATCATACGGGCCAGGCCGCCATCCAGGGTGGTGATTGAAACCGTCACGCAAACGCCATGATACCGGGCCATTGATTTAAAAATATCAATATCGCGCGTGACTAATTTATTTTTTGTGATGATACCGACGGGATTTTGAAAATCCAACAACACCTGCAGGCATTGGCGGGTAATTTGAAATTTACGTTCAAAAGGCTGATAGCAGTCGGTCACCCCGCTCATGACAATGACCTGCGGCTTCCATTTCGGATGGGCTAATTCCTTACGCAATAAATCGGGCGCTTGCGTTTTAACAAAGATGATGGCTTCAAAATCACTGCCTGAAGAAAGACCGAAATATTCATGGCTGGGCCTGGCATAGCAATAGACACAGCCATGCTCACAGCCGCGGTAGGGATTAAGGCTCGTTTCAAAACCAATGTCCGGGCTGTCGTTGTAACTTATAATGGATTTGGAAGTGTCTTTATAAAATTCCGTTTTCGGTGAAGGGTATTCTTCGTCGGAAATGTCCTCGTCGCGCTCGAAGGAAATTTTCTCAAAACGGTTGGCAGGATTGACCAGCGCCCCGCGGTTGTGCAATACTTTCTCAGACATAATATTCCCTAATCAGTGGCAATCTCTTTATCACTGTCATTCCCGCGAAAGCGGGAATCCAGACACGCATAAACGAATCGAGCAACCAAGGATAAATTTGTTCTTTTTGCTCCTGGAATCGCTTTTTTAACGCCAAAAGTTTATCTGTTGTTTCGGTGTCTGAACAACTCGCCTTCAGCTTCTCTGGAAGCTTCAGGATCAAACAAGTTCAGACAC
>Ga0209824_10000616_pt1 | contig 21764 bp, 20 predicted proteins | sample VDWuncwatermetaG_FD_184124 | JGI IMG/M metagenome (GOLD analysis project Ga0209824, IMG submission 184124) | Wastewater microbial communities from Netherlands to study Microbial Dark Matter (Phase II) - VDW unchlorinated drinking water (SPAdes)... ... | reverse complement strand
CCCCCACCCTTACAAACTGGTCCATCACCAGTTGGTCCTCCTTCGGTAACTTTTTGGACCCGTGCCTCTAATTCCCTCGGAAGAATAGCGAATAACAGGCTGAGGAAGACCCCGGCGACGCACCCGAACAACAATGGCTTACGGTTCAAAATAAAAATTCTTAGCATATCTTAGAACCTATCATTAAAGCGACTACTCTGTCAATAAAACAAAATTGCCTATCCGGTAAATCCATGATCATTGTGCATGAATGAAGAGGAGGGGTGTCAGATTTTCTACACACCGTGGGTTTTTTGGTATCTCACTGAAAGTAGCGCACTTCCCACCACAATCAGTAGCATTCCGATATTTGCGAGGGAAGTGAGCTTTTCCTGCCAGAAAAGAAATCCGAAAAGATAAGCAATGAGGGGTGCGACGGAAGAGAAGACGCTAATGACCGAAGCATCTCCGTGGAAGTAGGCTTTGGTCATCCCCCATTGGCCGGCCGATGCAAAAACTCCCGCCCCGATTAAAAAAATCCAATCAGGACCAAAAGGCATCCTGAAGTGTACAAGCGTCAGAGGAGTTGAAAGGAGTGCTGACCAGAAGGTGAAATGAAAAATCACCGTGAAGGGAGATTCAAACCGCCCCAGATAACTGATCGTGACATAGGCAATCGCTGCGAAGAACCCGGAGGCGAGACCTGAAGTAAACGGAAGGCCCTTGAGAGAGAATTCAGGTTTTGCAAGAAAGACGACTCCCACAAAGGAGATCAGAAAAAGTAAGACAGTATCCCATGAGATCTTTTCTTTCAGGAAGGGAATTGCAAGAAGCATGACGAAAATAGGCGAGGTGTAATTCAGAACAACCGCCGTCGCAAGGTTCAAATGCCGGATGGTAAAAAAATTAAGAAGGAGCGCGAAAAATCCCGAGTAGGCACGGAGCGACAGGAAAAAAGGGTGCCGGCCGCGGAAGGAAATTTTTCGCCAGAACATCCAAGGAATGAAAATGATGAGTCCTACAACGGCACGGAACCAAACCACCTCCATCGTCGAAAGGGAAGAGGAGACGGCCTTGACACAGACCCCCATCATCGCAAAGGCGACCGAGGCGAAGAGAATCAGGAAAATTCCTTTGAGAGGATTCCGGTTGTCCACCCCTCTATTATAACGGATTTCCTCCCCCTTGCATCTTTTCACTATCTCCTATATAATAAAAAGTTTAAGAGTCAATAAGTTGAATTTGGCTCACGCAAGAAACATCCGCAACTCTTTATTAGAAAGGATGTTACGAAAATGGTTCAGGTGAAGAGTGAAACAGAGGGTCTTTTGATTGCGGGAAAGCTCTTTCAATCCCGGCTGATTGTTGGAACAGGTAAGTATGCTAATTACAAGATCATGCAGGAAGCGCATGAAGCCTCTGGGGCGGAGATTGTTACCATCGCCGTCCGGAGGGTCAATCTGAACGATCCGACCAAAGAATCCCTTTTGGATTACATCGACCAGAAACGTTATACCCTTCTTCCGAATACTGCAGGATGCTATACGGCGGAGGAGGCGATCCGGACAGCGCATCTGGCGCGGGAGGCAGCGCTCTCCAATCTGATCAAGCTTGAAGTGATCGGAGATGAAAAGACCCTTCTTCCCGATAACGAAGCGCTCTTGGAGGCGACAAAGGTTTTGGTGAAGGAAGGATTCATTGTGATGCCGTATACGACGGATGATGTGGTGATGGCGAAAAAATTACAAGATGCGGGGGCCGCGTGCATCATGCCTCTCGCCGCGCCGATCGGTTCTGGGATGGGGATTCAGAACCGGCTCAATATTGAACTGATTAAAGAAGCGGTCAAGGTCCCGGTGATCGTGGATGCAGGCGTCGGAACCGCGTCGGATGCGGCGATTGCGATGGAACTGGGCGCCGACGGCGTTTTGATGAACACCGCCATTGCAGGGGCGAAGGATCCTGTGAAGATGGCGAGAGCGATGAAACTTGCGATTGAGGCAGGAAGGTTGGCGTACGAAGCAGGTCGAATCCCAAAGAAACGATACGCTTCTGCGTCGAGTCCCGTTGAGGGAATTGTTAGGTAACTAAAGTGTTTTCGTGCGGGGAGCGTCAGCTACTATCTCGCGGTCTGTTCGCCGCACCGCTTGTCCGCCCCAGCGTGGCGGACTGCGCTTGGAGATCTTCCTCGCTCGTCCCTCGCATTCGCTCGGGACGCCATGCCCGCTCGGTCGATCTACATGCTGCTCACAGAGCCGCTCGATAGCAGCTATGGATACGAAAGACCGGCAGGGTTTGCCGGAGCGACGGTTGAAAATCGTCTGCATCCTTAAAGGCGATAAAGTGTCGCAGACGATTTTCACTCCCAGTGAGCGAAGATGCCCAAATCTGAGTGAGCGGCAAGCGGAGGCAAGCCCTGACGGGCTTTCAAAAGTAGAACTGAAATGGCAATGACACTGACAGAAAAAATTTTGGCAAGGGGCGCGAAGAAAAAGGAAGTTCGCCCCGGAGACAATATCTGGGTCGAAACCGATGTCCTCATGACCCACGATATCTGCGGGCCGGGGGCAGTGAACGTCTTCTATGAAAAGTTTGGCTCCCACGCGAAGGTCTGGGATCCTGAGAAACTTGTCATCATTCCGGATCACTTCGTCTTTACGCAGGACAAGAAATCGCAAGAGAATATTGCCTTTGTACGGCGATTCGCAAAAGAACAGAAGATCAAATATTTTTATGATACCGGAGAGAATTTCCGTGGGACGCTTGAAACACTCGGTGAAACCTATACCGGAGTCTGTCATATCGCGCTTGCCCAGAAAGGGCACAATCGTCCCGGAGAAATCCTCTTCGGGACCGATTCGCACACCTGTACCTCGGGGGCATTCGGATCGTTTGCGACGGGGATCGGAGATGCCGATGCCGCACTGATTCTCGGGACCGGGAAACTTTGGGTAAAGGTTCCGCCGACGATGAAGTTTGCCGTTCACGGAAAACTTCCTCCCTATCTTATGGCGAAAGATTTGATTCTTAAAATCATCGGAACGATTGGAATCGGGGGTGCGACCTATCGCGCGATGGAATTTACGGGTGAAGTGGTAGAGAGTCTCAGCGTCGAAGAGAAGATGACGCTCTGCAACATGGTGATTGAGGCGGGGGGGAAGAACGGGGTAATTCCTCCGACAGAAAACATTCTTTCCTATGTCAGAGAACGGACCTCAAAGCCATTTGAAGTGGTGAAGAGTGACCCGGATGCAAAGTATTATTCTCTTCATGAATTTGATGCGGAAAAGATTGAGCCGAGTATCGCAAAACCCAACTCTCCAGACAACTATGATGTAGCGCGCAATCTGAAAGACGTTTCCTTAAACCGCGCCTATATCGGTTCCTGTACCGGTGGGAAAATCACCGATTTCAAGGCGGCCGCAAAGATTCTAAAAGGAAAACAGGTGAAGATCGAAACCTTTGTGGTCCCTGCGACGAAAGAAATTTATGACGATCTCTATCGGGAAAAAATGGACAATAAGTCCCTTGCGGCCATCTTTCAGGAAGCGGGGGTGAAGGGACCGATGCCGCCGGGGTGTCAAGCCTGCCTCGGCGGGCCGGAGGACACGATCGGCCGCGCCACCGACGCGACGGTTGTGATCACGACGACAAACCGGAATTTTGTCGGACGGATGGGTTCCAAAAAAGCGCAGATCTATCTCGCCTCGCCTTACACCGTCGCTGCGTCAGCGATTACGGGACACATCACGGATCCGAGGGAGTTTCTCGCGTAATGGAAAACCGTATTGTTGGGAAAGCGTATGTGCTGGGGGATAACATCGACACCGATGTCATCATCCCGGCAAGATATCTCAGTTTGAGTCATACCAATCCGGCTCAAAAGGATGAATTGGGAAGTCACGCCTTGGAGGGATTATCGGATACGCTTCCTCCTTTTATCGATAAAAGGACAGGGAAGTCTCCTTACACGGTTATCATTGCCGGCGATAACTTTGGTTGCGGCTCTTCTCGGGCGCAAGCCCCAGGGGCTTTGAATGCCGCAGGAGTGAGGGCGGTCGTCGCTTCCTACTACGCCAGAATTTTTTTCCGTAATAGCGTGAATGCAGCCCTCCTCATTCCGATTGAAAGCGAGGAACGCCTTTCGGAAAAGGTAAAGACAGGCGATGAACTAGAAATCGTTTTGTCTGAATCGAGGATGATCAACAAGACCCAAAACAAAGTTTACCGTCTCCGGCCTTTAGGGGTGGTGAAGGAAATTCTTGAGGCGGGCGATGTCTTTGAATATGCGAAACGGGCGTTAAAAAAGGGTGTGCGGTGAACGGTGTACGGTTTACAAAAGCTTTTACCGTAAACCGTAAACTTGTACACCGTAAACCATTTGCATGGAGTTTTCATGAAAAGTTATAAGATTGCAGTCATTCCCGGAGACGGAACGGGACCGGAGGTGATCCGCGAGGGGCTCAAGGTCCTCAAAGCGGTGGGAAAACTCGAGGGGATTTCCTACGAGTTTGAAAATTATCCCTTCGGCGGCGAGCATTATTTGAAAACCAAAGAAGTTCTTCCCGATTCCGCGCTTAAAGAATTTTTGAAAAAGGATGCAATTTATCTCGGGGCGATTGGGCACCCCGATGTCAAACCGGGAATTCTTGAAAGAGGTGTCCTCCTTAAAATCCGTTTTGATCTCGACCAGTATATCAATCTGCGTCCTGTTAAACTCTATGAGGGGGTTTGGACGCCCCTTAAGGATAAAGGGCCGAAAGAGGTCGACTTTGTCGTCGTCCGGGAAAACACCGAAGGGCTCTATGTCGGGAAAGGGCACTTTGAAAATAAAGGGACAAAAAAGGAAGTTGCGATTCAGGAGTCGGTCAATACCTATAAAGGAGTGGAACGGTGCGTCCGCTATGCGTTTGAATTCACCCGGAAGAGGAATAAGAGAAAGAAGCTGACCCTTTGCGGAAAGACCAATGTCTTGAACTTTGCCCATGACCTCTGGCAGAGGGTTTTCAATGAAGTGGCCAAGAAGTATCCGGATATCACGACCGATTACGCGCATGTGGATGCCACCTGCATGTGGATGGTGAAGAATCCGGAGTGGTTTGACGTGATTGTCACCGACAATATGTTCGGCGATATCATTACCGACCTTGGCGCGATGATCCAAGGAGGAATGGGGATTGCTGCCGGAGGAAATTTAAATCCTGAAAAAGTTTCCATGTTTGAGCCGATCGGCGGCTCTGCACCGAAATATACCGGAAAGAATGTGATCAACCCCTTGGCTGCGATTGCTGCGGGTCAGATGATGCTTGAACATTTGGGAGAGGTCAAAGCGGCCGAGCGGATTGAAAATGCGATTCGTTATATCACGCAGCATAAGCTGAAAAGCCTTTCCGCGGGAAAAATGGGCTATTCCACGACGGAGGTCGGGGACCTTGTTGTAAAACATCTAGATGGTGTACGGTGAACGGTGTACGGTTTACGGTATTCATACCGTACACTGTAAACCGTAAACAGTAAACCGGATAAAAAGGCAATGAAAAAACAATATAACGTGGGAATTGTGGGGGCGACGGGGGCGGTAGGACGGGAAATGATCCGTGTCCTCGAACAGCGGAATTTCCCGGTGAAGTCGCTCCGACTTTTTGCCTCTGAAAGGTCCAAGGGGCTCAAACTCCCTTTTAAAGGAAAAAAGATTCCGGTTGAAGTGTTGAATGATCATTCCTTTGACGGTTTGGATCTTGCCCTCTTCAGCGCAGGGGCCTCGAGAAGCTTGGAGTACGCGCCCAAAGCGGTTGAGGCAGGATGTGTGGTGGTGGACAATTCGAGCGCTTTCCGAATGGAAAAAGAGGTTCCGCTCATTGTGCCCGAGGTGAATGGGCATCTCATCCCGACCCACAAAGGGATCATCGCCAATCCAAACTGTTCCACGATCCAACTGGTGCTTGCCCTCAAACCTCTTCATGACCGCGCCAAAATCAAACGGGTCGTCGTTTCGACCTATCAATCTGTTTCAGGAGCGGGAGGGAAGGCGATTGAGGAACTCAAGGAACAAACAGAACAGATCTTAAAGGGAAAAACCCCAAAGCCGAAGAAATTTCCCCATCAGATCGCTTTTAACGTGATCCCCCATATCGATATCTTTTTCGACGACGGATACAGCCGCGAAGAGACTAAGATCATCCTTGAAACGCAGAAGATCATGAACGAATCTTTTGCGGTGACTGCGACGACGGTGAGGGTCCCCGTCTTCTATGCCCACTCGGAATCGGTGAACTGTGAGTTCGTTAGAGCGATTTCTCCGGAAGAAGCGCGCAAGATTCTTTCAAAGGCACCGGGCGTCGAGGTGGTCGATAACCCCAAAGAGGCAGAGTATCCTCTTGCGATTCATGCGGCGGGGAAGGATAGTGTTTTTGTAGGACGGATCCGGAAGGACCCGACCGTTCCCTCGGGCCTCAATTTCTGGGTGGTGGGAGACAATCTTCGGAAGGGAGCGGCGCTCAATGCGGTGCAAATCGCAGAAGCGTTATGAGACACCTTGTCCTGACCATCAGTTTCGACGGCACGGACTACGCAGGGTCCCAAATTCAAAAAAATGCACCTACTGTCCAGGGGGTTCTGGAAAAGGTCCTCTCCAGACTTCTTAAGGAAAAAGTGCGCCTTTTAGCGGCGGGACGGACAGATGCGGGAGTGCATGCCTTCTCTCACGTCATCTCCTTTAAAACAAATTCCGGCATTCCTCTTCTTGCATTGAAAAGAGCCCTCAACAGTCTCCTTCCTCAGGACATCGTCGTGAAAAAGGTGAAGGAAGCCCCTCTCTCTTTTCATCCCCGCTATGAGGCGGTTTTAAAACGATATCGTTACACGCTCCGGAACCATCCTTCCCGCTCACCTTTCGACCGCTTTTACACAGCGTACTGTCCCGATCCTCTTAACGTAGCCGCCATGCAAAGGGCCGCACACTATCTCATCGGCAGACGCAATTTCAAATCGTTTCAGGCCAAGGATAAAAGGGAACGTCCTTCCATCCGGAACATCCGCCGTCTTTCGATTCGCAAAATTTCTCCCTACGTCACGATTGATATTGAAGGGGACGGTTTTCTGTACAAGATGGTCCGGAATATCGTCGGCACACTCCTTGAGGTGGGGAGGGGAAAACGGACCCCTTCCGACATCAAAACGATTCTTTCTCAGAAAGACCGCTCCAAGGCGGGGCGCACCGCCCCTGCGAGGGGACTTTGCCTTATGGGAGTCCGGTATCCCTGATGAAGCGTAGCGAGAGACTCAAAGAAGAAATTGAGGCCTTTGAGGATGTGGCCTCTTATGAAGAGCATATTCAGAAACCCCTCCATCAGGCGGTCGTGCATGATTTTGAGACACTCCTTTCCAAAGAGGACTTTTCGGGGAAGCAGATTTTAGAGGTGGGATGCGGCACCTCGCCATTCTTTTCATGCTACCGAAAAGCCTCAGAAATATTTTTGATTGATCTGAATGAACGTCTTCTGAAACGGACCTCTGTTCCTTCTCATGTCCGGCGGATTGTCGCGGATGGTTCACGCCTCTGTTTCCGGAACGGTTCGATGGATGCTGTCATTTTATTTGGTGTGTTACATCATTTCCCAGACCAAAGAGCAGGTCTGGAGGAAGTGAAAAGAGTCCTCTCCAGAGAAGGAAAACTTTTTCTCGTAGAACCGCACACGAGGAGCCTAAACAGTTTTTATCGCTTCCTTCGTCTTGTGGGTCTCCGGGTGATCGGGAAAAGAGGTGTCAAGGCTTTGATCGGGTGCTTTAGTCCTGAGGAGGGGACGATTTCATTGAGAACAGTCTGCTCCGTCTTCAGGAATGAATTTTGCATCTCTGCGAGGACGCTCTATCCGTTTCGCTTGCCCCCCTTCCGACTGTTTAAAAAAACGACTCTCGAGATCTCTCTGAATCGGTTTTTGAATGCGTTTCCTCCCACCGCTTTTTTTGGAACACTTCTTTTTGTCATTGTGGAGCGGAATAAAAACAGATGAAGCTCTTGGCCATCAGCCTTCCTGGACTAGGGAACACGCTTCTTCTGACGCCCGCCTTGCGTCTTTTGAAACAAAAGAGTCCCGGCTCTTCCATTACGGTCTTGGTCATGTTCCAGAGTTCCAAGGATCTCTTGGACTCCAATCCCTATGTAGACGAGGTGCTTCATTGGGATTTTATCGAGAAAAGTCGTCTCTCTTCACTTCGGTTTGTGATGGAACTGAGGAGCCGCCGGTTTGATGCCTCCCTCTTGGGCTATCCCTCAAACCGTTTCGAGTATAACCTCATCCAATGGCTGATCGGATCGCCGAAACGGCTGGGGCACCATTATCACCATTTTGATTGGCAAAACCTCAATTTTTTGAATAATCTGACAGTCGTGGAATCTGATCTCCTTCATGATGTCGAAGAGAACGTTCGGTTGATCAGACAGCTGGGGGTACAGACCGATACGATTCCGAAACCGGAGATCTTCTTGACCTCCTCCGACCATGATTTCGCAAGCCGCTGGCTTGAGGAAAGGAAATTGACAAAACATTTCCTGATCGGATTTCATGCCGGGTCAGCCGTCTTTAAAAATCAGGTGAGGAGAAGATGGGATCCTGAAAAGTTTGCTCAATTGGGAGACCATCTGACCGCAAGGTATGGGTGTTCCATTCTCCTCTTTGGCGGAAAGGAAGATGACACAGCCAATGCTTCCATTTTTTCCTCGATGAAAACGAAACCTTTCCTCGTTCAAGGGGCAGGGATCACCCAAACCGCTTCCGTGATGGCTCGCTGCAAGATCATGGTGACCAATGACTCCAGTCTGATGCATCTGGCCGCCGCTTTAGAAATCCCTATTGTTGCACTCTTCGGTCCTACGGATCCCCGGTGGGTGCGTCCTTTTCAAAGTCCCCATCGAATCGTCCGTAAAGACCTCTCCTGTTCACCCTGTTTTTACTATTCTCCCAAGCCCCTCACCTGCTATCGTCCAGAAAAGGATTTTGCCTGTCTGAAATGGATTGAGCCCGAAGAGGTCCTGGAAGCGGTCGATTCCTTTTTAAAGAACCCTTCCTCTTTTGAAGGGGCTTCTCATGTTTGAACGATTTGAAGTGGCAAAGGAAAGATTGGATCCCGGAAATCCCTATGCCCGTTACCCCCTCTTGCGCTCCTTGGCTGTGTATGAATTTGCCAAATTGTACAGTCGAGGAAAAAAGGTTCTCGACGTTCCTTGCGGTGCTGGCCATGGCCTGCTTCACTGTGCGGGAGAAACGTTAACTCTCGTCGGTTGTGATCTCTCCCAAGGGGCCTTGCAGTATGCCAAAAAGATGTCCCCGCATCATTCTATCCATTTTTGCTGCGGAGACCTCTTTAAGCTCCCTTTTCGAGATGAGAGTTTTGATGTGGTCCTTTCTTTTCAGGTGGTGGAACACTTCACTTCTGTTCAAAGCTATTTTCAAGAGATGCTCAGGGTTCTCAAACGGGGTGGAACTTTTCTCATCGCAACCCTCAACAAAGAGCAAACGACCTCCGGACTCAATCCCTTTCATGTCAAGGAATATGCTTATCCTGAGTTTGAAGCGACGGTCCGCTCCTTTTTTCCAAACGCAAAGTTTTTTGGTCTCATGGGGAGTGAGCGTTATATGAAATTGCGTCGCGCGGAAGGACGTTTCGGAAAACTTTTCATGATTCTTGATCCTTGGGGACTCCGCCACAAACTTCCTCGGCGGTTCTGGGAAGGGAGTTATACCCTCTGCACGTATTGGGTGAACTTCATTGTCACAAACCGCCACCGCTCTGAAACGGATCACCTGACCCTTGGAGATTTTAAAATGGTGGAGGAAAATCTTTCCAAAACTTTGGATTTTGTAGCGGTCTGTACAAAGGAATCATGAAAACTTTCATTGTCATCCCAACCTATAATGAAGCGGACACCCTCCCAGAACTTCTGGAAGCTCTCTTGGACCTGGGGATCGACCTGGAAGTGCTCGTGGTGGACGACCATTCGCCGGATGGAACAGCCGATAATGTCAAAAGGCGCATGAGCCAAGATCCTCGAATCCATCTGATTGAACGGCCGAAGAAGATGGGGCTGGGATCTGCCTATCTTGCCGGATTCCGTTATGCCCTCGAAAAAGGAGCCGATGTTATTTTCGAAATGGACGGAGATCTCTCACACAATCCCCACTATGTCCCGGCTATACTTGAGAAATTGCGCGAGGCCGATGGTGTTATTGGCTCCCGCTATATCAAAGGAGTGAGTGTTGTGGACTGGCCGATGGGAAGACTCTTGATGAGCTATTGTGCGAATCGGTGGACGAGATGGATGACGGATGTACCCATTCACGACATGACCTCTGGGTTCAAGGCCTTTCGGCGGGAGGCCCTTCTCTCTTTAGATTTTTCCAAAATCCGTTCCGACGGCTATTCTTTTCAGATCGAGGTCAACTTTCTCCTTTATCAGAAAAAATTCCGCCTTTCAGAATTTCCCATTATTTTTACGGACCGGAATATCGGCGTCTCCAAAATGACAGGGACGATTGTCTTTGAGGCCATTGGAACGGTTTGGAGGCTTTTCTTTGAGAGACTTTTCAAAATCTCACGAAAAACTTGAACAGTTCTTTTTTTGGATCACCTGTTTTATCTCTTTTGCTGTCTATCTCAGAACGCTTTGTCCCACTGTTTATATAGGGGATAGCGGGGAACTGATTGCCGCGGCCTACACCTTGGGGATCGCGCACCCTCCCGGCTATCCTCTTTATTGTCTCCTCGGAAAAGGCTTCACCTTTCTTCCTTTCGGAAATATCGCCTATCGGATCAATCTTCTTTCCGCTTTCTTTGCGTCTCTCACGGTGGGTATGGTGTATCTGATTCTTTTGCATCTCCTCCGAAAAAAAGAAGCCCCCTCTTTGAAACGCCCTATCCTTTTCGCTTGCACAGGAGCCCTCTTCTATGGTTTTTCGAGGGACTTTTGGTCACAGGCCGTGAGTGCGGAGGTCTACACCCTCAACACATTTTTCTTCGCTTTACTCCTTTACCTTCTTCTTCGCTGGATTGAAGAGAAAAAGAAAGGGATCCTGTTTCTTTCCGCCTATCTCTTGGGTTTGGGTATCGGAAATCACCACACACTTCTTGTCTTCGGCCCGCTCTTTTCCTCTGTTGTCCTCCTTGAGGAACCGTTTCTTCTGAAGGATTTCCGCTTTTTAGGAAAAGCCATTTTTTTACTGGGATTGGGACTTTCGGTTTATCTCTACCTTCCCCTTCGGGCACTGGCAAGGCCTGACGCGAACTGGGGGGTTCTCCCGTCGTTAAAAAGCGTTTTCTACCATATTCTGATGCTTCAATACCGCGACCTCGGACCCGCAGCTCCTCGAAGCGTTTCGCTTTACCTTGAAGAACTGGTTTCTTTCTTCCAGACCTGCGCAGAACAGGGAGTTCCCCTCTTGTGGGTGTTTTCTTTTCTGGGGTTCTGGCGGCTTTATTCAAAAGATGCGAGAGGATGGTTTGCCGCAACTTTTCTCTTTTTGGAAACAAGTCTTCTTTTGATCATCGTCGTCAATTTCGAAACGAGTTCCAGCAGCCTTTATCTGATGCGTCCTTTTTATCTCCCGGCGTGGATGGTTCTCAGTCTCTTCTGGGGCGTTGGGATCTCGGAATGTTTTTCTTTTCTGACCCAAAGATTCCATTTCACGAGATCTCTTGTGGTCGGATGCCTTGTTTTTCCTCTTTTTCTTTTCTTGAGGAATTTTCCATTGAACGATCTGAGTGGTCATCGCTTGGCGGAAGATTTTGGCCGGGACCTTTTGGATACCATAAGACCCAGGGGGATTCTCTTTGTCTCAGGGGACGATCCGCACTTCATTCTGGCCTATCTCAAAATCGTGGAGCACTGCCGCCCCGATGTTGAAGTTTTCGGCCTCGAATCCGGTCCCTTTGGAAAAATCCAAAAGAAGAATTTTTTCAAATTCTCATCAGAGCATCAAGAATTTCCTATATATTCTAACACGCGAACCTTGTCCACTCCTTCCGGCTTCCAATTGAAAACAAACGGGCTTCTTTATCAGCTGGTTAAAAAGGGAACGACGGTACCCAAGGCCGTCTGGGAGAGCTATCGGGTGAGAGATCCGGCAAGGGTCGAAGCCGATGACCTCTTTGAAAAATTTATCCTGACCCGTTATTTTTGGATGAAAGGAGAGGCGCGGCTTGAGGAAGGAAATCAAGAGGAGGCCCGAAAAGAGTTCAGAGCCGTTTCAACCTTGGCCGGGACGCAAGGGTTTATTCATACGCAATTGGGAATTTTTTATATCAGCATGGGATGGGCTAAGGAGGGGCTGGCCTCTTTTCAAGAAGCGCTCCGGTTGAACCCTTACGACCCGGAGGTGTGGAAAGGCCTTGGGATTGTGATAGGCCAATTGGGCCATTATCAGGAATCCGTTCGACTCCTCGAGCGCGCTGTGGAGCGCCGGCCGACGGACTCAGAGATTACCTTTAACTTGGGGGTCAGTTACGGAAATCTCAGACAGTTTGACCGGGCGATTTTTTGGTGGAGAAGGACACTCTTTTTAAATCCCTTACAACACACTGCCGTTGAAAATATTCAGAAGGCCAAGGTGTTTTCCGCCTCTTAATTATACTTGACAGAAAAGTGCTTCTCTGCTACACTTAATGTTTATCCCGAAGGATAGCCATGAAAAAATTTACAGATCTTCATAGTTCTCAACAGGTTGTGAGAAAACGCTATATCATAGATGCAAAAGGAAAGATCCTCGGCCGCCTTGCCCAGAAAGTTGCAACGGTGTTACGGGGAAAGGGGAAACCTTTTTTCACCTATCATCGGGATTTAGGGGATTATGTCGTTGTCTTTAATGCGGATAAAATCAGGGTGACCGGAAGAAAGCCGAAAGCAAAGATCTATACTTCTTATTCGGGGTATCCCGGGGGGCTTAAGAAAATAACCCTTGAAAAACTTCTCGAGGAACAGCCGGAAAAAGTGATTCAGCACGCGGTCCGGGGGATGCTTCCGAAGACCCCTTTAGGAAGGAAAATTTTCGGCAAACTCAAAGTGTACCGGGGTGAAAACCTCCCCTTTGGGACAAAAAATCTAGAAGTATTGGAGATGGCTTCATAATGGTGGAATCCACGACACTAGAAGAAAAAGCGAAAGAAACGGTACTTCCGTCGGCGACTTTCCCTGTCACGGCGACAGGGAGACGGAAGGAGTCTGTGGCACAAGTACGGCTCTTTTCCGGGGCGGGTGAGATGGAAGTGAACGGAAAACCTTTGAAGGATTATTTCAGACAAGGCGCCTATCAGGCCGTCACCCAGCAGCCGCTTGAAGTGACCCGTATGCAGGACAAATTTCATGTTGTTGTAAAAGTTTCAGGAGGAGGTCTATCTGGACAGGCCGGTGCGGTGCGTCATGCGATCGCGCGGGCCCTTGTGAAGGCCGATGCAACGCTCCGTCAGGTACTTCGCCGCGGAGGATATCTCACGCGGGATCCCCGGATGAAAGAAAGAAAGAAGTATGGTCAGAAGGGCGCCCGCGCACGCTTCCAGTGGACGAAACGGTGAGGCTAAGAGACACAAAGTAAAAGTCAAAGCGAAAAATTAAAAACTTAGGTAACCTATTCTGGATTCGTCCATGCGACGGAGGTTCGTTGACAGAATAGGTTTTTTATTTTAAACTGTTTCCATAACTTAAGGAAAATAGCCATGTTAAAAGTAGGAGTCATGGGGGTCCGGGGGTACACGGGAGAGGAACTTTTAAAGATTCTTCTCCATCACCCGAAAGTGAGGGTCACTTCTCTTCAGGCGCGCCTCGAAAAACCGATGTCCCTTTCGGCGGTGTTGCCTCGTTTTTCCCATCAGACCGATTTGGTCTGCGCGGATTACACACCGGAAGTGATGGCAAGGGGATGTGAGGTCGTTTTTTTGGCGCTCCCCCATACCGTTTCCATGACGGTCGCCTCAAAGATTCTGAAGAAGGGGAAGAAGGTCATTGACCTTTCTGCCGACTTCCGGTTGAAAGACACGGCACTTTACAAAAAATATTATGCGGCAGACCACGTCGCCAAAGGGGACCTCAAGGAAGCGGTGTATGGCCTCCCCGAACTTTACCGGGAAAAAATCAAAAAGGCAACGCTCATCGCCAACCCGGGATGCTATCCGACGGGCATTTTGCTCGGGGCGTATCCGCTTCTGAAGAAAGGATGGGTCGAAAGTTCGTTTGTCGCGGATGCGAAGTCCGGTGTTACGGGAACGGGACGTTCGGCGTCGGAGGCCTTTCAGTTTGCTGAGGTGAATGAGAATTTCAGGGCCTACAAGGTGGCGGAGCATCAGCATGTTCCGGAGATGGAGGAGGTTCTGGAGAACACCCTCCGGAAAAAGATCGACGTCATTTTCACGCCGCACCTTGTTCCGATCAACCGGGGGATCCTCTCGACCCTTTATTTCCGGTTGACACGGTCGGTTTCGACCCAGCAGGTTACTGACCTTTACAAGGCGTTGTATCAAAAGGAACCGTTCGTCCGAATTTTAGCCGACGGGAAATTACCGGAAGTGAAACATGTCCTTTATACGAATTTCTGCGATATTGCGGTGAAAGTGGATGCCGTGCGGAAAACGGTTATCGTCGTGACGGTGATTGACAATCTCGTGAAAGGGGCCGCAGGCCAGGCGGTCCAGAATATGAACCTGATGGTGGGATTCGGGGAAACCGAGGGACTTCTTTGATGGAAAGGGTCACAGGAGGGGTCACGGCGCCGAAGGGATTTTTGGCGGTGGGGCTACGGGCGGGAATCAAGCAGTGGGCTCGGGACCTTGGGCTTCTTTATTCGGAAGTTCCCGCGAATGCCGCCGGCATTTTTACGACGAGCCGTCTGCAGGGGGCTCCGCTTTTTGTGACACGGAATCATCTCAAGAGCGGACGACTTCAGGCCGTGATTGTGAATAGCGGAAATGCCAACTGCTGCACCGGAAAAAGAGGCGTTTGGGATGCGCGGCGGATGGCCTCTCTTGCGGCAAAGGCTCTTCGCATTTCCGAACGGCTTGTGGCGGTCTGTTCGACTGGCGTCATCGGCGTTTATCTTCCGATGGAGCGGATCACACGGAAGATCCCGGTGTTGGTTTCGGATTTGGACCGGAAGAATCATCTCGAGTTTGCCGAATCGATTCTGACGACCGATAAGAAAATCAAAGAAAGTGCCGTCCGGTTTTCCCTCGGAGGTAAGCAGGCAACGATCGGAGCGGTCTGTAAGGGATCCGGAATGATTTATCCCCGGATGGCGACGATGCTCTGTTTCGTCGCGACGGATGCTTCGGTTGAGCAAAGACTCCTTCAGAAACTTTTGCAGGATATCGGGGATGAGACCTTCAATCGGATCACGGTCGACGGAGATACGAGTCCCAACGACACCGTCCTCCTTTTGGCAAACGGCGTCGTTGGAAATACGCCGATCCGGTCGACGACGGAAAAATCGTTCAAGGTCTTTGAAAAAGCACTCTTGAGTGTGATGCAGGAGCTTGCGGAAAAGATTGTGGCAGACGGCGAAGGGGTGACGCAGGTGGCCGAGGTCATCGTGGAGCATGCGAAAAGCGAAGAAGAAGCGCTCCGGGCCTGCCGGACCGTCGCCAATTCCAGTCTTGTGAAGACCGCCCTCTATGGGCGGGATGCCAACTGGGGAAGGATTGCGGCGAGCGTCGGCGCCAGCGGTGTTTCCTTTTCACAGGAAAAACTTTCCATTGGACTCGGGGGGAGATGGTTTTTGCGAAGAGGAAACCCTTTGAATGCCAAAAGGATCCATGCGGCGGATATGTTTAAACAGAATCCTTTGAAAATCCGGATCGATTTGGGAACGGGGAAGTCTTCTGCCTCCATGCTCACCTCGGACCTTACGGACGAATATATCCGGATTAACGCCCATTATAGAACTTGACAGAAGGATGAGAAGTGTGTTGTGAGAGGTGAGTTTGGGGTGAGTGGTGCGGGTGAGTTAGAACTCATCCACACCCCCACAACCAAACCCACTACCCACAACTCACTACCCACGACCCAACAATGAGACGGATTATTCAAAAGGCGGATATCCTGATTGAAGCGCTCCCGTATCTCCGGGCTTTCCGGGGAAAGGCGTTTGTCATCAAATACGGCGGGCGGGTGATGACGAGTGACAAAGGGAGACGGTCAATCCTTCAGGATATTGTTTTCCTTTCTTCCGTCGGCATCTCGCCGATTCTGGTGCACGGCGGAGGGCCGCAGATTGACGCCAAACTTCGGGCGTTGGGGGGAAAGGTCACTTTTGTCGACGGGAAAAGGGTCACCGACGAAAAGGTCGTTGGCGTTGTGGATGAAGTCTTGACCGAAATCAATCGGGAGTTGGTCTATGAAATTCGGGAAGATCTGAAGGGGCATGCCAAGGGCCTTGACGGAAAAGGGGGACTTTTTGAAGTGAGGAAGGATACCCAAGAAGCGTTGGGATATGTCGGGGAAATTGTGAGTGTGAGACGGCCGCTTGTTGCAAAGATTCTTAAGAGCGGAGCGATCCCGGTCGTCTCCCCTGTCTCGAAGGGAAAAGATGGAAAACTTTATAACGTCAATGCGGATGAGGCGGCGACAAAACTAGCCGAAGCGCTCAAGGCGGAAAAACTGGTCTTCTTCACCGATGTGAACGGAATTTTGCGGGATAGAAGCGATCCAAGCAGCCGGATTCCGACGGTGAGAGTCAGCGAAGTGGAGTCTCTCATTTCCAAAAAAGTGATTGAACAGGGGATGATCCCGAAGGTAAGAGCCGCAGTCCATGCGATTTCAAAGGGTGTGAAAAAGGTGCACATTATTAATGGGAATATTCCCCGGGCACTTCTCCTTGAGATTTTCACCGATAAAGGGATCGGAACGGAAATTGTGAAATGAACGCTCAGGAAGTGATCGCTCAAGAAAAAGAGTATGTTCTTCCTAATTACCGAAGGACCCCTCTTGTCTTTACAAAGGGGAAGGGGACGAAGATATGGGATATCCACGGAAAGTGCTATCTCGATTTTTTCCCGGGGTGGGGGGTGAGCGGCCTCGGCCATTGTCCTCCTGCGGTGACGCGGGCGATCCAGACGCAATCCAGAAGGATTATTCATGTATCCAACAATTATTACCATCCGCTTCAGGTGAAACTTGCGAAGCGGATTATCGAATCTTCTTTCGAGGGAAAAGTTTTTTTCTCAAATAGCGGTGCTGAGGCGGTTGAAGCGGCGATCAAGCTTGCGCGCGCCTACGGGCATCCGAATCGGTATGAAATCCTGTCGATGGAAAGATCATTTCATGGGAGGACGCTTGCGGCAGTAACGCTTACCGGTCAGGCGAAATATAAGGAAGGATTCGGGCCGCTTCCGCAGGGGTTTCGGGAAGTCCCTTTGAATGACCTGGATGCGGTAAAAAATGCGATCCGGCCAGAGACGATTGCCATCTTTATTGAACTCATCCAGGGTGAAGGGGGAATTCATGTTGCAACGCCGGAGTTTGTGAAGGGGCTTCGAAAACTCTGCGATGAGAAAAAGATTCTCCTTGTCTTCGACGAAGTGCAAACAGGAATCGGCAGGACCGGAAAACTTTTCTGTTTCGAGCATTACGGGGTCATCCCGGATGTGATGACGTTGGCAAAAGCGCTCGGGGGTGGGGTCCCGATCGGGGCGATGGTGGTTCGGAAGCCTTTTACAGAACTCTTAGGACCCGGACGGCATGCGGCAACATTTGGGGGGAGCCCCCTCGTCTGCCGGGCGGCCTTGGCCGTTTTTGAGACGATTCAGAAGGAAAAACTTCTTTCCAATGTAACGAAACTTGGGGAGTTTCTTTTTGAATCGATAAGGTCGTTCAAAGAAAAATATCCGAATCTTATTCAGGAAGTGCGGGGCAAAGGATTCATGCTCGGGATGGAACTGAAACAGGATGGAAAAGTATTCATCGACAAATGTATCGAACGGAGACTTCTTTTAAATTGTACGCAAGAACGGGTCATTCGGGTGATGCCGCCCTTGAATGTGACAAGGAAAGAAATCGTGCAAGCGCTCGGGATTGTTGAAACGGTCTTAAAGGAACTTTCATGAAGAAGGATTTTGTAACGCTTAAAAAGTGGAGCGGCGCGGAGATTGAGGCGCTTTTCAAACAGGCCGAACTTCTCAAGCACTCAAAGGGGAAACCTTTGGCAGGAAAGTCGCTTGCGCTCATTTTCCAGAAGCCCTCGATGCGGACGCGGGTCTCCTTTGAAGTGGGAATGTTTCAGTTGGGCGGGACGGTCATTTACCTCGGCCCCGACGACATTCAACTCGGAGTGCGGGAGCCGGTGGAGGATATCGCCCTTGTGCTTTCACGATATGTCGACGGGATTGTCGCAAGGACTTTTGCGCATCAAGATGTGGAGACTCTTGCGCGTCATGCAGCGGTTCCGGTCATCAATGGACTCAGCGACGATGAACATCCCTGTCAGGCCCTTGCCGATCTTTACACGATCCGGCAGATCTACAAGAAGCTTAAGGGAATCAAGATTGCTTATGTCGGCGATGGGAACAATGTCCTTTGTTCACTATTGCACGGCGCATCACTCGTGGGAGCGGATCTTTCCGCTGCGACCCCCAAAGGATACGAGCCCCCTTCTTCCGCTGTGAGGGAGGCAGAGACATTTGCAAAGAAATCAGGGAGTTGCATTTGTGTTGGATCTGATCCGAGAGAGGCGGTGCACGAGGCGGATATTGTTTATACCGATGTCTGGACGAGCATGGGACAGGAGAAGGAAAAAGAAAAGCGGCTCGGAGACTTTCAAGGGTTTCAGATCAATGAAACCTTGATGAAACTCGCAAAACCGTCCGCCCGTTTCATGCACTGTTTACCGGCGCACCGGGGAGAGGAAGTCTCGGCGCAGGTTTTGGAAGGGAAACAATCGGTTGTTTTGGATCAGGCGGAAAACCGGCTTCATGTACAGAAAGCCATCTTGGTTACATTATTAAAATGAGAAGCAGAGAAGCAAGAAACAGAGAAGCAGAGATTTTGAAGAATTTTTATCTCTGCCTCTCTGCATCTCTGTCTCTCTGCTTCTAGTTAAAGGAATATCAATGATACGGAAAAAAGTGGTACTTGCCTATTCGGGTGGACTTGATACTTCGGTCTGTGTGAAGTGGCTTACTGAGGAAAAGAATCTCGATGTGGTCTGTTTCTCGGCCGATATCGGTCAAGGCGTTCACAAACCTTTATTGACCAAGAGGGCAAAAGCGAGCGGCGCCAAAAAACTTTATATCAAGGATCTTCGGGCCGAATTTGTCCGGGATTTTATTTTCCCGACGCTCAAAGCCGGTGCTGTGTATGAATCGAAATATTATTTGGCAACTGCCCTTTCGCGGCCTTTGATCGCCAAAGCGCTTGTGGAAGTAGCGCGGAAGGAAAAGGCCTCCTATATTGCACATGGCTCTACCGGAAAAGGGAACGATCAGGTCCGGTTTGAAGTGTCTGTGGGTGCACTCGCCCCGAATCTTGGAGTGATTGCACCGCTCCGGGAATGGGATTTGTCGTCGAGGGAGGGAGAGATCGAATACGCGAGGAAAAAAAGGATCCCTCTCGAATTCGGCGGAAAGTTACTTTACTCGATTGACGAGAACCTCTGGGGAAGAAGTATTGAGGCGGGAAAATTGGAGGATCCGTGGACGGAGCCGCCGGCAGAGGTATACAAAGAAACAAAGGATCCCGGTAAAGCCCCGAATAAACCGCTTTATCTGGAGATTCAGTTTGAAAAGGGAATTCCGGTGGGGATGAACGGAAGACGGTGGAGCCCTATCGATTTGATCACACGGCTCAAGAAAGCGGGCGGAACGCATGGGATTGGAAGAAGTGACCTTGTCGAGAATCGGTTGGTCGGCATCAAGAGTCGGGAAATTTATGAGGCACCCGCTGCGGTGATTCTGGGGGCGGCGCATGAGGCGCTTGAGAATCTGACATTAGATCGGAACCTTTTCCATTACAAACGGCTTTTGGCGGAGCGGTATGCGGAGCTGGTCTACGATGGACTCTGGTTTACGCCGCTACGGGAGTCCCTCGATGCGTTTGTGGAGGCCTCTTCCCGGCGGGCCACAGGGACGATCCGGGTGAAACTTTTCAAGGGGACTGCAACGGTTGTAGGAAGAAAGTCTCCTTATTCACTCTATCAGGAAAAACTTGCCACGTACGGCAAGAAGGATGTTTTCGACCGGAAGATTGCCGAGGGATTTATCAAAGTCTGGGGGCTTCCGTACCGCGGTCAGAAGTAGTTATTGGCTCGTGATGTGTTCACCGCACCGCTTGCGACGCCCAGCGTGCGTCGCTGCGCTTGTACCTCGACCTCGCTCGTCCCTCGCATTCGCTCGGGACACCGTGCCCGCTCGGTCGAGCTGACATGCGGTTTACACAATCACTTGCCAATAACTTCAAAGGATCTAAGAAATAGCGGGTAGCGAAGGCGCTTCGGCCGAGGGGTGACGCGACCTAGGGCTCCCATTCGCCTGCAGGCGAAAGCCGAAGCCGAATGGGATAAGGTCGCGGCAGGATCCCGAGGCGAAAGGATATTCACATGAAAAAGTTATGGGGTGGAAGATTCAGGAAGGGAACGGACCCGCTGTTTGAGGCGTTCTCGAGACAGGCACCTGTCGATGAAGCGCTGCTCGTCGATGACATTCAGGGAAGCATTGCCCATGCCAAAATGCTTGGGCGGATCAAGCTTCTTTCGAAAAACGAATCTTCCCGACTGGTGAACGGTTTAACCCGGATTTCCGACGAGTACCTCAAAGGGAAATTAAGATACAACGAAAAGGCGGAAGACGTGCACACGTTTGTGGAGGACCTTTTGACCAAACGGATCGGGGAAGTGGCCCAAAAACTGCACACCGCCCGGTCCCGGAACGACCAGGTCACACTGGATACCCGGCTTTACTGTAAGAGATGGATTTATGCGACGCTGAAACATCTATGGACATTTCAAAAGTCACTCATCTGGTTCGCAAAAAAGCATAAAGACGTGATTATCCCGGGCTATACGCATCTTCAGCATGCGCAGCCGGTCCTTCTTGCCCACCACATTCTCGCCTATTGCGAGATGCTTGAACGGGATAAGCGACGGCTTGAGGAAACGCTGCAAAGGGTCGATGTGCTTCCGCTCGGCTCCGGGGCGATGGCGGGGAGCTCTCTTCCGATCGACCGGAAGTTTTTGGCGAAAGAGCTCGGATTTTCTAAAATCTCAGAAAATAGCATGGATGCGGTGGGCGACCGGGATTACGTCATTGAAACATTAAGCAATTTTTCGATCCTCGCCATGCATTTATCAAGACTTTCCGAGGAACTCATTCTTTGGAGCACCGAGGAGTTCGGATTCATCACCCTCGATGAATCGTTCTGCACCGGCTCGAGCATGATGCCGCAGAAAAGAAATCCTGATTTCCTGGAACTGGTGAGAGGGGAGACAGGGCGGGCGTATGGAAGTCTTGTGGCGGTCCTCACGATGATGAAGGGCCTTCCGCTCGCCTACAACCGGGATATGCAGCTCGACAAAGCCCCTCTCATGGAAGCGATGGCGCGGGTACGCCAGATCCTGGCCCTTTTTCCCCGATTTTTCGAAACGCTCGAGATTCGGGAGGGATCGATTCGGAAGCACCTTTTGGACGACGGGCTCCTCGCCACAGATGTTGCGGAGTACCTTGTGAAAAAGGGGGTCCCTTTCCGGAAGGCGCATGAAATTGTGGGAAGTCTGATGCGGCATCTTGAACAGAGGAAACGACGGCTTACTTCTTTATCT
>Ga0209824_10000605_pt1 | contig 22050 bp, 24 predicted proteins | sample VDWuncwatermetaG_FD_184124 | JGI IMG/M metagenome (GOLD analysis project Ga0209824, IMG submission 184124) | Wastewater microbial communities from Netherlands to study Microbial Dark Matter (Phase II) - VDW unchlorinated drinking water (SPAdes)... ... | reverse complement strand
GAATAATCTGGTACTGTAAAGGTTTTTGAATAAGGAAATTGAGTAGATGTAGTAATTGTGGTGCTTTTTTTATCAGTTTGTCCTGTATTGGTATCCAATAAGACATAATCACAAACTATATTACAAATAGAATTAGTATTCGTTATTGTTGTTTGAAATGTTACTTGTTCACCATGTCTAATATTATAAGGAATGCTGTCTGCGGTTATACTAAACTTAGGAGCGTCAGCAGAAACAGAACTAGAAAGAATAACAATTAAAATTAGAAAAATTATAATTATTTTCATTCTCCCAACGTTAATTTAAATTAATGTAATTTAATATTATATTTTAATTCTCATTCCTCTAAACTCCCTTCATTCATCGATTCCTGCCTTGCAGCCATCACCCAAGGATTTATTTTTTTGCTGTTAATGCCGTTTTGTTTTTTAGCTAAATATTGTGAAACTGCTGTAGTTACAATCAATACCTTTTTTTCTTTGGAAAGTACTTCCCTTTTTGGTTTAAAACCTTTCAATTCTTCTATTATTTTATTGTTCTCAATAAAAGATGTTGTTACATTGCCCCTTAAAAACTGTCTTTTGTTTAAAACTGTTTGATGAAAAGGAATTGTCGTTTTAACCCCGTCAATTATGAACTCGCCTAACGCTCTTTTCATCCTCGCAATCGCCTCATGCCTTGTGTTTCCGTAGCAAATAAGAAGTGCAATCAATGAATCAAATTGCGGTGAAATCTTACAGCCAGAATGACAGGAACTGCTTATTCTTATTCCTGGTCCTCCAGGAGGCAAATAATTAACAATCGTGCCGGGCGAAGGAGCAAAGTCATTTGATGGATCTTCTGCATTTATCCTGCATTCTATGGCATGGCCTTCAATTTTTATATCCTCCTGATTGTAAGAAAGCTTGGCGCCTTCCGCAAGTTTTATTTGCTCTTTGACCAAATCAACATTGGTCACCATTTCTGTTACACCATGCTCTACCTGTATTCTTGTATTCATTTCAATAAAATAAAAATTCTTGTTTTTATCCAACAAAAACTCTACAGTGCCGGCGCCTTCATATCCTATTGCCTTAATGGCATTAACAGCGGCATTTCCCATTATTTCTCTTAATTCGTTTGTCAAAGCAGGGCTAGGTGATTCTTCAATTAATTTTTGGTGTCTTCTTTGTATACTACAGTCCCTTTCACCTAGATGAATTACATTGCCGTACTTATCTGCTAGTATTTGAAACTCTATATGTCTGGGTTCTTCAAGATACTTTTCAATATACAGGGAATCATTGCCAAAGGCGTTCAAGGATTCTTTCATTGCACATTCATAAGCATCAAATATCTCTTCTTCTTGAGTAACAATCCTCATTCCCTTACCACCACCACCAGCTGATGCCTTTAAAATAACAGGCAACCCAATTTTTCTAGCGAGTCTTAAAGCATGCTCCTTATTTTTTAAGTCTTCCTTTATTCCTTCAATGACAGGAATTTTTGCCTTAATCATGGCTTTTTTCGCTTCTATCTTATCGCCAAGTTTTTTTATCATTTTAGTAGAAGGCCCGATAAACGTTATCCCTTTCTTCTCGCAAAGGTTAGCAAATCTTGGATTTTCTGCTAAAAACCCATAACCTGGATGTATGGCATCGCAATTGCTCTGTTTAGTAATATTTACAATTTTTTTGATATCAAGATAATTTTTTGATTTGCCTATGTTATATGATTTGTCAGCAAATTTGACAGCAAGAGAATCTTTTTCTTCTTCAGAATAAATAACAATGCTTTCTATACCCAACTCACGACATGCTCGTATTATTCTAAGCGCTATCTCTCCACGATTAGCAATCAATATCTTCTTAAAACCAATGTTGCTTAAGGAAGTGTAGGTTTTTTCCTTGTCCTTGTTTATCCCTAAACCTTTCGTTAATATTTCTAAGAATGATTTATTAGATGGGTTATGCAAAATTTCTTCAACATGGTATTCGTCAACATGAGGAAGCCTTTTTATTACATTTGCTGTTATAAAGCTACCGACATCTTGTATTCTTGATGACTTGAATAAACTTTTACCATGGGTTATTATATGCTGCCTTGTAATTACCTCAAGATATTTGTATGCGTCTGGAAATGCCTCTTTTATTTTTACAATAGATTTCCTTAAAAAGAAGTATATCTTTTCAAATGGATTTAGAGCTTTATTTATGAAGTCTATCATTAGCTTCTGTCTTATTCTAAGTTCAAGTTTTACCCTTTTGTTCCTCAGCATAACATGTAATTTTGTATTACTTTATATAAAGATATTGGCTTTTTAACAGTTAAACATATATTATTTTATAAATATTTTAGAAAATATGTATTAGAAAATATTATGGTAGAAAATTATTTAAAGAGACAAAAAGAGAACGCGCCTGTAAGTTAACTACACCAACTCTTAATAGTTAATTCATAACTTAATATGGTTAAAAATTCAATCCGTTCGCAGTGAAATGCGAGGTTCGCCTCGCTCACCATCTCACTGCTCACAAATTTTAGTCTCGGCAAAATCAGTCAATTGTGAGCGAGTTCGCAACGAGCTCACTCGCATTTCAATGCCACTAGATTTTGCCTCGTATTTATTCATTTTTTATATAAATTGGCGAGGCTTTGCGGTATGGCAGAAAAGCAAAGCCGAGCACTAAATATTGTGCGAAGCACGGATTTAAATAACCAATTATGAATAATCATTTACGAATCAATATATTTAAACAAGAATCAGCACGCATAAGTCCTTTCCTTAATGCCTTTCCTGTAATTATCCCATGCTTTCTGATAAAGTTTCTTGCCCCAAGGTGTTGGATAATCTCCTGTAATGCAAGCCATGCATAAATCTTTTGCTGGCTTGCCAATGCTTCGAACAAGACCCTGTACGCTTTGATACTTCAAAGAATCTGCGCCAAGATCCTTAGCAATTTTATTTATGACATCTTTTGAAACTTCTCCTATTTTTGGTTCTTTTTCATATTTTGGAACAAGAAGCTCAGATACTGTTGACATGTCAATCCCGTAAAAACAAGTCCCTCTTATAGGCGGACAAGAAACACGAATGTGAACTTCTTTTGCTTCACCCGCCTTCTTTATATAGTTGATTAACTGCTTTGTTGTCGAACCCCTAACTATGCTGTCATCAACAAGAATAACTTTCTTGTCTTTTAATATTTCTTTTAATGCAGTGTACTTATTCTGAATCCTTTCTTCCCTTGACGAGCCTTCAATAAATGTTCTTCCAACAAACCTGTTCCTTATCAAACCTTCTGCTGACGGCACCTTTAGTTCATACGCCATTGCATCTCCTGCAGCTTTTGCAGTATCTGGAACTGGAACAATAATATACTCTTCATTAAGTTTTTCAGATTCCAGTTTTGCTAATTCTTTTCCAAGATTTGTTCTTGTAATGTAAACAGATTGTCCATCTAACACTGAACTTACATTTGCAAAATACACCCATTCAAACATGCAATGAGCTTTTTTTGGGCTTTCAGCATATTTTTTAACTATGACCTTTCCATTACTTATATAAATCAGATGTCCTGGCTCTAAATGCTTGTATTCTGTAACGCCGCAATTAATTAATGCATTGCTTTCAGAGGCAGCTAAGAACATATCGTCCTTCCATCCATAGACAATTGGCCTGAAGCCATATGGATCGCGCATGATTATCATTTCGCCAAATGCATTGATAAATGCTATGTTAAAACATCCATCAAGTTTTTGCGCTAATCTTGTAAAAACTTTAACGAGATTTGGCCTTACTGAGCCCCTCAATTCTCTTGACAGGTAATGCATCAAAATTTCTGTATCTGTATTGTAAATTATGTGATAATCAGCTTTGTCCATTAAATTTTCTTTAAGCTCTGCGTAATTCGCAAGATTGCCGTTCCAGCAAAAAGAAAACCATTTCCATTTTCTTCCGTGATGCCTTTCAAATGGCTGCGCTAAACTCCTGTCTTCACTCCCAGAGGTAGCATATCGTACATGGCCAATGCCTTTGTTGCCTGCGTATCTTTTGAAGATTTCCAAAGATTGCTGCCTGTCGCTTGTCTTAAAAACTTCGTTGACAGGACCAAGCTCCTTGTACGTATCAAGAATTTGCATCCGAGAAAGATTAAAGGTTGTGACACCGGCACTTAACTGTCCTCGATTTTGCTGGTTAAGAAGAAGCTTATAGAGATAATACAGCGCCCTATTAGCCGAATCGTCATTTTCCTTTATGTAGACAGCAGCTATACCGCATTGATGCATTGCTTCCGACATTTTTTAAAATGGAGGAAGTCACGAACGAAGTGAGCTCACTTCTGCCATGTTACCCCGCAGGCATTTGTATCTTCAAGTCTTATATAAAGGTTTTGAATTTAGCATTATCTCCGAATCATTCTCTTAACTTCAATAAAAAATAAACATTAATGATTGAACATTAACAAAAACATCCAATTTTAAAAATAAAATAACCGTAAACCTCCTTTAAACCCACATTTTTGCCCTATTTTAAGAGAGCTTACGCTAGCTCATGATTTAATCGACTCTGCTAATTTCCACGTGGGGCTGTCCAAAAAGACATTATGAGAATATTACAAAATTCTTGTTTTTATGATTTTCTGTAGTTTATTTCTCGTCGGAAACGATAAGTATAAATACTAGTTTATCGTCTATAAATCAAAAAATTATGAGGTGATTTAATGAAAATACAAAAAACGCTTTTTTCTGACAAGGATAATACACAATGTCCTAGTGGCAACTCTATCAAACTTAATAAAATGCGTGAGGTTGAAAGGGTGACAAAGGGAATGTAGAGAAAAATTATTGAGGAATGTATTTTATGTAGTTATTTTTATTTTATTTCGATTACTGTGTGATATTTTTATTGAGGTTTTTCAAATCATTCCAACGCCAAAATAACAGTTAACTTTAAATATTTGATTGTACTTTCAAAAAATTGATTTAAAATGAAGTCAACGCTTGAATGCCCTTTATGCGGAACATCAGTAGATGATCACGAGGAATTTTGTCCAGAGTGCGGTGAAACATTAACAAAGAAGAGTTGATTATTAAAGATAAGTAGCAAAAAATATATGCTTGGGATAATTCTTTTATCGTAAAAGTGATATGAATGTCGGAAAATTCTAAATTATCAGAAGATCGCATTAAAAAGAGCTTGAAATATACTATCTATGATGGTGCTGCTTTTGCTGTCATGGATGGCATGACCAATTCATTTTTAACACCTTTTGCAGTAGCTTTGGATGCGTCTGTAAATTTAATTGCAGCTTTAACTTATGTGCCTCAGCTTATGGGTGCTTTTGTGCTTCTATTAGCAGTTAAGATAGTTGAGATTTTGAAAGATAGAAGGAAAATTTTAGTAACAGCTTCTTTTATGCATGCTTTCCTCTGGATTCCGCTATTACTCATTCCATTCGTATCACCTAATAAGAAATATCTTATCATTGTTTATGTTTCGATACAAACAATGCTTCTTCAATTGATGCAGCCAATTGGAAATTCCTTAATTGGAGACCTTGCACCAAAGTTTGAGCGCGGCAGATTCTTTGGACTTCGAAATAAGGTTGTTGGAGCATTATCTTTTATCGCAACTTTATTTGCCGGGTTCGTGCTTGACTACTTTTCTCCGAAAAATATTTTTTTTGGATTTGCAATCTTATTTTCTTTAGCATTCATTACCAGAATTATTTCAGGTATTTTCAAAACAATGATTTACGATCCCATGTCTAGAGCAGAACATGCGGAAAAATTTTCTCTCTTTGACTTTGTAAAAAGGATGGACAAGACAAATTATGGACGTTTTGTGACGTATGTTGTATTATTCAAGTTTGCCACATATATCGCTTCACCTTTTTTTGCCGTATACATGCTAAGAAATTTAGGATTTAATTATTGGCAGTTTACTGTTCTCACTGCATCTGAATTGATAGCAAGCTTTGTCGCAGTTGGCAGGTGGGGGTACTTGATTGACAAGCGCGGCACAAAGTTTGTTTTGTACATATGCGGAATGCTAACCCCATTAATCCCTTTACTATGGCTATTCTCAAATAACTTTTATTATCTTATATTTGTTGAAGCTTTTTCTGGCATTTCATGGGCAGGTTTTAATTTAAGTTCATCAAATTTTATTTTTGATGCTGTAAAACCGGAAAATAGAGTAAGGTGCATTTCTTATTACAAGTGTTTTGAAGGCTTGGCAATTGTTATCGGTTCGGCATTTGGCGGATTTCTAATAAGCTATATTCCAAAATGGATATTTCTTTCCAGCATTATATTTGTATTTTTGATTTCAGGTATTTTGCGGTTAATTGTATCATTGATATTACTGCCTACTTTGAAAGAAGCAAGATTGATTGAAGTGGACATTGGCCATCCCTTTTTTAAGAGATACCTCACAGTAAGACCAAGCGAGGGAATCATTTTTGAGGTTATTGGAAGGTACAAAAAAATTAAAGAAAGGGTGAAACAAGGCAGCGAAAAATTAACATTTGACAAGAAAAAATTAATTGAAAGCAATGAGAATGACGCTTATAATAAAAAATTGGTGAAATATATCGACAAGAATATCTCGCCTAAAAAAGAAGAGCATGAGCTTACTGACATGCATGATATTGAGCATATAACTGAAGAGATAGAGAAAGGTAAGGCTAAGAAATAGTTGTTTAAAACCAAAAAATTTTTATAATTTTAAATTAAAATTGATTACTAGTGAAAAATGCCAACTACCTCATTATATACCTGCTCTAGATGCAAAAAGGAATTTAACTTTAATAGCATAAAGCATGACGAAGACAAATCCTTGATATGCGTAGAATGTCTTGAGAAAAAACTCAAATTTAAAAAAAAAAGTTTGGAACCGGAGCGACCTGAAGAAAAAGAAAAAATAGACTATATTTGTTTGAATTGCAGATTTAAGTTTTCTATAAAAAAGGATTCACAAAAAATGCCAAAATGCCCATATTGCAGTAAAACAAAGCTGATGGTCGTGAAGAAATATAAAGACGAGAATGATTTAATCAAAGACAGCACAGACCCAAGGTTTGATTATTAGTTAAAATATACAATGGATGTCTCACAATTAAGTATTTGGGTTAAATTGGCAATTGGTTTAGGTGCAATTATTGTTATATGGATTTTTATCATGATTGTGGCCAGTATCGTCATTTGGCTTTGGAAGAATGGAAAATTAAAGCAAAAATATGAATGGGAAACTTATGAACGAATTTACAATAAAACATTAAAGCAGTATGATATAAATAAATCTTTTCAACTTAAGCCAGCTGGAAGTGCCATTGGAATTCTTATATTTTTTATAATTTTAGTTTTGGGTTGCGCCTTTGTGTTATTTTATTTCAGACATGATGTTGAGACTGAGTTAGGAATTGTATTCTCATTATTTGTTTTTGTTGCATTGGGAGTTTTGCCTCTTTTGTTCACTCTTATTTACATAAATATCACTAATACAAACATAAAGATTGAGAGGTTATTGCCGCTTTTTTCTGTGAATATTAACATAAACGAAATTGAGTCAATTCAAGTAAAATCTAAGGAATTATCATATATGCTTTTAGGAGGATACTATGCCGATTTTGGAGTAAGCGATGCGATAAGTGACTACTTGAGCCGAGGACATCACTACAAATTAATTAATAGAGTTAAAATCATCCTTAAAAACGGACGTAAATTATCTTTCCCAACGTATTGGTTACCAGCTACTGATATTGAAAAGCTTGTTTACTATCTCAACAATTCAAAACTAAAAGATAGGATTCAGTGGCTAAGCTAACCCTTTTTCTCTTAATCTGTCATCACTATGTAGTGCAATAGAATGTAATAAGGTCGAACATAAATATCTTACTATATAGAAAAAAATTAACTTTCATAAGATTTCATCATAGTATACCAGTATACGAAATAGTAATATTTATATACTAGTTCATGCAATTAGAATACTCCAAATTTTAAAAAATTTGCAACAATGTAGTTAATATAATCTAAAAATGAGGTGAAAAGAATGGGAATGGATTTTGTTATCGAAAGTGCACTAAAGCAACAAGTTGCTCAAAACGACGATTTGCAAGTTGGTCATGCTAACATCAAGGTCATTGGATGCGGCGGAGCTGGCTGCAATATAGTGAGCTGGCTTTATAGGAAGGGAATAAGAGGTGCTGAAATAATAGCATGTAACACCGACAAACAACATTTGGAAATTACAGAAGCAGACAAGCGATTCCTGATTGGAAGAGAGCTAACAAGAGGTCTTGGCTGTGGTGGGTTTCCAGACAAGGGTGCAAAGGCAGCTCAGGAAACAATACAAGAAGTCAAGGATGTTCTCAAAGGGAGCGACATGGTTTTTGTATGCGCTGGAATGGGCGGCGGAACAGGAACAGGAGCTGCTCCAGTTGTCGCGCAAGTAGCAAAAGATGCAGGTGCAATCGTAATTGGGACAGTCACAATGCCATTTAAAATTGAAAGAGCCAGGATTGACAAAGCAGAATTTGGCTTGCAGCAGCTTAGACAGACTTCAGACACTGTAATTGTGATCGACAATAATAGGCTTGTTAACATTGCAGGAAATCTTCCTGTTCAACAGGCTTTTGCAGTAGCGAATGAATTAGTTTCAACAATGATAAGAGGAATAGTTGAAACAATTGCAGTTCCATCTCTTGTTAACTTGGATTATGCTGATGTAAAAGCAATAATGCAAGACGGCGGAGTGGCTGCAATCGGTGTTGGAGTAAGCGACACAACTAATAGGGTAGAGGAAGCTGTAAAGGGAGCTTTGAGCAACCCATTGCTGGAGATAAGCTACAAAGGCGCAACAGGCGCTTTAATCCACGTTGAAGGCGGCCCTGACATGACACTAGATGAAGTCAACAGAATAGGCGAGCTAGTAACTGAAAGCCTTGACCAAGATGCAAATGTAATCTGGGGAGCAAGAGTTTCAGATGCGATGAAAGGAAAACTTGCTGTCATGACCATAATTACAGGCGTTAATTCACCATGGATTCTTGGCAAAGCAGACAAGAAGACAAGAGTGATTGAAGCAAAAAGATTCAGCGATGAATTAGGAATTGATTACTTCACTGATTAAATTTTTTTTGTTTTTTAATATGACCATTCAACTACAAGGTGTGATAAATAATGTAACTATAGGTAGAACAGGGAAGTTACCTAAGCTTGAAATGGAGTTATTTACACAATCAAATGAAAAAGTGAATGCAACACTTATTTTAGGAATAGGTGCCATCAAAAAGATTGTTAGGAAGATAGGAAAAACAGTTGAACAATTTCGTGAAGGATTAACCAACAAAAAAATTGAATTTGTTATAGAATAATAATAAGAGGAAAAAATGTTAGCTTTCAAAGGTCAAATTGAATATCCGAGTATTCAAAGAGGAGGAAACCCTGATTTCCTTAGAGTTCCTTTCACTGCTAAAGTAGGTTTTATTAAAAGAGAACGGGAACAATTATCTTTTCCAATTGATGATGCAGAAAAAATTTTTGGAAACCAATTTGGAACAGAATTTGGAGGACTACAAGACAAAAAATCACAGTAATACTCCATATCTAAAAAAACAAAAAATCCAATAACGATTGAACATTAAAATAAAAAATAAAATTATAAAAAATCTAAAGTAGCTTGAGGACAATAAAATGACTGTAAAACTGCATGGTGCATTTAAAAATCTGGAAGTTTTTAAACAAAATCAGATGGCACTGAGAGAACACTTACTCAGAACAAAATTTGCAGCTGGATTGATGCCTCTTGATAAAAAAGTTGGAACTGTCTTAATGATATTTGATGCAGATGCAACTAAATATTTGGCTGATAACTTACAAACTACAAGTGCACCAATTGCAAGACGTTTATTTGATAAACCAAATTTAGATTTTTTTGTTCAAAAATTTAATAATGTTAGGCTATCATTAGTAATTGAAGGCTAAAAATAAAAAACAAAACAGGTGATACGAAATGTCAGTCGATGAAGATAGCATAGTAAAAAAAATGGTTGCTGAAATTGCAGACTCAAACGAGAAATTTATGAGTCATTCTCAAGATATAGAAAATTTCAAAAGAATTGTTCCTGTACTGCTTGAGAAAGGAATTGACAATGTTAATTTGTCAATGTTTGACGAAGGAACAAAGATGAAGTTGCTTAATGCATTAGGCGAGGAATACATTAGGAGAGGAGACATGAATAATTCTGTCAAGGCATTTATTCTTGCTGGAAATAGGCAGCGCTTGGTTGAAGTAGGCGAGCATTATGAGGAAGTTGGCTTATTTGGCGCCGCAATCGATACTTACAGATTGGCAGATGCAAATGAGCAGCTTTTGAAGATTGGAAAAAAATGCCTAGAGAATGGGCATTTTGCAGATGCTATAAGATCATTCAGGCTTTGCAATGATGTGGAAAACCTAACAAAAGTTGGAGACGAATGCTTCCAAAAAGGAAAATGGGATTACGCAATCGAGATATTCAGCGCCATAAACAGCTCTCATAAGCTTGTAGATATAGGCGACAAATGCCTCAAGGACAGGCAGATTGGATACGCTGCAAAGGCATACGAGCTTGCTCATGACAAGGACAAGCTGAGCGCATTGGGAGATGTTTGCTTAAGAGAAGGTTTGCTTGCCACTGCATTGAAAGCATATTCATTAGCCAGCAACGATATGATGGTCACTTTCATAAGAGAGAACTTCGGCAACAAATTGTCAAGTTATTAGATTTTTTAGTTTTTCATAATTTTTTAAATCTCGCAAATTGAAATGCCCTATTGTCAAAGGCAAGAAGAACAAATACAATAACAGAAAAAACATTAACGATTGAACATTAAATTAAATACAATAAAATCAAAAAAATAAACAAAAATTCATTTAAAGAGGCATGATAAAAATGGAACAACAACTTGACGTATTCACGCAAAAAAGATTTGAGCTTATGATAGAAATGTCCACAAAAAAACTGCAGCAGGAAATGAACGCATTGAAAGAATATGTATCATCTATGAACGGTGAGGTTAATTCTCTCAAAAGCCAGATTTCAAGGCTTCAGTTCCAGCCTCAGCAAACTCATACTGTGCAAAAGACCCTTTCTGAACCTCAATCAAGAGAACAAAACGTCGAGGAAAAAAAAGAAGTCAAGATAGTTGATTGCCGACCACAGGAAGAAAGAAAAGAGGACTTTCAAAGCGGCTCAGCAAGGAATGCAGAACCTATAAGACCGAGATATGGCGATTATGAGCCAAAAGATGTCAGCATTGACAAGTTCTTTTATTTTGGAAGGAAGTAATATGAGCTATGAATATTTACTTAAGATACACTCTATTTCAGATAAACATCTTTTAATCTCTGAAAACTCGAAAGCTTATATCCTCCTTTAGGATTGGTTAAATCCTTATTTCGCCAATGATTAAAATATCTCTGAGCAGAACTCCAATTTGTTCTATCACCTAAAATATCTACAATTCTCAAAATTTCAATTCTACGTTGATTAATGTATGATTCATCGCCTAAAAAAACTCCGAATGGAATGCATGCAAACTCTTTTCTTCCGTTTGTTCTAGTAAAAATTTCTAGAAATCTACCATCTATAATTATAGGGCCTTCATGTAAGTGCCTTCCAGATTGAGATTCAAAATCCCGTAAATACTCCCACATTCGAGGTGTGTTTACAGTGTGGTATCCTTCCCAACAAGTATATACATCAATATCGCTCTTTTCAGTGAAACTTCCATTTAGGATCGAACCAAAGATTTGTACACCCCGAAAACTAAAACCTGGATTTTGACGCATTAATTCTGAAACAGCATGGTCCAAACTAGTTAAGAGTCCTACCCTTTCCTTTAACTGTTGTTCTTTAAGACCTTCTCCTTTTAATAGAATTTCAATCCTTTCGATAACTCCCATACACTAAATTTTTCAGTCTGTATTTAAAAATCTTTCGCTTTGTAACTACTTGTTAATCACTAATCAAGAACTGTTAGCATTATCAACCATAAATAATTCGCTGTTTCCTTCGACATCAAACAATCCAAGCCTTGCTCCGATGTCAAGAAAAGCATGAGCATAGACAACTGCGCCATAAGCATTGATTAAATCGCCTTTCTTTTCAAAATACTTCGCATCGTCATAATATCTCTGCGCCAAATCAAGAATATCTTCTGCGGATTTTTTTCCTTGCGGATTTAACTTTCCGTTTATTTTTACTTTTTTCAAAGCTTTGGCAGTGAGTTCAAAGTATTTTTTTAATTTATCTTCGATATTGGTTTGCATTTTTATTGAATATTTATTTAATGTTCAATCGTTAATGAGTCTTTATTTTCTTATTGAATTTAATTTTCAATATTTAATTTAGTTATGTTTGTTCTTAATGTGAATTCTATTTATTTTGATATGTTTTTGTATTCTACATAACGCATTAAATTGAAATCAATTTTAAAAAAATAGAAAAAAACTCACAAGCATTTCCTCAGTTCCTTTGCTTTTTGAATGCCGATTTCAAGCATTTCGTTGATTTCCTCAAAAGTGAGCGGAAATTCACCGCCTTTTTGCATTGCGCATAACATTCCATTCTCAATAGAGGAAACAGTTAGCCTTGAATCGACTGCCTTTTCTTCTTCTGAATCCGGATCAATTAAGAATTTATTTCCGATTTTTATTACAGTTACTGCTATTGGCAGTTTTTCTAAAGGCAATTTTTTATCAGTTTTCTGCTTATAATCGATCTTTTCATTCTCGTATAATGGAAATTTTGCGTCTTTCAAAGCTGCTAATGCTGCAAGTGAACTGGCATCAAATAAATTGCCGGCATCATTTAAGGTGCAAATGTCAATAATCATTATCCATGATTTCTTGCCTGTTTCAATGCACAATTTTTTGAAGTCAATTGCTTTGCTTTCTCTTATCCCGCGGTCAACAACGCGCGCAAGCTCAATGGCTTGTATTCCAGGCGGTCCAAGCTCAAAGTCAGGGCTCGATAATGGGAGCAATTCGGCTCCAACAATTATGCTGCCTTCATCAGGAGTGTCAGGATATGGTTCTCCTATCTCCATTTTAACTCCGACTACTACCTCTGTGTCGCCAATCTTTACCTTTGCAGAGCCTTCTGCAGTTTTAACTACACCATATTCAACTTCAATTGGTTTCCTGTATTCTGTCAACTTTCTTCCATCAAGCCTTGTGTCAGCGTTTGCAAGGTTTATTATGTGAGTTCTAAGTTCGCGGTACATTATACCTCAACCTCTTGGTATTTTTCCTTCAAAGCCTTTTTTTGTATTTCGTAAATATCCATGCATGCTTTTTTTCCCATCTCAAGCAATTTGGTTAGTTCTTCCTTTTTTACTTCACCGTCCATTTGCAACAATGTTACTTTTCCTGAATTCGGCATAATTGCAATTGGAATATCGGCTACTGGTCCATCAGCATAACTCTCTTCAGAGTAATCCAAGTCCACCAAAAGTTTATCATCGACTCTGCCAACAGAAACTGCGCACACCAAATCCTTCATTTCAAGTCCAGCATCAGCCAATGCCATAGATGCCGCGCATATCCCGGCGCATCTTGAGCCTGCTTCAGTTTGAAGAAGTTCTATAAAAACATCAACAACAGAGTTTGGATACTCTTCCAAGTTTAATACAGGAAGCAATGCCTTTCCTGTTACAAATGAAATCTCTTTTGAGCGTCTTGAGCCTCCTGGCCTGACTCTTTCTCCAGAGCTTGAGAAAGGCATCATGTTGTAATTGCACCTCAATATACCTTTTTGCGGATCCTTCAAAAACTTAGGGTGCAAATCCCTAGGACCGTATACAGTCGCATAAGCTATTGTGTTTCCTATTTTGAACATTGCAGAGCCGTCAGCTCTCTTAATAATCCCCACTTTGGCTTCTATCGGTCTTGTCTCATTAAAACCTCTTCCGTCAATTCTGCGTTTATATGTCATTTTTAGTTTCACCTTGATTTTAATTTGAATTGTTTATTGAACTTGATTTTTAATAGATAATATTTTTTTATTTTTATAATGAATTTAATTTAATGTTGAAATTGTTAATGGTTTTTATTTTGTTGTTGAATATTTTATTCAATGTTTAGTTTAGTAATGCTTTTCATTAATGCGAATTTAATTTATTTTGCGATTTTTTTCTATTACTCAAAAATTTTTTATTTTTGAGTTCCCAAAAATCCTAAGGATTTTTTAGGATTACATAACGCATTAAACGTTTCTGCCATTAAATCTTATTTAAAAAAATAAAATTGATTAATTTTAATGAGTTTTATTAATGTAAGATACGTTATTGAGTCTTTAGTTATGCTTTTTACCATTCTTTTCCAAATATTCCTTGATTTTATCAGTCAGCCCGCTCATGTGGCTTTCTTTTTCTATTTTCCTTATGGTTTGTATTGCAAGCAATTCGTTAACTGGGTCGCCTTCAATCCATATCAATCCATTTTGGCCGACCACCATATTGCATTTGGTTATATCTTTTATCATTATGACCATTGAGCCCTGCTTTCCGATAATTCTTGGCACTTTATTTGAATCAACCGCAATTATTCTGCCGCCTTTTAATTTCCTCAAGCCAGGACCTTTCATTGTAACATCAACCAGCTTCTGGCTTGTAACATTGACTATTTTGCATACAATATAATCTCCTAAATCATAGTATTGAGTTAAATTCGCGCCTCTTGCAATAAATTCAGATGTAGCATCTTTCATAGAAAGCATTGCGGAATATGCAGAATTTGTGTCGAGACGCCAACCGCTAAACCCAACATCAATAACGTTGCATATGATTGTATCTCCAGTTTTTGGAATATACCTTCCTGACAAAGGTATCAGCTTTATTGTGCGTCCTTCAATCGTTACCAACCCAAGCCTATTTGCAAGAATTTTTTCACCATCACGATAAGTGCCGGGTCCGGGCAGTATTTCCATTCCAACTGCTAATGTTTCCCCAGGAATTGATATTCCTTTATCATTTACGAGTATTTCCGACATTTTTGTTTACACCTCAACGGTTTCGTCCGTTGAATTGAACGCGAGCTTGCGAGCGTTCTCGCAAGCAACTCACCGAGAAACTTTTTGCGAAAAAGTTTCATCAAAAAGTGTACCATCTTCGATGGCACGAATACATGCAACAGTTATTTTCTTGTTTTATTTTTATTCTTTATTTTAAAAAACCATGAAAGTTTTTTATTAAATTGTTTTTTATTTTATGTTAATCGTTATTGAAATTTATTTTTATTGAATTTCTTATTTTGAAATTTTTATTACATTAAACTAATACTATCATATCTTGCTGCAAGATGGAACAAATTCATCAAAAAACCTGACTTTCATTGGTTCTTCTCCCATTAAATGTATATAATCTGGCAGGCGTTCTCGAAATTCAGCGAAATAAGCCGATTGAAATAATACAATTAATTCTGTTTCCAAAGCAACAATAATATCATACGGTAAGCCTGTTATTGGATCTCTTCTCTGATACAATGTGTCTGCAACTTTAAATATTGCATCAATAATACCCAATAACTCCCTTTTGTCCATATATTGGTTATGAAAATCTTTAGTTCTTTTAATTTCTCTCAAATTCGCAATTAAACTGTCTATTCCCATTCGAATCACTTAACTTTCAACAATTTGCTCTCGACATTTCCATGGCATATCTTATTTAATTTATCATAAAGGTCATTTTCCATTCCGCCAGGAAGTTCAACAACAGCTACCCAGTAACCGTCGCTCTGCCATTGTTCGCGCAGTATCGTACCAAACGATTTAACTGTTGAAAAACACTTCGGCGCAAACTCAGGACCAATCTTAAGCGCAAGTTCTTTCACCTCAAACTTAATTGGCAATATAGGCCTTAATTTCTTTAATGCTTCCTGAACCTGCTCTTGAACTGGCCTGAATTCATCGACATGAAATTTAGCTTCAATTAAAGCATTTTCAATTCTTTGCGGCGGGTGCGGCAAGTGGGTCTTTGGATCGACGCCATTTCTATTTATCATTGCTATAACCTGCCTTCTTTTTTCTTCCCTAAATTTAGTCCTGTATTCCTGATTTAATTGAATTTCTCCTTTTTCAATAATTACCTTAGCTACTTGCTCTGCGTTGCTAGTTCCAAAAACTTGCTTCATTGCGGTTTCAGAAACTTCCAAGCCTTTATTCGAATCAGAGAAAATTTTTGATACAGCGAGAACATCCCGCATATCAATGTTTTTCCCTTCCTTTAAAGCAAGAGCGTTATTGCAATCTACAAGAATCTCAAAGTTATTTCCATGAGTTTTCAATCTTGCAATTATGGCCCGGTCAACTGTAACCATCTCAATCACATTACTTTTTTGACTGTTTTTCTTTTAGTTCAGAAGATACTTTCTCTATTTTTGATTTTGCCATCTTTCTGAATTTTTTCTCTGTTATGTTAATATATGCAGAATCAATTCTTTCAACGCTAAAATTCTCCCCCAATACCTTTTTTAATGCTTTCAATGATAATTTTAGGCCTTCATCAATTGTCAGCTCTGGCTTGTACTCGCTATGTAGGATCTCTTCTACTTCCACTTCACCTTCGCCGATAGCAGTTGCTCGGTATTGGAAAAATATGCCAATTGGGTCTGTTTCAAATAATCTTGGCGTATGGTCATCAATTCCTGCTATTAAAATAGAAACACCGAAAGGCCTTAATCCGCCGCTCTGGGTGCATATCTGCTTTAAATCACAGATATCCTTTACAATTGTCAAAGTATCAATTTCAGAATCATAAGTTACTCTGTTTTGCTGCGCCCTTAATTGAGCCCTGTCTATAAGAACCCTTGCATCGCTCAAAATTCCAGAAGCAGCAGCTCCAATGTGTTCATCTATCTGCCAGACTTTCTCGACGGAATCAGGCACCATCAATGAATCAACAATTCTTCTATCTGCCACCAAAAGAACTCCATCAGAGCATACCATCCCAATAGCAGTTGAACCTTGCCTGACTGTTTTCTTAGCATACTCAACTTGCAATAGTCTTCCATCAGGGCTAAACATTGTTATTGCCCTGTCATATCCCATCAATTGATGTGGCATTGGTTGTTGCATTTTAATCGCACCTCGTAATTTGTTTTTTTATTTTTAATCGAAATTTGGTGATTTTCTTATCAAATCACTCATTGCTGCAATACAAACATTTGCATATAGCTCTCCTTCTCTTCCATGCCTCATTAAATCCTGCATGCGTTCCTCAATTGGTAAAATATATTTCCAAACCTCATGCCTTGGAGTTTGTTTATCTAACAGATGGCTTTCTGCAAATTTCAGAGCACCCTCTGCGTCTTCAACCAAAAAATCTAAACGTGGTTGAAGATGCTCACCGCGATAAGCATGTTGTACGATATTTCGCATACTTCCTATAACCCTTGCAGCATCATATTCATTTCCTGAATTTACTGCCGGCGGTTCTATTGCCACACCCGGTTTTCCCCCTAAACGCAATGTTATCATCTTTAATCACTTCTTATTAATCTATTTTTATTGGTATCAGTCAGTGTTCAACCGTTAATGGGTTTTTATTTTATTGATATATTTTTATTGAAGTTATCCTTTAGTTATGTTTTTTGTTCTTCTTGCCTTTGACATTAAGGCGCATTCATTAAATTTTATTTAAAAATTAAAACAAAAAACTAAATTATTCTTTTAAATAATTATTCTCAGCCTTTCTTAAGATACCTGAAACGCCTAAACTCCTGATAATGATTTCTGTATTATTAATTTTAGTTGCCAACGCCAGCGCTGCTTTGACAGCATCAACATATTTATGGTTAACTTTTATGATGCCTCTCTGAAGACCTGAATCCCATTTATTGTTAAGCATTATTATACCTGCTTTAGCTGCCATTAACTGGCCTAAGAATTGCAAGATAAAATGTGATATTGCGCCTGAAATATTCTCAAAATTCCCTATTCTCTCTTTTGAAATCACTTCAAACACTAAGTAGCGCTTTTTTTCCCGCAAGCTTGGTAAAATAGGTTTTAATTTTGTCTTAACCATTTCACAATACTGTTATTATCAATGAGAAAGAATATAATGCACCTTTCTCTTCTCTCTGTTGCAGACTAGATTTATCCATTACTATTTAAAACTTATGGTGAAAATGTCGGAATTTTCCACTAGTTTAAAACTAGTGGCGTCAAATCGCCACAATGTATTGGGAAAATTCCGAGCATGCTCAAAAACCACCAATAATGTAGCTGAACATTAAGCTTCCGCCACATTCTATGATTGGTGGTTTTTGACAAATCGGAAAGTATTTAAAGAATTAACACTATTTACTACTAAATGATAATTACTAATGGCTTGATTTAAACAAAATGGAAGAAGCAACTGTTGAGGAGGTAGCGGATGCAGAAGAATTAGAAGCTGAAGCATCACTAGATGGCGCAATTGAGAGAGATAGTGACACAAGAGAACTTCAATCTCGAAGCAGGAAACCTTCTGTTTCAAAAGCAAATTCCTTGGATGAGTTGGTAAGCAAGGAAGACATCACCCTTGCAATAGACGAAGATGGAAAAATAATCCCTGTTTATAAGGGAAATAAAGTTAATGGAGAAGGCTCCTCGATGCCCGCAAATTTCATCCGTAAGGGAATGTACAAGCCACAATCCAGAGAAGCTCATGACTCATCTGATGGAGCGCATGCAATAATATACCATCGAGATCCTGAAACAGGAAAAATATATTTGGTATTTGAAAAAAAACCAGCTAGTTATCCTTACCCTGAAGCTGTCGGCAAATTATCCTTATATGGCGGGGCAATAAGGATTGGCGAATCGCCTAATGATGGCGTAGTCAGGGAACTTAAAGAAGAGGATCCGGATTCTTCTAAAATGTTAATCAAAGCAATGAATGAAACGGGATTCAAGGTTGCTGAAATCAATCAACATATTGATGGTGTTCCTTCAACAATTCATGTTTGGGCTGCAGAAATAAAAGACCCCGGCGAATGGAAAAAATATCTTTCAAGCAAATCGACAGAAGGGGATAAAGCAGTTAAAAGTTTGGAGGAAATAACTGCAATGAAGAACAGCTATTTTGCATTTAGTTTTGGCCCGGTTGTCAGGGGATTTGCAAATATTGTGAATGAGCATTACAGTAAAATATATGGTTATTCACAAGCCTATAAATCTTATTCAAGTAATACCATTCCTTCTATCCTCTTAGGGCTTAATTAATTTTTTTTTTATTTCCCACTGCTCAAAACACTCAAAAGTTCTTTCTTTTTCTCCTCCATTAAATTCTCAGAGTCGGCTTCTAAATTTAACCTAAGCAATGGCTCTGTATTGCTCGGCCTAACATTAAACCACCAGTCATCAAATTCAATAGTTATTCCGTCAAGCTTTGAGATTTTATTTGGTTTCAGTTTTTTATAAATTGATTCAATCTCATTCAGTTTTGCATTTTTGTCCGGAACCTGCACATTTGTCTCTTCGATAGTGCGATATTTTCTAAATTCATCTATTAAAATTGATAGTTTTTTGTTCTCTTTTGAAACAATTTCTGATACAATCAAGCTTGTTATTACAGCAGAATCAGCTCGGTAATTTTCCCTGTAGTAAAAATGGGCAGAATGCTCGCATGCAAAAAGCGCCTTTGTTTTTCGCATTGTTTCTTTGATAAAAGAATGACCGACTCTTTCAATAATTGGCGTTCCATTAAATCGCTCTATTGTTTCCGGCACTATATGGCTGCATACTAAATTGTAGATTATTTTTTCCCTTTTCTTTTTGGTTAAAATGTGCTTCAAAATCAGAGACGAGATAAGCGAACTGTTTATCACAATTCCATTCTCATCAATAAAAAAAATTCTGTCAGCATCTCCATCAAAAGCCATCCCAAATTCGCAATTTTTTTCTTTTACAGTTCTCTGCAACATTATCAGATTTTCATATTTTGAAGGGTCTGCCAAGTGATTTGGAAATGCGCCGTCAAGCTTGAAATAAAGCGGAACAATATTTATTGGAGTGTTTTTGTAGACAAGAGGCATAATCTTTCCAGCCATTCCATTGCCTGCATCAACGGCAATTTTTAGTTTTCGTAATTTTTTTGTATTAATAAATTTCCTTACATGCCCCACATAATCTTTTAGAATGTCTTTTTTGATTATTTTTCCTTTATTTTTGATTTTAGATTTTAAATATTCTTTACTATCAACAATTTTTTTAATTGTTTGAATTCCGGTGTTTTCATTTATAGGAACGGCGTTTCCCCTGCATAGTTTCATCCCATTATACTGCGGAGGATTGTGGGAAGCTGTGAACATTGCCCCGGGCTTGTTAAGAAATCCGGATGCAAAATAAACTGCATCAGTGCAGACCTCTCCGATAAAAATCGCATTCGCGCCCTGCTCAGTTATCCCTTTCATCAGGGCTTTGCTTAATTTTGGGGAAGAAATCCGCATATCAGAGCCGACAATGATATTTTTTGATTTCAGAAAATAAGTGAATGCCCTGCCTATCTTGCAGGCTATTTCTTCATTAAGAGTGTCAGGATATACCCCCCTTATGTCGTATGCTTTGAAAATTTCATTTAACATTATTTTATCGGAATTGTTTCTTTTTTGGTAATATATAAATGTTTGTTGATTGCATTTTTACCCAAAGCTGTTAGTTCATATAGTCTGCCTTTCCTGCTATCTTCGTTAAGGCATTTAACCATACTGTTTTCTTTTTGTCAAAAGTTTTCGATAACTTTAAAAATAACCAACTATAAACAGTGCTGGGATGGTTAACCTAAAATTCAATTCAACGGCAGACATAAAAGTGCCTGTCAAAATCATAGACCAGGTAATCGGGCAGGATGAAGCGGTTAAAGTAATAAGAAAAGCTGCACAGCAAAGAAGGCACGTTCTTTTGATTGGCGAGCCCGGAACCGGAAAATCAATGCTTGGCTTGGCATTGGCTGAGCTTCTGCCGAATGAAAAACTTGTGGATATAGTTTCATTTCCAAATCCCAATGATGAGAACATGCCTTTGATAAGGACGCTGCCCGGCGGACAGGGAAGGGATTTAGTTGCAAAAGCAAGATTGCAGTCAATGACTATGTTCAAGAATCAAAATATAATCATGTTCATCATAGTTATAGTTTCTTTTTTCATTCCTTTCTGGACATGGACTTATTTCAGCAAATTCGGCAGCGTGACGGCGGCAATAATGTCAGCATCAACTTCCATAATGTCAATATTAATTCTTGTTGCATTTACAATAAGCATGAATCTTGGAAAAAGGGCAGAAACCAAAGTAAAAGTTCCAAGAGTGATTGTTGATAATTACAAAAAAAAGCAGGCGCCGTTTAACGACGCAACCGGAGCTCACGCAGGCGCTCTTTTAGGCGATGTGCTTCACGATCCTTTTCAAAGCGGCGGCTTGGGAACACCGGCGCATGAAAGGGTAATCGCAGGCATGATTCACAAATCTCACATGGGTGTTTTATTTATTGACGAGATTGCAACTTTGCAGCCCGCAACACAGCAGGAATTATTGTCATCGTTGCAGGAAAGAAAATTTGCAATTACCGGGCAGAGCGAGAGAAGCGCGGGCGCGATGGTCAGGACAGAGCCCGTTCCGTGCGATTATGTTATGATTGCGGCAGGAAATTACGAGACAATAAAACATATGCACCCTGCATTGAGGAGCAGAATAAGCGGTTATGGCTATGAGATTTACATGAAAGAAACAATTAAAGATACTGAAGAGAACAGAAACAAAATTGCTGTTTTTGTTGCGCAGGAAGTTACCAAGGACAAAAGGATTCCGCATTTTAGCAGGGAAGCGGTTGAATTAATCATTGAGGAAGCAAGAAGAAGGGCAGACAGGAAAGGGCATTTGACTTTAAGATTGAGGGAGCTTGGCGGCCTGATAAGGGCAGCCGGCGATATGGCATTCGAAGAGAAATCAAAATTAGTTCAGAAAAAACATATTGTTGGAGCAAAATTAATTGCCAGAACGCTGGAACAGCAAATTGCTGATAAATTCATTGAGCAGAAAAAAG
>Ga0209824_10000604_pt1 | contig 22103 bp, 29 predicted proteins | sample VDWuncwatermetaG_FD_184124 | JGI IMG/M metagenome (GOLD analysis project Ga0209824, IMG submission 184124) | Wastewater microbial communities from Netherlands to study Microbial Dark Matter (Phase II) - VDW unchlorinated drinking water (SPAdes)... ... | reverse complement strand
GTGCGTACTCGAAATTATCTGCGTTTAGTTTGCAGACCTGTTTGTTTAACGGGCCAACAGGACCCCGGCATGCCGCCTTGACTTCGTACCCCCGTCGAACCCAGATCGCCCCCACATGCCAGCCCAGTAAACTTCGCCTAACTTCGTTTATCGCCCCTCGCACTCCCTGCGGCGTACAACTACAGTACGCCTCAGTCGACTCGGGGCTCGCGCCTCGTTATGCTCGTTCCTGGTCTGGCAGATATTAGAGAAAAAACCTGTGACAGGGAACAGTCAGCGTGATTTCAAAGAACGCTCCACCTCCCGCTGGGCCGCCTTTTTGCGCAGGGTCTCCCGCTTATCGTAGAGCTTCTTCCCCCGCGCCAGACCCAGCTCCACCTTCGCCTTGCCGTCTCTAAAGTATAGTCTTAATGGGATCAGGGTCAACCCCCGTTCCTTGACTCTGCCGGTGAGGCGTCGGATCTCCTGTTTATGGAGGAGGAGTTTCCTTGTGCGGTCGGGCTCGTGATTGAACTGATTGGCAGCCGGATACGGGCTGATGTAAGCGTTAAGAAGAAAGGCCTCGCCCTTGAGAATGCGGGCATAACTGTCTTTTAGATGCGCCTTTCCATCGCGCAGGGACTTAACCTCACTCCCCCTTAATACCAGGCCGGCTTCGTAGGTCTCCTCGATGAAGTAGTCGTGCCGCGCTTTGCGGTTGACGCAAACATTCTTTTCCTCCTGTCCCGGCATGAACCATCCGATGGAAGCGATTACTTTGAATTTCCGGCGTCGGGCTTTTCCCCCGGTTTGATCATCCCGCCGGAGACAATGAGCTTGAATGCCTCCTCCGGCGTCATCTCAAGGGTCTTTACTTCTTTCTCCGGCACGAGGAGATAAAATCCCGCTGTCGGGTTCGGTGTGGTCGGAACGAAGACATTGACTAGACGCTCTTCTCCTCTCTTTTCCAACTCTCCCCCCGCAAACCCCGTGGCGAAACCAACCGTGTAGATCCCTTTGCGAGGATATTCAATCAAGACCACCCGTCTCCCGCTCTGCTCCTGGCTAAATATGGATTCCACAAGCTTCTGCACCGAGGTGTAGACCCCGCGGAAGACCGGGATGCGGCTCAAGAAGTGATCCCAGAGGGTAAGGAGTCTTCGCGTGACAACGCTCGTGGCCAGGAAACCAAGTAGGAGGATCAAGACTAGGGTGAAGAGCGCCCCGAGGCCGGGGATGGCAAACGGGAGGTAGGAATTGGGGCGAAGAGAGGAAGGGAGCAGATCGAGCACGCTATCCATGAGGCCGACAATCCAGCCGAGAAACCAGATCGTGATCACCAGCGGGAGAAGGACTAAGAGACCGGCAAAAAAATAGCGCCGGAGACCTTCACGGACTATTCCACCCAACCCCTTTTGAATCTGCCCTGCCACGGTGCTTTCCTCCTCTATGCCTTGAGGATCGTGTTGTCAATGAGGCGGGCCTTGCCGATCCAGACCGCCAGGGCGAGGAGCGCTTCGTCGCCAATTTTTTTTACCTCTTCCAAACTCACAGGATGGCATAGAGTGATATATTCGAGGCGAGCCAGAGATTCTTTCTCCATTTCGGCCTTGACGGCGGCGACGATCCGTCCGCTCTCCCTTTCTCCGCGACACACCAGCGATTCTGCTCTTTTAAGAGAACGATAGAGACAGAGCGCCGCTTCTCTCTCTTGCCGACTGAGATAGGCATTGCGCGAGCTCATGGCCAAGCCGTCTTTTTCGCGCACAATGGAGTGGCCTACGATTTCGATATCAAAGTTTAGGTCTTTCACCATCCGCCGTATAATCTGGAATTGTTGGTAATCCTTCAGACCAAAAAGAGCGGCGTGGGGGCGAACTATGTTGAACAGCTTCGCTACCACCGTGGCTACACCGCGAAAGTGGCCAGGACGAAAGGCCCCACACAGGAATTGGCCGAGCCTTTCTACCTCCACATGAGTCTGATAGCCCTTAGGGTATACTTCCTCTACAGACGGGTGGAAGAGGAGATCCACCCCTTCTTTCTCGAGTAGTTCCCGATCGCGCTCGAGGTCCCGGGGGTAGTTCTTATAATCTTCATCAGGAGCGAACTGTTTAGGGTTGACAAAGAGTGAGACCGCTAGCAGGTCCCCTCTTTTCCTTCCCTCCCGCACCAGACTGAGATGACCTTCATGGAGAGAGCCCATCGTGGGCACCAGCACGATGCGTCTGCCCGCGCATCGCTCGGCCTCACTCCAACTTTGCATCTCTCGGACGTGCGAAATCAGACGCATAGGTTTAACCGTTTAACGTATAGCCATCTGTGGGTGAAGCAGTGTGGAGATCCCGAGGGGAGCGCGAATGAGGCTGCGGACAAGCCCTTCGGGATGGCAAATCTCAAATTTCAAATAGCAGATCTGAGATCTGAAATCTGCGATTTGAGATTCCGAGCGTAGCGAGGACTTGGTCCATCGGCCGCAGCCGAAGGCGCGTTCTCCGAGGGATCTCATCAAAGTAAAATTCCATTTCTTAATGAAACGAATGCTCCTCATCCGGGAATTTCCCCTCCCTGACCTCAGCGACGAACTGCTTCACGGCATCGGCCATGACCCCTCTGAGATCGGCATAGCGTTTTACAAACTTCGGCGTGTACATATCAAACAGGCCCAGCATGTCATGAACCACCAGAACCTGACCATCGCAGTGAACTCCTGCGCCGATGCCGATAGTGGGAATCGACAGCCGCCGGGTTATCTCTTGCGCCAGATCCATAGGAATCCCCTCCAAAACAACCGCGAACGCGCCCGCCTCCTCCACCGCCAAGGCGTCCTGCAGGATAGCTGCTCTCTCTTCTTTTTCTTTGCCCTGGACCTTGTAACCGCCGAAGCGGTGCACTGACTGCGGTGTGAGTCCCACGTGTCCCATGACAGGTATTCCCATCTGCACAATCGCCTCGACGGTCTCAAGCATGTGAACTCCCCCCTCAATCTTAACCGCCTCTGCTCCGGCCTCTTGCAGGAACCTCCCTGCATTCCGCTTCGCCTCCTCCAAGCTCACCTGAAAGGAGAGAAAGGGCATGTCCGCCACCACCAAGGCTCGTTTCCGGCCGCGCACTACGGTCTTGGTGTGATAAATCATCTCCTCGAGAGTGACAGGCAGGGTGCTCTCTTGCCCTTGAATAACGGTGCCCAGAGAATCCCCCACCAGGAGGATATCCACCCCTGCTTCATCGAGGATGCGGGCGAAAGAGTAATCATACGCCGTCAAGGCGGTGATTTTTTCACCTCTCTGCTTTATTTTTGTTATTTCAGGGACCGTAATTTTTTCCGCCATCTTGCTAACCTCCCACAATAAAAAAGCCTCCCGGACAAAGCCGGAAGGCCATCAAAAAGCCCGCAGTCCGCAGGCGGCAGAATGCAGTGAACTCTTGCCTTCTGCCTGGTGCTTACTGCCGTCTTCTTCGTAGCGGCATCCGTCTCAGTCCAGGCTACCTGGATCCAAGCGGTATGTAATGTTGCGTCCCCGGACCCATGTTGTTGACTTCTTTGATCAAGTCAGCCAGATCCTTGCTGCTTGAAACGAAATCGATCTCAGAGGTATTGACCACCAAAAGAGGGCTCTCGTCATAGTGGAAGAAGAACCGGTTATAGGCTTGAGCCACCCCTTCTAGGTACTCCGGGGTTATGTTTCTTTCATAGCCCTTATCTCTCTTTTTGATCCTTTTGTAAAGGACCTCAGGACGGGCTTGGAGATAGATCACCAGGTCGGGTTTCGGCACCCTGGTATCCAGGAGCTGGTAGATCTGCTGGTAGAGATTCAGCTCCTCGCTGCTCAGTGTCAGGGTGGCGAAAATTTTGTCCTTGGCAAAAAGATAATCGGCAACGGTATTCTGATGGAAGAGCTCCTGCTGACTGAGCTCCCTCTGTTGCTGATAGCGGCTGAGAAGAAAGAACAGCTGATTTTGGAAAGCGTAGGTCTCTCGATCTTCATAAAATTTAGGTAGAAACGGATTGTCCTCTACTTTTTCAAAGATGCATCGTGCTTGAAACTCCGAGGCAAGGATCTTCGCTAGGCTCGTCTTCCCCACCCCAATGGGCCCCTCTACCACAATGTACTTTTTCTTGGTCATCCTGGCAGGCGAATGTACACAAATACCCAAAAGTTGTCCAGTTTATGGTATTATATTTGGGGAATTGGTTCTCAGGCTCGGCTGTCGAGAATGAAAAAGGCTGAGATTGTTGGGACAGCACAAGACAGGCGGGAGCTCTTTATGGGTCTTAGCCGTCCGGTTTGCGCTGCTCTTCTGACCCTAAGCTTGCTAGGGGACGGATGCACAACCGCCTGGGTCCAAGCGCGCCGACTCGCCCCTACCGGGCTAGCTCCCGAGGATGCAATCGCTGTCATCTTAACGGCTCCTGTCAAGGATGAATATCTATCGGAACTGGAGAACCAAGTGACAGGGTGCGTCCAGGGCGCTCTCAGTGAGATTCATCGAGACATCCGGATCCTCTTGCCAAATGAGTTTCGCAGGCTAGTATTTCCGGACCTAGCCGTGGATCAAATACCCTCGGGTTACTTCTCCTGGCAGAGTTTCCTGCGAGACGCGGCGTCTTATAACAAGATCGCTCCGTTGGGGCTTCGATACGTGCTTGCCGTGAATACTGAAGAGAGCCGCCGCGTCACTGACGCCGAATGGAGCGCGGCCACGAGCATGCTCGGAGGGCCGGGACCCTCATTGAGCTGGTCTTGGGAGAACGAGGTTTTAATGGAAGCTATCGCCGTGGACGTAAGCTATCGCCGTATCGCCGGCGCCGTGCACGCGTATGCCAAGGGAAATTCGGGGGCTGGTGTTAGCCTGCTAACTTTTCCTAGTCCCTTTCTCCTTCCCCACGGCAGGGCCTCGTTTCCTTTTGGCGTCGCTTGCCGCGGGCTCGGAGAAGCGCTGGCAAAATTCCTCACAGAGGAGAACTCAGCGGAGGAGCCGGCAAACAAGTAGAGCGCAGCGTAGTCACTCCATGGCCACTCTCAAAGAAAAGATCGGCCAGATGTTTATGGTCGGGCTTAAAGGAGAGGAGGTGACGGGGGAGGAAAAGCAGCTCCTCAAAGATTACCCTTTCGGCGGATTCATCCTATTCAGCCACAACCTAAAGGAGCCGAAACAGATCCTTTCGCTTTGCCGCACGCTTTGGGAGACAAGCAGAAAAAATCCTCCGTTCATCGCCATTGACCAGGAGGGCGGTAAAGTCCACCGTCTGCCCGCGCCGTTTACCCGCTTCCCTGCTGCGGCTTTGCTAGGTCGAACACAAAGTCCCGATCTCACCTACAGGTTCGGTCTGGCAACTGCCCGCGAATTATCAGCCGTCGGCATCAATCTCAACTTTGCGCCGGTTTTGGATGTCCATTCCAACCCTGAGAATCCGGTGATCGGCGACCGCTCACTGGGCCCCGATCCAAGGCAAGTGACCACGCTTGGGTGGGCTATCGTCGAGGGACTGAGAGACGGCGGCGTCATCTCTTGTGGCAAGCATTTTCCCGGCCATGGAGAGACCGCCAAGGACTCGCATCTGGAGCTTCCTGTCGTCGCAAAGGATCAGACTGCCTTGAAGGGCGTTGAGCTCCCGCCCTTCGCCCACGCCTGCCGGAACCGGATCGAATCTCTGATGACCGCTCACGTGCTTTATCCCGCACTGGACCCTGCTCATCCCGCCACCCTTTCGAAAGCCATTATCGGCAAGCTGTTACGCCAGAAAATGGGGTATGACGGGGTCGTTTTCAGTGACGACTTGGAGATGAAGGCGATCTGCAAAAACTACCCTGTCGAGGAAGCAGTGGCCCTCGGTATCCATGCCGGGCTGGATGTGCTCCTGTTCTGCCATCAGCAAGAGGGCGCAATCAAGGCATTCGAGTTTTTATGGCAGGCGGCAGAGAAAAAAGAGCAGACAAAGACGATAGTGGAAGAAAGCTATCAGAGAATCAGAAAGCTCAAACAGCGCTATCTCAAATCCTTCACGGGCGTGGGCGAAGATCTACTAACAGAACACCTAGGGATAACTAGCCATCAGAAACTAGTGGAGGAGATTATCAAGGCAACAAAACATTAATGGGCAGACGGGGCCGGCCTGCTTTCTCTGGTAGCGGCTTCGACCTCTCGAACGCACTGGCAAGGGGCTCGCTGGAAACAATTTTGAGTCCTTGGCAGTTGGCCCCCAAAAGGAACTTCCTATCACTTGGATTTTCGATTGTAGATTCCTGATCGCTGCGCTAACAGCGATCAGGATAAGACGGTTTATAAAAAGTTCAAGAAAAAAGTTGGGCGGGCTACGATTCGGGGTATGATCTAAAACAATCAGCGCGGGCCTCCCGGTGGCGAGCGTCCAACACTTGCACCAACTCAGCCGGCAAAGTGAGGCAGCCGCGCACGCGGCAATGGGATTCCCATTCTTTTTGATAATCATCGTGCGCTTTTTTCAAACACTGCGCCCGAAAAAAGCCGACGCTCTGCGATTTTGTCATCGAGACGGAACTGCCCGCCTTCGCTACGGCATCTTCCATTAGAGTCGTAAGCACTCGCTGGGCGCCCTCGTCTTTTGTTTTGGTAATCAACGCCCGCACACTTGCGCGATACTTTTCAATCTCATTTTGCATCTCCGTAGGTATCTCTTTTTTCCTCGTCACCGCGGCCGTTGAACTCCCTAACCTAGAGAATTCCAGCGCGAGCGCGTCTATCATATTTTCAAACTCCGACGAAAGCTCCTTACCTCTAGCGAGGGGATCTGGGGGCGGGGCTGACGGGTCGGTCGCCTGTGCCGGCCGAGATGACGACGGCGACGCCTTTATCGTCTCAACCTTTTTTCCCTGGTCGCTTCCGGGCGGGTGATCGGAAAACCGCCAGTTGCCCTTTTCGTCTTTCCATTTGTAGATCTGCTGGGCGCTAAGAGAGAACGCAACCGTAAGCGATAGGATCACAACGAAAGCAATGCGCTTCATATCTCACCGCCCTCACAATTTATGAGCCGGCTCCACTACCGCCTCCCGCCTCTTCCACCGCCGCCGGATGATGATCTCCCCGAGCTGGAACTCCCGCGCGGGTGGTAGACCTTGCCCTCGCTCTCGCTGCGATGGTATTCGCCTCCTCTTGGCCCGCGATAGATCGGCTTGCCAGTCGGACTATAACCGATCGGGCTATCACTCGTCGATGGGGTGCTTCCGATCAAAGAGGCACCCTTGCTTTGGGGCGTAGCTCCGCCCTTCATCTGTGCGCCGGGCTGGGCGGCGCCGACCGGCTCTCTTCTGGTAGGATACTCCGTGATCATCCACTCGCCGGCCGCGTTCTTTGTCTTGTGATAGAGTTTGCCGGTCTTTTTGTCCTCCAGGAGCTCCTGTGTAAATGCGGGTGAGGCGTAAAGCAGCAGGAAAAATATAAGAAGGATGGATTTGAGCATCGGTGCCTCCGTAGTTCAAAGTTTATTCAGCCGCCTCGATCATAGTCGCCCCGCGCGTTCTTTTATTTTTTCTTTTTGCTGTTGTTCGACGTCAGCAAGCCACGCGGCGGTCGAGTATATGACGATGCCGTCATCTCTTGTAGCAAATCGTTCTTCGAATCTAATTGAGACATTCTTCCCCTTCCATTCCGCTACCGTGTTTTCAAAGTCGCCACCAGCTTTCGATTTCCAAGGCTCTTTTTTTAAGCTCGTGGGGGGACCATAGCGTTCCGATAAAATAGACAGGATCTCTGCAGCTCTTTCGTTTGAGAACTCTATGGTCACATGCTCCAATTTGAAATAAAGCTGCTGGGCAATCGTAGTGCCGAGCCGGGTGTTGTAGATGTCATAGGTGTCCCCCAAATGGCCCTGCAGCCAGCAAACCTCCTTGGTTTGGCCGAAACGATCCGGACATCGCGGGAGGCTGGTTCTTAGGTCTTCGCCAAATTTGGCTCCCATGAATGAGTCGGGTTCTTTCCAGGTGGGGACAGGGGCGGTAGCGGTGATGGAGGTAGATTGTTTCGATGTTAGTTGGACGCGTGGCGACTCAACAGCACGGGGTGCCTGAAAAAACCAAATAACCGCCGCTGTGGCAAATAAGAGGCCTCCGGTAACAATCCAACCCCCAATAGGCCTTTTCTTTGAGGTAGACATTTTCTAATCACCTCTCTTTTTTCCAGACTATCTTGTGGATGGCGCGAATCTATTTTTTGTGCAGCATGATAGGCTCGTGGCCTGGGGCGATGCTGGAAAGGATTACAGATACTCTCCGCCCAAAAACGGGCAGACGGGGCCAAGCTGCTTTCTCTGGTAGCGGCTTCGACCTCTCGAACGCACTGGCACAAGGGGCTCGTGGAGACAATTTTGAGTCCTTGGCAGTTGGTCCCCAAAAAGGAGTTTCCTATCACTTATATCAAGTGAATCGCTTTTCATAATTTAGCCTTTCCCTGCGAATAGATCCTCGCTCCCGGACAATTCATTCAAGACCTGTTTATCCGTTGTTCAAGCAAACCAACCCGCCGCTTCAGCTCCGAGTCGCCAACGCCGCCGCCTTTCCAGCCGCCATCCTCAGCCAAAGAAAAATTGTCCCGCAGCTCTTCATAGGTAATGCAGTCCTGACCCTTGACGAAATTTCCACCCAACCATGGATTATGCTTATAGCCATTGTCCTCTAGAAACTTCACAGCACCTGGGTAAATGTTAGCTAGAATCCCCACCATAGGCACTCCCTTCCTTCCACTTTCATTTGGCAGTCACCCATAGTTGTCCGCCAATTTTAACAAGCTAGAGAACGCTCGTCCACTAGCGAGTTCGCTACCTTGCCAGCGCATCGAGCTTCAACCGCAGAGCTTGGCTAAGTATCTGGCTCTCCGGATTTGCCAACCAGCTACGAATAATCGCCGTCTCCTCGCTGCGTGCGCGCCAGCGAAAGATGTACAGAGAGTGGGCGCCCACCATTCTTGATATCTTATCGAGGGCTTGGCCAGAGAGGTGCAGCAACTGATCGGGGTCCGCGGATTTATCTTGCGTGGCCGCAAGTACAAGCGAGACCAAACCCTCTATCCTTTTGCTTGGGCACAGAATCCTTTGCTGTATCGACAGCAGGCTCCAGCAGCGCTGAAAGTCACGCTGTGCTTCACCATGCTCCGAAGTGCCTTTGGTTGCACGAAATCGAACCACGGCTTTGGCGACTTCATGGAGTGTAACAGCAACTGGAGCTCGCGCGGCTGTTTGGCTCGCCCGGAGCGAAGCCAGCGCCGCAAAACCACCCCCTGCGACACCGCCGATTACCCCGATGAAAGCACCAACAAGCGCAGCTGTAACCTCCTTCATAACTGCTCCTAACATTTCCGGTTAATAGGCGAGAAGAAATAACGAGTCAAGGCCATAGTAGGCCAATCAAATGGGTGCATCTTTGGTAGGTGTCAACACTTAGGTCTCTGGGAAGAATCCCACGCGCCGCCAGAGAAAAGCCAAAGGAAAAAAGAGATTACCTTCGATCCGTCCTACGGTTCGATGAACTCACCGTCCCGAGGAAGATCGAGGATCAGCCAACTCATTTAAAAGTCTCCTACCGCAATCGGGAGGTAGATGTCCAGCCCTGTCTGCAGATCCGCCTTCTCTGTTGGGTGCTAAATGCTCTCGAACGCGGGCTGGCGCCGGACAGTCGGGGTAACTTTGAACTCTCGGAGACTCATCCCCCAAAAGGAATCTCCTGCCATTTTTATCATTTGTCATTACCACACAGTTGCGACCAGACGAGACTTAGCGATCCGACCATCCTGGGTAATGAGCGGACACCGAAGACGGTTCGCAGTCCCTCCTATGAGACGGTCGAACGGGTCGACAAGACCTGGTAGAGAGCGGGCCTCCTCAATATCTTCCCAGGTCAGCGGTTCAACCAGAAACGATCCCGACTCTTCGACACGCGCCTTCCACTCAAGGAACGACAGATTGGAGCGTACTTTGCCGCTTTCTAACAACAGCGCGAGTTCAAAAAAGCATACAGTAGGAATATAGATAGTTGCCTGTCTTCTCTCAGCCTGCGTGAATACTCTAAGCGCTTTCCTCCCAAGCTTTTTGGCTTGTCCGATGGCATAAAAGACAAAGGGGTGGGTGTCTGTGACGTAAATCATTCGCGCGCCAACTCACGCGCTAGCTCAGCAGATGATCGGTGAATGGACTCAGTCCAGATGGCGCGAATCTTGCGCATTTCCTCGATGAGTTCCTCCGGAGAGCAGCACAGCTCCAGCGACCCCTCCAATCTGAAGCGCGTGGCTTTCCGGCCGCTGCGTTCAAAGGCCCGCGCTTTCTTTGACAGCTCCTGATATTCCTGTGTGCCAATGAGAGTTGCGCGTTCTCTGCCATGCTGAGTAATCATGACCCTGGAGCCACCTCGGCTTACTCCAGCAATCAAGCGGCTAAACCGCCTTCTGGCTTCACTTACACTGAGTCTCTTCTCGGTCACGAGTCCCCCTTAGTATTTTGTACAAATATTATGTACCACTTGCTTAATGACGTGTCAAGATAGCAGCCATCTATCATAAGTAGTCCCGGACTACGGTTGGTAACGCTTGCGATCCCGGTATAAAACCCCACGGGCATGAATAGCCTTGGCCTGAACCGCCTCACGGCAGTTTATAGGCGCTGTACTCGATCAGCTTTTTGATATCGCGCTCCAATTCCCCCTCCCACTTCTCCACGAGAAGGTCGGCCGGACATTTTCCCTGAAACAGCAAATCCTTGAGAGGTTTGAGATAGATCGTCTCGTCTTCTCCCCTCTCGTTGAGCGCCCCTTGCCGCTGCAATCCTTCCCAGGCGATTTGCAAGAGCTCCTTGGCCAGATCGAGGAGGGGAAAACGGCGGATGCGCGCCGCGAGGGCATAGCGGTGCGAATCATGATAGAGCTCCATCCTCTCATCCCACGACCAACCTTTCACCAAGTCCCACGCGGCCTGAAGACAGTCGGAGTCATAGAGGACCCCTTTAATCAGCGCAGGCAAGGCCGGCATCAGCTCGGGGGGCTGGCTGTCGGCGGAGCGCATCTCCATGTAGCGCTTGATCCTCACCTCGGGAAAGAGTGTTGTGAGATGGAGATCCCAATCCTCTATCATCGCATGGTGACCCATGTGGCCGTGGGTCAAGAAGTGGCGGAAAGGGATTCCCGTAAAGTCGATATAGGCGCCGTCGCGCATGATGAAGTACATCGGAACATCCAGCGCGTATTCCACATAATGGGCGAAGGAGACGCCGGAGGAAAAGGCAAAGGGCAGCAGACCGCAGCGATCCTTGTCGGTCCCGGTCCAGATATGTCCCCGGAAGCTTTTAAAGCCGTTGAGATTTCCCTCGGAAATGGGAGAGTTGGCGAAGACGGCCGTGATCAGAGGAGAGAGCCCCATGGCCGTGCGGAACTTCGCCATCGCATCTTTCTCATCGCTAAAGTCGATGTTGGCCTGAACGGTGGCTGTCTGCTTCATCATGCGATGACCCATCGTCCCTACCTTCTCCATGTAAGGCGCCATGATCCGGTAGCGCTTCTTCGGGACCCATGCAATCTCCCCCAGAGAGCTCACGGGCTGAATTCCCAATCCCAGAAAAACCACATCCAACCTCTCCGCCACCTCCAGCAACTCACGAATATGCTGCGTGAACTCTGCCTGGCTGCAGTGGATGCTGTCGCACGGTTCGCCGCTGAGCTCGATCTGCCCGCCGGGCTCCAAGTGAATCTGGGCGTTCCCTCTAACGAGAGCGATCACGTGGCCTTCATCCTCTTGCGGCTCCCAGTTGTATTGCTCGACCAAAGCCCTGAGGATCGTCTCGACCCCGCGCGGACCCGAATAGGAAATGGCCTTGGCGCTTTGGCGTTCGATGCCCACTTTTTCATACTCGGTCCCCACGCGCCATTGCTGGCGGGGCTTTCCCGAAGTGTGAAAAAATTCCTCTAACTCTTCCTTATTACGAATGGGGGACATAGGCGCGGATATTTTGCTGAAAGGGAGGTGTAATCACGCCTTTCTCCGTTATGATGGCCGACACTAAGTCGTGGGTGGTAACATCGAACGCGGGGTTCAGGATGCGGACGCCTCTCGGAGTAACACGGCGACCGAAGATGTGCGAGACCTCGCGAGGGTTTCTCTGCTCGATCGGGATCTCTCCCCCGGAGGGGCATTTGAGATCAATGGAAGAGGTAGGAGCGGCCACATAGAAAGGAATATTGTGGCGGCGGGCCAACACGGCGACCCCGTAGGTCCCGATCTTGTTGGCTACATCCCCGTTCGCGGCAACCCGGTCGCAGCCCACGACCACTGCATCGACTTTGCCATGCTGCATGAGGTAGCCGACCATGTTGTCGGTGAGAAGCGTTACGGGAATCTTATCTTTCTTGAGCTCCCAGGCGGTGAGCCGTGCGCCCTGGAGAAAGGGACGGGTCTCGCCGACCATCACCTCCACCTCTTTCCCCGATTCCTTCATGGCCCGGATCACCCCTAGGGCCGTGCCGTACCCGGCGGTGGCCAAGGCCCCCGCGTTACAGTGGGTAAGAACGCGGCGCGAGTTGCCGAGCGCTTTGGCGCCATATTTTCCCAAGAGCCGGTTAGCGGCGATATCCTCCTCATAAATCTTGAGGGCCTCCTCCTTGAGAAGCCGCTTCACCGTCTCCACCCCAAGGCTCCTTTTCTCGATATAGATTCTGCGCATGCGCTCCAGGGCCCAAAAGAGATTGACGGCGGTGGGCCGGGTCTTGGCAAGGGTGCGGAAGATCCGCTCGATCTCCCGGTCAAAATTCTTTCCCTTTACCCATAGAGCACCCAGGGCAACCCCCATCGCGGCCGCCACCCCAATGGCTGGCGCCCCGCGGATCACCATGTCCCGGATGGCACGGGCCACCTCAGAGTAGTCCCGGTAGCTGCGGTAGACCTCTTTGCCCGGCAGCAACCGCTGATCGAGCATCACCACATGGTTATTATTCCATTGAATGGTTTTAACGGCCATCGGTAAACTTCCTATTTTGGCGGAGGCCGAGTATATTAGGGAGAAGAAGGGAGCGTCAAGGGCCGCGCGTGGACCTCTACACTATTTTTGGATACTTCTCCGGTCTCTATTTCATTAGACCGGACCTCGACTCATCTACTCTACTCCGTACTGGCGCTCTCGTTCATATAGTCGACGCCGTCCTCTGCGGCGTGATTGCGCGCCAAAGCGGCCGCAACAGGAATATCTGGACCGTCACCGGCCTGTTCTTAGGGATCTGGGCCCTCGGGACCCTCTTCTTGCTTCCTGACAAGAGAAAGTCATCAATGCAAAGTGAAGATTGCAAACTGCAAAAGTCAAAATGATGGTTTTCTAATTTGCATTTTTCATTTTGCACTTTCCATTTTGCATTGAGTTGAACGGTTTACTCCCCTTGGGCGACCACATAGGCCATGGCCAATTGTTTCGTGTGGGTGATGGAAAGAGAAAAGCTCTGGATCCCCAGCTCCTGGGCGAAGGCGGAGGTCTTGTTGCGAAGACAGATCTCGGGTTTGCCCCCAAGAGTGGACCGGACCTCGATATCCAGCCAGCCGACCTTGGACCCCCAACCTCTCCCCAAGGCTTTCATCACAGCCTCTTTGGCAGCAAAGCGGCCGGCATAGCTTTGATATTTGCCTTGGCCTTTCCCCTCGCAATATTCGATCTCTTTTTCCGTATAGACCCTGCCACAGAATCTCCGACCGATCTTGGGATCTTCCAACGCGCGTTGAATCCGTGTGACCTCAACCAGATCGACGCCCACACTGATGATCATGAGACAAAGTTTGCCCTTCCTTCATCAGGGTGTCAATGGTGAGCACGCCAGCTCCACTTTACAAAGCCACTCTCCGTGCTTAAATTCATTGCACATCAATCTTCTAATTGGAGACGTGCATGAAACGAGCGCTTCGGCTGGTATCAACAGACGGCATCGAGAAGACGAGCTCTCCCGATGCTGCGTCTGCATCCGATGACAATCTGCTGGATGCCTATTCGGCGGCGGTGGTCAAGGCGGCAGAGAAGGTCAGCCCGTCCGTCGTTAACGTAGAAATCCGTCGGAATCTAACAAGTCAACAAGCACCTCTCTTCCGCCGCCCCAACGATATCCGAGGGAGCGGCTCTGGGTTCATATTTACGCCGGATGGCTTCATTCTGACCAACAGCCACGTAGTCCATCACGCAAGTAAAATCGACGTTGCGCTCCCGGATGGTCGCCGTTTTGAGGCAAACTTGATCGGGGATGATCCCGACACGGATCTTGCAGTCATCCGGATCAACGCGTCGAACCTTGTACCCGCGGAATTCGGCGACTCAAAATCGATACGCGTGGGCCAATTGGTTATTGCCATCGGCAACCCTTATGGATTCCAGTGCACGGTGACCGCTGGCGTGGTAAGCGCACTGGGGCGTTCGCTTAGGTCGCAGTCCGGCCGTTTGATTGATAATGTCATCCAGACTGACGCCGCACTGAACCCGGGCAATTCAGGCGGTCCTCTGGTGACTTCGCATGGAGAAATCATCGGCGTCAACACTGCAGTCATTCTGCCGGCTCAGGGCCTCTGCTTCGCCATCGCGATCAATACGGCGAAGTTTGTCGCAGGACGTCTCATCCGCGACGGCAAAATCAAGCGGAGCTACATCGGAGTCGCCGGGCAGAACATGTTGCTCCCGCGCCGTCTCGTGCGCTTCCACAACTTACCGGTCGAAACCGGCGTTATGGTGCTCTCCACGGAGCGGAACAGTCCGGCTGAGCGGGCTGGTCTGCGCGAGGGAGATGTGATTGTGGGTTATGGCGATCAGTCGGTCGCCGGCATCGACGACCTCCACAGGCTTTTGACCGATGCGGCGATCGGACTGCAGAGCACCCTGACAGTGATCCGCCGGTCCGAAAAGATCGTGCTCGACATAATTCCCGATGAATCTAGAGCGACAAGCGACAGATAGCGGGGAGGTGCATTCCCCAGACCCGCTGTGGAAACCAGCGGCTCAAGCTTGAGTAACCCTGAATCGAGGTATATTCTTGCTTCCATGAATGACCGGGGACTTTCAGGTCAAGAGGCGGACCATCTGAACCGCCAGTACCAGACTCTTCTTGAAGTCTCGGAATCGATTGTCTCGCACCGAGAACTGACCGAATTGTTTCACGATCTCGCCCCGCGACTTCATCACGTGGTTCACTTCGATTTTATCAATCTGATTCTCCACGAGCCAGAGCGGAATGTTATGGCGTCAAACGTTTTGGAGACGCCCGACCCTAATTACGCCTGTCCGTCAGGGGAATGTCCCATGGAAACCCTTGGAGGATTGGTATGGCAGACGCAGCAGCCGTGGGTGGTCTCCACTATGGAACGAGATACGCGCTTTCCAGAAGTGACGCAGTGGCTGACCGATCGCGGGATTAAGTCCCTTTGCGTGCTTCCTATTACCACGGCTCTGAGAAAGTTGGGCGCCCTGGCGTTTGGAAGCACTCGGGAAGGAGCGTACTCCGAACCCGATGTGGAATTTTTGCGGCAAGTAGCCAGGCAGGTTGCGGTGGCTGTAGACAACGCGCTGAATTACCAAAGCTCTCAAGCCGCTCAGCAGCAGCTTCAGCGCGAACACCACACTTCGCGCCTACTGCTCGACGTGAACAACGCGGTGATCTCGAAACTCGACCTGCGAGAACTTTTTGCAGCCATTACTGCCTGTCTTCACGAGGTCATGCAGTTCGCATACATCAGCCTCTCGCTATATGACCGGGAAAGCAACCAGCTCCGAATTCACGCGTTGGATTTTCCGGAAGGCAGAGGATTTCTTCATGAAGATATAATACTTCCCCTGGAAACCACGCCGTCGGGCATGGCCTTCAGCTCGCGCAAGCCGGTTCTGCTCCGCTCTATTGAGACCGAGAGATTCCCCGCGGAGGTCGCCCGTATTCTCACTGCTGAAGGAATCAGGTCCACCTGCAGCATCCCGATGATTTCGCACGGCCAAGTGCTCGGGGTCTTGAGTGTCGGCAGTTTGCACGAAGCCGCCTTTACCGAAGAAGACGCAAAGCTCTTGACGCAGGTGACGAACCAGATCGCGATTGCCGTCGAAAACGCGCTGGCCTATCGCCAAATCGCGGAGCTCAAAGACAAGCTCGCCGCGGAAAAACGCTTTCTCGAAGAGGAGATCAAGACCGATTATAACTTCGAGGAGATCGTGGGCGAGAGCCCGGCGCTGAAACGCATCCTGAAACTGGTGGAGACCGTGGCGCCGACCGACTCTACGGTCCTGATCCTGGGCGAAACCGGCACGGGCAAGGAATTGATCGCCCGTGCAATCCACAACTTGAGCGCGCGGCGGGAGCGCGTCTTCGCCAAAGTGAACTGCGCGGCGATCCCGATGGGGCTGCTCGAAAGCGAGCTGTTCGGCCACGAAAGAGGCGCGTTCACCGGCGCCATCGCGCAGAAAATCGGGCGCTTCGAGCTGGCGCACCAGGGAACTCTCTTTCTCGACGAGGTCGGAGACATTCCGCTGGAGCTGCAACCGAAGCTGTTGCGCGTGCTGCAAGAGCAAGAATTCGAGCGGCTGGGAAGCAATAAAACTGTTCGCGTGAATGTTCGGCTTATCGCCGCGACGAACGCCGATCTCGAGCAGATGGTGGCCGAAAAACGATTCCGCGCGGATCTCTACTATCGACTGAAAGTCTTTCCCGTTACGATGCCGCCGTTACGAGAGCGTGCCGCGGACATTCCGTCGTTAGTCCGATATTTCGCGCAGAAGTACGGCCGCTTGATGAAGAAGGAGATCCGGACGGTTCCAGCCGAAGTCCTCTCCGCGCTCAGCAAATATTCCTGGCCGGGGAACATTCGAGAATTAGAAAACTTCATCGAGCGCGCCGCCATTCTCTCGCCTGGTTCAGAGCTCCGGGTCCCGCTCGCCGAATTAAAGCCTGTCACAGCGCCGCCCAACGGCGCGACCACGCTTGAAGCCGCCGAGCGCGAGCACATTTTACGCGTTCTGCGGGAAACCAACTGGATCGTCGGCGGGCCGACAGGCGCAGCGGCGCGACTCGGCATGAAGCGCACGACCCTCCAATCCCGGATGAAAAATTTGGGTATCACCCGTTCTAAGTAAACCCCGTACCACGTAGTTGCCTCCGGAGGCTTTGCGGTGCTACCCTTCGAGGAGGTCGAGAACATTCACCTCGATCCGTGACGTCTTCGCTTCTCTGAAAGTCTCGGGTCGGGGCTGGCGCCGGACCCTCAAAATAGCGGGCTTACACAGCCCCTTTATCTTGGCCGCTAAACCTCTTCTTGTAGGAATGGCGAACAACACCGACGTCAACGAGGGAAAGACCAGGCATCGTTTCCTGCCTCTCCCTGCTTTAGGACGGGATGCCATGCTCCTCATGCTCACGTGGGCTGCTGGCAGCGTGGACGCTATAAGCTATCTGGGACTTGGCCATGTCTTCACTGCGATGATGACCGGCAACACGGTGCTGCTGGGTTTGGCCCTCGGACAGGGTGAGATTCTTGCAGCATTGCGGTCGATCCTTGCCTTGATGGGGTTTGGTGTTGGCGCTGCGGTGGGAGCAATGATCGTCGAGCGAGACGAAAGACAAGGAGACTGGCCTCCGGCAGTTACAGGCGCGCTTGCCATCGAAGGAGTCATCCTCGCTATTTTCACTATCACCTGGCACTTTACCGCGACGGTGCGAAGCGCAGGTGCTGTGCATGCCCTGATTGTGCTGTCAGCCTTTGCGATGGGGATCCAGTCCGCAGCGGTACGCCGTCTCGGCGTCCCGGGAATCGCAACGACCTACATCACTGGCACGCTGACGAGCCTGGTGGTTAACCTAGTTAACTGGCTCCGCTCAGCCACTGCGGCATCATCGGCGACAACATCGGCCGGAAAGGCCGTCGGTGATGGATTATCTTCTGCGCAGTGGGAGCAGCGCGTAGGACTTCTGTCCGGCGTGTTCCTTGTCTACGGCCTTGGAGCGCTGGTTGGTGGTGTTCTCCAGGCTTGGTCGTCGCCGTTGGTAACCTTATCGCCGCTGATCGCCGTGGTATTTGTATTCGTGAACGCGTCTATTCGTCACTGGCATGAGCAACATGCGTCAGGGTGATTCTGCGAGGTTCACCGAGGATCTGCGGTTTAAGGCGATGTCTACGGTGAATCTATATATGCGCAGCGGGGCGTACGGTACTAAGACTCCGCTTTCATTCATTATCGGCCGCGATATGAAGTGTCGCTACCGAGGTTGGGTACGGTGCGGATAGTTTTAAGGAGACGACCGGAGGACGTGGACACGATCCAAGAGCAAAATCGCACCGCAGAGACAAGGCCTGTGCTGGAGACTGAGTATTTGAGCCGAATCGTCTCCGGTAAACGCCTGGTTGATGATATCACGGTCCGCGTGCAAAAAGGTGAGATATTGGCCGTGGTTGGGCCCAGCGGCTCGGGTAAATCCTCATTTCTCCGTCTGCTGAACCGCCTGGATGAGCCCACAAGCGGGACGGTGTACCTGGAAGGAAATGACTACCGGCAGATCTCGCCACGAGAACTGCGGCGGCGGGTGGGCCTGGTTACGCAGACGCCGTTTCTCTTCTCCGGGACGATTGCCGACAATCTCCGATTCGGGCCCCAGCAGCAGGGTAAGGATCTTCCTGAAGAGACGATTACGTTTCTCTTGGACCAGGTAGGCCTCGCCGACCGAGCCAATAGCGACGTTGTTAATCTCTCAGGTGGCGAGGCTCAGCGAGTTTCACTCGCTCGCGCCGTAGCCAACTCGCCTACGGTGTTGTTAATGGATGAACCGACCTCGGCCCTGGACGAAGAAGCAAAGGTAGAAGTGGAAGCGCTTATTTTGAAAATCGTGAAGCAGAATCTGCTCACTTGTGTGATTGTCTCGCATGACTTAGCGCAAGCGGCGCGCATAGCCAATCGAGTCATGCTCCTCAAGGCAGGCAGGCTTGAAAAGATAGGGTCAGTAAGGGAGGTCATCCATGTTGCAGGGAATATTCACTAACCAACTGGCGTTGGGTTGCGCTCAGGCAGCGGCGACCACTTTGTTGGCGCTGCTGGTAGTGCTTCTGGCGCGCAAGCGCGAGATTCACCTGGAACGTGAAACGATTGTCGCGTTGATTCGCGGGATTGTGCAGATCATCGCGGTCGGCTCCATCTTTCTGCTGCTTCTTCGCGGTCCGGCGTGGACCAGTGTATTTCTTCTCGTTGCAATGATCGTTGCCGCCGCCGCGACCTCCGCGCAGCGGGCCAAGGGAATCCCGGGAACGTTTCGCGTCTCGCTTTACTCTATTGCCGCGGGATCGGGCGCGGTGATCGCGCTCATGACCTGGGCCGGAGTTATCGACACGGCGATGACTTCACTGGTCCCGATCGGCAGCATGCTGATCTCCAATGCCATGAACACCAACTCGTTGACCCTTAATCGTTTCCGGTCGGAGGTGGAGTCACACTTTGGGCTTATTGAGACCGCGCTGGCGCTGGGAGCTGCTTCGAAGCAAACTGTCGTCCCTTACGTCCAGGTCTCCTTCCAGGCGAGCCTGATTCCAGCCATTGATTCGCTAAGCTCGCTGGGAATTGTCTGGATCCCTGGTTTGATGGCCGGCATGCTATTATCGGGCTCGGATCCCATCTATGCCGCCATCTACCAATTCGTAGCCATTTCCATGATTTTTTCTGCTTCGGGACTAACGGCTTTGATAAGTAGCCTGCTGATTCGGAATCACGCTTTCTCGCCCGCTGAGCAGCTCACCCTGCGGCCCCAGGCTGCTTCTTCTCAGGGAGGCAACCGTAGCGAGTCAAAATGAGAGTTCGAACCGAAGGATGAACGCAACCGCATTCTTAGTCCTCCGGTCTGTGTTTGGATTCATCACGAATTGAAGATCAGGCTGCACCGCCAGGTGCGAGCCGAGTTGCGCCAGATAGGTGAGCTCGAGTGTAACCTCGGACCTCTGGAGGCGCGTGCCCTGTTTGCGCTGTGCTTCGATGAACTGAGATCCGTTGTGTGCAGCCGCGACCACGATCCCGAACTCATCCTGATCACGTCCGGGAATCAAAGCAGAGACGGTGAGCCCGCCTCCGGTGTAGTACGCGAACCGGTTCACGCGGGGGTCGCCGATCCCGAGCTGGCCAAACAGAGTCAGTCGCCGGTCAGGATAGTTGATATCGTGATACACCGTCTGATCGGCGAGCAGATAAACACCCCTGCTGCCCCGGTGCCGGACCGGTCGGCCATCCGGATGTACCTTGGTCAAGTCGTCGAACGTCGCCGAATAGTACCAGGCGCCGAGAGCGAGCTTGCCTGTGTAAGGGCCGCAGCAGCCCCTGCCGATGCGGAATTGCCGAGTACGCGGTTGCCCCGCGGGGAGAGGCCGGTACAAGTACGCCGCTTCCCCAACTAGGAGCAAGCCGTCACCCTTCGCAAAGATTTCTCGTGTTCCGTTCGGTCGATCCACCGGCACTCCGTCAAGCACGGCCGCCCGCACGACGACCTCTTCCACGGGTTTGACCTCAAGGCGAGCGCCGATGGAAGTATTAGGAAAAATCGAAGGTCCTGCCTGACCGCTCTGCGAAAATTCAGGACCGATACCGAACGAACTGTTGAGAAACAGGCTCGCCGACTGCAACCGGTAGAATTCGCTGTTGAGATCATAGCGCCCTATCAGCGCAGAGAACTTGTTATCGAACAGGTTTTGTTGAATCCATCCTTCCTCAAGTTTCCACTTCGCCGGTGCCTCAATATTGCTCACCCCCTGCGCATCCCCAGCAAAAGTGCTGGGATACCCACCATGGATTCCGAGTCCGTAGAGGAACACGGTCGCGCCGGACCACCCCATGAGGCGCTGAGCGTCGACGGTGAACTGGAGGTTCACATTACCGAGATAAGTGGCTCCCCGGCGCAGTCCACCGGACATATCCGTAAAAATTTCTCCGTCGTAGCGGAGACCCAATTGGATTCCATGATTGTCTAGTTGCTTCTGGAGACTGTCCCACGCTTGGTTAAGTGGGTCCCAGAGGGACGCTCGAGGCTGCCCGCTCGCCGCACCGGAGGCTGGTGCGGTATTTGCGTCTGCACCTTCGGAGTCATACAGGGACGGGAAGCTGACTTGAGCACGAGCCTCTCCCGCTGGTTTAACCAGCAGATACGCGGCCATGGCAGCCACCACAAACCAGAGGTGCTGTAGCTGTCGAGGGGGTTTCCTCGATGTCTTATTATTTCCATTACTCACAGATTGCTCGTGCGACGGATGCTCCCGCTATTGAAAAAGGTAACGGCAACACGCCCCCAAGACTAACGCTTGCGTCCCGGCGCAAAGCGGGTGCTCCGCTAGGTTCGGCACGCTAGTCTACCAGGTCTATCGGAGTCAAGGAGATGTAAGCCCACCACATGCCGCACAACCCTCCAATCCCGGATGAAAAAGCTAAGTATCACTCGACCCAAGTAACGCCGATATTTCGGCACCTGCCTATAGCTCGGCACATTTCCTTCGTCACAATCCTTTCCAACCCAAAGCAGAGAAATCTGTAACGTCCCTGATTCTCACTATTTAAGGTGCTTTCCGGCGTCGATGTGCCTTTGGCACTGCGCTTGCTAAAGTTATCTGTAGAAGAAGAGAAGAAAGGAAGTGAATTTAATGAAGATCGACACATTATTTTTGGCAGCCCTGCTTCTGACTGGCACAGCTCTGTGGGCTCGAGTAGTTACTCAAGGCTTCATCCCCGCGCTCGTCTCGACAGCGATTGAGTATGGCCTGAACGGTATAAGAGCACGGGTGCGGAGATAAGGAACCAGAGGAAGAAATCCTTTTTCTTCTAAGGAGACCGTCTTAGATGCTCGTAAATCGGATAGGGATCTGGCCATCACCAGCCGCGGTAGAGATGCCAATCGGACTAAACCACATAGAGTCGGATTTCTGTTGGTGTGATCCGATAGTCGAGGTGGATGAGAACGGCCGGGAGGCTGTGGTCCATAGGGAAGTAACGTGGAACTGAACTTTGATTGGAATGAAGGAGGTAGGTTATGACATTCAAAAATAAAATCTATTTCACCATCTTCGTCATCTTAGGGTTTGTCGGTTACTTATTCCTCCTTGGATACGTAGCAACTAACGTCGTGGAAGCCAACGACAATGCCATCGGGCAG
>Ga0209824_10000603_pt1 | contig 22109 bp, 18 predicted proteins | sample VDWuncwatermetaG_FD_184124 | JGI IMG/M metagenome (GOLD analysis project Ga0209824, IMG submission 184124) | Wastewater microbial communities from Netherlands to study Microbial Dark Matter (Phase II) - VDW unchlorinated drinking water (SPAdes)... ... | reverse complement strand
GCCTATTCTACGATAGCCATGGGGCAGTCGCTGATATGGGTAACGAAAGAGGCGGGGGTGTTTGAGAGGCATGGGCTTGATCTGGATCTTTTGTTTATTATCAGTTCCACCACGGTCACGCAGGCGTTGATCGCCGGCGATGTGCCGATCGTCATCATGTCAGGCGCAACGGGGATTTCCGCCGCTCTTAGCGGCCAGGATTTGGTGATGGTCGGGAGCACCAAAAGCGACCCGGCTCAGGCGTTCCTGGTGGCGTCGAAAGAGATTACGCAGCCGTCACAGTTGAAAGGAAAGAGGCTCGGGGTGAGCAGGATTGGGGCCTCTTCTGATTTTCTGTTGCGCTATCTTTTAAAACGAGTCGGGCTGGTTCCGGAAAAAGATGTATCGATTGTTCAACTCGGCAGCTCGCCGGTGAGAATGGCTGCGCTGGCCAAAGGGGCGATTGATGCGACCGCCTTGAGCTTCGAGGAGATGCTCGTCGCCAAAAAGATGGGATTCAATCTCCTTCTGGACGTTTCGAAACTGGGCATTGAGGCCTTGAACAGCGATATAATAACCAGCAGGAGATTCATCAGAGATTCGAGAGAGACGGTTCGAAGGTTCGTGAAGGGGATGGTGGATGGGGTGCACTTCTACAGAAACAACAAAAAGTTCAGCATGGAGGTCATTGCCAAATATACCAAGAGCAGGGATATGGAAAAGACCGAGCTGGGATACGATTACAACGCGAACATCTACCTGAAAAAGCCCTATCCCACAACCAAAGGCATCCAGCTTGCGCTGGAAGAGTTCGGAGAGAAAAATCCTGCTGCCAAAAATGCGCGTCCTGAGCAGTTTACGGATACCTCTTTTGTCAGGGAGCTGGACGAGAGCGGGTACATAGACAGCCTCTATAAATAAATTTTAGATTTTGGATTTTAGATTTTCGATTCAAGGAAAAACATGAAGAACATAATCAAGCAAAAACCCTACCTCTTTCTACTCGTCAGTTTAATGGTTGTCTGCATCGTTGGTCCTGTCTCGGGCATTGCAGCCTCGCCTTCTGCCAAAGTGGTCTTTACCTTCGGCGGCCTGAATGAGCGGAGCGGAGTTCTCTTTGTGGCTAAAGATGCGGGTATCTTCCAGAAGCACGGGCTGGACGCGCAGGTGGTCAATGTGCGGAGCGGGCCGGTGGGAATGGCGGCGCTCGCTTCCGGGGAGACGCAGTTTCACGTGGGCTCGGCCACCGGCGCTTCCATCGGCGCTATGGCCGGCGGGCTGGATTTGGTCTTTATTGCCGGCCTGATCAATAAACTTGATGGCACGTTCGTGGTTTCTCCCAACATCAAGACTCCGGCAGATCTCAAGGGCAAACGGATCGGCGTGCAGAGCATAGGAGGCGGGGTTTGGATGTTTACGTTGCTGGCGTTTGAGCACTGGGGGCTCAATCCCGAGCGGGACAATATCCAGTTGCGAGTCATCGGTGACCAGTCGGTACTGGCTCAGGCCATCGCGTCCGGCATTATCGATGGCGCTTACCTGGGCTACACGTTTGGCGCTCAGATGGAGCGACAGGGGTTTCGCGTCCTGGCGGACCTCGCCAAGATCGGCGTCCCTTACCAGGGTCTGGGGGTTATGGCGCGGCGGAGTTTTGTGGACCGCTCTCCTGACGTCGTTGAGCGAACCGTCAAGGTGATGCTGGAGACGATTGCGTTTATCAATAAGCCTGATAACAAAGCCGCGGTCGTGCGCAGCCTGGCACGTGCGCTGCGCCTGCAGAAGGTGGAAGATGCCGAGGCGGGCTATGAGATGATGAAGACGCTGTATGACCGGCGCATCTATCCCAATGCCGAAGGGCTGCGCAATGTCCTGCGCCTCCTGGGCAAGACGAACGAGAACATCCGTCGGCTCAAGGTGGAAGACATTGTTGACGATCGGATAGCGCGCAAGCTAGAAAAGGAAGGACTGTTTTAGTGGTTCGTTATTCGTGTTCGTGGGTCGTGTTCGTGGACGAGCACGCTAACCGAGCACGGGCACGCATAACCAGGAGGTTTTTATGCCAGCTCGCTACGGTTCAGATCTCATCGTGGATCTGCTCAAGCTTCTCGGCATCGAATACGTCGCCTTGAATCCGGGGTCGAGCTTTCGCGGCATCCACGATTCGCTGGTCAATTACAACGGCAACCGCAATCCGGAAATTATTCTTTGCTGTCACGAAGAGATCGCGGTCTCGGTGGCCCACGGCTACGCCAAGGCTGCGGGCAAGCCGATGGCGGCCATTGTTCACAACGTCGTGGGGTTGCAGCATGCCTCCATGGCGATCTACAACGCCTGGTGCGACCGCACGCCGATTCTGGTCATGGGCGGGACCGGGCCGATGGACTCGAGTAAGCGGCGTCCGTGGATCGATTGGATTCACACTGCGCTGGTGCAGGGAAACCTCGTGCGCGACTTTGTCAAGTGGGACGATCAGCCGGTCGGCGTGGAGGCGATCCCTTCATCCATGATGCACGGCTACCGCATCGCCATGAGCGATCCGAAAGGTCCGGTCTATCTCTGCTTTGACGTGACCGACCAGGAGGCGCCGCTGGAAAAAGAGATACCGCTTCCCGATCCCACCCGCTTCCGCCCGCCGGCGCCGCTTCAGGCGGAGAGCGATGCAATCAAGGAGGCGGCGCGCTTGCTCTCTGAAGCACAGAACCCGGTGATTCTGGCCGACTACCTGGGAAGAAATAACGAATCGGTATTGAGTCTCGTGGAGCTGGCAGATCTTCTGGCGATACCCGTGATCGACCTGGGTGCCCGGTTGAATTTTCCCAACACGCATTCCCTTAACCTCACGGGAAAAAATAGGGAGCTCATCGGCAACGCCGATCTCATCATGGGACTCGACGTCATGGACCTCTTCGGCGCGTTGGTGCGGCACGACGCCGCGAGCCATTCCTCTGTGCCGGCGATCAAACCGGGCTGCAGGGTGATCCACGCGACTCTCGCGGATATGGCGGTGCGCGGCGGGACAACCGATTTTCAAGAGCTTGCTCCCGTAGATCTTCCCATAGTGGCCAATACCAGGGTCTTTCTCCCGGCACTGATCGAGGAGATCAGGAGGCAGGGAAAGTTCTCTAAAAGCGTCATTGAAGAAAGACGCAAGGCCCTCGCCGCTCAGCACGATGAGATTCGAGCGCGCTGGCAGAGCGAACTGAAAAAGCGCTGGGACGAGAGGCCGATCTCGCCGCCGCGCTTGGCCCACGAGGTCTGGGAGGCGATCAAGAAAGAATCGTGGCTCTTGGTCGCCGGCTCCTTCAGGAGCTGGCCCAATCGTTTGTGGGAGTGGAACAAACCCGGGCTCTTTCTTGGCGGCTATGGCGGCGGGGGACTCGGCTATGGACCCGGCGCTTCAGTTGGCGCTTCACTCGTCCATCGGGGCAAAAGAACGATATGCGTGAATCTCCAGCGCGACGGCGAGCTGCTCTACACGACGAGCGCGCTTTGGACCGCAGCCAACACAGGAGTCCCGCTCCTTACCGTGATGACCAACAACCGGACCTACTATAACGATGAGGAGCACCAGGAAAAGATCGCCATTGCACGCGGCCGGCCGCCTGAGAATAAAGTGATAGGAATGCGTATGGAAAAGCCGCCGGTGGATTTTGCCAACCTCGCTCGCTCCTTTGGGATTTCAGGCGAAGGCCCCATCACAGAGGCGGACAAGATCCGTCCAGCCTTGGACAGGGCCCTCAAGGTTATCAAAGAAGAGGGCCGTCCGGCGCTGGTGGATGTGATTATTCAGACCACTTAGCGGCCGTATTTTTTAGGTTGACAGGCTCTTCTTTTTGTAGCTATCTTTCTCTGTCCAATCCAATCGCGACGGGAGGTTACCCGTGATCACTCGGTACCGCATGTTTTTCCCGCTTTTTCTTTTCGGCATCCTGATGGTTTTTGTCGTAACTGGAAAGCAGGTCCAGCCGGCCGAGTCTCCAGGTTTTCCCGACGCTCCCGGCAAAGATCTACTTATGAGTAAATGTTTCCAGTGTCACAGCGAGGGGATGTGGAAGGATCAAAGACAGGACCGCAGAGGATGGGAAGGGGCGCTCTACCGGATGGTGGGACGAGGCGCCCTCTGGACGGAAGAGGAGATCAACAGTATGGCCGGATACTTGGCAACGGCCTTCGGGCCGCAGACTAACAAGGCGCCTAAATAGCTCGGCGCTGACAAGGGAGGCAGATATGAGAGAACTCGTCGCGCGCTATCTTTCAAAGTCGATTTCCCGGCGTGGCTTTCTTAAGGGATTGACCACTGCCGGCGTATCCCTGGCAGCAGCGGAATCGGTCCTTCAGTCCCTTACTTCGGTCGTTCATGCCCAAGAGGCTGGCCGGATCGCGCCCGAAGGGGTGAAGCTCTTTCAAGGCACCGGCGGCGCCTCCTTTGCCGAGCAACTCATCGCCTCCGGCGTCAAATATGTCTTTGGCAACTCCGCCAGCGAAGACGCCCACTTCTATGAGGCGCTGGTCGACCGGCCGCAGCTCAAATATATCCTGACGCCGCACGAAGGTCCGGGCGCTGCCATGGCCGCGGGCTATGTGAAGGCATCCGGCGAGCCCGCCATCGTCATGCAGGCAGGAGTGGTCGGGCTGATGAATGCCATGGGGCAGATGTTTAACGCCTTTAAGGAACAGACGCCGCTGGTTTTTTACAGTTACCGCACGGACCAGACCCGCAGGTCCGGGCGCGATGGCTTCGAGGAGGTCGCCAACCAGGAGCAGATTGTCGCCCCGCTCACCAAGTATTCTTGGCTGGCGCGTCGGGCTGACATGATTCCGGAGACCGTGCGGCGCGCCTTCAAGGCCGCATGGACGCCGCCCTACGGCCCCACCTATGCCTCCTGGCATTCAGACTTTAACGACGAGAAGATCCGCACAGAGATCATCACGCAAGAAAAAGTAGACCCGCGCATGCGGGTGAGAGCCAACCCCAAGGAGATCGAGCGGGCAGCGAAGCTCCTGGTTGAGGCCAGGATGCCGACTTTGATTGTCGGCGACGAGATCTACAAGGCAAAGGCCGTGGACAAGGCGGTTAAGCTGGCAGAGATGCTTGGGATGCCGGTCACCCAGGCAAGACAGCTCTTTGCTAATTTTCCGGAGACGCACCGCTTATGGGTTGGTAACTTGCCCGGGGGCAGGCTCGATACACTTACTTATCCGAAGAATCCGGATGTTGTCATCAATGTGGGGAATAAGCTCATGCACAATACCCCTGCGCCGATCGTCGCGCGCAATGCCAAGTTTATCGATATGAGGATCGATAGCTGGAGCATGGGCAACGTCATAACCACCGAGGTCCCTCTGGTTGCGGATGTCGCCTACGGTCTCGATGATCTGATCGCCGCGGTGGAGAGCATCATGACCCCGACCATCAAAGAAAAAGTTAAAGAGCGGAGCGCCGATGTGCAGAAGTTCACCGAGCAGGCCAGAAAACTGCGGGCGCAGATTGTCAAGAATCCAGACTGGAACAGAAACCCGTTGCTTGCCGACCGGCTGACGTATGAGATCGCCCAGTTCGCCGACAAGGATGCGATTGTCGTTCACGAAGCCGGTTCCATAGGCTTCCATAGCTTTGGCTTCAACCCGCTTGGCGGCCGCGAGCTCTTCTTCTACTATGGGGCCCATCTGGGGTCTGGCGTCGGGACCGCTGCGGGGGTGAAGCTCGCCCGTCCGAATCAGCAGGTTATCTGCCTCGTAGGGGACGGCTCTTTTATCTTCGGTCCTACGGCGCTTTGGAATATGGCGCGCCTGGAGCTGCCGGTGATCACCGTGGTTTACAACAACCATGCCTACTCCGGGCCGCACAGCCGCGTGATCCAGAATGTTCCCAGCGGAAGAATGGTCGAGACAGGTAAGTTCGTTCACGACTACTTGGGCAACCCGGACATGAACATGGCCGACATTGCCAAGGGGTTCGGGGTTGACGGAGAGGTAGTGGAGTCGCCGACCCAGCTCAAAGAGGCGCTGGCGCGGGCGCGCAGGGCCACGCAGGACGGCAAGCCCTATCTCATCGACGCGCAGGTGGCGCGCACGGGCGTGGCTTGGGTGGAGAGACCCTGGACGCCGCCCATCCGCATCGCCCAGGAGCGCACGCGCAAGGTATGAAAATGACGCGCTACATTACACTCTTCTTCAGCCTCTTTCTCCTCTTTCCCCCATCCCTTTTTTCCCAGGGGAAGGCGCTGAAGAAGATCCAAGTTGGAGTCCCTTCTGTCAGCATGGGGAACATCATCATCTTCGTCACTAAGGAGGCGAAGCTCTTTGAAAAGCACGGTCTGGATGCTGAGGTCATCATCGTACAAGGCTCAGGCGTAGGCTCAAAGGCTCTCATAGGCGGCAGCATTCAGATCTCCCCTGTGGCTACGCCGACAGTGATCAACGCTGACCTCGCGGGCTCGGATATGGTGATCCTTGCCCACACCATGCCCGGAGTTGTCCATGCACTGATGGTTAAGCCGGAGATTAAGAGAGTTGAAGATCTTAAGGGGAAGAAAATCGGCGTAACTACATTTGGTTCCCTGACAGACTTTTTGGTGCGTCACATTGCTAAGAAAAAAGGGCTCAATCCTGAAAAGGATCTTACTCTCATACAGATTGGCGGGGACAATGAGAGAATTGCCGGGCTGAAACAAGGATCTTTGGATGGGGCATCCCTTTCCTACCCGGGATACGGGCGGGCGCAGAGACTCGGCTTTTCGATGCTCTGGGATTCCTCAAAGGAAATTGACTATCCCTGGATGGAGATCACGACGCGCCGCGCCATCATTCAGAAGGACCGCGATATGATCATGAGCTACATGAAGGCGCATCTTGAGGGAATCGCGGTTTTCAAAAAGGACCGCGAGTTCGGCAGGAAGGTGATCAAAAAGACACTGCGCTTAGACGACGATGAGTTGGTGAATGAGTCCTACGAGATCTTCTCCAAGGCCTTCCTTCCGACTCCCTATCCCAACATCAAGGGGATGAAGACGAGTTTCGAATACGTGGCCATGACCCGCCCGGAGGTGTGGAACCACAAGCCCGAGGAGTTCGCCGATGCGAGTTTCGTGGCAGAGCTGGAAAAGAGCGGTTTTATCAAGAAGCTCTACGAGAAACCCTAACCCTCCCACAGAAAAATAACTTTTCTAGGCAAAACACTTTTTCATGCTGCGGGAGCGTAACACAAGCGGCGATCCGCGCGAGATCCGTTTTGTCGACACCACGCTGCGCGACGGCCAGCAGAGTCTATGGGCGCTGGGCATGAGAACTGGGGCCATGCTTTCCGCCGCCGAGCAGATGGACCGGTGCGGGTTTGAGGCCATGGAGTTCTTTGTCGGCATCATGTTCAAGAAATACGTGCGCGAGCACAAAGAGAACCCGTGGGAGTGGCTGCGGCAAGGGACGAAGCGCTTCAGCGGGACCCGGCTCCGCTATCACGGCGGCCTGCACGCGGCGTTTGAAAAGATACCGAATTGCGTGCTGCGCCTGTTGGTCGAGCGACTCGTTTCGTACGGGATCACGTTCACCCGCACGTCGAATTGCTGGAACGATTATGAAAGCTTCAGAGAAGAGCTCGAGGGGATGAGAAAAATAGGGATGGAGACCGTCGCGAACCTTATCTATTCGGTTTCTCCCCGGCACACCGATGCCTATTATGCTCAGAAGGCGCGTGAGGCCGCCGCTATCCGCCCCTATCGGATCTGCTTTAAAGACGTGGGCGGCCTGCTCACGCCCGAGCGCACTCGGGCTCTCATCCCCGTGATTCTTGAAAATATAGGCGACATCCCTTTGGAGTTCCATGCCCACTGTAACAATGGCTTGGCGCCGCTGTGCTATCTCGAGGCCATCCAACTCGGCGTCAGGACGTTGCACACGGCTATTCCGCCATTGGCCAACGGTTCCTCTCAGCCTTCGGTCTTTAACGTAGTCAAGAATGTCCGCGCCCTGGGTTATACGCCCTGCGTCGATGAAGCGGCCGTGGAGCCTGTCAGCAGCCATTTCACCTCTGTCGCCAAACGAGACGGCCTTCCTATAGGGAGCCCGCTGGCCTACGACTACTCTCAATACCTGCACCAGGTGCCTGGAGGGATGATCTCCAATCTCAGGCACCAGCTCCGTCTGGTCGGGATGGAGGACAAGCTGGAGGCGACGCTGGAGGAGGCCGCTCGGGTTCGGGCGGAGTTCGGTTACCCGATCATGGTAACGCCCCTTTCTCAGTTCGTCGGAAGTCAGGCGGCGATCAACGTGATCGTCGGAGAGAGATACCAAGAGGTCACAGATCAGGTGATCCAGTACGCCTTAGGGCTTTGGGGTAAGGAGGGCGCCACATTGATGTCCCCTGATGTCAAGGACAGAATCTTGGGCCGGCCGCGGGCGAAGGAGTGGATTGGGTGGGAGCCGCCCGATCCCTCCCTTGAGGAAGTGAGGCGGAAATTTGGCGGCGCCGGCGTCTCGGACGAGGAGCTCGTGCTTCGGCTCTTTGCCGGCATCGATGAAGTCAAGGCCATGTATGCGGCGGCCGCGCCAAGGGAATATCTCAGCGCGAGACGGCCCCTGATCTGGTTGATCGAGGAACTCACCAAGCGAAAAGATTGCAATCAGATCCACGTGCGGAAACCGGGATTCTCGCTGATCCTGGAGAAAAGAGCGATCTCATCTGGGCGCTGAGGGAAACCAACTCTGGTGCCTGATCAGGCCGCTCAGGTATTCGATCTGACCGGCATGTCGCAGGTTGTCGGCCATGACGCTGACGAGCCGCACTCCAACAGTCGGTAAAGACTGATACTGGGGTTCATGCAAGACCCGCTCGAGATCCTTTGGCGAGAGAGCTTCACCTCCACCTGACCGACACTAGTCCAGATCGATATCTTTTAGCGGTTTCTTGAGCGGCTCTTCTTTGGCTTTCTTAAGCAGCTCCTGAAATTTTCTGTCCAACACTTTCCCTTTGTTCTTTTCAGCCTCGACAAGCTGCTGGTATTTCTCGTCGCGCCGGCTCGCCTCTTCCTTGACAATCTTGGGTACGTCCTCCATCTTTGCGGCGACCTGAGGTTTGGCCGGCAGCTTGTGATCCAAGACCGCTGGCAACGAGGGATCGACAGTTAGCGTTGCCCCGCAGCAAGGACAGGCCACTTGAATGGTCAACGATTCTTTGTTGGGCATGTTAGCCTCCCGGTTTTTCGCCACCAAGTAGAAACGACACAATAATTTTGGATTTTAGATTTTTGATTTTAGATTGAATCCAAAATCGGCAATCCAAAATCTAAAATGGCTTATCCCCTTAATTCTATCTGCTCGCCGTCGGGGCCGCGAAAGACGACCCGGCGCCAGCCCTTCTCCCTGGGCGCTCTCGCCGCGGTATCGTGCGGCGCCCTTGCCATCTCGACTCCTTTTTTCTGCAGCTCGGCCACGGCCTCGTCGAAATTTTCCGCTTCCAGGCAAAAATGAAAGCCGGTCATGGAACCATCGGATTTATGCGTCAGCTCCAGGACCGTGTCGCCGAGCTTCAGATAGGCGATCTGCAGTCCCCCGGTCGCCGCGTGCTGGAAATATTTTTTGAAGCCGAAATGTTTCTCGTAGAAATCTACAGACCGCTGGAGGTCGCTGACGTGAAGCGCCACATGATCGATTCTTCTGAACATGTTTTCTTTCTTTGGAGACACCCTCAAGGATATTACTCCCACTAATACTTTTGCAAGGGACACCCTAATTTTTAATTATAAGTTTTGAATTATGAATTCAAAATTCAACATTCAAAATTAAAAATTATTTAGGGGGCCCCCTGTGGAAAAATTCGGCGTTGAGGTTACAATGCTTACCGTATCCTATGCCGGTTTATAGACTCATTGATGAGATTGTTTTTCCCCCGCCGGATCATGCCGGGCCGGATGGATTGCTGGCGGTCGGCGGGGATTTGAGCAGCGAGCGGCTCCTGCTCGCCTATCGGTTGGGTATTTTCCCGTGGTACAGCGAGGGGCAGCCGATTCTATGGTGGTCTCCGGACCCGCGCTTCGTCCTTAAGCTCGATGAGTTCCATGTCTCCCGCCGGCTGCGGCAAGTCATCAAAAAGGGAGTTTTCAAAGTCACGTTCGATAAGGCCTTTGAGTCGGTCATCCAGGCATGTGCCTCAGTCCCGCGAGAAGGACAGGACGGAACCTGGATCACGCCGGAGATGCAGCAGGCCTACATTCGTCTCCACGAGCAGGGCTTCGCCCACTCCGCAGAGAGTTGGCTCGATGAGGAGCTGGTGGGAGGGATCTATGGGGTCTCGCTGGGGAGATGTTTTTTTGGCGAGTCGATGTTCTCTCGGAAAGCGAACGCGTCCAAGGTGGCTTTAGCTGCTCTGGTCGAGCGATTGAAGAGCTGGGGCTTTCATATGCTGGACGCCCAGGTGACGACGCAGCATCTCATTAGTCTGGGGGCCAAAGAGATACCGCGAGGGTTTTTTTTGGAGCGCCTGCAGATAGCCGTTCAGTTGCCAACGATCAAGGGGAATTGGAGCAGCCTGGCGGCAAAGGACGTTGTCGGCCAGAGATAAGGGTGGTATGCAACCGGAAAAAGCTTAAAGGGGGATAAGATAATTTGATGGCGCTCTACGACGTCGTCATTCATGGCGGAAGATTGATCGACGGCACGGGGAATCCTTGGTTCTACGGCGATATCGCAGTGAAAGATGGGAGGATCGCCACTATCGGGAAAATGAATCCCGCTTCCGGTAGTCGCGCCATCTCCGCCAAGGGGCGCGTGGTGACCCCCGGCTACATCGACATGCACACCCACAGTGACCAGCCGCTTGTCGCCGATGGCAACGCCGAAAGCAAGGTGCGCCAAGGGGTGACTCTGGACATCATCGGCGAGAGCCAGACGGTTGCCCCGCTGGAAGGGCCCGTTCTTGAGGAGTACCGCGCCGAGCATAGGCGGCGCAACGGCATCGAGACCGATTGGAGCACCTTCAGCGGCTACTTTGAGCGCGTCATGAAAAATGGCATTTCGATCAATGTCGCCTCCGGGGTCTCTCCCCAGCAGGTCAAGCAGGTCGTGGTCGGCTTTGAGGAACGGCCCGCTACGCGCGCAGAGCAGGAAAAGATGAACCGGCTGGTCGCGCAGGCGATGGAGGAGGGGGCCTTGGGTCTCACCGCCGCCTGGCATGCCAAGGGGCCCGAGTGTCCAGATGAAGTGGTGGAGATGGCCAAGGTTGTTAAGAACTATGGCGGCTACTACGGAGTGCATTTGGGCAGCGAAGGCTTCGACATCATGGAAGAGCTGGAGAAGGCGATCAGAGTCGCCAGAGAGGCGGATATTCCCGTGCACGTCTACCATCTGAAGATGCGGGCCAAAAGCAACTGGGGGCGTGTCCGCGAGGTCATCCAACAAATCGAGGAGGCACGCCGAGAAGGGCTTGAAATCACAGCCAACCAGTATCCCTACACCGCCATGCAGCATCCCTGGCGCAGGCTTTTTCCCCGCTGGGTGCAGAATGCGCCGGTGAGCGAGACGATCCCGCAGTTTAAGAATCAGGCATTTCGTACAAGGGTGATCAGCGATCCGGAGTTTGAGCAGTATGTCAACGAGCATGGAGGTTGGGAGGGCGTGGTGGCAGCGCGCTTCGACACTCCTGCGCTCAAACCTTTCGAAGGAAAAACCATTGCCGAGATCGCCAAGATCCGCGGGCAGGATCCCGTAAGCTCTTGTTTTGATCTCATTTACGAAGAAGGGGTATTTATTTATGGCGTGCACCACACCATGTCCGAGGAGGACGTGAAGACCGTGATGCGGGTGCCGTGGGTCTCGGTCGGCTCCGACGGCAGCGCCTTGAATCTCAAATATCCCGGCAAGCCGCACCCGCGCAGTTTCGGCACCAATCCGAGAGTGCTTGGAAAATATACGCGTGAGGAAAAAGTCCTAACCCTGGAAGACGCGGTCCGCAAAATGACCTCTTTGCCGGCGCAGGTCCTGGAGCTGAAAGATCGCGGCCTTCTCAGAGAGGGCTATTGGGCTGATGTCGTCGTGTTTGATCCCGACAGTGTCGCCGACGCGGCCACATACGAAAATCCCAAGCAGTATCCCAAAGGAATCGACTGCGTACTGGTAAATGGCGCGGTGGTGATCGACGGCGGGAATCACACCGGCGCCCGGCCCGGAAGGGTCATCTACGGCCCGGGAAAGACGAACTGAAGTGCCTCCTCGGCGGGAAGTTTCGTTCGGGGACCCGCCTCTTGCGCCGAAAGCAATGGGCCTTTGCTTTTTTTGAACCGTTCAGTGTCGGTGCTTTCGGCTTGCTCGGCAGGCCCCCTCACTCTTATGTAAAATCCTCGGCTTTGCAGAGACTTCCAGCGCCTCGGAGCCAATCTTCGCTCACGGACCGGGAGGTCCCCTTTTGGGCTGCGCGCCGAGGGGAACGCGAGTGAGGCTGCGGACAGGCCCTTCGGGATTTCAGATGGCAAATTTCAAATCTCAAATTTGAGATCTGCAATCTGAGATTCCGAGCGTAGCGAGGACAAAGCACTGGCCCATCGGCCGCAGCCGAAGGCGCGCTCCCCGAGGAAGCTTGTCCAACCACACTTTTTGCAGGGGAGCTCCGGCTGTGTTGACAGCCATAACCGGATTGGGTAGCGTCAGGCCGGATTTTTAATGCTCCTTGAAGGAGAGAGCGTGGCAGAGATTACACCGGTCAAGAAGGGCAGGGTCAGAGTCGATGACATCGAGATGTACTTCGAGCTCTACGGCCACGGCGACCCTCTTGTTCTTATCGCGGGCACGGGTATTAGCTGCGCTCCTTGGCGCGTCTTTCAGGTGCCGGAGTTCTCGAAACATTACCAGGTCCTGATCTACGACCATCGGGGGTTGGGTAGGACGGACAAGCCCGACATGCCCTACACCACCAGGCTGTTCGCTAAGGACTGCGGCGGACTGATGGAGGCTCTGGGAATCCCAAAGGCCCATGTCATGGGCCACTCCATGGGTGGCCGCGTGGCCCAATGGGTGGCACTGGACTATCCGCAGAAGGTTCGAAGCCTTGTGCTCTCGGGAAGCGGCTCAGGAAAATACAGCGACAAGCTCGCAGACTATCCCCGCGGTGTTCCCATCGACACCTGTGTGGAGTTGATCGAAAAAGGGTACGAAAAATACCAACACGATCACTGGGGACCGGGATTCATGTTCACAGATGAGTTCGTCCGCGAGCAGCCGGAAGTCGTGAAGAAGTTCCAGGATCTCATCGTCGAGGAGGTTCCTCCGCTCAAGTGTTATCTGCGCCATGTCATTGCTAGACAGTGCCATGAGACCACGGAGTTCATACACCAGATCAAAGCGCCCGCGCTGGTCATCGCCGGAAGTAAGGATACCCGTGAGGGGGGAACCGGTAATCATGCGGCCTCTTCCAAAGCCCTTGCCGAGAAGATCCCCAACGCTGAACTGGTGATCGTCGAAGGCGGCAAGCATGGCTATCTCCGTGAAATGCCGGAAAAGGGTCATCCTCCCATATTAGAATTTTTGCGGCGTCACTAAGGAAGGTTAAAGGGTTGAAGAGTTTAAGGGTTCGGATTTGTCAGGTTTAAGCGAGAGTCGGATGAAAAAAAACGAGATTATTGAAAAGCATCGGAAGTATCTCTTTTCTTGCATCGCCAACTATTATGACGAGCCGCTGGTCGTCGATCATGCCCAAGGTAGTTTCGTTTACGACATCGAGGGAAAAGAGTACCTCGACTTTTTCGGCGGCATCGTCACGATCAGTGTCGGCCATTGCAACGAAAAGGTCACCAAGGCAATCGGGCAGCAGACCAACAAACTACAGCATCTCTCCACCCTCTATCCCAACGAGCCCCATGTCCGCCTGGCGGAGAAGCTGGCCGAGATCACGCCCGGGAAACTGCAAAAATCGTTTTTCACCAATAGCGGCACCGAGGCGAACGAAACCGCGGTCTTGCTCGCCCAGCTTCACACCAAATGCCAGGATATCATTGCCCTGCGCCACAGCTATAGCGGCCGTTCTCATTTAGCCATGAGCCTCACGGCACATTTTGCCTGGAGGCTCGCGCCTACCCCGACTCCCGGAATCCACCACATACCAAACGCCTATTGTTACCGCTGCCCCTTCGGTCTGACCTATCCGAGCTGCGATCTCAAATGCGCTAAAGATATGGAAGAGGCGATTCAGACCCAGACTTCGGGGAGACTTGCCGCCTTTCTCGCCGAGCCGATCCAGGGGATCGGTGGTTTCATCACTCCGCCGAAGGAGTATTTCAAGGAGATCGTCTCGATCGTGCGCAAGTACGGCGGGCTCTTTATCTGCGACGAAGTGCAGACGGCTTGGGGCAGGACCGGCGGAAAGATGTTCGGCATAGAGCACTGGGGTGTGGAGCCGGACATCATGACCTTCGCCAAGGGGATGGCCAACGGTGTGCCGATCGGCGCGACCATCGCCAGGGCGGAGATCGCCGACAGCATGAAGGGAATGTCGATCTCCACCTTCGGCGGAAATCCGGTGAGCAGCGCCGCGGCCCTGGCCACCATCCAAGTCATCGAGGAGGAGAATCTCGTCGAGAACGCGCGCGTCATGGGCCAACGGCTGAGGGAAGGGCTCGAGGGATTAAAACAGAAATATCCCGTGATCGGCGATGTTCGAGGGATGGGGTTGATGCAGGCATTGGAGCTTGTGGGAGAGAATAAAAGGCCGGATGCCGAGGCCGTGCGCAGGCTCTTCGAACGGACCAGGGCGAACGGCCTTCTGATCGGCAAGGGAGGGTTGATGGGTAACGTCATCCGCCTTACTCCGCCTCTCAATGTCACCAGGGATCAGGTTGACCAGGCGCTCAAAGCGCTCGATCAATCCTTTGCGCAGATGGGTTTATAGGCGCTGAGGTCTAGGTAAAGCGGGAATGCTGAAACGCCGGTTTGTCGGAGCTATCCCGGTCATTATTGGAATATCGCTCCTGGTCTTCCTTCTCATGCACATCGCTCCCGGAGACCCGGTCAGTCTTCTCTTGGGAGAGAGCGCTACGGATGCGGAGATTCAGCGTACGCGCCACGAGTGGGGTCTGGATCAGCCGGTGCTGGTGCAGTACTGGGAGTTTCTCTCCCATGCGCTGAGAGGGGATTTCGGGGAGTCGTTGAAGTTCGGCGAGCCGGTGACGAAGCTCGTTTTTGAGCGCTTGCCCGCGACCATCGAACTTGCTCTCGCCAGCCTTTTGGTCTCGATCCTGATCTCGATTCCCATCGGGGTCTATTCCGCCGTCAAGCACGACTCGCTCTTCGACCACACAGGGATGGGGTTGGCCCTCATCGGCGTTTCTCTCCCTAACTTCTGGCTGGGGATCATGCTGATCTACTTCCTGGGAGGACAACTCAACCTTCTCCCGGTGGCGGGGAGGATCGAGTATGGGATCGAGCTCCAGCCTATCACCCGGCTCTATCTCGTCGACAGTCTGATCACGGGGAATTTCGCCGCTTTCTGGAGCGCCTTGAAGCACCTCTTCATGCCTGCAGTGACTCTGGGAACGAGCCTGGCTGCCATCGTGACTAGAATCACCCGCTCGAGTATTCTGGAAGTCATGCGCCAGGATTACATTACTACGGCCAGGGCGAAAGGCTTGAGCGAAAGGGCGGTGATTTGGCGTCACATTCTGCGCAATGCCATGATCACGATCATCACGATCCTTGGCCTGCAATTGGGGGCTCTGCTGAACGGCTCCGTCATCACGGAAACGGTCTTCTCCTTTCCCGGGATCGGCGACCTGCTCATCCAGGCCATCTCGCTCAGGGATTACAAGCTGGCCCAAGGGCTGATTTTTTTCTTTGCCATGCTCTACTTCGTGGTGAATTTGCTGATCGATATTCTCTATATGCTGATCGATCCGAGGATCAAGCTCTGATGGCCTGGCTGCGCTATTTAAAAATTTGGCTGGGCGGGGCGATTGTTTTGCTGCTGGTAGTTTGCGGCTTGGCGGCGCCGTTCCTGGCCCCCTATGACCCGCAGGAGCAGGTGCTCGAGCAGCGGCTGCGGCCTCCCGGTTGGGGCAGTGAGGCAGCCGGCGCTCACTGGCTTGGCACCGATAATCTTGGTCGGGATATATTGAGCAGGATCATTTACGGTTCGCGGATTTCTCTTCTCATAGGAGCCGCCACGGTGATCTTAGCAGGTTTCCTCGGCTGTCTACTCGGCGCGATGGCGGGCTATTTCGGCAGCTTCACGGACGAGGTCATCAGTAAAATCACGGAGATCTTTCTCGCTTTCCCTTTTCTCCTGCTCGCTATCGCGCTGATGGCCTTTCTCGGGCAGGGTCTGGTGAATATCATCGTGGCGCTGATGCTGACCCGCTGGGTGCAGTATTGCCGCGTGGTGCGCGGCGAGGTGCTTTCCCTGAAAGAGCGCGACTTCGTCGTTGCGGTGCGCGCTTTGGGCGGGAGGGATTTCTATATTCTCCTCAGACATGTCGTGCCCAATACGCTGGCCAGCGTCACGGTCATCGCGACCTTTGCGATGGCGATCGTCATCATCGCCGAGGCGAGCCTGAGCTTTCTTGGCCTGGGAGTCCCCGTCAGCATTCCGACCTGGGGATCGATGCTGAGCGAGGGGCGCAGTTACATGTACCGCGCTCCCTGGCTGACCATTTTTCCCGGAATGGCGATCTTCATCACCGTGTTTGGAATCAATCTCTTGGGAGACGGTCTGAGAGATATCTTGGATCCGAAGTTGAGAGGGCAAAGGTAGATTGAAAGGAGGATTTTTTATGCGCGCTAAAAGATCGGGAATGAGCCGGAGGGAATTTCTTCAAACGAGCGCGGCCCTCGGCGTCGGGACCCTGTTGAGTCCTCCGCTGGCCGGGCTGAGCCGGGCGGCCTCAAGGGATCGAGTCATGATCCTGCAGGGAATCAGCCTGGATAGTCTCAACCCTTACGCCCACAGCGCCAGCCCTACTTATGGCATCTGGGAGCACGTCGTGGAGCCTCTGATCGAGGTGGACTACGGCCGCATGGAATACATCGGGGTGTTGGCCGAGTCCTGGGAGTTCCAGGGAAAGAAGTGGCTGTTCCATCTGCGGAAGGAAGTGCGCTTTCACAACGGCGCTCCTTTTACCGCCAGAGATGTGATCTTCTCCATCAACCGGATGAAGACGGACAAGCGGAGCTTGCAGGGAGAAAACTTCAAGGACGTGACGGAAATGGAGGCGCCGGATGACAACACGCTGGTGGTGATGACGGAAAAGCCGAACGCCGTCTTTCTTGACCGGCTGAATAACCGCTTCATGATCAGCAAGGCGGCTTTCGATAAATCCGGCGAGCAGATGGACCAACAGCCGGTCGGGACCGGGCCGTATAAGTTCGTGAGCTACCAGCGTGACGGCAATTTCGTCATGACCCGGAATGACGACTACTGGGGTCCGAAGCCCGAGATCAAGGAGGTCGTTTACCGCAAAGTAGGCGAGGACGCCGGCCGCGTGGCCGGTCTTCTGGCGGGGCAGGGAGATGTCATCAATAACCTTCCGGTGGACGAGATTCCCCGCCTGGAGGCTCACCCGAAAGTGCGCGTCGAAAAAGTCGAAGGGCTGAGGATGTACTTTCTGGCGATGAATGTGCAGCACAAGCCCTTTGACAACAAGCTGGTGCGCCAGGCGATCAACTATTCCATCGATCCTCAGGTGATCGTGAAGAGTATTTACGAGGGCAACGGCTATGTGATGAACGGCCCGGTCAGCTCCAATGTGATCGGCTACGACCCCAAGTTCAAGCGCTATCCCTTCGATCCCAAAAAGGCGCGGGAGCTGCTCGCCCAGGCAGGCTATCCCAACGGGGTTGAGGTCAAACTCTACTTCTCTCCGGACCGCTATCCCAAGGCCAGAGAGGTCTGCCAGGTGATCGCCAATCAGCTTCTCAAAGGCGGCATTAAAGCCGAGCTGGTCTCGCAGGAGTTCGTGGTCTTCTGGGGGAGTTCCGGGGTCAATGGCGGCAAGCTTCCTTTCTATTACGTCGGCCGGCCGGCAACCGACGCCGACACGGTCTATGACCAATATTTTCGCTCGGGCGTCACCAAGCGGATCGCGTACAAGAATCCCGATGTTGACCGGCTCATCGACGAGGAGCAGCGCACCGGCGACCAGAAGAAGCGGGCCGCCTTGCTTCAGGAGGTGGGGCGGATCCTGATGGAGGATGTCCCTCTCGCTCCCTTGTACACGCTCGCCGAGGTGTACGGCACGGCCAGGAATATTATCTGGAAGGCCAGGCCGGACGAGAAGATTCTCGCCGCGGAGATGAAGATCAAGGCGTAACCATTCCGCTGGTGCCAAGGGGGGTTGTTATGCGTAGGAAAAAGCGAGGAATGAATCGAAGGGATTTTCTCAAGCAAGGCGCCGCTCTCGGTTTTGGGCTTATGGTCGCGCCTGAGCTTCCTCGACCGGCCTGGGGGGCATCCAAGGAGCGGATCACGATTCTGAATTCCAGCGTCACGGATACGCTAAATCCTTACAATCACAGCTCCAGCCCTATTTACGGCATGTGGCAGCATATTTACGAGCCGCTGGTCGAGGTGGCCTACAACCCGGTCGGCTACGCCGGGATCCTGGCGGAGTCCTGGGAGTTTCAGGGGAAAAAATGGGTTTTTCATCTGCGCAAAGGGATTCGCTTTCACGACGGAGCCCCTTTCACCGCTCAAGATGTGATTTTTTCCATCAACCGGATCAGGACCGACAAGAACAGCCTGCAAGGGGAGAACTTCAAGGATGTGGCGGAGATGCAGGCCGCCGATGACCATACGGTGGTTTTTGTCTTGAAGCAGCCCAACGCCGTCTTTCTGGACCGTGTCCAAAACCGCTTCATTGTGAGCAAGGCTGCTGCGGAGAAATACGGCGATCAAGCGGACCAACGTGCGATTGGGACCGGGCCGTATAAGTTCGTCAGTTTCCAGAGGGGCGGCAATTTCGTCGCGACGCGAAACGATGACTACTGGGGGGCGAAGCCGGAGATTAAAGAGATCATCGTCAAGAAGGTGACCGAAGAGGCGGCGCGAGTTGCGGGGCTTGAGGCGGGCCAGGCGGACATCATCAACAACGTTCCCGTACACGATGTCCCGCGCTTGGAGCGGAACTCCAGATCGAGGGTTGAGAAGGTAGAAGGGCTGAGGATGTTCTTTCTGGCTCTCAATCCCGCATTCAAACCTTTTGATAACAAGCTGGTCCGTCAGGCGGTCAACTATTCGGTGGATGCAAACGCGATTGTAAAAAATATCTTCGAAGGCAACGGCTTTGTGCTTAACGGCCCGCTCGGGCCTGATGTCATCGGTTATGATCCCGGCAACAAGCGCTACCCGTACGATCCCAAAAAGGCCAGGGAACTACTCGCCAAGGCCGGCTACCCCAACGGGGTTGAAGTCAAGTTCTATCTCTCCGCCGGACGATACCCCCAGGATAGGGAGGTATGCCAGGTGATTGCCGCTCAGATGGAAAGGGGTGGCTTCAAGGTCGAGCTCATCTCGCAGGAATGGGCGGTCTTCTGGGGGCTTTCAGGCGTGAACGGAGGAAAGCTGCCCTTTTATTATATCGGCAGGGGTTCTCTCGTTGACGCCGATACCCTGTATGACCAATACTTCAGGACGGGGACCACGAAGCGGGTGAGCTACAGCAATCCGGAGTTGGACAAACTGATCGAGGAAGAGCAGAAGACCGGCGACACGAAGAAGCGGGTCGCCTTGCTCCAGCAGGCGGGGAAGATTCTCATGGAGGATGTGCCCTTTGTTCCCCTGTATAACCTTGCCGATCTGTACGGCGCGGCGAGAAACGTCGTCTGGAAGGCCAGGCCGGATGAGAAGATTTTTGTCTGGGATATGAAGATACGCTCCTAGGACCTTAAGCGATCACAATAAGGAGGGCTCCCTATGGCTGCCAAGGCAGAAGAGAAGCTCGTCGGCCGGATCACCCACTACTATTCCCATCTGGGCGTCGGCATCGTTGAACTCACCAGAGGCGAACTCAAGGTCGGGGATATCATCCACGTTAAAGGAAAGCACACCGACTTCACCCAGACCGTGGATTCCATTCAGATCGAACACCAGAATGTCCCGCGCGCCGAGAAGGGCAAGGTCGTCGGGATTAAGGTCAAGGATAAAGTTCGCGAACAGGACCAGGTCTTCCGCGCCACTGCCTGATTTTTTCCTATTGCCATCTCCGGATTTCGTAGTAAAATTGCCCGATTTCGCACCTTCGCCAGCACAGCGGATTAGGGTCCAAACCTGTGTTTAGCTTTTATTCAGCAGTGTTGACCTTGTATGAGTGACGCCCAACCTCTTCATGAGGGCCAGATACTTTCAGGCTCCCTCTTCAATGAGTCGATGCGCGTGGAAACGATCCGCGGCAATGGCCCTGACAGTTGGGTGCTTGGCTTGGTCGGTGTCCAGTCGGAGAAGTTCCGAAGCGTCACGCTGTCGGCTCGCGAACTTGCGTCCCTTACAATCCAGGAGACCATATGCTCCTATGATGGAGACGGTCAGCTCCTGCGCGTAGGTCTTCAAGCATACGCACTGGGGATCGCTTATGAATTTGATCCGTATTTCGGTCTGTCGATTTCCCGCGTCGATCCCCTCCCTCACCAACTCGAAGCGATTTATGATTACCTGCTCAAACTCGCTCGCGTTCGCTTTCTCCTGGCCGATGATGCGGGTGCCGGAAAGACGATCATGGCTGGTCTGCTTATCCGCGAACTCAAGCTGCGTGGCCTTACTGAGCGTGTCCTGATCGCCTGTCCCTCAAACTTGACCTTTCAGTGGCAGCGGGAACTTAAAGAGAAGTTCGATGAGAAGTTCACCGTCCTCAAAGGAGGCAATATTCGCGACCAATTCGGCATGAACCAGTGGCTGGAGCAGAAGCAGGTTATTACTTCGCTGGACCTAGCAAAGCGCGAGGATATTCTCCCCGGTCTCCGCCAAGTGCATTGGGATCTCGTGATTGTGGACGAGGCTCACCGCATGTCCGCCTCAGACCCCGAACACAAAACCCAACGTTATCGCCTCGGAGAATTATTGCGTGACACAAGCGACCATATTCTTCTTTTAACTGCGACGCCCCATCGCGGGGATCCGGAAAACTTCTCGTTCTTTCTTCAGTTGCTGGATGCGGATGCCTATGCGGACGTGAAGTCCATTCGCCAAGCTATGGACCGGCGCCGCGCTCCCTTCTATCTCCGCCGCACTAAAGAGGCCATGGTCCATTTTCCCGAGCGTCAGCCTGATGGCTCATGGATTGCGCGAAAGATCTTTACCAAGCGAATTCCCCACACGGTTGATTTCCAAATAGACGGGCCTGAGTTCGAGTTGTACCGGGATGTTACCAACTTCGTGAGGCGGCAGAGCGCTAAAGCAGCAGCACAAGGGGAAGATCCGAGGGCTAGGGCGATCGGTTTCTTAATGGCCCTGTACCAGCGGCGACTCGCCTCCAGCACTTACGCTCTTCGTCACTCATTGCAAAACCGCGTAAGAAGGCTCGACGACGGTCTCAAGCGAGCCCAGGAACTCGTTCGTCTCGCGCCGGTGGATCTCCCTGATCCGGAAGAATTCGAAGAGATGGAAGAGGCAGAACGGGAACGGTTAGAAGAGATGCTCGACGCCATCACGTTAACGGGTAATGCCGAGCAGGTTCGGGATGAAATTGGCGAGCTGAAGCGACTGGCAGCTCAAGCCCAGGGTGTCGAGGATTCCAATGCGGAAGCAAAACTGTCCCGCTTGAAGAACCTTCTTGAGCAGGAGGGTTTTTTTGACCAGCCACACAAGAGACTTCTTATCTTTAGTGAATTCAAGGATACGCTCGACTATTTGGTGGCCAGGTTTAAAGCGTGGAATTTCCGGGTCGGCTTCATTCATGGTGGAATGAAGCCGGGCTCACGGGATGAGCCAGGAAGTCGTCTTTACGCTGAGCAGCAATTCAAGGACGGCGAAATCCAAGTCCTGGTTGCGACCGAGGCCGCAGGCGAAGGAATCAACCTTCAGTGCTGTAACATTCTCTTTAACTAGCTATTCCCCGCGGTCTTGCCGCGGGGACACCGGCTCACCTAAGATGGGTGGATGGGTGAAGGTGTTGTTAAGAAAGGAAGCCATTGTGCGTGGCAGATACACTACCACATCGTATTTCCGG
>Ga0209824_10000602_pt1 | contig 22115 bp, 21 predicted proteins | sample VDWuncwatermetaG_FD_184124 | JGI IMG/M metagenome (GOLD analysis project Ga0209824, IMG submission 184124) | Wastewater microbial communities from Netherlands to study Microbial Dark Matter (Phase II) - VDW unchlorinated drinking water (SPAdes)... ... | reverse complement strand
CGAGGAGCTTCATCGCTTCGGGAGAGACCCCAGAGATGTGGGTTCCCATCTCCCGATTGATTTTCTCGATGAAGTGGCCGACCAACTGGGGGACATCCCCTCTGCGCTCCCTCAAAGGAGGCAGATAGATCGGGATCACTTTGAGGCGGAAATAGAGATCCTCGCGAAAACGTTTTTCCTTTACGGCCTTTTCCAGATCTAGGTTCGTGGCGGCCATGATCCGGACGTCGGCCTTCAGGATCTCCTTTCCTCCCACGCGGCTGTACTCCCGGTCTTGCAGTACTCTCAAGAGCTTGGTTTGGATGTCCAGCGGGATGTCCCCCACCTCGTCGAGAAAGAGCGTCCCGCCTTCGGCGAGTTCGAACCTGCCGATTCTGCGCTCGAGGGCCCCGGTGAAAGAGCCCTTCTCATGGCCGAAGAGCTCGCTTTCCAAGAGCTCTTTTGGGACCGCGGCGCAGTGGATCGCGACGAAGGGCTTGTTCCAGCGGGGCGAGTTGTAATGAATGGTCTTGGCTACGAGTTCTTTACCGGTGCCGCTTTCTCCCTGGATCAGGATCGTCGCGTCGGAACTCACTACCTGTCCGATGGTCTTGTAAACTTTCTGCATCGCCGAGCTGGCGCCGATCATGCTCACGCCGGGCTCGAATCTCTTCTTGACCTCCTCCTTGAGCTCACGGAAGTCCCGGCTTATCTTCCGGTTCTCTAAGGCTCGTCTCACTAGAACGAGGATCTCCTCCAGGTCAAAGGGTTTGGTGACGTAGTCAAAGGCCCCGTTTTTCATGGCCTCTATGGCGTTGCGCATGGTGCTTTGAGCCGTCATGAGGATCATGGAGGTATCGATGCCCGCCTCCTTGGTCTCCTTGAGGAGCGTCAGCCCGTCGATGTCCGGGAGTTTGATGTCCATAAGCGAGACATCGAAGCGCTGCTCGCCGAGGTATCGGCGCGCCAGCTGGCCGGTGGCGGCCGTCTGGACCCAGTAGCCCTCATCCTCAAGGGCCTTCTTCAGCACCCACCGGAGCGACTCTTCATCTTCCGCAACTAGGATCTTTCCCTGTTCCATAACTCATTATTAATCAGTTCGTTAGTATCTAGACAAATGACACAGCCGTCATCCCTCGGGCCAAGCCCTTCCGAGCGCGGGCAATGGGCCTCTGCCTTGTAGGCCACCACCCCGTCCGCTCCAAGGGCGGCGATTCCCGCCGCCCGGGCCAGAACGCAACCTCTACGTTCCTGTGCCCGCGCTCTTCAGGACTCGCCCCTCGGTTGCCTTATGGCTACGTACTTGTGAACTCCTTAGTAACTCTTGAACCCTTTAATCCTGTAACCTTCTTTTCATTCCCGGTCCGCCACCAGCAGCGAAACTTTAAAGCTAGCTCCTTTCCCCGCGCTGCTTTCCACGCGAATGAGCCCTCCGTGCTCTTTGATGATCCGATAGCAAATCGCGAGGCCCAGGCCCGTCCCGTTGTTTTTCGTGGTGAAAAAGGGAGAAAAGATATGGGGGAGATCTTCCTCCTTGATCCCTGGCCCGTCGTCTTCGACGTCGACCCAGATAAGTTTTCCGCGCCCTCTTCCCGCTTCCCGGATGTGGAAGTCCGTTTCTATTCTGGTGGTGATGGTCAGGCATCCTTGGCCGTCCATGGCTTGGAGCGCGTTCTTCACCAAATTGAGAAAGAGCTGGGTGAGTTGCGCCCGATCTCCTTGAATGGGGGGCAAGCTGGGGTCATAATTCTTTCTCACGGTTACCCTGGGCTCCTGAACGGTTTGCTTTTCCAAGAGCAGGACGTCGTCCAAGAGTTCATGGATGTTCAGAGAAACTAAATTGAGTTGCGCCGGGCGGGAGAGGTCTAGAAGCTGCTCGATCAGGAGATTCACCCGGTCCACTTCCCGAATCATGATGTCCGTGTATTGGCCAATGACAGGAACCTGATGGGCCTCGCGCCGCAGCAGCTGGGCTGCCCCTTTGATTCCTCCCAACGGATTCTTGATCTCGTGCGCCAAACCGGCCGCGAGCGTGCCCAACATCGCCAGACGGTCGGCCCGCTGTAAGTCCTCCTCCATTTCTTTCCGATGTGTCAGATCACGTAGGAGCAAGATGCTTCCTATAGACCTGCCGTATCGGTCCTGGAGCGGAGAGACGGTCAAGTTGACGGGGAGCCGGCGTCCCAATGGGGTGACGAGGTCCCCCTCCCCTCGGGTGCTGTTCTGCTGCGGGGGTTGACTTTTTTTTACCATGTCGATGAGCCAGGGATTTTTATTGAACAGGCGCGCGCAGGTCTGGTGCAAGGCCTGAGAAGCAGAAACGCCGGTGAGCATCTCGGCTGCTTGGTTAAAGAAGGAAATATTTCCGCGTGGGTCCACCACGATGACGCCGTCTTCCAGGCTTGTAAGAATATTTTCCCAAGAGATTTGGGATGTAGCATTTTCTTTTTCCTCTTGGATCTTCATGGCAGGAGGCCCGCGAAAAAACAATGAATCATACCAAATTCACCCCGGTAAGGAAACATAAAGGAGGCGCCGGGTCTTGCAATCCGGATTGTAACTGTGATAAAAAATTATCACACTTTAGGCGTTAGCACTCAAAGTGGGCTCTTGCCCGCTTTTTTATTTTGGGGGTATCATGAGCGCTGATTCGGCCGTGACGCGGGTGTGGGAGATAGCGGCTCCCTTGGCGGCGGAAGAAGGAATGGAGATAGTGGATATCGAGTTTCGGCGTGAGGGGGGAAGAGGAGGCACGGTGCTCCGGCTTTACCTGGACAAGGAGGGAGGTCCGAGCGTCGATGATTTGACGCGAATCAGTCGCCAGTTGAGCGATCTTCTGGATAGCCACATTGCTGTGGACGGACCTTATACCTTGGAGGTCTCCTCGCCCGGCATCAACCGCGCGCTCAAGAAGATCGAGCACTTCGTTCGTTTTACCGGAAAAAGGGTTCGGGTTCGAACCCGGGAGATGATAGAAGGAAGGAGATCTTTTTTGGGCCTTCTCAAAGAAGTCCGGGAAGGCGGTATCGTCCTCTCGCAGGAAGGGGCCGAGTATTATATACCCCTTGCTCTCATAGAGAAGGCGAATTACGAATACGATTGGGGTGTGTAAAGATGCAGCAAGATTTAAACCGAGTGATAGAGCAGGTCAGTAAAGAGAAAGGCATCGATAAAGCCATTCTTATCAGCGCCCTGGAAAACGCCATGGTATCGGCTGCCAAGAAGACCTTCGGCCATCAGCGAAAGATCGAGGCCCAGTATAATCCCGAGATCGGAGAGGTGGAGCTTTTTGAGGCGAAGCTGGTGGTTGAAGAGGTCAAGGATCCCAGCTTGGAAATTACCCTGCAAGAGGCCCGGGAGAACATGGACCCGGACGCCCAGGTTGGCGACGAGCTCCTGAACAAGTTGGATACCAGTTCATTCGGCCGGATCGCCGCGCAGGCGGCCAAGCAGAACATCGTCCAGAGAGTCCGGGATGCGGAGCGCGAGATCATCTACAATGAGTTTAAGGGGCGCGAGGGCCAACTGGTCAATGGGATCGTGCAGCGTTTCGAAAAGAAAAACATTATCGTGAACCTGGGCAGAACGGATGCGATTCTCCCGGAGAAAGAGCAGGTTCCCCGGGAACGCTACCGCCAGGGGGATCGGATTCGCGCCTATATCCTTAGTGTGGAGATGACCAGCAGGGGCCCGCAGATCGTTCTTTCGCGCACGTACCCCGGAATGTTGGTCAAGCTCTTTGAGCAGGAGGTTCCGGAAATCTACGAGGGGATCGTCGAGGTCAAAGGGGCCGTGCGGGAACCGGGAGGTCGGGCGAAGATCGCCGTTGCTTCCAACGATTCAGACGTGGACCCGGTGGGGGCCTGTGTGGGGATGAAGGGCACGCGCGTACAGGCGGTGGTTCAGGAGCTCAGGGGAGAAAAGATCGATATCGTCCATTGGACGCCGGACCAGGCAGAATATGTCTGCCGCGCCCTGGCGCCGGCGAAGGTCTCCAAGATCATCATTGATGATGAAGGGCATAACATGGAGGTCATCGTTCCCGATGACCAACTCTCTCTGGCCATTGGAAAGAAAGGTCAGAACGTGCGGCTGGCTTCGCGCTTGAGCGGATGGCGCATAGATGTCCGCGGCGAATCGGAGGTGGATGAGGAGACGCGGCGTGCGCGGGTCTCGCTCGGGGCTATCCCCGGAGTCAACGATATGGTAGCGGAGCTGCTTTATCAGGCTGGGTTCAAATCCGCTGAGGAGTTGGCCGAAACTGACTTGGAAGCGATTCTCGAAGTCGAGGGGATTGGCCCCGAGAAAGCCGACGCCGTCTATAAGTCGAGCCGGGAGTACGTTGCGGAGAAGCGGAGAAAAGAAGAGGAGGAGAAGGCGGCGGTGCAGGTTGAGCCGGAGGCCCCCGCGACGGATGGCGGCCCAACCGAGGGTAAGAAACAGCAGGAGGCATAAATGCAAAGTGAAGAATGCAAAGAGCAAAATTCAAAATTTGCAATTTACACTTTGCACTTTGCATTTTGAATTGAGTACGCAGGTGAACGGCTTTGAAACGAGACCATCGTCTTCAACGCACTTGTCTCGGCTGCGGCGCCCGGGATAACCAAGAGACGCTCCTGCGCCTTGTGGTCCGCGACGACGGGGAGTTGCAACTGGATAGATTGGGAAAGGGGCGAGGGGGCTATCTTCATAAGGCGCGAGAGTGCTGGAACTCTTTTTTAAAGAAGAAAAGTCTCTATCGGGCCTTTCGTTTGGAGGTTGGACGCGAAGCCAGAGAGAAGCTGATTCTGATCTTGCGTGATCAACGCTGGGAATAGAAGATGGTGAAAACAAGGGTCCATTTATTGGCCAAGGAACTGGGCATCGAACCCAAGGATCTCCTCGCCCATCTGGAGAAGATAGGGATCAAGGGGAAGAAGGTTCAGAGTTCCCTTGAGGATGAAGAGGCGGTGCGCATCCGGGCTGCCTTGGCACCGCCAGCGAAGCCTCAGGTCACCCTAGGCGAAGAGAAGGTGGTGGGCGAGCGGGTGGTCACGGCAGAGGATCAGGACCTCGGAGAAATCCAGACGCGCGAGAAAATCGTGGAGCGGAGGGTTCGGGCCAATGTGATCCGCCGCCGCGCCAGCCGGGTCGAGGTGATCTCCCAAAACGTTCCGGCCAAAGCCGAAACCCAAACAGCCCCGGCCGAGGAGATGACCGCTGCAGAAGTTGCACCCGCAGTTTCTCCCTCTGCTGAGCCCCTGAGAGAAGAGCCATTGTCGATCGAAGCCAAAGCAGCAGAAACTGTTCTCGCCCCGCCAGCGGTGGCGCGTGAAGAGAGAGTAGAACCAGTCGAAGAGAAACCTGCCCCGGTACCCGAAGAGGCGCCCAGAGGCGCGAGAGTTCTGGGCCGGATCGATTTGAAGCAGACGGCCAGATTCGCACCTCAACCGCCTCTACTACCCCGACGTCCAGTCGCAGCCGCACCGCCTGGCCCGGTTATCGAGCGGGAAAAAGCCCCCAAGCAGATCCCGACACCGGACAAAGAGGGTGTTGTTATTCCGGTCGAGGGGGCGGAGAAGCCGTCCAAGGCTCCCAGGCATAAAAAACGTGTCGTCAAAAAACAGGATATTTTGGAGCTAAGAGAGCGGGAACTCCGGTCCGGTCGGTTTCCGAAAAAAAAGAGGGCGCTCCCGGGGAAAGAACAGAAAAAAACAGAGATTACAATTCCCAAGGCCAGCAAGCGGGTTGTCAAGATAACGGAGGTGATCAGCGTCGGGGATCTCGCCAGGGTCATGGGCGTAAAGGCGGGAGAGGTGATCAAGAAACTCATGGGATTGGGAATGATGGCGACGATCAACCAGATTCTTGATGCCGACACCGCTTCCCTTCTCGCCTCGGAGTTTGACCACCAGATAGAGAACGTGGCCTTTGATGCCGAAAGCGCCTTGGAGATTGAGCATCAGATTGAAGATTCTGAGACCGCCTTGCAGCCGAGGCCTCCGGTGGTGACGATCATGGGGCACGTGGATCACGGCAAGACTTCACTTCTTGATGCCATCCGCAGCACCAACGTGACTGAGCAGGAGGCCGGTGGCATCACGCAGCATATCGGGGCCTATCACGTTCAGGTCGATGGCCGGGGCGTGACCTTCCTGGATACCCCCGGACACGAGGCCTTTACGGCGATGCGGGCGAGAGGGGCCAAAGTCACTGACATTGTTGTTTTGGTCGTTGCGGCAGACGACGGGGTAATGCCCCAGACCGTTGAGGCGATCAATCATGCCCGCGCTGCCGAAGTCCCGATCATTGTAGCAATCAATAAGATCGACAAACATGAAGCCAACTTGGAAAGGGTCAAAAGGGGACTCTCAGAATACGGCCTGGCGTCGGAAGAGTGGGGCGGCGATGCGATCTTCGTTCCTGTTTCTGCGAAGACTAAGGAGGGGATTCCTCACCTTCTCGAAATGCTTCTGCTTCAGGCGGATGTCCTGGAACTCAAGGCTAACCCGGATAAACTGGCGCGGGGAACCATCATCGAAGCCAAGCTGGATCGCGGCAGAGGCCCTGTGGCAACTGTCTTGGTGCAGGAGGGAACGCTGCGTGTCGGAGACTCGTTTGTCTGCGGCGTGTTCCACGGAAAGGTGCGGGCGATGATCGACGACCAGGGTCATAAGATCGAAGAGGCCTCTCCCGCATTCCCGGTGGAGATTCTGGGCCTTCAAGGGGTGCCGCAGTCAGGAGATTCCTTCGTCGCCTTGACCGACGAGGCTAGGGCCCGGCAGGTCGCCGAGTACCGGCATGGCAAACAGAGGGAATCCGAACTGGTCAAAACCAGCAAGGTCTCCCTCGAAGATCTCTACGATCAGATCAAAACAGGGGATGTAAAAGAACTCAGGGTGGTTCTGAAAACCGATGTGCATGGCTCGGTGGAGGCGCTGACGGAGGCGATGAACCGTCTCTCGAACGATGAGGTGAAGCTCAGGGTGATTCATGGCTCTGTCGGAGGCATTACCGAGAGCGACGTCCTTTTGGCGGCGGCGTCGAATGCGATCGTGATTGGCTTCAATGTGCGGCCGGAATCCAAGGGGGCTAATCTGGCAACGCAGGAAGGAGTGGATGTCCGGCTCTATACCATCATCTACGAGGCCATCGCGGATCTCCGGGCGGCCATGGAGGGCATGCTGGAGCCGACTTACAGGGAACAGATCCACGGACGCATCGAGGTGCGCGAGACCTTCAACATCCAGGGCGTGGGGACCATTGCGGGCTGCTATGTCACCGAAGGGAAGGTACAGCGTTCCAGTCTGATGCGACTTCTCCGGGATCAGGTGGTGGTCCACGAGGGGAAGCTATCTAGCATAAGGCGCTTTAAGGACGATGTCCGCGAGGTGGCGGCGGGATACGAATGCGGTCTTGCCCTCGAGGGTTTTCAGGATATCAAAAAGGGAGATGTGGTCGAGGCTTATGAGCGAGTGGCGGTGATCCGGCGCATCAGTCCGATACCCGGCGGACGTGAAGCATCCCGCGCCTCGGCAGGAGACAAGCGATAGGCAGAAAGCATCCCCAGTCTACCTCTTCCCCCATGGTCGTGGGGGTTTTGAAGCTGAGCCTTATTCTTGCTGAGAACCACTCTTTGAAGGGGAAAAGAGGAGTGCTCAGGAGAATCGAAGCGCGGGTATCTCACCAATTTAATATCTCCGTCGCGGAATGTGGCGACCAGGATCTCTGGCAAAGCGCGGTCTTGGGTTTCAGCGTAGTCGGCAGCAGCCGGCAAATCGTCGAGGCCACGCTGCACAACGTCGTCGATTTTATCGATCATCTGGGTCTTGCCCAGGTTGGAGAAGTTGAGACAGAGTTTTTTTACTGCTGAAATTTTTAATTTTGAATTTTGAATTATTTCAGGAGAGTTCCCCCAACTCAAAATTCAAAATTAAGCATTCAAAATTCGTGCTATGGACTACAAACGCTCGGATCGCGTCGGAGAGCTGCTCCTGGAGTTGATCTCCCAATTGCTCACGAAGGAAGTGAGCGACCCCCGCATTGGGCCGGTCACGCTCACCTGGGCAGAAGTGAGCAAGGACCTGAGGCACGCGCGGATCTATTTTAACCTTTTGGGAGATGGAAAGAGGAGGGGAGAGGTCCTATCGGGATTAAAGAGCGCCACTGGATTTATCCGCGCCAAGATAGCCAAAGAACTGCAGCTTCGATTCGTCCCAACAATCGAGTTTGTCTACGACGAAACCCAAGATCACGCCCAGCGCATCGAGGATCTTTTGAAACAGGTTAAAAAAGACCGGTGAAATTCATCTCTTTCTATCGAATCCTTTCATATTTTCTTCGTCTAATCGTTTGACGATAGGTAGGGCAGAAGGGAATACGGAAGTTGCCCCTCCATGGGGGTAAAGGATCTGCCCGAGTATAGGTCGGACTGAGGACGGGAGCCCGATTCTCTATCAGATGGATTGGTTCATCTGAGGGGATCGGGCTTTTTGTTTTTGGGGACCTCCCATCTGGTAGGGCCTTTTGGGTTTTCGATCCTCCGGGAGAGAACACCGGATGGTCGAGCCTACCTACAAGCCAAGAAACGCCAAGGCATCTCCCCTGTACCAGTCGATCCTCACCCACTTCTCCGAGTTCGAGTCTGTCTACGAGGAGCGGTGTCAAAAGAGATATGGAGTCTTAAGGGGCGTCGTCCGGGAGGTGGTTTATAAGTATCTGGGCTGCGGAGATTTAAGAAAAGGCTTTGCCCGGATCAAATGCAAGAGTTGCCATTACGAGGTGCTTCTAGCTTTCTCCTGTAAGGGACGCTACTTCTGTCCCTCGTGCCACCAGAAAAGGGTGCTTATGTTCGGGGAGTGGATCACCGAGGAGATTCTCCATACCCTACCTCACAGACAATATGTCTTTACTGTCCCCAAGATGCTCAGGCCCCATTTCAGGTTTGATAGAAAGCTCCTGGGAAAGCTCAGCCAATGCGCCTATCAGGCCCTTAAGGAGTTTTTCCGTAAGGCCCTCAATAACGAAGAAGCCGTCCCGGGGGTGGTTATCTCTATCCAGACCTTCGGCGATCTCGTTAATTTCCATCCACACCTACATTGCCTGGTGACAGACGGATGCTTTCTGCCCAACGGCTGGTTCTACGTTCTCCCTGAGATAGACGTGAAAAGGCTAGAAAGCCTCTTTCGCCATAAGGTCCTAAAGCTCCTGCTTAAAGAGAAAAGGATCAGCGAGGAGTGGGTCAAGAAGCTCGTCTCCTGGAAAAACTCAGGCTTCAATATCCACAATCAGGTCAGAATTAAAAGCCAGGACACGCATGGCCGGGAAAGTCTAGCCCAGTATATTCTCCGCTCTCCCTTCTCCCAGCAAAAGATGACGTACCACGAGGATACCGGCACGGTTCTCTACCGCTCCAAGATGAAACCTGGCTCAAAGAAGAACTTTGCCATCTTTCCGGTCCTGGATTGGATCGCAACCCTCACCACTCACATTCCCAATAAAGGCGAACAACTGGTCCGCTATTATGGCTATTACAGTAACGTATCCAGGGGAAAGAGAAAAAAAGGGAAACCCCAAGAAGAAACCGAGATTAGCTGGAAGCCCGAGGTTATCGAGATCGAGGCGCCGCCGGTATCGAAAGAATTAAAGAAAAGATGGTCCCACTTTATCAGGAAAGTCTACGAAACCGACCCGCTTACCTGTCCCAAGTGCGAAGGGGAAATGCGGATCATCAGCTTCATTAACCAGCCGGATGTGATTAAAAAAATCCTTCAACACTTAGGTCTATGGGAAGAGTCGCACGCCCCGCCAAAAGATGCTCCGGTGAAAGAGATTACCTTCGATCCATCCTACAGCCAGGTTATTTAAAAACCTCCTTACCGCAACCAGGGGCAAATGTCCAGCCCTACCCAAAAGCCAGCCTCAAGTTGACATAAGACCACATTATCGGATACTGTCCCACCTAAAAACGGGGAAGGCGGGCCGGTCTGTTTACTCTGGTGACTGCTGGCGCTCCCGGACGCGGGTTACCGGGGGGCGACAGGGGGCAATTTCGAGTTCTCGGCGGCTGAACCTAAAAAGGGAATTCCTATCATTATCATTTATCATTAAGTCGAGTTCGAAGCCGAGCCAGGTCGGATAGTGATTCGCAGAGGAAGCCATCCGCGCGTTGGCTGGGCGGTTGCAGTCCGACGCATGCACGAGCGGGGCGGCGATCGGTTCCTTGATCCGTCGGTGCGGAAGGATGGAAGCTATGATCAAGCAATATGTTGAGAAACGAGATGGGGGCTATTGGATTATAGACAGTCGTGTTTCGCTTGACTCGGTTGTCTACGCCTTTCTCAGCGGGCAGTCCGCCGAGAGCATTGCCCAATCCTTTCCCGCGCTTAAGCTTGAACAAGTGTATGGGGCCATTACCTTCTATCTGTCCAACCGCACCGATATTGATGCCTATCTGGCACAAGCCAAGCGTGACTATGAAGTGATGCGGCAAGCCGCCCATGACACGGACCCGATGTTCTACCAAAAATTGGCCGACGCACGCCGAACGGGACAGATATCAAATCCATGAAAATACGGTTTCAGGCGGATGCTGACCTGAACCAGATTATTGTGTTGGCGACTGTACGGCGTGAACCGTCTATAGACTTCCAAACGGCGGGAGCAGTCAGTTTGACCTCCCGCCACGACCGCGAAGTGTTAGAAATAGCAGCTCGAGAGGGGCGGGTACTCGTGACGCACGATCACAAAACCATGCCGCGACATTTCGCGGAGTTCATTACGAGGGAAACGAGCCCAGGGCTGCTGGTGGTACCCCAGCATCTTGCCGTTGCTACCGTGGTTGAAGATCTGCGGTTGATTTGGTTTGTCACCGAGGCGGAAGAGTGGATTAACCGAGTCAGTTTTCTACCGCTCTGAATTAGCGCCGGCAATAGGTATTGTGTCCCCCGAATCACCCGAATCATCTCCTAACTTTTGCCTTTTTCAATTTACACTTTGCATTTTGCACTGATTGCGTTATGGACAGCGGGATTCTCTTAGTGGACAAGCCGGAGGGCCCTTCTTCAGCCCAGGTGGTGCAGAGGGTAAAAAATATTCTCGGGGCAAAGAAGGTGGGCCACCTGGGCACTCTCGACCCTTTTGCCTCCGGTCTCCTGCCGCTGGGGATCAATGACGGAACCAAGATTGCCGATCTCTTTTTGAGTGCGCAAAAGAGCTACAGCGGCGTGGTTGCCCTGGGAGTGGAAACCGATACCCAGGACTCGACCGGGAAGGTTTTAGCCGTGCGGGACATTCCTTCCTTGAGCGAGGAGGAAATTGAGAATCTGCAAAAGGCGTTTACCGGGACCCTGACCCAAACCCCGCCCATGTATTCGGCCCTCAAAAAAGGCGGTGTGCGTCTCTACAAGCTCGCACGCAGGGGGCAAAATGTCCCCCGTCCGCCGCGGGAGATCAGGATAGAGCAGCTTCGGCTTTGGCGGCTGGGTCCGGCAGAGGTGGGGATGGAGGTTACCTGTTCCAAGGGAACCTACATCCGGACGTTGGCGGCAGATATGGGAAAGTTTTTGGGGTGCGGAGCTCACCTTAAGAGCTTGAAACGTCTCTCCTGCGGTCATCTCACCCTGGAGCAGGCGGTTTCTCTAGATACCATCGAGATGCTGAAGGATCAGGGAAAGATCCCGCTAATACCCCTGAATCAGGCGCTCAAGTTCCTTCGCGAGTTTCGCTTGGAGAGTCATTTGCTGCCTAAACTCAAAATGGGTCAGCAAGAGATGCTGCTCGGCTTGCCCGCGCCGGGAGAAGGCGAGAAGATGGTGCGTCTTTTAGATTCTCATGGCAGTTTGGTTGCGTTGGCCCATTGGGTCGACGGGGGTTCCAATGGGAGGTGGCGCCTGTTCCGTGTGTTTGGCTCTTGAACATCGGCGCCTCCCGGGACAAACTATGGAAGGCGCTCTGGCGGGGATTGGGGAATAGCGAGGAACGCTCGATCGACGAGGTGCCTTCAATGACAACGCAAAGATATTTGGTCCGGACGATGTCGGATACCGTAGAGGCCGATATCCGGAGAGTCCATGTCATAGCCAATGAGATATTGGCCCGCTATAAAAAAGAGCCCCTTTCGTTTGAACGCTTGAGAAAAATAGCCGACGGGCCGTTTGATCTGTTTTTAATCCCGTTAATCTTCGAGGGAGATTGCCGGAAAAACCCAAACATCGTCTTTAACGAGCAAAGAAGGCAAGAGATTAGAAACCATGCCTTGGAAATAGCCAGAAATCACGGTTTCGATACCAATCCTCCTGATTTGCTTCCCGGCATTGAGGATTCGCTGCGGGCTAGTCAACAAGCCGGACTGGTCAACATCCTCATGACCACAGGCGGCAGGCGCTTTAAGCACCAGGCGATGGAGAAGCGCGGCATAGGAAAATACTTTCACGAGATCGTGGACCGAGACGAGACCTACTACGCAAAAGAGCAGGGCATCTATCACTTATTCAGGAAATACCAGCACGAGAAGCTCCAGGTGATCCTCGTTTCCGGAACAGCCTCATACATTAAGGCGGGAAACAACCTGGAACGGTGTGTCGTTGGAAGCAATCATCTCGAGGTCTTCACAGTAGCGCTTGCGACGGACTATTCTTACAACGACGAGGAGACCCTCTTGGCGGCCAAACCGAAAATATTGATACATGGCCTCGATGAGTTAATCCCGAAGTTCAAAGAGCGCGGTTTGGTATCGTAGAGAGAATCACGCCAAGCTTTGACCAATGCCGGAAGGAGAAAAGACCATGGCCACAGGCGCTGACCACAGCAAACCCCACATGCACGATTTCGAGGCGCATGTGAGGGCAGTTGAGGAAGACTTGGAATATTACAGGGCCAAGCGGATCGAGCCGCGGATCTTCACGCTGATCCGGAGAGGGATCCTATCCTTCTATGACATCTTGAAGGCGGCGTCTTCTTCGCCGTCGGCCGCCGGAGTTTCCGGAGAAGGCGACGGCCAGGAAAAAGATCTGGAGAGCTGGATCAGGGCGTTGGAAGACGCGCTGGATGATTACGTGAGAGAGATCGGCCTGATTACGTCGGCCCTCGGCGATTCGGTGGACGTGGTGACGGAAGACTCGAGGAAAGAGAGAGGCGATTACGACGAATTCTTCCGCATCGCCAAGAAGGAGCACCGCGGCACCCTTGAAGAGCGCGTTCGGGGTCTCACCGCGGATGTCAGAGATTACAGAAATCTTCTCGACGTGCTGACCCGCGCTCTGATTCAGAGGGGAATCATCGGCGGGGATGAGCTGAATAAAAGCCGCGAGGCCGTTAACAAGGCCGGCCCTTGGCATGGCGGAAAGATCGTCGCCAGGGCGTGGGTGGATCCGAATTTCAAGGCGAAGCTTGTCTCGCAGGGAAGGGAGGCGCTGCGTGAGTTGGGCATCCCTCCCGGACGCGTGGGCAAGCTGGGAGTGTTGGAGAACACGGAATCGGTTCACAACGTCATCGTTTGCACGCTCTGCTCCTGCTATCCTTACGATCTCCTGGGGGACACGCCGTGGTGGTACAAGCAAGATATTTACAAGAAAAGGATCATCGCCAATCCGCGCGGCATCCTCGAGGAGATGTTCGGGCTTAAGGTTCCGCCGAACATGGAAGTCAGAGTGCACGACAGTACGTCCGACGTCCGTTATATGGTTATTCCACGGAGGCCAAAGGGCACGGAGGGGATGAAGGAAGTGGAGCTAGCAAAGCTGGTAACCGTGGACAGCTTGATCGGCGCCAGTGAGGCTCTGCCTCCGTCAGAGATTGGGAAGATCAAAGAGACCGAATGGGGTCATCCCAAGCCGCGCCCCAGGGACTACTAACGCCGTGGAAACTTCAAAATCCAAGTTTAGACAGGGCGATCAGGTGCTGGTCAAGCGGGACAATCCCACGGGAAACCCGAGGACTCCCATGTATATCAGGGGGAAGAAGGGGGTGGTTGTCGACGTCCACGGGGTCATCAGCAACCCGCGCGACCACCGTGGACTTTACCCTCCGCTTTACACCGTCGCGTTCGACGTTGCGGAGCTCTTCGGAGAGGCGCGCCGGGACAAGCTTTGGGTGGACGTGCACGAAGAGTGGCTTGAAAAAGCTTAAGCCTACCTAAGTCAGCCGTCAGCTAAAAGCTGATAGCTGAGAGCTATTGTTGACATGAGACTCTGTCATCGGATACTTTTATTTTGCGAGAGCTTTTGGCGATCAGCTTGAAAGGAGAAGCCATGGCAAGAAGGCATCACGATCTGGGAGGTCTGCCGGCCGGTCCGGTCGACCGCTCCGAGCACCAGCTTTCGGATTGGGAGATACTCGCGGATGCGATCAACCAGGCGCTCGGCGAGAAGCGCATCAAACGAACGGATGAAATGCGGCGGGCACGCGAGGACATGGACTCGGAGGTGTACCGCTCCCTCACCTACTACGAGCGCTGGATCGCCAGCTTGGAAACCATTCTGACCGAAAAGAAAATTTTTACCCGCGAGGAGATCGACCGAAAGGTGGCGGAGTTCGAAAAACAGTGGGGTGAACCCTGAAAATGGCAAGTGTAAGGTTCAAGCCCGGAGACCGTGTGCGCGTGCGGGCGGAGGAGCGCCCAGGTCATATCCGCACCCCGTTCTACATCCGAGGAAGGGTGGGGTGGGTGGAGAAAGTCTACGGGGATTTTCTGAATCCTGAGTCGCTCGCCTATGGCCGCGATGGCCTGCCTAAGAGAACACTTTATTTGGTTGGATTTCATCAGAAAGAGATCTGGGGTCAGTACCGGGCCGGTGCACAGGACAAGCTTTACGTAGATATCTACGAACACTGGCTGGAGCCGCTGTGAGAAGGAGGGACCTATGAGCACCGATCTTTCCACCGTCAATCCTGCGACAAAGGACGGGCACGATCACCCGCATCCAAAGCATGAGCTGAGCTATTACGCCAAACGCATCTACGCGATTCGCGAGCTTTTGATCGAGAAGGGAGTGATCACGCAGGAGGATATCCAGCGCCAGATCGACTACATGGAGGCGCGCTCGCCGGCCAACGGGGCCAGATTAGTCGCCAGGGCGTGGGTGGAGCCGAAATTCAAGGCCCGCCTGTTAGCCGATCCAAAGGCTGCCTGCGCGGAGATGGGCATCGATGCCACCAGCATCAACGAGTTCGTGGTGCTGGAGAACACGGCGAATCTCCGCCATCTGGTGGTTTGCACTCTGTGCTCTTGCTACCCGAGACCGATCCTGGGACGTCCGCCGGATTGGTACAAGAGCTTCAATTACCGTTCGCGCGCGGTGAACGATCCCCGTGGCGTCATGCGCGAGTTCGGTCAGGGGCTTCCCGATGACGTGGAAGTACGGGTGCACGACAGCACTGCTGACATCCGCTATCTGGTTTTGCCGCTGCGTCCTCCCGGGACCGAGGGCATGAGCGAAAAGGAGCTCGCGAAGCTCGTGACGCGGGACAGCATGGTCGGAGTGGTGGACCCGCTGCCGGCAATCCCGCGAGGCGGTTCCTAGAAAGTTTGGCTGGCGTCGAAGAGCCCCTGAAGCCGCGAGTCTTCCATCATTGTGCGGGTGGTGTTTGGCCTTCAAGCAAGGTCCCCAGCCGCGCTGCCGGAAGACGGAGGCCGACGTAGAAGGTGCCGAACTGGCCGTACACTGCGCTGGCTTCGTCGAAGCGCATTTCATAGACGAGTTTTTTGAACACCAGCGGATCGTCGGCAAAGAGATCCACTCCCCATTCCCAATCATCGAAGCCGATAGAGCCGGAGATGATCTGGGTCACCTGCCCGGCGTATCTGCGCCCGATCACACCGTGCTCGTGCATCATCCGCTGGCGCGCGGTGATGGGGGCTTGATACCAGTTCTTTTCCTCTCCGCGTATTTTATTCATAGGATAGAAGCAGACGTAGCGCCGCGGAGGTATCTCGGGCCAGAGTCGCGGCGCGGCCGCTTTCCGTTGATTGACGAGCTCGGCTTCCACAGCTTGGTTCCAACCGGCGGTTCCCGGTTCGATTCCCTTTTCTTTGAGCGCTGCATAGAGACGGACTGAAACTTCGTACAGGCCCAGTTCCACGACGGACAGATAGGAAGTCGTTTGTTCGAGGAACTCGGCGAGATTCAGGTTGGCAACACGCAGCTCTACTTGGTTGAGTTCGTCCAAGGTGCGCCGGAAGTGGATGAACATGAGGTCGCCTTTATGACCGACCATGGAAAAGGCGGCGTTTTTCGCTTCGCCGCTTTTCTCCATTTCTTCGAACGCAGACGCTGCCTCTTCGACGGCCCGCTTCTGCTCTACGGAGGTGGCCGCCTTCCAGGCCGGCCAGCGCACGCGAAACATCTGGTGCAGGATGTAGGAGCCTTCCAGTGTGAGCGGGGCGACAGGACCACCGTCGCCCGGCGGGGTTGAAGGGTTCCTTAGATCTTCCACTTCCGCTCCACTTGATCCTTGAACTCTTTGGCGAAGGCGTTCACCTTGGGAAACTCATCCAGCCATTTGTACGGACGGCAGGCGTCGATCAAAACCCGATCCGAAGTATAGCCCTTTGGAGAGCGCTCCTCAGGCGGCATTGCGGGCTCGCACACCGAGGCCCAAACGCTCTTGACCAGATCGATCCCGTCCCGTACGTAACATCGCGTCGCTATCGCCCAGATCACGTCAGCGGGGTTGGTGATGTCGATGTCGTCATCCACGACGACGACGAATTTTCCGCCGTAGGCCCCCGCGCGCGCTCCCGCGGCGACGAGCAGCGCCTGCTTGGAATGGCCCGCATAGCGCTGATGGATGGAAATCACTGTGAACGGCCCCGGCTGGCCGCCGTAGACAAAACCCCATACCCCCTTGATGTCAGGGACTCCCGCCTTCTCCAGCTGCTCCCACAGCGTGGCCGCCCCAAGAGGTATGGGGAGATAGCTGGCCGGCGGCTTGAGCGGAGGCGCCCCCAAGATAATCGGATCGTTTCTGTAGTAGATCCGTTGCACCACCATGACCGGAGTTTCCCCTTCGTTGGCGTCGGTAAAATAGCCCGGCCACTCGCCGAAGGGGCCCTCGCGCGGCATCTCTTCGTCCCTCATGGGGGGCATCTCCCCCTCGAGAACGACCTCCGCGTTCGCCGGTATGGGAAGGCCGGTCACGGCACCTCGAACGACAGGGACTGGCGAACCTTGGAGAAAACCTGCAAACTCGAATTCATTCACGTCCGGCGGCAAGGGCATCTGCGCGGCGAGAAAAACGCTCGGTCCCTGACCTAAAGTGATAGCCACCGGCAACGGCTTGCCGGCAGCACGGCTGCGCTCGAAGGCGAGCCTGCCGTGCTTGCCCATGTTCATTTTGACCGAGACTTTGTTCTTTTCCTGAATCATGACCCGATAGGTGCCGATATTGATCTTTCCGCTCTCGGGATCTTTTGTGATGATCCCGCAGCCGGTTCCGAGATAGGGTCCGCCGTCGAGTTCGTGCCAGACCGGCGTGGGAAACTTGTAGAGATCCACGTCGTCCCCGGCCATTTGGTTTTCAAATACCGGACCGCCTTCCACCTGCTCCACCGGGACCGGCTTGAAGGCCGCGAGTTTTTTTCTCCAGGCATAGAGAAAGTCAATGCCCTTGAGCTCTGTGGGAAGTCCCATCGCCGGCGCGGTTCGCTTGCAGGTTCTGAAGACGTTCGAGATAATCCGGAAACCCTCCGGATAGCCCTTGAAGTGGCTGAACAGCAAGGCATCTCCTTCGTTTTCCGCTGAGCGTTCCGTCAAAGCGCCGACCTCGAGATTCAAATCGACTCCTTGGAGTTTTTTGATCTCTCCCATCTCCTCTAGGCAGTTAATGAATCCTCTCATATCGGTGATATCTTGCATACATTCCTCCTCATCTCCGCGCCATACTATTGTTCCGGGCCGGAGCTGTCAACAAGTCCGCTGGCGCGGAATTTCAAATTGCAGATCTCAAATCTCAAATTTGAAATCTGAGATTTGTAATCTGAGATCCCGAAGGGTTGGTCCCTTGCGCTTTCAGATTTCTTCCTTTATGAAATAGGTAAGGATGCGCTTCTTCGTTTTTTTCCTCGTCTTACTGGTCACGGCGTTCGTCGTGCCGTGCGCTCAAGCCCAGCCCTCCCAGGTCCAGGAGGTCATTTTAGAAAACGGGCTAAAGGTCCTGCTTCTGGAAAACCACAAGAGTCCGTCGGTTACCTTGCAGGTGTGGTACCGCGTTGGGTCTAGAAACGAAGAAGACGGCAAGAGCGGGCTCTCCCATTTCCTGGAGCACATGATGTTCAAGGGGACCACCAAGGTAGGTCCTGAAGAGTACCCGCGCATCATTGCCAGGAACGGCGGGCGCTCTAACGCCTTCACTTCAGCAGATCATACGGTTTATTTTGCCACCATGAGCCGGGAGAAGATCGGCATCGCCATTGAACTGGAAGCGGATCGCATGGCCAACGCCCGTTTGGACGGAGGCTATTTCGAGCAGGAAAAGAAAGTGATCATGGAAGAGCGGCGGCTGCGCACGGAAGACAACCCTACCTCCGCCTTGGCCGAGGTCACAGGCGCCGTTGCCTACACCGTTCATCCTTATCGGCGTCCGGTCATCGGGTGGATGGGGGACATCCAAAACCTGTCGCGTGAAGATCTCCAGAGACATTATCGGACCTATTATGTTCCCAACAATGCCTTCATCGTGGTTGTGGGAGATTTTTCGACGCCAGAGATCCTGGACAAAATCAAGGCTGAATTTGGCAAGATGCCGCGCGGCCCGGAACCGCCTCTTATGAATACCGAAGAGCCGCCGCAGCGGGGAGAAAGAAGAGCCACTCTTAAAAAAGAGGCGGAGCTCCCCTTCCTGTTAGTCTACTATCACGTGCCCAATCTTAGAGATGTGAATAGTTTTGCCTTGGATCTGCTATCGGTGATTCTGGCATCGGGCCGCAGCTCCCGACTCTATCAGGAGCTGGTCTACCATAAACGGATCGCTCGCAGCGTGGACGCGGATTACGGAGGGGTCTCCCTGGATCCTACGGTTTTTTCCGTTACTGCCCAGGTGATGCCTGGTAAGGATCCCGCCGAGGTGGAGCGGGCTGTCGTGAGTTTGTTAGACCGGGTGAGATCGGAAGCGGTTAACGAGAGAGAGCTTCAGAAGGCGAAGAATCAGGTTGAGGCGGGATTTGTCTTCGGCCAGGATTCGGTCTTCGGCCAGGCCATGAGAATCGGCCAATACGAGTCCGCAGCAGGGTGGCGGTTGTTGGATAGCTATCTCACCGGGATCAGGAAGGTCACTTCGGCGGATATTCTCAAAGCGGCGAAGCAATATCTCGATCCCGATCACCGAACCGTGGGGATTTTGCTCCCTATCAAAGAGAAAAACCAGTGAAGAAGCTCATCGTTGCTTTGCTCTTTCTGTCTCTGTTCGTCTCCGGCCCTGCGTTGCTGGAGGCGCGTCTCACGCCGCGAAGGTCGGTGCTTGAGAACGGATTGGTCCTTCTGACCTCTGAAGAGAGAGCTCTCCCGATGGTGACTTTTAATCTCCTCATCAGGGCAGGCTCTCGATACGATCCCCAGGCACGTGAAGGGCTGGCCAACCTGACCGCGCGGCTGTTAACTTACGGCACGCGCAGCCGCACCGCCCTGCAGATCAGCGAGACGCTGGACTTTATCGGCGCGGGGCTCTCCACCGGCTGTGGTGAAGAGCTGGCAACCGTAAATTTGACCCTGCTGAAGAAGGACCTGGATGTTGGGTTGAGCCTCCTCGCTGAGGTGTTGACCGCGTCGGTTTTTCCTCCGGAAGAGATCGATAGACAAAAGCAGGCGGTGATCGCCTCGATCAAGGCCAGGGAGGAAGAGCCCGGAGCGATTGCGCAGAAGAAATTTATCGAGACGCTCTTCCCCGAAAGTCCCTATGGCCGCCCAGTTGAAGGAAGCGAGGACAGCGTCCGGCGCCTCAATCGGACAGACTTGGCGCAATTTTATAAACAGTACTATAGGCCCGATCGTGCCATTCTGGCTGTGGTTGGAGACATCTCTCATCAGGAGATGCAGGAGAGGCTTGCCCAGGCCTTCCGGCCCTGGGAAAGGGCATCCACTACTCAAGAGCCCGCCCCCAAGGTGTTGGCCGGTCCGGCGAATGTTATCCACATCAACAAAAACCTAACTCAAGCGAACATCGTCGTTGGCCACGAGGGAGTTCCCCGAAGTCACCCGGACTATTATGCGATCCAGGTTATGAATTACATCCTGGGAGGCGGGGGCTTTTCCTCGCGATTGATGGATTCCGTTCGAAACGAGCGCGGGTTGGCCTATTCGGTCTACAGCTCGTTCGGCGCTGACAAATATGTCGGGACCTTTGAAGTCACCATGCAGACCAAGAACGAGAGCGCCGAAGAGGCTATCCGCATCGCCATCGAAGAGATCCGGCGCAGCCGGGAAGAGCGGGTTAGCGAAGAGGAGTTGCAGGCGGCCAAGGACTATCTCGTAGGCAGTTTTCCTCTGCGCTTCGATACCAACAGCAGGCTCGCCGGCTTCTTCGCTCAGGTGGAATTCTTTGAGTTAGGATTAGACTATCCGGATCGCTATCCGGAGCTGATCCGCAAGGTCACCCGAGAAGATATCCTCCGCGTGGCCAAACGCTACCTCCAACCGGAAAAGCTCATCGTAGTGGTGGTGGCGAATCAGGAGAAGGCACGGCCCAAGAAATAGAGAGTTTAGGGTACTGAGAATTCCAACTTGGAATAGATATTCGCTTTTTAAATCGGGCCAAATATTTCTTGACAGCTACAAGGGGTTATAGTATTTTACAGCTATACGGCTATAATTGTCGTAGCAGCATGGTCTGCTCCAATCGTCCATTCGCCGCTTTGGCTGAAAGGAAGATTTCTCACATGAAAAAGGTTTTAGTCGTTGAAGACCACCCGGATATGCGAGAGCTTCTCATCTGGCAGATGGAGTTGATGGGTTTTTTGGCCATCCCGGCAAAACACGGGAAGGAGGGGGTGGAGAAGGCGGTGCAGGAAAAGCCCCATCTCATTCTTATGGACATCATGATGCCAGGTATGGACGGGTGGGAGGCTACCCGTACGCTGCGCTCCAATCCCGAGACCCAGGATATTCCCATATTGGCTGCGACTGCTCTTTTTAGGGAATCGGACCTCAAGTCCTGTCTGGAGGCGGGATGTAACGACTACATTGTCAAACCGTTCACCTTTCAGGAACTCCAGGGTAAAGTTCAGGAATTCATCTCGTCCTCAAACGCACCGGTTCAGTAAGCGGTAAGTAACTTTCTCGCTTTCCTCTTCTCCTTTTTTTTCATTAGAATAAGCACGCAGAGGTCTGTTTGTGTCTCAGAAGGAAAAGGCCCTTTCCATTGTCCGGCGGCTCAACGAAGCAGGTTGCGAGGCCTATCTGGCAGGAGGCTGCGTTCGGGACCACCTCTTGGGAAAGTCTCCTGAAGACTACGATATCGCCACCGATGCGAGGCCGGAGGCGATACAGAAAATTTTTTCCAAGACCATGGAGGTGGGGACGCAGTTCGGCGTCATCTTGGTGATCCTCGACGGGGATACCTTTGAGGTCGCGACCTTCCGTCACGACGGGCCTTACCTGGATGGCCGCCGGCCCAGCCATGTCCGCTTCGCCAGCATGCAAGAGGATGTCTTGCGGCGCGACTTCACAATCAATGGCATGATGTATGACCCCATCGCAGACCGGGTCATTGATCTAGTCGGTGGCCGCGAAGACTTAAGCCGCCGGTTGATCCGCGCTATTGGAAATCCTCAAGAGCGTTTTCGAGAAGATCGCCTGCGGATGGTGCGCGCGGTGCGTTTCGCCGCCAGCCTTGGCTTTGCGATCGAAGAGGATACCTTTGGAGCTATCCAAGAGCAGGCGACGACTATCACCCAGATCTCCTGGGAGAGGATCGGCGAGGAGATCACGCGCATTCTCACCGAGGGCGGAGCCAAAAGGGGATTTGAGCTCCTCGATGCGGTTCAACTTCTCAAGGTACTCTTCCCGGAGATCGAGGCGATGAAGGGGGTCGAGCAGAGTCCCGATTTTCATCCCGAAGGGGATGTCTTTATCCATACGCTCATGGTATTGGGCCATCTCTCCCAGCCCGCGGAGAGCCTGGCCTACGGTTGTCTGCTGCATGATATCGCCAAGCCTGTCTGTGTA
>Ga0209824_10000601_pt1 | contig 22119 bp, 18 predicted proteins | sample VDWuncwatermetaG_FD_184124 | JGI IMG/M metagenome (GOLD analysis project Ga0209824, IMG submission 184124) | Wastewater microbial communities from Netherlands to study Microbial Dark Matter (Phase II) - VDW unchlorinated drinking water (SPAdes)... ... | reverse complement strand
CCAAGTCCGGATTCGTTGAGCAGCACGAGGAGCCTTATAAAGGGCGGCTCACGGTCGTAAGGTTTGAGGGAAAAGAAAATGAGCCGACAACGCATTGGGAGTTTGATGAGGGGAAAATATTTAAAAAGATTTTAGACCGGGTTTATGGTCAGGATACCCTGCCAACATCCGACTGCCGCTGAAGACACCGCTTTGATTGACGTCAAGGCGGCAAAGGAAATCAAAATAATAAGATTACCGCCGGAATAAAAAAGGATCTTCTTGAGCCAATTCGCGAGTCGTAGAAGTTTGACCCCGCGACCTATCTGTCATTTGCCTCTTTTATTTTCTCCGCGTTCCAATCCTGGGCACTGATGGTTCTCCCGGTAATGGTTGGTCTGTCCTGCGATGCTAGAAAGAGAACCAGGGGAACGATCACATCCGGGGATTGTCCCCCGCGTCCATCGACATTGGCCCGCCCTCCCGGGTGAATGGCGTTCGCGCTGATTCCGTGCTCTCGGACTTCTTCGGCAACGGTTTTCATTAGACCCTCAACGCCGTGCTTGGAGACGCAGTAGGCGCTCTTGCCCGGCACGCCCTGGCTCCCCGCGTTGGACGATATGCCGATAATGGTTCCCCTGCGCCGTTGAATCATATGCGGCAGAGAAAAGTGGGTGGAAAGAAAGACAGCGCGGAGGTTGACGTTGAGAACAAGGTCCCAATCCTCCACCGGGAGTTCATGGGTAGGACGCATCCTCAAACATCTCCAAGGCTCGTAAATGCCGTCCTCATGTTTCTCCATTCTTAAGCCGGCATTGTTGATGAGAATGTCCAGGCCGTTGAGCCTTAGGAGGCAGAAATCTATCATCTGTTGCGCGCACTTTTCCTGGCTAATATCGCCGACAAAAAGCTCGCTCACGCCGCCGAGAGAGCGAATCTCCTTGAGTACTCTTTCCCCCTCGGCTTCTCTCGCATCGGCGATGAGGACCTTGGCCCCCTCCCGAGCGAGACCTAGGGCCATGGCGCGGCCCAGGCCGCTCCCGCCCCCCGTCACGATGGCTGCCTGATTAGCGATCTTCATTCTTGTAAACTCCTGCAGATCAGCCGGAGTTCTCCCGGTTAAATCTCAGAGACCCTTCTCGCCCTTGCCCGTTTCCGCCTGATTTGATTGAGGACATAATGGCTCACGGCCAGGTCTTCATCGGCGATGCCGTTGGACTGAAAGAGGATTCGCTTAGGGCGTGGCTGAGGTGATCCTTCAGCAACAATCTTTTCCAAGGGTACGACATCTCCCCACCTAAGGATTCCCTCCTTGGTGGCGGCGATCAGGTCGCCGCTGTCGGTTTGTGCCGTAGGGAGATCGTCCGTGACAACAAGGTCCATGCGGCGAATGAGATCGCCCGAGACCTCATGTTTTACCGCCTGGTTTGCCCCCATCGAGATGACCAAAACCTCCTCCTTAAGTTTTGTGCCATTGGCCACAGGGGAAGAAGAGTCCGTTGCGACGACCAGAATATCCGATGCAGCTTCAATCTCCTCGATAGAGGAGACCTCCTTCCATTCAACCTGGACGGCTTTGCTCATCCGGCGGATAAACTCTTTTCTCTTTTTTGGATCTCGCCCAATGACCAAAACCTGCTTGACCGGGCAGGAGTGTGCGATCGCCTCAACCTGGAACGTCGCCTGCCAGCCCGGGCCGATCACGCCCAGCACCTTGGGCTCTAATGGCGCAAGGTATTTTGCCGCGACGCCGCTGGCGGCGCCGGTGCGCAGGCTGCTCAGATAACTCATGTTGATTACCGCCTGAATTTTTCCCGTTCGTCCGTTGTATAAGGTAACCGTATTCGCCTCGCCGACGTAGGCCCTTAGACAGAGGAGATCCGAATCCGCCTGCCATGAGGCCATGACGTTGAGCTGTTTCTGGCTGCTCTTGAGTCTGCGGCGCGGCAAGCTGCGCAATTTGCCCGCGGCCCGGTCATGAAAAATTTTCTCCACGACGTTGAGCGCCCGAGGCATGTCGATGAGTTTTCTGGTTTCCTTTTCACCGATGATCAGCGCCATTTTGTCTCCTTATGCCTCCAAGCTGTAAGGCAGGGTTACCGTGAAGACGGAACCTTTGCCGGCCTCGCTCTTGACCTGGATCGTACCCTGGATGAGTTCGAGGTATTTCTTGATGATGGTGAGCCCCAGGCCGACTCCCTGACTGGCGGCCGTGGATTGGACCTGATGAAACCCGTCGAAGATTCTCGGCAACTCTTCGGCGCCGATTCCCCTCCCGGTATCTTCGACCACGAACTCTATGGATCGGGACTCTGGCCGGTTCTTTATCCGGATCCGCACCTCTCCCTCGATCGTGTACTTGAAGGCGTTCACAATCAGGTTCTGGAGAATCGCGTCCACCTTGGCAGCGTCGGTCGTAAGTGGGGGAAGGTTGGGCTCGATCTCCCACACGAGTTTTAAACTGTTTCTTCTTTGCAGATCCTCCGTCAGGATCTTTAGGGAACTAAGGATCTTGTCGATCGTAAAAGTGGAGATTTCCAAAGGAATAGTCCCCGCCTCGATCCGGGAAAGGTTAAGAACATCGTTGGCCATCTTTTGCAGGGCGCGACACTGGCTTTGGATTTTTCCCAGCGCGGACTTCAGCTGGTCGGTCAAAGGTCCGGTGGCCCCCATGTTCACCATTTCCAGGATGCCCGTAATAACGCCCAGAGGGGTTCTCAAATCGTGCGCGAGGCGGGCGAGAAACTGCGACTTATTCTGGGTTACTCTCTCTAAATCTCCGTTCAGTCGTTTGAGCTCTTCGAAGAGAAGGGCATGGTCGATGGCAATGGCCGCCTCGGCGGCGAGCTGCTGGAGAAAAAAGATATCCCGGTCCGTAAAGTCTCTGACGTTTTTGCTCACGACAATGAGAGTCCCAATCGCCTTTTCTCGCGGCACAATAGGGACTCCCAGGTAGCTGCGAAAGCCCATTCTGTCCAGACCTGTTCCTTTAGGAATGGATGCTTCTTGTTTCCTGGTGTCGCGAATGCAGAGAGGCTTTCGGTTTTCCAGAATCCAAGCGGACCGCCCGTGACCCTCAAGGATGGCCCCCTGATACGCCGGGAGTTTCATTCCCGATACAGCACGGAGTTGAAAGAGGCCGTCCGGCCCGCTCAGGCGCACGAAAGCGCAATCGGCTTTGAAAATGTTGACGACCTCTTTGGTGAGCCTTTGCAGCAGGGAATCCAGATCGAGGATGTTAATCTGTGAAGTGACTTGATGCAGCACCCCTTGTTCCTCGAGAAGGCGATGGGTCTCCTGGAAGAAGCGGGCATTTTCCATGGCGATAGCGAGCCACTCGGCCACAGACGTCAGAAAGGCCAATTCCCGCTCGCCGTAGCTTTTGGGCTCCGTGGAGGCGAGATGAAAACTTCCGACCACACGATCCCAGTAAATCAGCGGGACGGTGATATGGGAATGAAATCCCATATGGCTCAGGCGCTCGTCGGTTTCGAACTCCTGCACCAGCGCAGTATCCTCGCGGATGAAGGGCTTTCGCTCCCGTACGACCCACTCGGTTACGGTTTGCCCTTTTTCATAGAGATCCCCGGGCGTTTCCAACGCATCATTGGCGGCTTGCGACAAAATAAAGATGCGTTGAATCCTGTTCTGGGGATTCACTCGGCTGATCAAAAGCCGGTGATAGGGGATGTAGCCTTTGATACCTGCCGCAAATTCCCGAAAGACGGCGTCCAGGCTCAATTTAGAGGCCATCGCCCGGCCCAGTTGCAAGACGGCCTTCTGCCACTGGAGGGTGGAATAGAGGTTCCGGTTTTTTGCGGGAGACCGGGTCATTGAGAGTTTAGCCATAGTTCTTAATCCTATTTTTTACCACACACCTCCTCGCTTGGAAAGCCAACCGTCTGAGTCCATAGGCGCTCTGAAAAGTTTTGAGTTTTGAGCCGCCGCCCTCTTGACGGAAAGAAGAAAGCTGTTCAAGATAGTTGTTGGGAGGCGCTATGGGAGAAAAAATTTCAAGGTCCTACGGCTATGTTATTGTTTTTCTGATCCTTGCCATTGGCGCTGTTCTTGCCGGGCGATACCTTCTCGGAACGAAAAACGAGCCTGCTGGTTTGAAACCACCGCTTGAGGGAAAGAGCGGGGAGGCGGAGGAGAAGGACCGGCGGATCCAGGAGTTGGCTAGCCAGATTGCCCAAATGCGGAAAGAGCTTGAGGAGAATTCCAGTAAGACGGCGGAGTTGCAGACCCGACTCGAGCAGGCTACCCAGGCGCTCTCCTCGACGGAGCAGAAACTAAAGAAAGCGATACGACAGGCGGAGCGCCCGGCGGCAACTCCTCGGCAGCCTAAGGAAAAGGTCGCCTCCAAGCCGGTCGAACCGGCAGCGCCACCTGGTTGGAGTCGTCCGGCGGAGCCGGGAAGCTACGAAATTATTCGCTCCACTTCTGTTTTTGCCGAGCCGTCTTCTTTCTCGCGTAAGGTGTCCGCTATCAATAAGGGGACAAGGGTTACGGTAGTGGGCTCCGTGGGGGAATGGCTTGAAGTCCGGTCCAAACATGGAAATCCCCCTGGCTTTATCCGCCGGGATGATGCCATGTTCGTGGAAAGGAAGGACTGACATTTAAGGCTAGTCAGACTTTTCGTGATATCAATGCAACCACGTTTACGGCAATGCATTGCCCGTCGCTTTCCTTTAGAACCAACGGATTGATCTCAATGGTATGAATCTCACTATGGCGCGCTATCAGCTCTGATAGTCTGACGATGTTGTCGACAATCCGCGCCCGGCAGACGGCCTGATCGACTCTTAGCCGGCGAAGCGCCCGGGATACTCCACTTTCGTCCACCATTCCCTCCGCTTCCGCAACTGTAACCGGCGCCAGACAACTCGCGACGTGTCCCATGGCTTCAACGAAGGGCCCGCCCAGACCGAATGTGACCAGAGGGCCGAACTCCGGATCCCGACGGCTGCCGACATAGATCTCTAATGAGCCACGAACCATCTCCTGGACCAGCACCGGAACCGGCGCGTTTCCCAGCACTGGGTTTTTTCTCTGGATTGAGTCAAAAGCGCTGGTAATCTCTTCAGGGGCCGATAACCCAAGATAGACTCCTCCTATTTCGCTTTTGTGAGTCAAACCAGGCACGGACGCTTTCAGTGCTACCGGATAGCCTATGAGCCGCGCAGCACTCTGCGCTCCCTCGGCGGTATCTGAAATTGCGTAACGCGCAACCGGGATCCCGCCTTGTTCGAGCAGGGCGAATGCGTCCACATTGGATAAAGGAACCGCCGATTCCGATATCCGTGAGCTTGAGACTCGCTTCTCGGCCGGTAGAGCCTGATCGCCTTCTCGTCGCTGCCGTAAATGCTCGGCATTCAGCCCATTCCAAAAAGAGATGACATGGCCGATAGCCTGGAAGGACTTGCGAATTTCTTGCAGGAACGGGACGCCGCAGATTTCCCTGAATTCTGCGCCATAGGCTGAAACCGAATAGGAGGCGCGGGAAAAAAAGACCAGGGGTTTTTCCAACTGGGAAACGCGCTCCGCCATCTTTTGAAATCCAGCGGCTCTAGCAGCGAATTCGGGCCCATGCGGCAAATCTCCCTGGACCGCGAGCAGACCCACGTTGGACTGGCTGGCCAGAAGTTCTAGGGCCTGGAGATAGGCCTGGGGATTGGATGCGCCCGCTGCTCCAAGATCTAGCGGGTTCCCAACACCGGCACCCACCCCAAGAAGCTTCTCAAGCTTCTGCTGCACATCCTGATCCAGCGGCGGAAAATCGATCCCAAATTCTTCTTCCAGATCATGCAGGTAGCCGCGCGCCCCTCCGGAGAGGGCTATGGCGGCGACCCCGCCCGCGGCGGGCATACGGCCGCGCAGAAAAATCTCTGCGGTGTCGATAAACTCGTCAAAACCACGGAGCTCGACAAGACCATACCGGCGGCAGAATGCCCTGAAGGCTTCGTAAGATCCGGCTAGAGCGCCCGTGTGAGTGAGAGCGGCTTCCCGGCCCTGCTTTGATTTGCCGATCTTCAGCGCAAGGACCGGCTTTTGCTTCGCTCGCGCTCGCTTACAGGCAAGGGCGAACTCGACTGGCCGGCGGATAGCTTCCAAGATCAAACCGATGACGCGGGTCGAGTCATCTTCGACCAGAAAGTTGAGATAATCAGCCGCGTCAACATTGGCTTCGCTCCCAGAGGCAATGCCATAGCTTAATCCGAGGCCGCGCGAATGCGCATAGCGAGCCAGCCCGCCCATAAGCCCGCTGCTCTGCGAGATCAAGGCAATCCCTCCCACTTTAAATGCATCTACCCCTTGCTCTGCCAGTGTGAGCATGCGCTCACGAGTGGAGATGTTGCCCAGACAGTTGGGACCGCAAATAAGGATGCCGTGACGCTGAGCGGCCGCGAGCATCTCGCGCTCGGCCTCTGTGCCCGCCCGAGTGTTTGTTTCCGAAAATCCCCCGCTGAAGACCACGGCCGATCGGCAGCCGCGCTTGCCGCCCTCTTCGATAACGCCAGGGACATGTTGGGCCGGGACAATCACCACTAATTGGTCAACCTTACCGGGAACTTCTGTCAGCGACGGAAAGCAGGGCGCGCCGTAGATCTCTCGATGGCGCGGATTCACAAGATGAATAGCTCCGGCAAAACCGTAGCTCCGAAGGTTGCGGAAGATACGCGCCGACCATGAATCAGGCCGCTCAGAGGCGCCGACAAGCGTGATGGATTGCGGTCGGAGAAGGGGCTCTACGTTTCGGAAAGTCCCCTCTGGCTCCTTCTTTTCCATCTTCAGAACTCCTTTTTATTTCCCCAGCCGAGGGTAGCTCCTGGGGCTATGTGTTACCCCCATTCGGACCATCATTTCGGCGGTCTGGATGCTGGTCGCCAGCGCATCGAGCACAGGGACACCAAGCTCAACAGCGAATTCGGCAGCCGAGTAGTGCACCGGCACCATGGTTACGCCCATCGCCACGATAATCTCAGCGCCAGCCTCATTGATCAGGGAACGGCCGACATCAATGAACCGTTCGCGCATCGCCTCTCGTTGCTTCGTGCTATCCGCAAGGGGGACATTGATGGCGCGAATGGCGACCACGTAATCCCGGACTCCCCAGGTACGCATATGTTTGCGCATCAAAGGGAGGCTCTTCTCTTCGTAAGATATGACTCCGAGCCGGTCGCTCAGTTGCGCGCCGAGGTGAAGCACCGACTGCCCGGCGCCGACCACCGGAATCCGCACAAGGTTCCTTGCCAGTTCGACCCCCACATCGAGGGTGCCGAAGGGGACGACCGCGTCAAAGCCTTCGGCCTCCGCTCTCTGCGCAACCTCACCTACCAAAGGCGCAACCGACAGCGCGTTCACCTCCGAGTTGGATCTGCGGAAAAAAGTCGCCGCGACCGTCGCGAAACCGATCTCTGTCCCTTGCGATGCGCACCTGAGAACAGCCTGCCGCCGCCGTTCACCTTCCTCCGGCGGATATTCTCCCATGACAACCATGATTTTCATTTCTTATCACCCCCATATTTTCTTAACCGCACTGAAATGCTCCCACAACGATCAAGCTGTGCAAATTGACGATCTCGCCGTCAGATTGAACAATAACCGGACCAAGGTTCACTTGTCCAATCTCTTTGAATTCGTGTTTTTGTCCCTCTTGTGATGGCACGTTGCGCCTCTACAACCCTAGGATAAAGGCATGGCGCAGAGGGCCTCCAGCAGGGTGTCCAGGTTTGAGAGCTGCTCCACCTGGAGGATCATCTCTACAGCTCTGTTGGCTCGATCCTGGCTGAGGGTTCCCTTTGCAAGCGTAAGAAATTTATTTACCATCTCTTTCTCGCTGAGGGGATTCAGGGAGTGGCCGGGGGGGTAGGGCACATCTTCTCTTAGAACATTCCCGTCCCGAAGTTTGACCTCCAGATTGGCGCCCACGATCTCGGGAAGAAAGGCCCTGAGTTCCGGGTCGTGGCGCAGCACGACCTTCTGCATAAGTTCTACGATGCGCGGTTGCTTGAATGATTCCTCTTCGAAATGATCCCAGCGCAGCTCTCCGTCCAAAAGCGCTCTGGCTACACAGTAAGGCACGCTATGATCTGCATCCTCTCGGGTGGAGATATTTTCCTTTGCAAAGCGCTGCTGGTTCTTATAGCCGAAATCACCGAGGCCTACGGTGATCTCCTTAATTTCCTCAGGAGGGACGCCGCGACGCCGGATCTTCAAAGCCGCGGCAACAGGGGCCTGAGCTATGAAAACACAGGGCCACGCCTTGGCACAGCTCTTGAGAATCTGGAACTCTCCCGCGCGCTTCTTGAGCAACTGTTCGTCGAGCGCGCCAGCCACAACATTTCCATATCCATGCTTCCCCTCGAAGATAGTGAGCGGCCCGGTAAATCCCGCACGCGCCAGAAGCGCCGCGAATGTCCCGTTCCGTGCGCCGATGGGTTCCGCCGCCCCCTTCCACATCGAGAGCTTGCCACGGCGGACCTCCGCTAAAGTGGACGCATGGCTTCCAGCGATGGCTAAAGCATGAGCTATCTTTGAAGGAAGAAGCCCAAGGAGCTTTCCTGCCAGGGCTGCCGAGGAATAATGGGCACTCGTTGAGTGGTCCCATGCTTCGTAAGTTCCCCCGGCGGTGGCATCGCGCAACCGGAGCTGAACTTCGTAGCCGATAACGATCCCTAGGATAAGCTCCCTCCCGCTCAAACCTTGGGCCTGCGCCACAGCCAGGGCCGGCGCCACATTGATGCTCGGATGGTTGGGTTTTCCACCAGAGGCATAGTCGTTAAAGTCAAGATAGCGAAGCGCCATGCCATTAAGAAACGCAGCCTGCTCACATGAGGTTTTCCAACTAAGCCCAATCGGGGATGTCTGGAGTGCCCCGCCCTGTTCCTCTACGACTTGCCTGGCTAAACGAACAGGCACCGCATCGAGAGCGCCCAGCGCGCAACCGAGCGTGTCGATCAGAACCCATTTGGTTTTAGTTACCACTTCGGGCGGCAGCTCTTCGTAACGGAGCTCTGCAACCCAGGTAGCTATCTCTTCGGCGAGACTGGTCATGGCTTTGCTTCGGAGAGGGTTTCTAGGAGTTTGCCATATCCCTTGATCGTCTCGTGGATAGATAAAGCCCGGCAAGCCGCCCAGATGAAGGCCGCGTGACTCGCCACCACGGGGATGCCCAGGTCTTGCTCCAGCAGGGCCACCTGACCGGTCGCCCGCAGAAGCCCTCCGGCAATGTATACAGCCTGGGGTCGTTCCGGCGCCTCCTGGACGGCCTCCTTGGCCAGGCGATAGGCCAGTGATCCTGGTAGCCGGCCGATCGCGGTAAGCTTTGCCTCCAGTCCCTTTGCGTGCAGTACCTTGAAGCCCTCAGCCTCAAGAAATACTTTAACCTTTTCATTCTGGCTGGCGTAAGGACTTACGAGAACGATCCGCTGTGCGCCGAAAAACTTGAGGGCGTCCATGGCCACGGTAGTCGTTGTTGATCCCGGCACCTTGGCAATCTTCCTGATCTGGGAAATGATCTCACGGTCTGCGCCCGGGCCCCGATAGGCCACCATGGGGCTGCTGGCAACGCAAATATAGTCCGCGCCCACGGCCGCCAAATCCGCAATCGCTTGGTCCAATCTGCCGAGGGCCTTTTCAGTCTCCTCTGCCCCCTGATCCTTTTTACCGAGAGAAGTTATCACGATCCCGACTCCTTTCGGTGCCATCTGATAAAATTCATAAGGCATGTGCTCGATCACGGGGATCGCTACGATGTAACCAATCCTGCCGCGCCAGCCGAATTCAGCGAACCCGTCCATAACTTCCTCCTCTTCTTCTTCCATTAGCACTACTCTGCCAGCTTAACGCCAAAGGTCTCCTTGAGCAGGCTTCTATAGCCTCATATTCCGGCCCGAAATTCTCGGGAGTGCCGCGACACACGTCAACAAGGTATGCCTGCTAACTCCCTCCTCCCGGAAACTTCCTATCATGTTTTGTGTCTTCTCTGCCAGGGCATGCATTTGGCGGCGCATTTGAGGTCTATCGCCATAGCCAGCTCCGCGCCGATCTCGTTAAGCAAGGGAGATTAAAACCATCTAGCGGTTTGGATGAGACGAGGAAAGGGGGATTGAAAGCGAAAAGAGCAAGCGAGAGGTGAAGGTTCTGGATATCGCTGAGTTGCTGTGGGGAGTGGACAAAAGGTGAGTGATCGTAATAAGTAATAGGCGGCTAAACATTTGAACCAGGAGGTGTCCTCATGAAAACAGAGGGTTACGACGTAGTCATCGTCGGATTCGGCAACGCCGCCCAGTCTGCGGCATTTGCCGCGCACAGTGCCGGAGCCAGGGTTCTCGTGCTGGAAAAGGCTCCGCAAGGGAAGAGAGGCGGAAATACCTGGTTCAGCCACGGCGCGCAGTTTCGCCATGTGCACAACGGGATCGCCGATGTGAAGCCCCTGCTCCCGCACGTGCCGGAAAAGGAGTGGAAAAAAATCGATCTTCTTCCCTACACCAAGGATGATTTTTACTCTGACCTGATGCGGGTGACGCGGGGAAGGGCGGTTCCGGAGATGGCGGAGCTTCTGGTGAACGAATCCTACCCCACAGTGAAATGGATGCGCGAGTCGGGGATCCAGTGGGAAATCCTTTACAGCGCCGCAGTGCCGGAAAACGGGCGCTTTCGCTGGCATCATGGCAGTAGCTTCATCCACTCCAAAGATGGAGGCGCGGGTCTGGTGGAAATGTGGCACCGCATCCTTCAGAACAAAGGGATCGAGATCCGCTTTGAGACCGCTGCTGCCCGTCTCCTGACGGATGAGAAAGGCCGGGTCTACGGCGTGGTGGCGCAGAATTCCGAGGGCCTTACGGAAATCCACTGCAAGGGGGTTGTCCTTGGTTGCGGCGGTTTCTCAGCCAATCCTGCGATGCGCGCCCAGTTTCTTGGGGGCGGGTGGGACCTGGGTAAGGTGCGCGGCAGCAGGTACGACACCGGCGATGGCATCCAGATGGCTTTGGAAATCGGCGCCCAGCCCTTCGGCCATTGGGGTGGCAGCCATGCGACTCCGATCGATGCCGACGCCGGCGAATATGAAGCGGGTTTCCTGGACCCGGCTAATCGCCGCTACCGGACTCATCGCTACGGTTGGACTTTAGGTATTATGGTAAATGCCGATGGAAGGCGCTTTGTGGATGAGGGCGAGGATTTTCACGCCTATACCTATGCCAAGACCGGCGCCGAGATTGTCAAACAGCCCGGCAGCATCGCCTATCAGCTTTTCGATGCCAAGGTTAAGGAGGCGATTGATCGTTATCTTTATGACGGTGCCACTCCGGTGGCGGCCAATTCGCTTCGAGAGCTGGCCGAGCGGCTGGAAATCAACCCGGATGTCTTAGCGCAGACGGTGGAGCAGTTTAACGAAGCTGTAATGAATGAGCGTCCCTTCGACGAGGTTATCCGCGACGGCAAGGGCACGAAGGGTATCTATCCGCCCAAGTCCAATTGGGCCCAAAGGATCGACACCCCACCTTATGTGGCCTATGCGGTAACAGGCGGGTTGACATTCACCTACGGAGGGCTGAAGATCAACGCCCGCTGCCAGGTGCTGAATCGGTTGGATCGGCCAATTTCAGGCCTCTATGCGGCCGGAGAGCTTACCGGCGGATTTTTCTATTACAATTATCCCAGCGGATCGGGGCTCATGCGAGGCGCGGTGACGGGGCGCACTGCAGGGGGGAACGCTGTTGGCTAATAACTCGAGGGGAGTGAGATAGTGAAGATAGCCGTATGTTGTAAGGCAGCGCCTGGGGCAGTCACCGACGTTAAAATCGCTCCCGGCGGCAAAGCCCTCCACTACCAAAGCGAGTTCCAGGTCATGAACGAATGCGACGAGTATGCGCTGGAGGAAGCCATTGCCCTGAAGCGGGCCTACGGGGGAGAGGTGACGGTTCTGACCATGGGGTCCATAACGACGCAGGATATCCTCTATCTGGCGCTCGCCAAGGGCGCGGACAGGGCGGTGCGCATCGATGTGCAGCTTCAAGATTCCCAAGCTGCGAGTGCCGTTCTGGCCGCGGCTCTGAAAAAGCTCGAATACGACCTTGTTCTGACGGGCACTCAGTCCCGCGATACTCTTTCCGGCGTGGTAGGAATTGCAATCGCGGAGAGGCTGGAGATTCCATACGCCTTTGCCGTGACGCAAGTGGAGGCAGACGGCGATAAGGCGATCAAAGTGCGCAAAGAGTTGGGAGGCGGACGTTACGCTGACGTAAGGCTCTCTTTGCCCGCGCTCCTGTGTGTTCAGACAGGAATTCAACCCCTGACCTATGTTCCACCCGCACGAATGCTCCGGGCGCGACAGCAGGCTGTGCGCGCTCTTTCCCTGGGGGACCTTGTGGCGGAAGAGCAGATCGTTCCACGAGGCTACCGTTTCCTCGATGTGTTCCCGCCTGAACGAATAGGTCAGGCGCAATTTTTGGAGGGCAATGCTCGAGAGGTCGCAGCTACGCTTCTGGCCAAGATTAAGGAGGTCCTCTAAGCCCATGAGCTGCGACATTCTCGTTATAACCGAACACTGGAAAGGCCGGGTGGATGCCATTACCTATCAGATGCTTGCCAAGGGACGCCAGCTTGCTGACTCGATGGGAGTAGGATTGACAGCCGTCGTCGTGGGCCACCAGCTTGGTGTTGTCGTTGAGGCCCTGAAAGTCAAGGGCATGGATACGCTTCTGATCATCGATGATCCGGCGTTGGAGCAGGCTGGGGCCGAAGTTCAGGCCCATGTCATTGCGGATGCCGCGCTCAGGATCGACCCGAGTCTCGTTCTTATCGGCTACAGCCTTGTGGGAATGGAGATGGCACCCGCGATAGCGACCCGGCTGGGTGTGCCGGCCATGACCAACTGCGTCAACGTAGAGATCCTCGGCGGCGAGTTGGTGGTGACGCGGCCCCTGTTCGATGGAACCGTGCATGCGAAGATTGCTTTGGAAGGCAGGGGACCCGCGTTGGTGGCGATACAGAGAGGCGCTACTCCCATGGTACAACTCCCTGCAAAAGCGGCTTCGGTGCAAGCGGTTACTGTCGACGTGCAGGCGATCCCAACCCGAAGCAAAGTATTGGAAGTCATCGAGGAGTCTGTAAGCGAGGTCGATATCGCGAAAGCCGAGGTTCTGGTTGCGGTTGGGCGGGGTATCGGTGACAAGGAGAAAATCTCTATCATTGAGGAGCTAGCGGAGAGTCTTGGAGGATTGATGGCCTGCTCCCGTCCATTGGTTGATTTGGGGTGGTTGTCCCGCGAGCGGCAGGTGGGAGCCTCCGGAAAGAGCGTCGCGCCGAAAGTCTACATCGCCTGCGGCATCTCGGGCGCGAGCCAACATCTTTCGGGCATGAGCGACTCCAGGCTGATCGTTGCCATCAACAAGGATCCCAACGCGCCCATTTTTCAGGTCGCGCACTACGGGGTCGTCGCTGACCTGTTCGAGCTCGTGCCGGCCCTTACTGAAGAAGCAAAAAAGGTGAAAAGGAAGGTGGCATCATGAAGAACCTAATTAAGCGCCGGATTGGAGACATGAGTCTTGGGCTCAGAAGACGGAGAAGAATTTTGTTATATCTTCTGGGTTTTTTCTTGCCCATAGGCCAGATGTCTCATGCCGGTGCGGCCGGCGCCACGCTCAGCAACTTTGCCACAAGCATTACGAGCGAGAGCATGACAGTTGTATGGGTGGCTAAGGAGCGGGGATTCTTTCAGAAGTATGGGCTGGACGTGCAATCTATCCAGATGCCCAGATCCGCGCTGACCGTGACCGCATTGATCGCCGGTGAGATCGATGCGGCTATTATCGGCCCGGGCCATCTCCTCAATGCCGCTACCAGCGGCGCTGATGTCATTGGCATCGCCAACTTTGTCCAAAAACTGGATTACAGATTCATCGGCAGGCCTGAGATCAAGAAGCCGGAGGAGCTCCGGGGCAAACGGGTCGCCATCAGCGGTCCTGGCGCAGTTTCCCACGTTGTCGCTTTGCTGGCCCTGCAAAATCTTGGTCTCGACCCGAATCGGGAGAAGATCACCCTCCTCACCATTCCAGGAACCGAAATGAACCGCCGCATAGCCCTTGAGAGCATGAGCGTGGATGCTTCAGCGTTGAACGGGGCTGTCGGGGATCTCTATGCAAGCCGTGGTTATAGCATGCTCTTTAATTTTAAGGGCTCCGGGATAAGCCTGGCACAGACAGCGCTTGTGACCTCACGGCGGACGATCACCGCCAAACCTCAGGTTGTGGAGGGATACCTTAAGGCGTTTATTGAAGCCATTGCTTATATACTGGAGCCAGCCAACAAAGTTGTGGTGACGCGTGTCATCGCCTCTAACCTTCGCTTAGAGCCCCCGGCGGCTGAAGAGGCCTATCAGGCGGTCGTTAATTCCTATGACCGCATCCCATACCCGAATGTCGAAGGCATAAGGAGGTTGCAAAGCATCCTAGTTCAGGTCAATCCCAAGCTGTCGACTGTGCGGGCTGAAACGGTCGTAGACGGCGGGTTGATCAGCAGGCTCGAAGCTTCAGGTTTCATCAAGGGCCTTTATAAAAAGCCCTAGCCGGGCGGTCCGTCACTCATAAGAGGAATGAACTGCGCCTTCACAGTCTTACTAGACCCACCCCGCCTCTGATCTCAACTTCTGTGCCGTGAAGACGGGAAAGGCGCTGGACTCTTTGAAGAACCCGATTCCCAACCTCGCCTTCAGCCAGGAGGGGTCTCCCCCTCTGACCACGCGGCCTTCCGTGACCTTGATCGATCGGATAGAGTCTCACTTCCGCAAGTTTTTTTTCTCTAAAATGGCAGCGCGCCACGATGTTTTCCCAATAAAGAGGATCGCCGGGATGGCCTTTGGTGTCCCGGTCCGTGCGCGCGTCCAGAAAATCCGCCGGCGTGGCCCGGCTGTCGAGATCGAATCGTTCGTAGGCGTCAGCGGGGAAGAATCCGACCGTTTCATTCTGAAAAATGAAGTTCCCCAAACTGTAAAAGATCGGCCTGCCCTTATAGATTTCAATCCCCAGGGGCACATGGGAGCCATGGCCGACGAAAAAATCTGCTCCGGCATCGATGGCCTCGTGGGCAAAGGCCGCTACAAACTCCGCGATCTCTTCTAGCTCCGTACGCCTGCGGGCCTTCAGGAGGGTTTTTCCTCCGAACTCATGACAGTGAAGACTCACCGCCACCCAGTCGGCCTGGCGCTTGGCCTCCCGAATCCACCGGAGATTCTCCTCAACGTCCCGCAGGTTTGCCTTGGTGGAAATTGAAAAAGGCTCATCGAGAACAAACCGGTTGCCGAGAAACTCAAGCTCTGTTTCTTTTTCGTCAGGGATTTCCTTAGCGCTGTAGAAATGTCGCCGATTTCTTTCTTTGCTCAGGTTAAATCCGAGTTCGCTGCTGGCGCGCCGCAATTCCTCGAAAGTCCTTGAGTCCACAGTGTAGGTGGTCCGAAAGCCTAAGGGATTGATGCCGGGGCGTCCTCTGAGATCGGGTCGCTGCTCTCCGGCTTTGTTCCACGGTCTGAAGGCAGCAGTCGCCGCGATCAAGGCCACTCTCCCGTTAGGGGTATCAAGATAACCGGGCGCCCTTGCCTCGGCCAGGTTCTTCCCAGTTCCGGCGTGCACGAGGCCTGCCTCGTCTAAATGTCTGATGGTCGCCAGAATTCCACCCTCACCATAGTCAAACGCGTGGTTGTTAGCGCAGGAGACCATCTTGATCCCCATCCACTTCAGATCTTCGAGCAGGGATGGATTCGTCGTCATGAAGGTTCCCTGGGTTATACCAGGCGTTCCCTCGTCCCACGTATGGACGGTAGTCTCCAGGTTGGTAAAGGTGGCATCCGTTTCTCTCAGAATATTTACCAATGCCTGAAATCGTTCCTCGCCGAAGACAGAGAGGCGCCGGGTCAGCATGCAGTCCCCGGTTAAGGCTATCGTGAAGTCACCCCTTTCTGCGTCGTAGAGCATTCTTTTCCTCCCTAGCTTGATTGAAAGATCTGTTTCCTCAACCTTATTTCAGTCCCATCACTTTTCGATATAGTTGAAAATATTCATTGTATCGCTTTGCCATCTCTAAGGGGAGTGGAATGAGCTTTGCGTGCGGAGGGATTTTTTTCATGATCGGCGATTGAACGTCCTTTCGTGCCGTGTAGTAGTTGGCCTCTGCTATGGCCTGTTGTCCCTCGCGCGAAAGCACGAAGTCAATAAACAACCTGGCGGCATTGGGATGAGGAGCTCCCTTGACCAAGCCAAAACCAAAGGTCAGGCCGATAATGGGTTCGGCAGCGATCCAGTCTATGGGCGCTCCATCGTTCTTAAGTCTCTCCACTCCATTGGCGAAAGCCACGCCAGCAATGGCGCGCTCTCCCGCCGCCATCAGAGTTTGGATGAGGGTATGGCCGGTGCGAAATTGGATATCCTGAGCCGCAAGCTTGCGCATCAGCTCCATTGCCTTGGCCTCTCCATAGTAGCTGATCATCCCAGCCAGCCATTTACTCTCATTCTCATCCATCATGATTTTCCCTTTCCACTTAGGGTCAGTGAGGTCCCAGAAGCTCTTTGGAACCTCCCCGGGATGGACCATGTGGGTATTGTAACCGATGACATTCAGTGTCGCGGAGTCTATAGTCCAGTATCCCTTATCGTCCCTGTATTCCGCTGGGAATGCTGATTGCTCGGGGGAGTGGTAGCTCTCGAATACCCCTTTTTGCAAGACACCATAAAAGTCGAAGCCGGACTGATGAACGACATCACCTATGGCCCTTCCCGCTTGCGCCTCTGAGACTAAGCGAGTGGCCATTCTTTCAGAGCCAATCCGGGTCACGTTCGCTTTGATAAAGGGATACTTTTTCTCGAATAGAGAGGCGACCCTTTGGGAGATCTGGAGTTCCATCGAGGCGTAGAAAACAACCTGCCCTTCCTTCTTGGCCCCTTCGAGGATCGGATCACCCATACTCTCCGTTGGCAGGAAAAGAATGACGGTAACCCAGAAAAAAGCCTTTATGGCAAATAAACTGGTCCGCTTTGTCTCCATGACTCATATCCTCCACATCATTTAGATCCCAGACGCCCCTCCTGGGGTCGGATCGGGCTATCGCTTGGTGCGTCCCATCAGTTGAGCCTCTTTTCCCGCTAGCTTTCGAATCGTTCTTGCCACCTTCTCTCTGACCCGGGATGGGATGCTGATTCTCCTGAACCTCTCTCTCAACCGCAGCGGCGCCGTGGCGTCTAGGCCCACCTTGGTCATCAAGTTGCCCTCCTTTTTGGAGGGGTCGATGGCACGGGCTTTGAGGTCAGGGATGACCACCAAATCCTGGTCTCCTTGAAAGCGCGTGGCGATTGCCCAGTCGATGTCCTCCGCATCATGCACGTTGACATCGCCGTCCACGACGACGGCGTGCTTGATGTAGGGCACCCCGGAAAGCAGGTAGTGGAGGAGCTGTCGTGGATCAGACTCGTGGTTTTTGTGGAGCGAGATGGCGACATGAGTGCGGTTGCTGGACTGGCTGATAGCCAGATCCTGCACGGCGAAACCCCTTGCCCTGAGCATCTGAATCATCTCCGCCTCGCCGGCCGGACCTCCGAGGAGCGATACCTCGCTAACCGTCGGATGTAAGGCCTGGATGATTGGATCTTTTCGGCGGGTTATCGCAGTGACCTCAATGACGTGACTGTTGTCTGAGAAATAATAGCCTGAGGTCTCGCCAAAAGGCCCCTCCATCTCACGGACATTTGGAAGGATTTTTCCCTCGATGACCACCTCGGCGTGCGCCGGCGCCTCGGCATCCACGGTTTCGCACCGAACCAGTTGGATGGGACTCCCCAACAGGCTGCTCGCTATGCCAACCTTGTCTTCGCTGGGGGAGCTCACGATAGAGGCAAGGAGTATAACCGGATGCACGCCCAAACTTATCGCGATATCCAGGGGCTTGCCGTTCTTTTCCGCATTTGCGGCGAAACGGGAGATGGGCGGGTTAGAGAGATGAATGCCCATCCTCGTTTTTCCCTTGATCTGGAGCCGGTGGAGCCCCATGCTCCTTAAGCCGCTGGCCGGATCCTTGGCCGTGGCAATGCCGCAAGTAATGTAGGGCCCACCGTCCCCCTCATGATAGATCGGTATCGGCAGGGCGGTAAGGTCGACCCTTCTTTTTTCCTTGATGACGACCTGTTTTACCGGTCCGGTTCTGACTCTCCTGGGTTCGATCTTGCGCGCCCTTCTCCGCTGGTAAGTCTCCAGGAGTTTTTCCTCATCCGGCAGGCCGAAAGCCAGCGCGAGCCTCTTTCTTGTGCCGATCAGGTTGCCGGCAATGCGGATCGAGTGGCCTTTCACCTTTTCGAAGAGGAGGGCAGGCCCCCTCTCTTTATCGAACTGGCGCAGGAATTCGGAGATCTCGAATCGTGGATCGACCTCCGTGTCGATGGAAAGCAGATCTCCGTTTTTCTTGAGGAGCTCCAAAAAGTGTCTCAGATCCTTGGTTGGGTTCATGGTGCTTGAGCCTCCTCGAACTAGCATATCGCGCTTCGTCATCAAATTAAAAATGAAAAATGGGCGGAATTTTATAGTCACCAGGGCAAAAGCTTGATAATAATGGATGCGCTGAACCTTACGAAGCACCGGCTGAGGAAACAACTTATTGGAAGAACCATCCACCATACCTCTGGCAGAAGAGGTTAAGCCACGGCGCGCTCGATTCAGACTTCAAACCTTCTCCTCCCTGCGCCACTTAGATTACCGTTATCTATGGACCGGTACTTTGCTGATGGGGGCGGGGCAGTGGATCCAGCAAGTGACCCTGGGATGGTTGTTGTATGAACTGACCAGCTCCTCCGTCTTACTGGGGGCACTAAATGGGCTGCGCGCGCTGCCATTCCTGGTAGCCGGCCCGATCGCCGGCGTGGCCGCCGACCGCATGGAGCGGAAAAGGTTGATGCTCGGTACCCAGTACGTGTTAATAGTGACTGCGCTGAGCATGGGAGGATTGGTGGCATCGGGGTTGTTAAAGGTATGGCATATCTTTTTATTCACGCTGATCACTGGAATTGCCTGGTCGTTTAACGAACCAGTGAGGCAGAGCCTGGTTCCGAACGTCGTTCCGAAAAGAGACTTGGTGAATGCCATTGCCCTCAACTCGGCGGGGTTTAACCTCATGAAAATTGTCGGCCCCGCCCTGGGCGGAGTCTTGATCGCTTTGTTTGGCGCCGCCGGCAACTTCTTTGTGCAGAGCGCCGCGTACGCGGGTGTGCTGGTTATGGTCTATTGGATGCATGTCCCGCCAACGCCGAAAGAAGCACGGCGCTCTTCCGCCTTGGCTAATCTCAAAGAGGGTTTCGCCTACGTATGGTCGACCCCTGCGGTGCTGGCGCTCATGATGACAGCCTACGTTCCCCGGGTCTTTGCGGTGCCCTATCAAACCTTGATGCCTGTCTTCCAGAAGGATGTACTGGGCGTGGGTCCTGAGGGTCTCGGCATGCTGATGGCTGCTCCGGGGGTGGGAGCAGTGCTCGCCGTGCTCATGCTGGCCACTATCTCCAGCAGGATGAGGCGTCAGGGGTTGTTGTTGCTGGTAAGCCTGATCTTCCTTGGCGCTTTTCTCATCCTCTTCTCGCAAACCACCTCTTTTTCGTTGGCAATGATGGTACTGGTAGTGATAGGCGCTTTTCAGGTCCTGTTCATGGCCACCACTAACACTATGCTCCAGCTCATCGTCCCCGACGAGTTGCGCGGCCGCGTGATGAGTCTCTACATGCTGGATCGAGGTCTCATGCCTGCCGGCGCGTTGTTCGCTGGTATAACCGCGCACTTTATCGGCGCGCCGGCAACTGTGAGCATGATGGGAGCTATCGTGATTGTTCTGGCTATGGTTGTAGCCTGGCGCGTGCCGCTAATCCGCACGCTAGAGAGCTAGATTTTCTTCATCCCGGCAGAGACGTATGGATAAAAACAATAGATGCTATTCTAAACCCGCAGAGGAGAAATGCTTATGCAAAGATCTTTAATGGTGAGATTGGGCTTGGGTTTAACCGTTACAGCGCTGGTCCATGCTGTTGTAGGTCCCGTCTGGGGCCAGGACTTCAAGACGATCCTGGCCAACCCGGAGCGGCCTCAAAACGAACGGGCGCTCGATGTCGTCCGCAAACCCGAGGAGATGCTTAAATTCTACGGTGTCAAACCTGGCGACAAGGTAGGGGATCTCATGGCCAGTAGGGGGTATTACACGGCCATCCTCTCTCAGGTCGTCGGTGAAAAGGGCGTAGTCCATTCTGCGAATCCGACTGTGCGGGAGGAAACGCGGGAGCGATTCAAGAATCCTCTCTACGCGAATGTTAAGTTAATCGAGGGCAACATGGGTACGGTCGCTTTGCCTACAGACGGCTCGCTCGACTTCGTTCTTATCAACCTCGACTATCATGAGGTGGATCCGGCCGACCGGGCGGCGATGAATAAACGGGTCTTTGCCGCGCTTAAACCCGGCGGGGTTTACGGCGTCGTAGACCACACGGCTCAGGACGGGATCGGGGACTCAGTCAGGAAAACTCTCCACCGCATCGAGAAGGGGCTTGTTGTCAAAGAAGTGACCGGCGTTGGTTTTATCCTGGGTAAAGAAGGGGAGATGCTCAGGAACCCTGACGATTCGCACACGGAGAGCGCTTTGAAAGAGCAGCGCGGCAAGAGCGACCGCTTCGTGTTGAGGTTTGAGAAGCCCAAGAGATAAATGGAGCCTACTTTTTTTCCCACGGTTTTTCGATCGGGAGATCCAACCGGTTTCCCCATTCTCCCCAAGAGCCGAGATAGTTTCTAACTTTGGGGAAGCCGATGAGTCTAAGCGCAAGATAGGTGTGGGCGGAGCGGTAGCCGCCCTGGCAGTAGGGGATAACCTCCTTATCGGGAGTAACTCCTAATCGGCTATACATTTGTCGAAGTTCCGGCGCGGGTTTGTATCTCCCTTTGGAATCGAGATTATTGACCCATTCGAGATGCACGGCGCCTGGGACCGCTCCGCCTCGGGCCGCCCGAATGGTCCTCCCCATATGCTCATCATCGCTGCGCGTATCCACGATACAGATCGTCTTTTGGTTCAGCGAGTGAAGCACATCCTCGGCCGTGGCCAGCAGTTCACGTCTCTCTGCCGTTTTGAATTGCGCGGCCTTGGGAGAAAGCGCTGCCGTGGGTACCGGGTATCCGGATTCTATCCAGGCCTGGATGCCGCCGTCCAGCACATGAACGTTTTGATGGCCGAAGTATTCCAGAAACCACAGCCCGCGCGCGGCCCGCACGCCGGAGTTGTCATCGTAAAATACCACTTCCTTTTCTAAATCCACGCCGCGCATTTCAAAAACGTGGGCGATCATCGCCAGGAAGGCCTTGAGCGGGGCCGGGCTGGTATCGACGAGGCTCAAGCCGAAAAGATCGAAATGGACCGCTCCGGGGATATGGCCCTGGGCGAACTTTTCTGCCGGCCTGGTGTCAATAAGAATAAGGCTCGATCTTCCCGATTTCGTTTGGAGATCGGCCGGGGTTGTGAGAAGTTCTGGTCGGGTGTATTCTTCGTTTGCCATAGAAGGCTATATAGCACCACTTCGCTCCCGTCTCAAACCATGCTTAGACTTTCCATGAGCTATCACTGGCGCGCCGCCTTTGGGCTGATTGCCGTTTTCCTCTTCGCCACATCTTTTACCTATCAAATCGCTCTGCCGGGAAAAAATCTCTCGTTTCCCCGAGATCACTTTTCCCATCCTGGCTTCAAGACCGAATGGTGGTACTACACCGGCCATCTGGCGACCGAGAGCGGCAAGAGCTTTGGCTATCAGGCGACCTTCTTCCGCTTCGGCCTGCGCGACCGGCAATCGGAGGAAAAAGAGCAGCCGCCGCGGTTCGAGTCTCCTCACCGTGGTGAGCTTGCCCTTCGAGGACCTCAGGGCCGTGAGTCAATTCGAACGGTCGAACCACTTTTTAGCGATCTCTACCTGACTCACTTCGCGCTCTCGGACAAACAAGAGAAGAGGTTTCTCTTTCGGGAGAGGAGCAACCGCGGATACGGGAATAAGGCGGGCGCTGCGCTCGATCGGCTTCTAGTCTGGAACGAGGACTGGAAGTTGGCAGGTCAAGGACAAAATCATCTCATTGAAGTAAGAG
>Ga0209824_10000600_pt1 | contig 22126 bp, 23 predicted proteins | sample VDWuncwatermetaG_FD_184124 | JGI IMG/M metagenome (GOLD analysis project Ga0209824, IMG submission 184124) | Wastewater microbial communities from Netherlands to study Microbial Dark Matter (Phase II) - VDW unchlorinated drinking water (SPAdes)... ... | reverse complement strand
CCGCCCAGGCCACGCAGGCATCGAGATCGGACAACACGTCCGCGTCGGGCACTTTGCTGATGATGTCCGCGAGTATGAGTTGGACGTTGCTGAGCTTGCGCGGGTCGCCCTGGCGCACGAACAGTTCCGGCGCAATCGCCAGATAACCGAGCTTGGCGAGCCGCCTGCAAACGTCGGCGATATGTTCGTGTACGCCGAAAATTTCCGAGATCACCATAGTATTGCGCCCTACGAATGATCCGCGTACCAACTGGTGCGCGGAACGGCACTCTACGATTGCTGTGATATTACGGCGGATACAGGCGAAAGCAGACTTTGAACCTTGGCTCCCGCCTGTTTCGCGAGCGCGGGGTTTTGCAGCCACATTTGCACAAAAAATTCGCGCATCTGTTCGGACTGGGCGAGGCGTTGCAGCATCAGAGCCTGCGGGATAACGGCGGTCGCAGTGCGGCTAGATTCAGTCATTTGGGTCCACCCCCTGTTTTATTTTTTCGAGTGCCGCAATATCTAAAAGGTCTTTGGGTCGGTTTGCGATGCGCTTCATTATCAGCAAGCTATCAATTGACGCGATGGGTACCTGCCGCCCAAACAACTCGCCCGCTACCGCATCCGCTGCCAGTTTATCAAAAGGCACTTCCGGTCGCACCAACACATCAACCACACTACCACCTATTTGTGGCTCTCGCAGGGCAAATGCCAACATGCCTTTTTCTCGGTGCCACTGTTCTATTTGTTGAGCATTACGCAGCGAATCGAGCGGCACGGGAATCACCGGTATCAGCCCGAACCGTTTGGCGATATCGATAAAGCGTGAAAGATTCTCGTCATCCATCGCCAGCACCAGATCAACGTCGAAGGTCGAGCGCAGATAGCCGTGCAACTGCACCGCCAGACCGCCGACCAAGACAAACTTGACTTGGTGGTCAACGAGCGACTGCAAGAGTTCGGCAATTTTCATAAACTGTTCTGCTAGATTGGGGATTGCATCCGTTCGCGCATCATATCTCATTCCATTTCTAAATCAAAAATGTCGCGACGGCGAGCCGCAGACAGTATGAATAATACGGCAAGGTGAAGCCAACAAAGTCAGTTTTGATTTAGGAATGGAATCACTATCAATCTTCCAGCACCTTGAGCAGCCCCTTGGCCTTGGCGCGGGTTTCTTCCAATTCGCGTTGCGGGTCGGAATCGGCGACGATGCCGGCACCGGCGCGAAAACTGAGTTGCTGGCCGGTCAACATGAAGCTGCGGATAAGGATGTTCATATCCATGTCGCCGTCGCGGTTGAGATAGCCCATGCTGCCGGTGTAGGCGAGGCGCGGGGTGCGTTCGAGTTCGTTGATGATTTGCATGGCGCGAACTTTGGGGCAGCCAGTGATGGTGCCGCCGGGGAATAACGCGCGAAGTATTGCCACCGGAGTTACGTCGTCGCGCAATTCGCCGCTGACTTTGGATTCAATATGGTGGACGTGAGCGTAGCTGTTGATCGCCATGAGTTCCTCGACGACGACGCTACCGGGGGTGCAGATGCGCCCCAGGTCATTGCGCTCCAAGTCCACCAGCATGATGTGCTCGGCGCGCTCTTTGGGGTGTGCTCTGAGCGCGGTGCGCAGTTTTTGGTCTTCTGCGGGGTCTGCCGAACGCGGGTGTGTTCCGGCGATGGGGCGCGTTTCAATTTTTTTGCCAGTTACCTTGAGCAGCCGTTCGGGTGAGGAACTGATGATTTGGCTGTCGCCAAAATTCGCGAGGCCGGAAAACGGCGCGGGATTTTTTTCGCGCAGTTTCGCGTAGACCAGCGGTGCGAGCCTGCCCTCCCCCACCAACCGCGCTTGCCAACTGCGCGACAAATTCGCCTGAAAAATATCGCCGTCGCGGATGTATTGTTTGGCGCGTTCGACGTTGGCGGTGAAATGCGCGGAGTCTTCTTCTAACACTTCCTCAACGCCAAACTTGCTTTGAGCGCGAACACCGGCTGACGCGGAGTCGGGCTGTTCGGCGAGCGCGGCGAGGTCTTGTTGCATCTGCGGAAGACAATTCTCAAAACCGGGTTCGGCGAACAAATGGGCTTGTTTTTTCGCATGATCCACCAGGATCGCGGCGGGGATGCGGGTGCGGCAAGCGAGCGGAAAAGCGGGCGATGCTGGCGCTGCGGGGATCGCCACCGTCGGCTCGGTTTCGTGCAGCAGTTCGTAGCCCAGATACAAAAACCAGCCGCCGCGAAAAGGCAAATTAGCGGTTTCGGGCGCGGCTTTATGGGGGGGCGATTTCTGCCAGGCGGCTTCGAGATCGGCAAAAAAATGGCTGGGGTGGTTGGTTAATGCGTATTGTGACGAAGAAACCGGAAAGGCAAACAGGATGTCCCAACCCTCACCGCCCGCCGCGCCGAGCGTTTGCAGCAGATAAGGATAACGTGCCGGTTGGGACGCATGGAGCGCGAGCAGGTCGAGAATGGCGGAGAGTTTGATGACGGCCACGGTGAGCCTCGGCGAAGAATTTTTCGGCCCCCTGTGGGTGCGAATTTATTCGCACATTGCTTCTTAACCAACCAGAAAGAAGTGCGAATAAATTCGCACCCACAGGGGGATACACCACAAGCCTGAATAAACCGGCAGGGTGCGTCGCTTAAATCTTACGGAACACCAAGGTGCCGTTGGTGCCGCCGAAGCCAAACGAATTGGACAAAGCGGCGTTGATTTTCATGGGTCTGGCGGTGTTGGCGACATAATCTAAATCACACGCCGGGTCTTGGTTGAACAGATTGATGGTGGGCGGGGAGATTTGGTGATGCACCGCCAGCGCGGAAAACACCGCTTCCACGCCGCCCGCCGCGCCGAGCAAGTGACCGGTCATGGATTTGGTGGAATTGACTGCGAGTTTTTTCGCGTGGTCGCCGAAAGTGCGTTTGACCCCCATGGTTTCCGCCAGATCGCCGAGCGGCGTGGAAGTGCCGTGCGCGTTGACGTAATCGACTTCATCGGCGTTCATGCCCGCGTTTTTCAGCGCGATGTTCATGCAGCGCGCCGCGCCTTCGCCATTTTCGAGCGGGGCGGTCATGTGGTGTGCGTCCGCGCTCATGCCGAAGCCGGCGAGTTCCGCATAAATCCTCGCGCCGCGCTTTTTGGCGTGTTCGTATTCTTCCAGCACCAAAATGCCCGCGCCTTCGCCCAGCACGAAGCCGTCGCGGTCGCGATCCCAGGGTCTGCTGGCGGTGGCGGGATCGTCGTTGCGTGTGGACAGCGCGCGCGCCGACGCGAATCCGCCCACCGCCAACGGCGTGACGCAAGATTCCGCGCCGCCCGCGACCATCACATCGGCATCGCCGTATTCGATCATGCGCGCCGAATCGCCGATGCAATGCGTGGCGGTAGTGCAGGCGGTGACCATCGCCAGGTTCGGCCCTTTGAAGCCGAAATGGATGGACAGGTTGCCCGCGATCATATTGATAATGGTGCCGGGGATAAAAAACGGCGAGATTTTGCGTGGGCCGCCCGCGAGGTAATCGTTGTGCGTGTCTTCGATCATCGGCAGACCGCCGATGCCGGAGCCGATGTTGACCCCGATGCGCTCCGCGTCCAGCCCGCCAGATGCGCTCGCCAGATCAGCCAAGCCCGCATCTTTTACTGCCGCGATTCCCGCCGCCATGCCGTAATGGATGAAAACGTCCATGCGGCGCGCTTCTTTGGCGGAAATATACGCGGTGATGTCGAAGTTTTTGACCTCGCCCGCAATCTGAGAGGCAATGAGCGAAGCATCAAAGCGGGTAATCCGCGCGATGCCGGATTTGCCCGCGACGATGTTTTCCCATGCCTCGCCCACGGTGTTTCCCACGGGCGAGACGATGCCCAGTCCGGTGATGACGACTCTACGTTTGGACAAGATTACTCCGAAACAAAGTGAGAAAAGTTACCGCCGGATGGTTCATGTGCTTTTCCGACATCGCAAAATCGATGGAGCGTAAGTCGGGTTTTGAGCCGACCTACGTCCAAAGGATGATATGGATTTAAGCGGGAGATGGGATGCGCCAAGGCTGCAAGGCGTTAGCTGGCGTGGGCGTTGACGTAATCGATGGCCTGTTGGACGGTGGTGATTTTCTCGGCTTCGTCATCGGGAATTTCACACTCAAACTCTTCTTCCAGCGCCATGACCAGTTCGACGGTGTCGAGCGAGTCTGCACCCAGGTCATTGACAAAGGAGGATTCGAGCTTAATCTCGTCTTCCTTGACACCCAGTTGTTCGGCTACGATTTTTCTGACACGTTGTTCTACATTTTCCATTTTTGATCCCTTCCTTTTCAGCGTCGTTAAAAGCGCCGCCATTCTAGCAAATTTAATCCGTTAACAGAAACAAAAAATAAGTTTATTTTTTGCAACCCAATCTGCGTCCACCCACAAATCCTAGGTTTCCTAGCACGTTCTGCGGCAATCGGCGCAATTGCCAGACAATCAATCCTAAAAAACGCAGTTGAAGGCGAAAGTTTATTATTTTCATAGAATTGAGTTGGGGTTGTGGGTGCGAATTTATTCGCACAGAACACGTTGATCGTGCGAATAAATTCGCACCCACATCGCCTTCAACTGCGTCTTTTAGGTCAATCCATATACATGCCGCCATTCACGTGCAGCGTGGTACCGGTAATATAACCCGCCGCCGGAGATGCGAGAAACGCCACGGCTGCGGCCACGTCTTCGACGCGCCCCAACCTGCCCAGCGGCACATTACGGATCAAATCGTCCAGTTGTTTTTCGCTCAAAGCGCGCACCATGTCGGTGTCGATATAGCCCGGCGCGACGCAATTCACGGTGACGTTGCGGCTGGCGACTTCTCGCGCAAGCGATTTGCTGAACCCGAACAGACCGGACTTGGCGGCGGCATAGTTGGTTTGCCCGATGTTGCCGGTCACCCCCGACAGCGAAGAAATATTGATAATCCGCCCGTAACGCGCTTTGGTCATGCCGCGCAGCAGGGCGCGGCATAAGCGGAACACCGATTTCAAATTGGTCTCCATGATGTCGTCCCATTCCTCGTCTTTCATGCGCATCAGCAAATTGTCGCGGGTGATGCCGGCGTTGTTCACCAGCGTCGAAACCTCGCCGAATTGCTCGCGGATTTGTTTGATCGCCGCGTCTATTTGCGCCGCATCGGTGACATTCAGCGCCATCCCGTCGCCTTTGATGCCGGCCTCATTGAGATAGTGGCCGATCGCCCGTGCGCCCGCTTCCGTGGTGGCGGTGCCGATCACGGTCGCGCCCTGTTTGCCGAGTTCGAGCGCGATCGCCTGACCGATGCCACGGCTGGCACCGGTCACCAAGGCGATGTGTAATTGAGGTGCTTGCATTTTTTATCCTAAAATCGTTACAGTTTGTTTAATCGACTCGGCATCTATCAATGCCGCGCTCTCCAAATTCGCGTCGATACGTTTATTCAGCCCCGCCAACACTTTGCCCGGCCCGCATTCGACCACGTGCGTGGTGCCTGCCGCGGCGAGTGCCCGGATGGTATCAACCCAACGCACCGGGCTGGTCAACTGCTTCACCAGCGCGGCTTTGATGGTGACCGGGTCGTTGTAAGCCAGCACGTTGTAGTTATGCAGCACCGGCACAGCGGGCGGGCGCACCTCGATGTCTTGCAAATAACCCCACAATTTTTCGGCGGCGGGCGACATCATCGAACAGTGCGAAGGCACGCTCATCGCCAGCAACACCGCGCGTTTTGCGCCGCGTTCTTTCGCCAGCGCGATGCCGCGTTCGATGGCGTTTTTATGCCCGGCGATTACCACTTGTCCGGGCGAATTGAAATTGGCGGGCTCCAGTGGTTCTCCTTTGGCCTCATCCGCCGCATCGCAGCACACCTGGCAAATCGCTTCATCGTCCAACCCCAAAATCGCCGCCATGCCGCCCGCACCGATGGGCACCGCGTCCTGCATCGCCTCGGCGCGCAAACGCACCAGCGGCAGCGCGTCGGCAAATGCGATTGCGCCCGACGCGACCAATGCGGTGTATTCCGCCAAACTGTGTCCGGCCATATAATCCGGCGGTCTGCCCCCTGCCGCCAGCCAGACGCGATATACGGCGATGCCCGCGATCAGCATCAGCGGCTGAGTGTTGACAGTCAACGCCAGAGTCTCCGCCGGGCCGTCGTTGGCCATCGCCCAGAAATCCTGTTTGAGAATGTCGGAAGCCTCGACAAAGGTGTCCTCGACCACCGCAAAATCGGCATAGCCCCGCATCATGCCGACCGACTGCGAGCCTTGTCCGGGAAAAATAAAAGCAAATTTCATGGGTTATCAGAGATGAATGTACAGAGTATTTTTAGCCACGGATTAACACGGATAAACACGGATAAAACCCAATAGCAGTTTTTTGAATTTATCTCTCAAACCTCGTCATTCCCGCGAAGGCGGGAAGTAGGGCGGAAAAGCGTAGCGCCTTCCGCCGTATGTGTGCGGTCATACGGCGGATAACGCCTTCGGCTCATCCGCCCTACTTCCCGCCTTCGCGGGAATGACGGTGATTTGAATTGCATGGATAAATTCAACAGACTGATAGAGTGTTTCATAGGTTTTGCCCTAATCCGTGATAATCCGTGATAATCCGTGTTAATCCGTGGCTAGTTTTTCATTATCGCGGGCAAGCCCGCTCCTACGACTCACCACCTCAACAACACCGCGCCCCAGGTAAACCCGCCGCCCACGCCCTCCAGCAGCACGTGCTGCCCGGCTTGGATGCGGCCGTCGCGCACCGCGATGTCCAGCGCCAGCGGGATCGAAGCCGCCGAGGTGTTGCCGTGTTTGTCCACCGTGGTCACGACTTTATCCATGCTCAAACCCAACTTTTGCGCGGTGGATTTAATGATGCGGATATTGGCTTGGTGCGGGATCAACCAGTCGATGTCAGCCGCTTGCAATTTATTTTCAGCGAGGGCCTCCAACGCAACTTCCTCGAGCACTTTCACCGCGAATTTGAAAACGCCGCTGCCTTCCATCACCACGTAGGGGTTGCCGCTCACCTTGCCGCCGCAGACGCTGCCCGGCACCGACAAGATTTTGCTGTGGCTGCCGTCGGCGTGGAGGTGGCTCGACAAGATGCCGGGCTGGTCGCTTTGTTTGAGCACCACCGCGCCCGCACCGTCGCCGAACAACACGCAAGTGCCGCGATCTTTCCAGTCCAGAATCCGCGAATAAATTTCCGCGCCCACCACCAGCGCGGTTTTGCATTTGCCCGCGCGCAAAAACAAATCCGCTGTCGCCAGCGCGTAAACGAAACCGCTGCACACCGCTTGCACGTCGAACGCCGGGCATCCGTTTTTGATGCCGAGCTTATCCTGCAACAGGCACGCAGTGCTGGGGAAAATCATGTCGGGAGTGGTAGTGGCGACGATAATCAGACCGATGTCGTCCGCGCTCACCCCCGCCGCCGCCATGGCATTGCGGCTGGCGTTCAAAGCCAGGTCGCTCGCCATTTCGTGGTCGGCGGCGATGTGCCGTTGCGCGATGCCGGTGCGTGTTTTTATCCATTCGTCGCTGGTTTCGACGATTTTTTCAAGATCGAAATTGGTGAGGATTTTTTCCGGCAAGTAACTGCCGGTACCGGCTATTCTAGAAAAGGTCATGCCGCTTCCTCTTTTGGGTGGGCTGAAACGGGCGCGGCGGGCACAATGTGCGCGTGGTGCGGCAACTCCGCCATGTGCTCGCTGATGTGGCGCAACATGCCGCCGCGCACTTCCTGCATCGCCTGCTCGATGGCGAAGCCGAAAGCGTAGCGGTCTGCTGAACCGTGGCTTTTGATGACGATACCGCGCAACCCCAACAAGCTCGCACCGTTGTAGCGGCGATGATCGACGCGGTGCTTGAACGCTTTGATCACGGGCATCGCGACGGCCCCCGCCATTTTTGTCATCCAGTTGCGGTTGAATTCTTCGCGCAAATAAGTGCCGAGCATTTGCGCCAACCCCTCCGACGCTTTGAGCGCGACGTTGCCGACGAAGCCGTCGCAGACCACGATGTCCGTCGTGCCTTTGTAAATGTCGTTGCCTTCGATGTTGCCGTAAAAGTTTAAGTGGCCTTCGCGCAGCAATTCCCCGGCCTGCTTCACCACTTCGTTGCCTTTGATGTCTTCTTCGCCGATATTCAACAGGCCGATCGTGGGGCGTTCTATGCCTTCGATGGAAGCCACCAGCGTGGAGCCCATCACCGCGAATTGCAGCAGATGCTCGGCGCTACAATTCACGTTCGCGCCCAAATCGAGCATGTAAGTATGCCCCTTGATGGTCGGCAGAATGCCGGCGATGGCGGGGCGGTCGATGTCCGGTAGCATTTTTAACACGAAACGCGAAATCGCCATCAGCGCGCCGGTGTTGCCCGCGCTCACGCAGGCTTGCGCCTCGCCGTTTTTCACCAGATTGATGGCGACACGCATCGAAGAATCTTTTTTGCCGCGTAACGCCTGTTTGGGCGGCTCGTCCATGCCCACGACTTCGCTTGCCGCATGGATGCGGAGGCGCGGGCTGGTGGCGGTTTTAAGTTGGCGCAGCTCGGCCTCAATCGCGTCAGGTAAACCGACGAGAATGATATTGATTTCGGGATGGCGGTGCAGATAATCCACCGCAGAAGGAATCGTGACATGGGGGCCGTGATCGCCGCCCATGCAGTCTATTGCGACAGTAATGTCCATTTGCACAGCAGTCAGTGGTTAAAGCTGCAGCCCCGCAGCCGCTGGCGCAAAAATACCTTATCACGCGGAGACGCGGAGATCGCGGAGAACAGCGCAAAGATTGGTTCGCCTTCTCCGCGATCTCCGCGTCTCCGCGTGAGATGATTTTGTTTTACGAGTGTAGCCATAATTCCTAGCTACCGAGTAATAGCACAATCAGCTTAATCGTTTTTGGTTTTGACGATTTTTTTGCCGCGATAAAAACCGTTCGGGCTGATATGGTGACGCAAATGCACTTCGCCGCTCACCGGCTCGACCGCCAAATCCGGTGCGGTGAGAAAATCGTGGGCGCGGTGCATACCGCGCTTGGAAGGGGATTTTTTATTTTGCTGGACTGCCATGATGTGCTCCTTATATATTTATTTAACCTAAAAAGCGCAGTTGAAGGCGATGTGGGTGCGAATTTATTCGCACGAACAACGTGTTCTGTGCGAATAAATTCGCACCCACAACCCCAACTCAATTCTATGAAAATAATAAACTTTCGCCTTCAACTGCGTTTTTTAGGTTTAATTCGCGGCAGCGAATTAAATCGCTAATGCTTTTTTAACGATGCCAACACCGCAAACGGATTGGGTTTTAACGGTTGCCCCGCGTCGCTCGCCGCGCATCCGTTGTTTTCGTGGCGCGGCGAAATCGGCAAACTCAAAATCATTTCGTCTTCGAGCAACGCCAGCAAATCCATTTGCGCCTCCGCCAGCACCACGTCGACAGATTCGTCCTCATCCAATCGCGCCAGCTCCGCCTCGTTATGCGCTAACAGCAAAGTGTTTCGGATCGAAAGCAAGTGCGTCAAACTTCCCAAACAACGCTGGCACACCAGATGCAACTGCCCAACCAGCTTTATTTCAAGCGCCGGATACCCTCCGGCATCCGCTATCCCATTAACGCTATAGGCCATTTCACCTTGCGTATCGAAAAGATATTCGCGCATCCGCAGCAGATCAACCAGCGCGATTTTACCATGCAATGAGGCCGCATTTCGCGCAAAATCAAGACCATCAACGATCAGTGTAGTGTCTCTCAAATAATTAACCATGAAATCGCGGCTTTTTTCGTCTGGCGTTGTTGCTCGTCGTTGCATATGAATAACTATGCGCCTCCTCGCGCCTAGCCAGCCAAAAAAAATCCATCGATTTCATTTGGCTATTTATTTGAGAGACACTACACTCTGTGCAAACATAGGGGGCGCATGATATATTTTTTGCCCCTCAGTGTCAAAAAAACATCTTGAAAACACCTCATCTCATCCTCGCCTCCAGCTCGCGCTACCGCCGCGAACTGCTGGGACGCTTGCAGCTCCCGTTTGAAGCCGCCAGCCCCGACATCGACGAAACCCCCTTGCCGGGCGAATCGCCGCAAACCACCGCGTGTCGCTTGGCCGAGGCCAAAGCGCGCGCGCTGGCGCAGCAATTTCCCGACGCGCTGATTATCGGCTCCGACCAAGTGGCGATGCTCGGCGACACGCGCCTCGACAAGCCCGTCACCCACGCCAACGCGGTGGCGCAACTGCGCGCGATGCGCGGCAAGGAGGCGGTGTTTTATACCGCGCTATGCCTCTACAACAGCCGCAGCGGCAAACTGCAAACGCGGCTGATCCCCTACCACGTCCAATTCCGCGAATTCGACGACGGCCAGATCGAGCGCTACCTGCTGCGCGAACAGCCCTACGACTGCGCCGGCAGCGCGAAATCCGAAGGGCTGGGCATCGCGCTGATCGCGCGCATGAGCGGCGACGACCCCAACGCCCTCGTCGGGTTGCCGCTGATCGCGCTGGTGGAAATGCTCGCCGCGGAAGGCCTACAAGTGATATGAACCCAGATAATCCGTTAGGCCGGATCAGACACAAAAACCCCGTTCGTGGTGAGCCTGTCGAACCACAAGGCACTCCTGAGTTCATCGAAGGGCACCCTTCGCCCTTCGACAAGCTCAGGAGGCTCAGGGCGAACGGATTTTTGGCTAATGGATTATCTGAGATGAAAACCGGCACCCTCTACCTCATCCCCACGCCGCTGGATGAACGCGCGGATGCCGACAATCTCGCCGCAGTCCTTCCCGCTGCGGTGGGGCAACACGTTCACCGGCTCGCGCATTACATCGTCGAACACCCCAAAACCGCAAGGCAATTTCTTAAGCTAGTCGGCACCGCCCTGCCCTTGCAGGAAATCGACATGCAGGTGCTGGACGAACACACGCGCCCGGAAGCACTATTAGCCCTGCTCGCGCCGCTGCTGGCGGGAAACGACGTGGGGCTATTATCGGAGGCCGGCTGCCCGGCGGTCGCCGATCCCGGCGCGAACCTGGTGCGCTTGGCGCACCAAAAAAATATCCGCGTAGTGCCGCTGGTCGGCCCCTCGTCGATCCTTCTGGCACTCATGGCATCGGGTTTGAACGGCCAACGCTTCGCATTCCACGGCTATTTGCCGGTAGAAGCCGCGCCGCGCCACCAAAAAATTCTACAACTCGAAAAAGAATCCGCCACCCACCAGCAAACCCAAATCTTTATCGAAACCCCCTACCGCAACCAAAAGCTGCTCGCCACCTTGCTCGAAACCTGCAAGCCCGACACCCTGCTGTGCATCGCCTGCGACCTCACCGCCAGCGGCGAATTCATCGCCACGCGCAGCATCAAAGCATGGCAACACGCCGCGCCCGACATCCACAAAAAACCGGCGATTTTTTTGTTGGGTAATTATTGAGCTATTCTTCCTTGGCGCGAGTTCTTTTGCATACGTCAGACGGCTTGGATGCATTGCACTTGATGAAGCCTTTCTTTTCGCAGGAGCTATTGCCACGTCGGACGCTTTTGGCAGCACCCAAGCAATCTGCTATCCTTGCCACATGAAAGTAAATGAAATCTTGGCAATGTTAAAAGCAGACGGTTGGTATCTCGCTACAACACGAGGTAGCCATCGGCAATTCAAGCATCCCGTCAAGAGTGGTCGCGTCACCGTACCCGGAAAACCAAGCGATGATTTGGCACCCGGTACTCTGAATAGCATACTTAAACAGGCTCAGTTAAAGGACTAACACATGCGCTACGCTATCGTTGTCGAAAAAGCGGAAAACAATTATTCCGCCTACGCCCCGGACTTGCCGGGATGCGTCGCTACCGGATTCACCGTCGAAGAAACCGAGCGTGAAATGCGGGAGGCCATCGAATTTCACATCGAGGGGCTGATCGAAGATGGTTTGCCCGTCCCGCAACCAGCAAGCATTGTTGAGTACCTCGAAATCACAGCTTAAATCTGAGGTCTACCATTGCAATTGTGGATGACACCCGCTGGCAAGAAGCGTAATATTTTTGCCGACGGGGATGTGGCTCACAGGGCCCGTGGTTTGGCGACAAACGTTACTTGAGACTCCGTTTTTGCTGTACCGCGCAGGAAGGATTGCTTTTATTTCTGACTACTGTGTACAATCTCACGCCGACCCCAGTTTTGCTTATTCTTCAATTTTCATGCTGACAAACGAGCAATGCACAAACACCAAACGGAGAAATTATAATGACCGACCAGATTTCCTTTGGAACCACTGAGTTTGCGGACAACCCGGAACCGCGTTGCCCATGCCTGTTGCTGCTGGATGTGTCCGGCTCAATGCAGGGGCAACCGATAACCGAACTGAATGCCGGTTTGACTACCTTCAAGGACGAACTGGCTGCGGATGTCTTGGCAATGCAGCGAGTTGAAGTCGGGATCGTAACCTTTGGACCTGTGCAGATTGTCTTGCCATTTCAGGGGGCAGCGGCGTTTTATCCGCCAACCTTGACAGCCCAAGGAGACACTCCGATGGGTGCCGCAATCAAACAGGGCTTGGACTTGGTTCGCCAGCGTAAGGATGAATACCGGGCGAATGGGATTTCCTACTATCGCCCGTGGGTATTCTTGATAACCGATGGCGGTCCGACGGATGAATGGCAGACGGCCGCTGCCGCCGTGCGGGAAGGCGAAGTATCGAAGTCGTTTGCTTTCTTTGCGATTGGGGTGCAAGGTGCCAACATGGACACCCTTAAACAAATCAGTGTGCGCGAGCCGTTGCGGCTCGATGGGCTACGGTTCCGCGACCTGTTCAGTTGGTTGTCGAGTTCGCTACGCTCGGTATCCCGGTCGACGCCCGACACTGACGTACCGCTCCAACCCCCTCAAGGTTGGGCATCTGTGTGACGTGGCGCATAGTGGCCGCCTCTGCGGTCGGCACATCACACACGGCCACCGACACGAGGTGCGAAGATAGTTGCCTCGCCCAAGTTGAGACCGATCCGGCCAAACCGCCCCTCCTAACCATTTTTGTCGCGGATGGAGCCGGGAGTGCCGCCCACGGCGGGACGGGAGCCGAATTGGCGATTGAGGCCGCCACGGAGTTTGTCGGAAAACACTATGTCCAAGCATTGGAATTTGCTCTTAATGACCATTGGGCGGTGGAATGCGTCCAAGCGGTGAGAGCCAAAATCTACGCAGAGTCTGCTCAGCAAGGGGCAAAAGCCAGGGACTATGCCTGCACGTTCTTAGGCGTGGTGGCAACCCCCTTTGCCACACTCCTTATGCAGATTGGCGACGGCGGGATTGTGGTCGATGTGGGTAATGGGCTGAAATTACCCATTACCCCGATGGCTGGGGAATACGCCAATATGACCAACTTCGTGACCGACGAGAATGCGATTGACGTGCTTGCGGTGGCTACCTTTTCGTCCCGGCCCGAGAAAATTGCAGTCTTCTCCGATGGCATCCAACGGTTGGCGTTGAATATGTCCACCAATACCGCCCACGCGCCATTCTTCGCCCCGTTCTTTGCGGTCTTGGCGACGGCTACTGCAGCGCAAGAGGATTATCTCCAAGCCGAATTGGCTCGATTCCTCCAAAGTCCGACCGTAAACGAGCGTACTGACGACGACAAAACCTTGGCTCTAGCCCACTGGATCGATTAGGTGCGGGATGATGAAAACATTTATCACGGGCGTGGGTGGCATAATCGAGATTGGGCGAGAACTGGGTAAAGGCGGCGAAGGAGCCGTCTATGAGGTTCCAGCCAATCACCATGTCGTCGCCAAGCTATACAACGCGCATCACACGCCGGATGCCCTAAAGCAAGCTAAACTCCGCTTCATGGCGACGACGGCCGATACAGAACTCCTGAGTTACGCGGCTTGGCCTCAAAAAACCCTGCACAAAAATCGCGCCGGACCAGTCGTCGGGTTCCTGATGCCGAAAGTCAGTGGGCGCGTCCCGATCCATATGCTGTATAGCCCGGCGCACCGACGGCAAGATTATCCCCAAGCGGCTTGGGACTTCCTGCTCTTTGCGGCTCGCAACACGGCGGCGGCGTTTGCAGCCATTCACCGCCACGGGCATGTGCTGGGTGATGTCAACCAAGGCAACGTCTTGGTCGGTGCGGACAGCAAGGTAGTGCTGATCGATACCGACTCTTTTCAGATTAACGCCAATGGCACGGTCCACCTGTGCAAAGTCGGCGTGGCCCATTTCACCCCGCCTGAACTTCAAGGAGTGGCATCGTTTGATCGGGTGTCCCGCACCAGCAACCACGACAACTTTGGCTTAGCGCTGTTTATTTTCCATTTACTCTTTGGCGGGCGACATCCCTATTCCGGCATACCCCTGCGCGCCGATGCCGGCGAAGTGCTGGAAAAGGACATTCAAGCCTGTCGCTACGCCTATGCCCCGGATGGCTCGAAACGGGGGTTCAAACCACCCCCGAAATCTATCCCAATCACCATCATGCCGGATCATATCCAAGCGATGTTTACTGCGGCATTTACCGAAAATGGCACAAAAGGCGGGCGGCCCACCGCCCAGAAATGGGTAACTGCTTTGGACGACTTACGGGGGCAGTTAAAGCGCTGTGCCACGACACCAATGCATGTCTATCTTGGCCACTTGGGTCGATGCCCGTGGTGCGCTCTGGAAGATCATGGGGTGATTTACTTTCTGGATGTGCTTGTTGCGGGGGATGTCCCCACAGGAACCACCGGTTTTGTCTTGGCGCGGATATGGGCGGCAATTGAAGCTGTTCCCTCGCCCCCAGCAATCACGATCCCGAATGTAGCCACAATTGCGGTCACGCCCGCCCCGTTACCACTGGGCATAAAGAAAGAAGGCAATATCACGTTCTTGCGGGTCGTTATCGTCGGGATTGCGCTCTGGCTCATTACCGTCATTCCCGGTGCGTGGTTTCTCATTCTGGGCGGGGCTTGGTGGGCGTGGGCATCGGTCGATGATATTGGCGGAGCCGAGCGCAAAGCCGAACGAACCAAACGCGAAGCGGCGCGAGATGCCGCGCAGCAAGCGTATGACCGAATCATCGCACGTGTGCGCCAAGAAATAAGCTTGGAAGTATTCAGTAAGAAAAAACAAGAACTCGCCCGCTTGAGGGATGAATACCAACACCTGCCGGAAAGCGAGAAAACCGAAATCGCCAACCTGCATGCCACAGCGGAAGCCCGACAGAAACATCAATTCTTGGATCGTTACTTCATTGATACCGCGACCATTTCTGGAGTCGGTTCCGCCAAAAAAACTGCCTTGCGGTCATTTGGGATTGAAACCGCAGCGGACGTGACGTGGAACAAAGTTATCGCAGTGAAGGGCTTTGGCGAAGTCTTAACGCGAGCCGTGGTGGATTGGCGGAAAGCTTGTGAACGCCGGTTTGTCTTCAATCCCAATATTGCAGTAACCGAAGCCGATAAAAACGCCGTGCGAGCACGGATTGCAACCCGAAAGCGCACCCTCGAAATCACCCTCAACGCGGGCGGGGCGGAACTACATCGGGGATGCCAAGAGATGGTTAACAAGACGAACATCCTAATGCCATTATTGCAAGCGGCCAGTCAGAAATTGGCGCAAGCACAGGCTGATCTTAAATTTTAACGGGCAGCGTCGAATTGATTTGGAATAGTCAGAATATCGTACCAGCCAAGAGGAAACAAATGTCTCAGGACAAATTGTTCTAACTACTCTGGCATTCGCAACCAGATCAAACAGCAATCAATCGACGCATCTTCCCTACGCAAGCAGTTCGTGCATCGCCCGCACATCGCCATGCAACGAGGCGAGCGTCTCGTCGAAGCGCAGGTGCGGCAGGTGTTCGCGCACCAGCAGCGCGATTTCTCGCGCTTGCGCGAGGTCGCGCGGTTTCTTCAGCGGCTCGCGGTTTAACTGTTGCGATAGCCATGCCTTGTGCAGCGCGAACGCGCGCGGATCGGGGACGTGGAAAGGCACCGGCTGTCCGTCCTCATCCACCGCCACAACGTCGAGTTTGGGCGAATGGATGAGCCACTGCAAACCCGGCACTTCCGCTGCCACCAAATCGTCCGCGCCAAAGGTGACCGGCTCTGACTTGTGCATCGGGCGCGGCGCGACGATGAGATCGACCATGAACTGCCCCGCATTGGCGGCACGGAAACCGCGCTTGCGGATAGGCTCGAAGCTGCGGTCGGCCTTTTTCAGCAACCCCAGCAAACCTTCGCCATCGAGCTGACCCGATACCAGCGTCAGCTTTTTACGCGCGTCGTAGAGCAGATCGACATCGCCGGAGGCCAGCAGTTCGAGCAGGAACTGCACCCCTCCTGTAGCCTCATAAGCATAAAGCGCTTGTGTGCCCAGCACCGTGAACGCGCTCCCCAAATCGTGTTCTTCCAAGGCGCGCAAAATACGCGCGATCACGCGGGGCACACGCGCGAGCCGGAGCGCCTTGTTGAGACGCGCCTGTTCGTCGAGTTGTTGTCTGATTGCCGCCAGGCGATTTTGTGCGCGCGTTTTGCCATCCTGAAATGCGGCAAGAATTTGTTCGGTTTCAGATGAACGCCGCCCCAGGAGCTTGCCGTTGCCTCTCCGGTCTCGTTCCCGAAATAGGTATGCGGTGCCACGAACCGTTTTCCAGCGCATCCCATATCCGTGGGAACGCGCATGGCGAAACGCCGCGAGATAGTTTTCGTAAAGCTGCTGGGTATTGACCAGATGCAGCCGCTGCTGGTTGGATAGGAGTTGCATGATCGTTTCCGTCAAAATTTATTTATCTAAATAGTGACGGAAACATTGTTTTGTGTCAATAGATACAGCATAGTTTTCCGTCAATTAGTGTGATTGTTAAATTTTGACGGAAACAGCAGCATATAGAATTGATAAATTACATTATTTTCTGGCCAGAACTGGCGTTTTTGGTTTATGCTAATTTAATTTTTTGTTTATCATCTTTTTTGACCACAGAGCAATCTCGACAATCTCCCCATGCATGTTGCAAAACAACACCGTCTTTTTTTCGCGCTGTGTCCCGATACGGCAATACAAGCCCGCTTCGAGCGCGCCGCAAAAATGCTGCAACAAACTTGCGGCGGCAAATTGACCCCGTGCGAAAACATGCATCTGACACTGGTATTTCTCGGCAACATACCCGCCGGGCGCGTGGATGAGGTTCGCTTGGTCGCAAAGAGGCTATCCGCGCCCGCTTTCAAACTTGATTTTAACCAACTCGGCTGCTGGAAGCGCCAGCAAATTGGCTGGTCAGCACCCAGCGCAGCGCCTCAAGCCTTGTTTGATCTCGTTGCAAAATTGCGGCAGGGTTTAACGGCTGCGGGTTTTGTGACTGAGGGCCGACCTTATCTTCCGCATGTCACGCTGTTGCGCAAAGCCAAATGCGGCGACGACTTCCCCGTTGGCGGTGACAGTATCGAATGGTCGGCGCGCGAGTTTGTGCTGGTGAATTCAACACAATCAACACATGGTTCTGAATATAAAATTGTGGGTCGCTGGAATTTATCTGGCTCACAGGGGCAAGCGTATGTGAGCGACCCTTTGTGAAATGGCGGTTAGGGCACTTGCTGGTCGATCACTATCTTGATATTTGACGCGCCGAGTTTGACCGCCGCGCTCGCGCCCTGCAAATCGCCGCTTTGCGGCATGGCCTGACCGGATTTTGAGATTCTTGCGCCGATGACGACTTCGCTGAATGCGGAGAGTTTCATGGCGGGGGACATGGCATTTGAGTCGTCAAATTTGAAGGTGGCGGGCAGATTCGCCGCAGTCAAGCGCACGATCGCCAGCGGCATTTTCGGGCCTTCTTTGGCGCGCGCAAAAATAAACAGGGTGTCGCCAGGCGCGACTTTGGCGGCGAGTGCGGGGCTTAACGTGACACTGCCCGCGACGCTTCCGGTCGCGCCTGTTGTAGCGGCTGCGGGTTTTTCTGGGCCTTGCGCTCGAGTTTGAGATTGCGCTTTGTTGGCGTTGGCCGCGACCCCTGCGCCACCCTTTGTACCGCCCTTCCCCGCGTCCTTCGCTCCACTTAGCGCGGCAGCGCGAAATTTGGCTTCGGCGATGCCCTGGTTGATGGTCTCGGCCACTTCATCTCCCGGCGGGATGATCGCCAGCAGCTTCTCCCAATACTCGGCGGCTTTCGCAAAATTTCTGCGTTCGAATTCCATGGTACCGGCCAACGCCAACGATTTTGGGTTGCTGGGGTCGATACGCAGCGCGCGCTCCAGCAGCTCTGTCGGCTTGCCGGCCATGCTGCGGCCATTGGTCACCGCCAGCACGTCGGCGTAATCAACCAGCCATTCGGGGCTATCGGGCACTATCGTGACGGCTTTATCGTAAGCTTTCACCGCATCCGCATAGCGTTCCATCACCACGTAAGAACGCCCCAGCATCGCCCATCCTTCCGCATCGTCGGGGGTCTTTTTGAGCCGCTCGACCAGCTTCACCACCATCGCTTCGATCTGCTCTGGCGTAATCTGTTGTTGCGCGGATTCTGTCACCAGTTCGGGCGATAAGCCTTTGGGGTTGCCCAACTGCATATAGAGCAATACGGCGATCAGCGGCACGGCGACACCGACCAGCACGGCGGATATTTTTCCGCCCTCAGTCCTCAGTCCTCCGCCCTCAGTCCTCCGATCTACATCCTGCAGCAGGCGTTGCTGCAATTCCTGTTTGCCCGATTCGTATTGCGCTTGGTCCAAAACGCCGCTGCGCAAATCGCTTTCGAGTTCGGCCAGTTGGTCGCGATAAACGTCGATGTTGGTGGTATCGCGCGCAACGCCGCTTACGGCTTTGGCGGCGTTGCGGTTTTTGAGCAGCGGCGGCAAAAGAAACAGCAGGGCGACCGCGATAAACGCGCCGCCGATGATCCAGAATAAAGTCATGAAGGGGTGTCGTTATGAGGGGTTTGCAACAATTGTTCGGCTTGTTTTTTTTGTGCTTCCGTAAGCGGGGTTTCCGCGCCGGGGGCTTCCATTTGTCGGCGGCGGCGTTTGAGATAAAACAGCAATGCGCCCGTCGCGCCCAGCAACAGAATAAAAGGGCCAAACCACAGCAACCAGGTAGTGGATTTTACCGGCGGGCGATACAGCACGAAATCGCCGTAGCGTTGCACCAGAAAATCGACGACTTCCTGGTCGCTTTTGCCCTGCTTCATCAACGCGCGAATTTCGCGGCGCAGGTCGTTGGCGAGCTCGGCTTGCGAGCCTGCCAGCGATTCGTTCTGGCACACCAGACAGCGCAACTCTTCGGACAAGACCATCAAGCGATGCTCGATGACGGGGTCATCCGCAACCGGCGGCGCTTCTTTGGCGAGGGTCGCGGTTGACAGCAGTGTGGCAAGTAAAACAATAAAAAATTTCATGGTATCTCTCTGTAGGGGCGGGTTGCACCCGCCCTCATATGCGACTAGACGATGTAGGGCGGGTTACACCCGCCATCATAAACAACGGCGGGTGCAACCCGCCCTACGATTCGGCCTGCAACTGTTTCACCAGCGGCAAAATTTTCTTGTCCAACGAATCGCGGGTAACCGGGCCGGTATGTTTGAGCCGAACCACGCCACGCTTGTCGATAACAAAAGTTTCCGGCACGCCGTAAACGCCGTAGTCGATGCTGGTGCGGCCATCGGCATCGGCGATGCTTAAAGTGTAAGGGTCACCGAACTGTTTCAGCCACTTGAGCGCGTCGATGCGCTTGTCTTTGTGGTTCAGGCCATAAATCGGCACCAGGCCAGATTGGGCGAGTTGCACCAGCAAAGGATGCTCGTCGCGGCAGGATACGCACCAAGATGCCCACACGTTGAGCAACCAGACTTTGCCGAGATTGTCCTTGGCGGATAAAACTTTGGTGGGTTCGTGCAACTGCGGCAACGCGAACGCGGGCGCGGGCTTGCCGATGAAGGGTGAAGGCACTTCGCGCGGGTTGCGGTTGAGGCCGACAAATAAAAACGCCACCAGCACCAAAAACACCACCAGCGGCAACAAAAAACGCATCATGCTAAAACCCTTAAAAGGCGTGAATGGTGAATGGTGAATAGTGAATAAAACCATTTGCTACGCTGCTCGATTCACTATTCACTTTTCACTATTCACTTACGATTATTCGCGTACATTCGCGGCAATTGCTGTCATTCGTGGCGGGGCATTCGATTTTATTTTTTTCTCGCTGCTCGCCGCCAGACGATAACGTCTGTCCGTCACCGCCAACAGCCCGCCAAACGCCATCAACAAGCAGCCGCCCCAAATCCAATCGACAAACGGTTTGTGATAAACGCGCACCACCCAAGCATCGTTTTCCAGCGGTTCGCCCAGCGACACATACAGGTCGCGGAACAAGTTCGCGTCGATCGCGGCCTCGGTCATGGGCATCCCGGAGGCGCTGTAAATGCGCTTCTCGGGGTGCATGGTGCGTATTTTCGTGCCGTTCACGCCCCCCTTGAAAACCTCGACTTCACCGATCGCGGCGCGATAATTGGGGCCGGGTGCTTCTTTGATGCCCTTGAATTGAAAAGTATAGCCACCCACTTCCACGGTGTCGCCGACTTCCATACGCACGTCTTTTTCGGTTTCAAAACCCTTCACCATGGTGACACCGATAATGAATACCGCGATGCCCAAATGCGCGAGCTGCATCCCGTAATAACTGCGGGACGGTTTCGAAAGCTTAGTCCACAAGCTTCCCTCTACGCCGCTTTGCAAGCGCTGCTGCAAATTGGCGAAGCCCGATGCGATCACCCAAAATGCCAGCAATAAGCCGAAGCTCACCATCGGTTTCCATTCGTCGAATGTAAAATTTGCCAACGTCAACGGCAAAGCCAGCGCGGTGAGGACGCTCACCACCGCCGCCCAACGCAGGCGCACCGCCAGTTCCGGCAGGCTGGATGCTTTCCAGCGCGCCATTGGCCCGACCCCCATCAAAAAAATCGCCGGGGTCATCAGCGGCACAAACACCGAATTAAAATACGGCGGGCCGACGGAGAGTTTTCCCATGCCGAGCGCGTCGATGAACAGCGGATACAGCGTGCCGAGCAACACGCTGCCCGCCGCCACCACCAGCAACACGTTATTGGCGAGCAACAAAGATTCGCGCGACAACAATTCAAACTTGCCGCCCAACCCCACTTTCGGCGCGCGCCAAGCAAACAGCAGCAAGGAACTGCCGATGACAATCACCAAAAAAGTCAAAATAAACACGCCGCGTTTGGGGTCGGTGGCGAAAGCGTGGACGGAAGTCAACACGCCGGAGCGTACTAAAAAGGTTCCAAGCAAGCTCAAAGAAAATGCCGCGATGGCGAGCAGCACCGTCCAGCTTTTGAAGCTGCCGCGTTTTTCGGTGACGGCCAAAGAATGGATCAACGCCGTTCCCACCAGCCAGGGCATGAACGATGCGTTTTCCACCGGGTCCCAAAACCACCAGCCGCCCCAGCCCAATTCGTAGTACGCCCACCAGCTTCCCAGCATGATGCCGGTGGTGAGAAACACCCATGCGATGGTCGTCCACGGGCGCGACCAGCGCGCCCAAGTCGCGTCTAATTTACCGCTCAACAACGCGGCAATCGCAAACGCGAACGCCACCGAGAAGCCCACGTAGCCCATGTAAAGCATGGGCGGATGGATTACCATGCCGGGGTCTTGCAGCAGCGGGTTCAAATCGCGGCCATCGGCGGCGGCGGGCAGCAGCCGATCAAACGGGTTGGAGGTGAGCAGCATGAACAACAAGAACCCCACGCTGATGAGCCCCATCACGCCGAGCACGCGCGCCACCATTTCGTCCGGCAAGTGGCGGCTAAAGACGCTTACCGCGATCGACCAAAACGCCAGCATCAGCGTCCACAACAACAGCGAGCCTTCGTGCGATCCCCAAGTCGCGGCCAACTTATAAAAGAACGGCAACCTCGAGTTGGAATTGGTGGCGACATTGAGCACCGAGAAATCGCTGTTGATAAACGCGTAAGCGAGACAGCCAAAGGCGATCGCCACGAACACGAATTGCCCCTGCGCCGCAGGTCGCGCCAGCGCGATCCACGCCGCATTGCCGCGCGCCGCGCCGATAATCGGCAACGTGCCCTGGGTGAGCGCGATGAGCAGCGCGATGATGAGCGCGAAATGGCCGAGTTCTGGAATCATAGGTTTATTAGAAATTGGAGATTAG